>ERZ772918.295-NODE-295-length-37360-cov-6.22118_pt1 | contig 37360 bp, 28 predicted proteins | sample MGYA00512118_ERZ772918 | MGnify/ENA primary metagenome ERZ772918 (study PRJEB29015, sample SAMEA2737939) | human oral metagenome | biome: human oral; feature: human-associated habitat; material: dental | place: China | collected 2135 ... | reverse complement strand
AATGAACAATGTCGAGCTTGCTCGAACATTGCCATGGCGAGAAAACGCACTTTTAAGAGGAACGAAAAAGAACCTTTAATACGAAGTAGTCTTCACTTTTAGCCCCAATCGGTTTATCAGTGCCTGTGCAGATTTTGTGTGTTGTTGAGCATATTGCCTGCCTTATTTTTGAAGGCGTAGTGGGCAACGTCAAGCGAAATTGATTGATTACTTCTTTGTTTCCATGCTGCTGTCTATGTTGCCCATGAGCAGCCTGTGGCACAATTACTCGTGTTGTTAGCGTACGTGCTTCGCATGCTGTTTACCATGTTCGTGTAAACAATACAATCGCTTTTGTCTAGTTTTCGGTGCAAAATTTAACATTATGAGTGCCCTTTCAGGCAACCAATCGCTCACCTTGCCGCAAAAAATCGATTCTCGCGAGGGTTGGTTTTGGTGCTAAAAAAGGGGTAGCAAGTGAATGTGGGAAATGAATTTTTATTTAAAGAAACCGCCATTTGCACCAGTTTTCGGGCTATTTGTTGCTAAATTTAGTGCAATATGCTGCTAAACGCACTGCGTTTTGGTGCTAAATGCCTTGCGTTTTGCCGCTAAATGCAGTGCGTTTTGGTGCTAAATGCAAGGCAAAATGCCGCTAAATGCGGTGAAAAATGGTGCTAAATGGCAGACGAAAAGCATAAAAACACGCTGCAATGGTATAAATATAACCTTTCTGAACCATGAAATTTATGGCCCGAAAGGGCAAAATGAGCATTAAAAAGTGGGGTTTTAGGGGCAAAAAGCGTGTATTTGGGCGTTAATAATAATGAGTTGGCAACCAATCTAGAAAGGCTAAATGGTGCTAAATGCAGGTTGCGTTCTTAAAAACAGACAAATAGAAAGGCGTGAAAGGTTAGAAATAGTGGCATTTTGCCTACTTTTTGGCCTATATTTTCGCTAGAACGGAGAGAAAATTTGCGCGGAATTGTAAAATAAAGAATAACGATTTAAGCTTTTGAGTTTGTAAGTTTGTAAGTTCGTGAGTTGATGTGTTTGTGAGTTGATGAGTTTATAAGTTTGTGAGTTTGTGAGTTTTTGAGTTTGTAAGTTTATAAGTTGATGAGTTTGTAAGTTGATGCGTTTATAAGTTTTTGAGTTTCTGAGTTTGCAAGTTGATGAGTTTATAAGTTTGTGAGTTTGTAGGTTTGTAAGTTGATGAGTTTATAAGTTTGTGAGTTTGTAGGTTTGTAAGTTCGTGAGTTGATGAGTTTATAAGTTTGTGAGTTTGTAAGTTTTTGAGTTGGTGAGTTGATGTGTTTATAAGTTTGTGAGTTTTTGAGTTTATAAGTTTTTGAGTTTGTAAGTTTGTAAGTTCATGAGTTGATGTGTTAGGGAGTTGTTGCTTTTTCGTACGTTTACAAGCCTGTGTGTTGTTTTTTCTGCACTTCGTATATGAAGAAGGGAGTTTGTCTTGTGTTGGCATTACAAAGATAATAAACCCTCTACATTTGTAGAAATATTCAAAGTCAACACGCCCTCTATTTGCGAATGTCAGCTTAAACGCGTAATTTTGCAGCTAAATAACAGAAATATGACAAACAGTGAGCATACACTTTGGCAGGTGGTGAAAGGCTATTTCAACGCCCTGCCCGACAAAGAGAACGAGAAAGAAACCATCAAACAGATAAGCAGCGGTGTTACTTTCCACGGTGCAAACCTTTGGGTGCTAATCTTTGCCATCCTCATTGCATCGTTGGGACTGAACGTTAACTCCACGGCCGTAATTATCGGTGCCATGCTTATCTCGCCATTGATGGGCCCTATCATTGGCATGGGGTTGGCAGTGGGCATTACCGACTTGGAGTTGCTTAAACGTTCGGCCACGCATTACCTTGTGGCAACGGTTATCAGTGTGATTACGGCCACGCTTTATTTCATCATTACACCGCTAACCGAGGCGCAATCTGAACTTCTTGCCCGTACGTCGCCCACGCTTTACGATGTGCTCATCGCCCTCTTCGGTGGTGCGGCAGGTGTTTTGGCGCTTTGTACAAAGGGTAAAGGCAACGTACTGCCGGGTGTTGCCATCGCCACAGCCTTGATGCCGCCGCTGTGTACGGCAGGTTATGGACTGGCCGTTGGCAACCTTTCGTATTTCTTCGGGGCGTTTTACCTGTACTTCATCAACACGGTTTTCATCGCCCTAGCCACGTTCTTGGGGGTGCGGATGTTGCGTTTTAAACGTAAGGACAGTGTGGATGCAGCGCGCTTGGCCGTTGTTAACCGCTATATGATAGGCGCAGTGGTGCTTACAATGCTGCCCGCCGCCTACATGACCGTACAAATTGTGCGCGAGAGTGTGCAGGAAAACGCCATCTTGAAATTCGTTAAGAATGAGTTTGAGACGAAGGGTGCCCAGATTATCTCGCACAAGATAGACGACAAGAGTAGTTCGCTGAACATCGTAACCGTGGGAAAACGCCTTACTGAGGCGGAAATAACTGATGCCCGAAGGCGTATGGAGGAGTACAAGCTGGGGCAGTTTAAGCTGAACGTGATACAGGGAATGCAGGCTGATAGCCTGATGTTGAGCCAGATGCTCAACGTAAACGGCGGTGCATCGCAGGCAAGGAACACGAAACTTTTGGAGCAGGCAGACCAAATTGAGGCCCTGAAAGCCAAGAACCAAAAGTACGAACGCCTGCCACGCTTGGCCAGCGACATGCGTACGGAGATACAAGCCGTTTGTCCGCAAACCACAAGTATCAGTCTGGGCAACGTTGCCGAGGCCCGCGTTGACACAACGGCCACAACGCAATATGTATTGGCCGTTGTTGACTGCAAGGGGAAACTGTCGCCAACGGACAAGAAACGATTGCACCAATGGATGCGTGCAAGGCTTAAAGTGGATAGCCTTCGGTTGGTAGTACAATAAGAAAAGGCGTTGCCTATGCCACGTATTGCGCGTGGAAGGCAACGCCTTAATGTTTTGTTTTAACGGCCGTTAGGCGGCCTACACCATTATATGCTGATGGTGAAACCTGCCGAGAAAGCGAACTTTTCGGGGTAAACGCCTAAGTTGCTGCCTATGGTTATGGTCTCGAAGAAGTTGTATTGCACTGAGCCGTATACGCCGAACACCTCGCCGAAGTTATAGCGCACGCCCGTTTGCAAGGACATGGTTTTGGTACTAAGTATCGGGCCTACGTAAATGTCGAAGTTATCGGGTAGCTTTAACACTTCCATGAAATGGTAGTTTAGATAAATGCCGAGGTCGGAAAAGTCGTAAAACCTAGACTCTTTCTCGCCTTCGTCGTCCTTATAGCGTAGCGTGGTGAACTTTGCGCCATACGAAAGAAAGTCGTTGATGCCTTCTTCGTAGCCTATTTCAACTCCATGCCTGCCGCCTACATTGGTGTAGCCGAGGTATATCTTACTGTCGTCGCTGCCGTCGAATGCTTGTGCAAAGAGTGGTGTTGCCGAGCAAAAGGCAAGTAATAGGGCTGCAAACAGACGTGCAAGCCCTTGTGTGTTGCGTGTTGTCTTCATGTGTTGTGCTTATTTAATGGTGTATTTGGTGATTGAGAATACCTTGCGGCGTTCGCCGGTGTTGTGGTTTTTGATGATTTGCCTGCCGTAGACGATGAAGTTTTTGCCGTACCAGTGCAGCGTTCCAGAGTATCTCATCTTCTTAACATCCTCGTCTTCGTTGTCTGTTTCAATCATTTCCGACTTGCGTTCTTGTGCCACTTCGCCCGTTTTGTTGTTGAAAAGCTTAGAAACGAGCATCTTATCGTCGGCATAAACAAGGTCTACATCGTTTTTCTTAATGCCTGCCGAGATAAAGCGCTTAACGTACATGGGCTTTTGTCGGGGGCGCATTTCAAAGCAATTGTCCCAAAGTAGGTTGCAGTCGGCATCGAACTTGGCCAGCACGGCGTGGGTGTAGGCATAGCCGTTAAACTGGGTTACCATTACCGTTCCGGCCCAATAGGTTACGTAAGTGGGATAGAAGGCCTCGCCAAGATAAAAGTAATCCTTGCCGTCGGTCATGATGCCGTGCGAGGCGATGTTGTATTTCAGGCTGTATTCCTTACCAGCCTTTTCGGCTTTTTCTTTCTTTCGTTCTATTCTGGCCTTGCGCCTGTTGCTCATATAATCGGTGAAATTCTTCAAGTCGAGGAAGTTAACGAACCGTTGTTTCTTAATTTGCCAGTTTTCCAGCTGTGCAAAATAGATGCCTTGCGCGCCGCCTTTCTTGCTCTTGGTGTAGGTTCCAGTCATGAAATACTTGTTGTTGGCCTTAGAAAGCGATGCCGAAAGCAGGTCTTGGTCGATGTCGGTGGTGAGGTTGGTAATGCCCAACTGTGTGCCGTTGAAGTCTACGCGCGCCAAGTAAAGTTCGCGTTCGCCCTTTACAACGGCGTAGATGATGTTGTCGAGAATGGTGTTTTGCAGTATAAACACCTTTCTATCTCTTACGCCGGGTATGTGTATGTCGGCAAAGCGGCTTTCACCTGTGTTGAGATCTACAATGCCAATGCGCTCCAAACGTTTCTGGGTGGAACTGAAAACCAGCTTGCCATCGTGTATAACAAGGTCGCGCATGCTGGCTTTGCGTGTGTATTCGCTGTCGGTAACTTTCGTCTTGTGGTCTTTCGTGTTGAAGGCGTACACCGAGAAAGCCCCACTTCGGGCGCGCAAAACGGTGTAGTTGACATCGTTGTTGAAGGTGCAACTGTAGAAATACAAGTCGTCGTCTATCAGCGTTGAGTCGGTAAACAGGGGTTTGAGGTCGGTAGAGAGGTACTCGGTTTTGAAGTATCGCTTGCCTTTATCGGCCTTTTTGGCAAACGAATAGACAATGAGTCCACGTTCGCCAAGGGGTGCAACTACTTGGTCTTCATAGTCTCCGCGGTGCGGATACTCAATTCTAGCTGTTACTTGTGCCATTGCCGAAAGCAGATTTAGGCACATGGCCAAAGCCATTAAGGTAATTGTTTTCATATCATTATTGTTTTGTTGGTTTGTTTTCTTAGGGTGTTCGCGCTGTGGGCGAAGTGTGTTTGTTCGGTATCCGTTTGCTCAAAACGGCGTGTCATGGCGTGTCGGGCTGTTTCTTTAACCTTTTGTTAGCGAAAAAGCAAAGGCAAGAAAGAGCCTGCGCGCTGCCCTTTTGGGGGCGTGGTGCTAGTTTCTTTCTTGCCTTTCTATCAGTAAGCCGAATGGTTTATCCCTTTAACAGCAGCAGCGATGTTAGAACTCTGCCGACTTCGGTGTGCGTGGGAAGGGGATGACGTCGCGAATGTTTTGCATGCCGGTAACGAAGAGGATGAGCCTTTCGAAGCCCAAACCGAAACCTCCGTGGGGGCATGAACCAAAGCGACGTGTGTCTAGATACCACCACATGTCCTTCATGGGGATGTGGCGTTCTTCGATTTGAGCCACCAACTTGTCGTAGTTTTCTTCGCGAACACTACCGCCAATGATTTCGCCAATTTGCGGGAACAGCACGTCGGTGCCTTGCACCGTGCGGCCATCTTCGTCTAACTTCATGTAGAAAGCCTTGATGCCCTTGGGGTAGTGGGTCATGATGACAGGCTTTTTGAAGTGCTCTTCAACCAAGAAACGTTCGTGTTCGCTGGCCAAGTCCATGCCCCAGCTAACGGGGAACTCGAACTTCTTGCCGGCTTTTACGGCCTCTTCGAGGATGTTAATGCCCTCGGTGTAGTCTAGTCGAACGAACTCTTCGCTCACAACACCCTGCAAACGTTCGATCAGTGTGTTGTCTATCATCTTGTTGAGGAACGCAAGGTCGTCCTTGCAATTGTCTAATGCCCAGCGCACACAATACTTAATGAAGTCTTCTTCGGTGTCCATCAGGTCGTCAAGGTCGATGAAAGCCATTTCTGGTTCAATCATCCAGAACTCTGCAAGGTGGCGTGGTGTGTTGCTGTTTTCGGCTCGGAAGGTTGGCCCGAAGGTGTAAATCTGCCCCAAGGCCGTTGCTCCAAGCTCGCCTTCAAGCTGTCCGCTCACGGTAAGGCTAGTCATCTTGCCGAAGAAGTCGTCGTTATAGTTCACCTTTCCGTCCTCGTCTTTCTTCAAGTCGTCCAGTTTTTTTGTTGTAACCTGGAACATTTCGCCTGCCCCTTCGGCATCGCTAGCGGTGATGATGGGCGTGTGGAAATAGAAGTAGCCGTGCTCGTGAAAGTATTGGTGAATGGCAATGGCCATGTTGTGGCGTATGCGCATAACGGCTCCGAAGGTGTTGGTGCGCAAGCGGAGGTGTGCATGCTGGCGCATATACTCGAAGGTTTGGCCCTTCTTCTGCATGGGATAGTCGCTGCCGCAGCCGCCCAAGAGTTGCAACTCGGTGCATTGAATTTCCGAGTTTTGGCCTTGGCCTTGGCTTTCCACCAGCTTACCCGTTGCGCTTACGCATGCGCCGGTGGTTATTTGTTTAAGTAATTCGGTGTCGAACTTCGTTGGGTCGACAACTATTTGCACGTTGTTGATGGTAGAACCGTCGTTTAAGGCGATGAAATCTACCACCTTACTGCTGCGGTGAGTTCGTACCCAGCCCTTCACGTTGACCTCTGAACCGAAGTCAGTGCGTTGAAGAACGTCTACAATCTTTGTTCTACGAGTTTTTTCCATTGATGGTCTTTATTAGGAGTTAAGGGTGTTAAGGAGTTTAGGTAATAAGGAGTTCTCACTAACGCTACAAAAGCATTTGGCTTAACTCCTTAACTCCCTTAACTCCTTAACTCCTTATACTTCTAGGTTTATTATTCAAAAGCCCCCATTCTTAGCATGTCTACCTCCTTCTCGGTGAGGAAGCGCCAGTCGCCGCGTTTGAGGTTCTTCTTGGTGAGTCCGGCGAATTGAACGCGGTCAAGGCGCACCACGCGATAGCCTAAGCTTTCGAATATACGGCGCACGATGCGGTTCTTTCCGCTGTGGATTTCAATTCCCACTTGTGTCTTGTCCTTGTCGTTGGCATACTCGATGGCATCTGCATGCACTTCGCCGTCGTCGAGCGTAACGCCTGTTGCAATCTGTTGCAAGTCGTGTTCGGTAACTTCTTTGTCGAGGAACACGTGGTACACCTTCTTCTTCAAGAACTTGGGATGAGCCAGCTTACTGGCCAAGTCGCCGTCGTTGGTGAGCAGCAGCACACCCGTTGTGTTGCGGTCGAGTCGGCCAACGGGGTAGATACGCTCAGGACAAACGCCCTTAACGAGGTCCATCACCGTCTTGCGTTGTTGTGGGTCGTCGCTGGTTGTAACGTAATCCTTGGGTTTGTTAATCAGCACGTACACTTTCTTTTCGAGTGTTACGGGCTGTTCGTGGAAGATAATCTCGTCTGAACGAAGTACCTTCGTACCCAATTCGGTAACAACATTGCCGTTAACCTTCACCATACCCGACTGAATGAACTGGTCGGCCTCGCGCCTGCTGCACACGCCAGCGTTGGCCAAGAACTTGTTCAAGCGCAGTGGCTCGTTGGGATCGATGTTCTCTTCCTTATATTCTATACGCTTTTTCAAGCTGTATTTTGCATTTGGATCGTAGTCGGGCGTGCGTTGGCGATAGTTGCCTTGCTGATAACCGCCACGTTGTTGGTAGCCGCCACGTTGCTGATAACCACCGCGTTGCTGATAGCCGCCTTGTTGATAACCGCGTTGTTGGTAGCCGCCGCGATTATTGTTGTACGAGCGTTGCTGGTAGCCGCCGCGTTGCTGATAGCCGCCTTCCTCGTTGTTATAACGTGGACGATAGCCTCCTTCTTGGCGTGGCTGGTAGTTGGAACGCTGCTGGTAACCACCTTCTTGGTTGGCTTGGTAGCCGCCTTCTTGGCGTGGACGGTATCCGCCCTCTTGCCTAGGTTGGTAGTTGGCGCGCTGTTGGTAGCCGCCCTCGCCCTCTTGTGCATTGTTGTAACGCGAACGGTATCCGCCTTCTTGACGTTGTTGGTATCCGCTGCGGTTGTTGCTGTTGTAGCTGCTGCGTTGCTGATAGCCGCCACCTTCGTTGTTGTAATTGTTGTAACGAGGGCGGTATTGCCGTTGTTGTGGTGCTGCGCCGGTTTGCAAGTTGGCTCCAAATCCTTCGGGACGGAACGCTCCTTCGTCTTCTCCGCCGCTGTTTCTGCGGTCGGTACTGTAAGCGCGTTGGGTGTGAATTCGTGGCCTTTGCGTTCTTGCACCAGCATTTCCATAGGTTCGGGAATAGCTTCCACCTGCGTTGTAGCCTTCACGGCTTTCCTCTTGCTGTCCTTTCGACGTGTCTTGAGGGGTCTTTTCCATTTCTGATTCCATAATTTTAATTCTTTTTTAACCTCACGGTTGCGTTAATACTTTACTTTTAATTCCTTTAATTTATAGTTTAGTTAGTTTATGTTACTTAGTTTACGAGTTGACAAGTTGGCCAGTTAACCAGTAGACAAGTTGGCCAGTTAACTGGTTTTCTTTTATATTTCTCTTGTTCTCTTGTATCCTATCAGCCCCTGCTTATACCCCAGTATAGTTCCAAGGTTTAATCGCGAGCAGTTCTTTCTTCACGTCCTCGTTTACGTTCAGTTGATTAACAAAGTCGTGAATGGTGCGTTCCGTCATCTTCTCGTTCGTGCGTGTTAGGGCTTTCAGCACCTCGTAGGGGTTGGGATATGCCTCTCTACGCAAAATGGTTTGTATGGCCTCGGCCACCACCGCCCACGTGTTCTCCAAGTCTTCGGCTAGCTTTTCTTCGTTGAGAATGAGCTTGCCAAGCCCTTTAAGCGTGCTTTGGAAGGCGATGAGTGCATGCCCCATTGGCACGCCCACGTTGCGTAGCACGGTAGAATCGGTGAGATCGCGTTGCAAACGACTAACGGGTAGCTTTTGCGCCAAGAACTGTAACACGGCGTTTGCCAGCCCCAGGTTGCCTTCACTGTTTTCAAAGTCGATGGGATTAACCTTGTGTGGCATGGCACTCGACCCCACTTCGCCCGCTTTTATCTTCTGTTTGAAGTAGTCCATAGATATGTACATCCAGAAGTCGCGGTCCAAATCGAGCACTATTGTGTTGATGCGGCGCATGGCATCGAAGGCTGCGCCCATGTTGTCGTAATTGCTTATCTGCGTGGTTAGTTGCTCGCGCACCAGTCCCAGCCTTTCGCTAACGAATCGGTTGCCGAAGTCGCGCCAGTCTATTTGGGGGTATGCCACGTGGTGGGCGTTGTAGTTGCCCGTGGCTCCGCCAAACTTAGCCGACATCTTGCAGGCTTTAAGTTGCGCCAACTGCTCTTCCAAGCGATAAGCAAACACGCCAACCTCTTTGCCCAAACGTGTTGGCGATGCAGGCTGGCCGTGCGTTTTGGCCAGCATGGGCACGTCTTTCCACGCGTCGGCATATTGTCTCAACTGTTCAATCAGCTGCTCCAACAATGGGTAATAACATTCTTCGAGCGCCTCTTTCAGCGAAAGTGGCACGCTGGTGTTATTGATGTCTTGCGAAGTCAGCCCAAAGTGGATGAACTCCTTGTAAGGTTCCAAGCCGCCAATGGCATCGAACTCTTCCTTAATGAAATACTCCACGGCCTTCACGTCGTGGTTCGTTACCTTTTCGATGTCTTTAACACGCTGTGCCTTAGCCTCGTCGAAAGTGCGGTATATGTCGCGTAGTTGGTCGAAACGCTCGCTACCCACACCGGCCAATTGCGGCAAAGGCAGCTCGCAAAGGGCGATAAAATATTCTATTTCAACCCTTACGCGATAGCGGATAAGGGCATATTCCGAGAAGTAGTTGGCTAACGGTTCGGTTTTACCGCGATAACGGCCATCGATAGGCGAGATGGCTGTAAGCATGTCAAGACTCATATAACTTTATCGTACTAATTGAATTGCAAATTTACCACAATAAATTGACACTTCCATGTTTTATATATTAAAATGTGTCTTGTAGTGAACTTTTTTGGTAAAAAAGTGCCTTGCGCCCGTTGAGGGCAAGCCGTTAGCTTGCTCGTTGGTGCCATCTTTTTGCAATAAAGGCTTTGCCGATAATGGATTTTTTGCTAACTTTGCCTGCAACAGGTCGAGAAGGCCGTACCAACAATCACCACGTAATCACTATGCTGACATCAAAAAACAGTTCAACTCTACATGTAAACAACCATAGCCGAACACAGCAAAACAAGCAAGCGGAGCCTTTCTCTGCTTGGCATTGGCGCATTGTCCAATGCGTTTTGGTTGCCCTCTTTTTGTTGTTCCCCATCCGCGTTGCCGCCGAAGACGGCGAGGTGGAACGAGTTGCCATGTCCGAAGATAGCGTAAGCGTAAAGAACGAGGTGGCGGACTCGGCCCTTTGGGCACAGCCCTTGCCCGCCATGCAACCCGAAACAAGCCCCGCAGACACGGCCTTGCATCGCCAAGACTACCCTCGGTTCGACCGAAGTTTAACCTATGTAGGCCTTCCGCTCATCCTTGCAGGCGTATTGGGCAGGGGCGAACGCCACCGCGTGTACTACTTGCACAAAGAGTTCGTCCCCGAATTTAAGTCCTCGGTCGACGATTATGTGCAGTTCGCACCCTTTGCCTTAGCCACGGGCTTGCAGGTAATGGGTGTTCGGGGCAAAAGTTCCGCCGTTCGTTATTTGGCTAGTAGTGCCATGTCGTTTGCCATCATGGCTGCCATCGTGAACACCATTAAGTTCACCGTCAACCAAATGCGCCCCGACAACAGCACGCGTAACTCGTTTCCCTCGGGACACACGGCAACGGCTTTCGTGGCTGCAACCATCCTTCACAAGGAGTATGGGCTCACGGTAAGCCCGTGGTACAGCTTTGCGGGATATGGCCTGGCCACTGCCACGGGGGTGATGCGCATGCTTAACAACCGCCATTGGATGAGCGACGTGTTCTGTGGGGCAGGTATCGGCATCATGTCTACCGAGTTGGGCTATGCGCTGAGCGACTTGTTGTTTAAGAAAAAAGGATTGGTTGCTCCCGAAAGGCACAACCTGGTGGACCTAAGCACGCACCCTTCGTTTTTCTCCATACGCATGAGCGGCATTCTAGGGCAGCAACGACTTCGCACGCCCGACAGCTTTAAGGCAACCTTGGGCGATGTTCCGTTCCTTATGCAGTTTGGAACGGGGGCGATGGTGGGCGTGGAGGCCGCCTATTTCTTTAATCCCTATATCGGTGTAGGCACCTTGTGGCAACTGGTCGGACATCATGTTAAGCACCTCGACAAGCCGTTTAGGCGACCTTCTGCCACGGCAAACCTCCCGGAAGGCGTTACGTTCGACTTCTTACGCACAGGCCTAAACGAACTTTGTTCCTCTTTGGGACTTTATTTGGCATGGCCTTTTGCGCCTCGCATGTCTTTGGGCGGACAGTTTACCGTTGGGCGCAACATCTTTAAGGGCATCTCGGTGCGCGCCATGAAGGAAGGGACGGTGAAGAGCGGAACACCTGAAAGTTACACCGATACGCAGCAAAAGTACGCCGCCGAGTGGGACTTCCTCACCATTCAAGGCAACAAGGCCCTGCGTTTAGGCACAGGCATGTCGTTCACCGTGGCCTACAAGCAGGCTTACAGCTGGCGCGCGTTCCTCAATCTGAATTATTCGTTCAACACGTTTACCTTGACGTTGAACCCTTCGGAATGGAAACAACACGAGTTTCCCGATGCAAAGAACCTGCCCAACGAGGTGATTACCGAGCGCATAAAGAAGAAACTGTTGCAACTAAGTGTTGGAACGGCGTTTTGTATTTCGTTTTAAATGCGTGGTAAAGATTAGGCGGTTGGCCACCAACCGCTTTTTTCGGGAGCCTTATTGTATAGGCTTTGTCGCATTTCTTCTTTGTCGCAGGGCAGCCCTCTCGTCACTTCGTCCTCTCGCCAGCAAACAAAATTGAGAGATTTTTCACTCATGGCGCACCACACCTTTTATATAATGCGGTCGTCGTGAGTGAGAAATCTCTCAAATGATATACTTTCTTTGCTTATGCGTTGTGGCTTGCTTGTGTAATGCAGTTGCATTACACGGCAGGCGTGGCGTTGGTCTTTGGCGCACCGTCCACCCGTTTTTTGCTACGCTTAACCTTGAACTTGTCAAATCCATTTCCATAAACGCCGCTCACCGAAGATTGCGTAACAAAGGCGTGCGGGTCTATTTCGTCAATCATACTGTACACTTGCGATGCCTCACGTTGTTTGGTCACAAGAACCACCAGCTTGAGATGATTACCCGAATAATAGCCCGTGGCATCGATGATGGTGCATCCGCGGTGGGGTGGAGTGCTCGTTATGCGTTGGCAAATTTCTTCGTAACGTTCGGAAATGATGAGGAACTGAACCGAGCGTTTGCCCATATTCACCACTTGGTCGAGCACAAACGACACCACGATAAGTCCCACATAGCCATAGATAACCTGCTCCCAACTCTTCAAAACCAAGTAGCTAAGGCTTACGATAATCATGTCTACCAGCAAGATAACGCGCCCAAGCGAGATGTCGCGATACTTGTTGATGATGGCCGCAACGATGTCCGACCCACCCGAACTGCCATGATAAGACAGTCCAAAACCCAAACCGATACCGCAGAAACACGACCCGATGATGCAGGCCATGAAAGGTTCGTCGCGAAGGATGGTGGGATGGGGGAAGAGTTGGCGGAACAACCAAACGAACATCGTCATCATCGTTACGCCATAGATGGTTTTCAAGCAAAACTTAAAGCCCAAAACTTTCAGGGCAATGGCAAGAAGTATCAGGTTCATGCCAAAGTAGGTGAACTGCACAGGGGTGTGCGTGCCCCAAAAGATGATGGACGAAAGGCCGGCCACACCACCTGTGGTGATGTGGTTGGGCAGGTAAAAGGCCACCCAACCCAAGCTATAGAAAGCCATGCCGATGCCAATCATCACGTAGTCGGTAAGTTCCCGATATATGGCTTTTTGGTTTACAGCTGTCATTTTGCGGTATGTTGTGAAAGGTTTTGTTTGTGTGCGCTTTTACGTTTCGCCCTTTATTTGGCGGCTATGCACTCTACTTCTACCAAGGCGCCCTTCGGCAATGCCTTCACGGCCACGGCCGAACGGGCAGGGAAAGGCTGCGAGAAAAACTCGGCATACACTTCGTTCATCTCGGCGAAGTTGGCCATGTCCGAAAGGAAAACGGTGGTCTTAACCACGTTGTTCAGGTCGGCGCCTGCCGCTTGCAGCACGTTTCGCGCATTGGTAAGCGATTGGCGCGTTTGTTCTTTCACGCCGCCCGGCACAAATTCGCCCGTCGTTACGTCTACGGGGAGTTGGCCTGAGGCGAAAACAAAGCCGTTAGCCTCGATGGCTTGACTGTAAGGGCCGATGGCCTTGGGTGCTTTTTCTGTGTTGATTGCTTTCATTTGTGTTGATTGTTTCTATAATTGCGTGCAAATATAATAATAAAACTTGACGTGGGCAAGTTTGCCCCTGTTTGTGTTTTTTATTTGTTCGGCGTGTTGTAAATTGCGCTTTTTTCACTATATTTGCATGAGAGAGGATGCGCCCCGTGGGCAATGGCAAGCCACATAGGCCGCAATCGCATTTTGGCACGGTGTTTGCCATTCTACAATAGGGTTGTCCGATAAGGCATCAACCAATGCGCCTTAACGGCAACTAAGTAATTATTAAACGAAAATACAGGAGGAATAAAGTATATGAAAAGCCAATTTTCACCCAGGGTTTCAGAGGTTCTGGCCTTCAGTCGCCAAGAGGCAACGCGGCTGGCCAGCAACGTTGTGGGGCCCGAACATTTGCTGCTGGGCATCTTAAGAGGAAGTGGCGGCCCTGTAAACGAACTCTTCGAACGGCAGAACACCGACATCGAAGCCATGCGCTTGCAACTGGAAGAGTTGGCTAAGGCGCATGCACAACAGGTACCCATGCCCAACAACGAGGTGGCCCTTAACGAAATGGCAAACAACATCCTGAAATTGGCCGTGTTGGAGGCACGCATACAAAACACGCAAACCGTGGATGTGCAGCACCTTTTGTTGGCTATGCTGCACGACCGCGTGGACAATGCCGCCAAACAGGTGCTCGAAAGCAACAACTTGAACTACGAAGACACCTTGGCTTACCTGCAAAAGCGGGCCATGCCATCGCAAGATAGCCTCGGACTTTCCGACGACGAGGAAGACGAACCCATGCCGGGCAACAGCAGTGCACAACGCAACGAACGTGCGCAAGCCACGCAAACGGCTAAGGGAAACGGCAAAACGCCCATCCTTGACAGCTTTTCTACCGACCTTACCCAGGCCGCAATGGAGGATAAACTCGACCCCGTGGTGGGTCGGGAGCAGGAAATTTTGCGCGTTACCGAAATTCTCAGTCGCCGTAAAAAGAACAATCCCATCATCATTGGCGAACCGGGTGTGGGCAAAAGTGCCATCGTCGAGGGGCTTGCGCAGCTCATCGCCAAGCGCAAAACGTCGCCCGTGCTCTTTAACAAGCGCATTGTGAGCCTGGATATGGCGGGTATGGTGGCCGGAACGAAGTATCGTGGACAGTTTGAAGAGCGCATTCGCGGATTGCTCAAAGAAATAGAGAACAACCCCGACATCATCGTTTTCATCGACGAGATACACACCATCATCGGCGCAGGAAGCACGCCTGGCAGCATGGATGCCGCCAACATCATGAAACCGGCGTTGGCCCGTGGCACCATACAATGCGTTGGAGCCACCACGTTAGACGAGTATCGCAACAGCATCGAGAAAGACGGCGCGCTGGAAAGACGTTTCCAAAAGGTGATTGTCGAACCCACAACGGCCGACGAAACCTTGCAAATCTTAGAGAACATTAAGGATAGGTACGAGCGTCATCATCACGTGGCATACACCGAAGACGCTTTGCGCGCCTGTGTCAAACTGACAGAACGCTATGTCACAGATAGGGCTTTCCCCGACAAGGCCATTGATGCGCTCGACGAAGTGGGCGCAAAAGTGCATCTGCAACACGTGGAAGTGCCGCCGGCCATTATCGAAAAGGAGAAGGAATTGGACGAGGCTAAGCTGAAAAAGCAAAACGCCGTGGTGAACCAAAACTACGAATTGGCCGCCAACTACCGCGACATGCAACTGCGACTGGAAAAGGAATTGGAGGCACTGAACTACGATTGGGCGTTTGGCGACAACGACAATCGCCAACCCGTAACCGAGAAAGAGGTGGCCGAAGTTGTGTCTATCATGACGGGTGTGCCCGTGCAACGGATGGCAGAAACCGAAGGCGTAAGGCTCAAAGGTATGGCCAACGAACTGAAACAGGCGGTTGTGGCGCAAGATGCTGCTATCGAAAAGATGACTAAGGCCATTCTTCGCAACCGCGTTGGACTAAAAGAGCCCAACCATCCCATTGGCGTTTTCATGTTCCTTGGTCCTACTGGTGTGGGCAAAACTTATCTGGCCAAGAAGTTGGCGCAGTTTATGTTCGGCAGTGATGATGCCCTGATACGCGTAGATATGAGCGAGTACACCGAAAGCTTTAACGTGTCGCGATTGGTGGGTGCGCCTCCGGGATACGTGGGTTACGAAGAGGGCGGACAGTTAACAGAGCGTGTTCGCCGCAAGCCTTACTCTATTGTGCTGCTCGATGAAATTGAGAAAGCGCACGGAAATGTGTTCAACCTGTTGCTGCAAGTGCTAGACGAGGGACGCCTTACCGATGGAAACGGCCGCTTGGTAGACTTCCGCAACACGGTAATCATCATGACTTCGAACGCCGGAACACGGCAGCTGAAAGAGTTTGGACGTGGTGTAGGCTTTAACACGGGTGGCGCGTTGGGGCTTAACATGAACGAGAAAGACAAGGAATACGCCCGCTCGATTATCCAAAAGAGCCTTAGCAAGCAGTTCGCGCCTGAGTTCTTAAACCGTCTTGACGAGATTATCACCTTCGACCAACTAGACCTCAACGCCATCAATCGCATTGTCGACATCGAGTTGAAGGGGCTTTACAAGCGCGTTGAAGACCTGGGCTACCACCTGGAAATAACCTCCGAGGCCAAAACTTTCGTTGCATCGAAGGGCTACGACGTGCAGTTTGGTGCGCGTCCCTTAAAGCGAGCCATTCAAACGTACATCGAAGACTTGCTGGCCGAGCGCATTCTCTCAGACGAATTGACCCTTGGTGGCACCATCGTTATAGACAAGTGCCCCGACAAAGAAGAACTTTTGGTAAAAGAAGCGGCTGCATCTTAACGCCCCAACGCAGGTTTCGGCCTATGTTGTGCGGCTCTTGTAGCCCACCCTTTAAATACAGCGGGGACATCATGCACTAGCTATGATGCCCCCGCTTTTTTATGATGCTTGGTTGCACGTGTGGCCAGATGCAGGTAACTGCCGTGTATTTATCTCGCCCGCACACAAGCATACACCCCAACACCATATAATAATATAGCCATACCAAACGCTGCACAGCGGTGGTATGGCCTTCATTTGAGGATAATAAACAAGAGATCTTACTTCACAGTAAAACTCCTGCCCAGTTTCCGCGTTAACCACTTTAATAACGCGGTTGATGTTCTAAGCTTGTAGGTGTGCTCAAAACATCGTCAAGTTAAGATTACACTACTTCATCTTAATTTTCTTGTTTCGCCAGAAACGGGTGCACCAATGCCTGATGCACCCCTCCTGGCGTTATCGTTTGCGCGAAACGCGCTATTATTGCGGAGGAAATTTAACGAAAGGACGAACTAGACCAGCAGAACCTTTTGTGTTGGATGTCCACTTCATGTAAGACGGGGTTGGATTAACCAAACCATAGTCTGTTATCTTGTATTCTGTGCTAGTCATATATCTCTTATTCAAAATGGTTTTGCCACCTACTTGTGTGAACAGCTTTCCTGCTATATTCCCATACCAAGAGTATGCTTTGTTTGGTTCTTTAACTTCACCGCTGTTACCAAATCCTAATACAGCGAAAGCAGCCTTCCAGTCGGCATACGAGGGTAGGAACCACTTAACTGATGACGGCATACTAACTTCTGGTTTATATTCAGAAGCAATTTTAAAAGCACGAAATCTTGTTGAACCGGCCTTTACGCCAATATGGCCTGTGCTATGTGAGATCTCCCACGTTTCATCATATCCGCTTGTGATATAGTTCCTTCTAGTTAGAGCCCACTCCAAGTATGGTGTGTTATGCGTATTGGTTTGTGTGTTATAGAGATTTCTTTCACACCAAGTTACTAGTTCTTCTTTTACTCCATTTGCATCGTTCAGAGCAATACCTATGCCTTTCTTTCTGTCAATAACCACGGCAACTGGTGTCTTGCTGCCGCCACCATAAGTGGATTGCGAGAATGGACCGATCTTTCCATCATTAAACAAATAGAGATGCCCGCCAAATCTCAAATTTACATTAAGTGTGTAAGAACCATTCAGTTCCAAGTTCAGGGCATTTGTAAAGTTAAAGGCCTTATTAGCCAACTCTACGTTGTATATCTTACCAGCCGTAAACACTACTTTAAGTTTTCTCACATCTGTGTTGTATAAGAATACTGAACCTTCGTTGCTTACAGTTGAGTATGAGCCGTGTGCCAGGCTACTTTGACCAAAGGTGAGATTGGTTGACATGGCTTCCGCAGTACCGGCTGTCCATGTGCCAGAAGCTGCATCGTATGTGGCCGAGCCTGGAACAGAAATGGCATTAACCGATTCGAGCTTGGCTTTCAAACCGCTGCCAGGTATGTCGCTGGTGAGTTTTACCTTTACCAATGCACCAGGGTGTTTCAGCGCAAACTGCACCGTTTGTTTCTTAGGCGTGTCTGTAATGTCTTGTGTGGTACGACCAAACAGGGCCTTGCCTGCATCTGCACGATTAACCGTAAGATTATTACCGGCGCGAGTAAACTTGTTGTTAAAGAGCACAAAGTCGTATTTGCCCGCTGTAAGAAAAACGCTTTGGTTTGAAGATGTGGCAGTAAAGGTTCCTGCAGTAACAATGCCTGTAAGCTCGCCTTTAAATGCGTGGCTAGCGGCATCGTACACCAGCATGGTATAAGTGCCGTCGCCCAAAGCCCTTGTTGCAGCGGGTTCTTCTTGCACGGCTGCATCGCGTTGTAGCGTGTATTCGGCTTCCAAACCATCGCCAAGGTCAACCGTTTGCTGCACAACCTTAGCTTCTTTGCCGGCAGCGCGGCTTGCGCCTACCTCTTGTTCGGCGTTATAGCCGCCAACACTAACCTTAAACTCAATGGCCTGCGCCGTGTTTATCTCTTTTTCTTTTGTTTCTTCCCTATCGTTGCTACACGCCGCAGCAAAGGTAAGCAGTACTGCGCCTAGGAAAGTTGATAAAATAGTATTCTTACTCATTCTTCTTAATTGTTTAAAATTCGAAATCGTCTTCATCAAATGCTCCTTGCTTGGCTGGTGCGCCGCCTATGGCATCTCCAATAGTCATGTCACCACCATTGTATTCGCCTTTGTCGTCAAAACCTGGGTCGTTTCCATCAGGTGTAACAGAAGCGCAGAAGAAATTTTCGGCTTCTACGTTTACAATTGTACACTGTGCCGCAGTGTAAGGTTTCTTTCTAAATTCTTGTTTGTTCATATTTCTGTCGTTGTTTGAGTGATAATCTTTTTGCCTGATTTCAATTCTTTTTAATCCAAATAAACCGAGAGAGTAAGGGTAGTACGAGCCTGCCCAAACCGTTTTTCGTAAGAAAAAACGGCGTTCAGCCCACCATATTTATAATGGGGCTTGCATCATTTTTAACAGGTGCTGTTGCTTGTTATCCATCCTTCTTGAATGAAAATTTAGATTGCTAACCATCCGTAGACGGTAGAGTTGTCAAGAATACTTCTAGCTATTTAGCAGTTTTTTCTATCAGTTAAGATGCGTTATGCAAATATAGATATGTGTCAATAAGGAGTGATATTGGGGTTGAATGCGTCCCCTTAACTCCAGATGCCGCAACCTTGCCTCTCTAACTTGCATTGCGGCATGCCTGATTTCGATTGCGAAGGTACAGATATTAAGGAATATCACCAAAAAAAACAACCTTTAACTATTTGGATTGATGTAAATCAATCGGAGTGCGTGCCGCGCTTCAGGCCGAAACACGGCGAAGGCGACACATTGTTAGCTGTAACTGGCTGTAAATGTTGCAGATAAAGCACATCTATATAGATGTTAAAGCTAAGGCAAAACGGCACTGCACTTTAATCCCTATCGGCCTTTGCCCCACGCCAACGCGGAATGATACTCCCATTTGCTTTCGCCCAAAGCTTGTTGTCCCGCCCACTCGTTCACCAACAAAAGCATGATGTTTGTGGACCACCCCACCCGTTAACTTGTCAACAACGCCTCTTGTTAACTTGTCAACTTGTTATCTCGTTAACTCTCAATCTCGTCAACTTGTCTACTGGTCAACTCGTCAACTAGCCCTCTCGTCAACTCGTTAACTTGTTAACTCGTCAACTGAATACCTCGTCAATTAACCCTCTCGTTAACTTGTCAACTTGTCAACTCGTCAACTGAATATCTCGTCAACTACCCATCTTTTGTCAGCTTTTCAGTAAGAATTTTAACATTATGAGTGCCTTTTTTGCCCACCAACTGCCCTTCGGCCCGAAAAAATCGATTCTCGCGAAGGTTTATTTGGTGCAAAAAGGGGATGGGTTATAAAAACAGGCGCGGCCATTTTGTTTTGCATAAATGTGCAAAATATACAGATTGTTGTGCCATTAGATGCGCAAAAACTGCGATTTGCAGCTAAATAGATTGCAATTAGCACCAAAACGCAGTGTATTTTGCACCAAAACGCAGTGCAATTAGCATCAAAACGCAACGCATTTTGCACCAAAACGCAGTGCATTTTGCATCAAAACGCAAGGTGTTTAGCACCAAAACGCAAGGCGATATGTATTAATATACATTGTATGCAGAGCCAAAAATGTTCTATTTGGGTTGAAAATGGGTGCCGAATGAGTGCAAAATGGTACTTTTAAGCGTGGTTTTTGGTGCTTAAACGCAGGTTGTCGGGCATGAAAAAACGACAAGTCAACAACCAAATAGAAAGGCAAAATGGTGCTAAATGCAGGTACTGTTCTTAAAAATGGACAGAAAATGAAATGCTCAAGGCGGAAAATTACGGCCATTTTCTAGCTTTTTGCCCTTAAATCTTTCTAGAAGAGGGTGGAGAATAGGGTGTGTTTTGTAAAATATTTTTAAGGATGTAAGTTGATGAGTTTATGAGTTTGTAAGTTGTTTTAGTTGGGAAGTTGGTGAGTTGGTAAGTTGGTGGGTTGTCAAGGTTGTGAGCTGGTAGGTTGTTGAGTTTGTTAGTTGGTAAGTTGATGAGTTTTGTAAGTTGTTTAGTTGGTAAGTTAGAGGGTTAGTTAATTCCGTTAATGGTTGATTAACACCGATATGGCACTGCATGCTCTGCTGCAACTTGACACGATGACCAACAGAGAAGATGACGTCGAGGTTATGATTTAACGGGTTTGTCTGAAATTTCAATGTGCATATTTTGCACCTTGCTATTTTCATCTAGCTCTTCTTCCTCAAATATATTTCTAATGTGCTTGGTTATAACGCTACGGTCTCGACCAAAAGGTCCGCATATTTGAGCCTAAGACAGCCACACTGTTTCGTCTTCGAAACGTGCATCTATCTTCATTCTTCCCGTCTTTAGATTGGTAGATGAGCATGTCATCATGATTGTTTGTCTCCATACTTTACTTTGATTTTTAGCAGAGTTTTCGGTAAAAGCCCTAAACCTGACCTTACCTCAACGTTCCCTTACAGGAAAGGTTCATTCAAAAGAGGTTTCAACATATCCTCGTACAAAGCATTCCTGTCAATAATTGGCTGCACCTCATCACCCACAATTCGAGACGAGGGGATAAGGCAGATTACATAAACACTACCGTTTATAAAGTAAGGAACTGCATGCAAAGGTGCTTTGCTTTCGGCTATCAAGAAATACTCCCTTTTAAAGGCACTAATGTCCCACCCTTTTTCGGCAGACTTCAAGGCTACGATAGTTATAAAATCTTTCTGTACACCGTCTTTAAGTACCCATACATCCTTTGCAGTAACCAAAAGAGAATGCCTCAACCATTTGGCATCCATGCCTTTGATCACAGCTTTTATAAGCCATGTGTTAGCCTTGTCTTTGTGCTTGCCAATAAAAGTCTTGCCTGTCCATCGCAACCTATGCGTGCTCTCAACCTGTGTAACACGATAGCTTGGCACTTTCTTCCCTTTCATGGATTCAGGCTGTATAAGCTCATTCTTGTTTTGTTGTGCATGGTCTTTTATGCACAACGATGCTGTTTGCGCAATGCAATTGCAAAACACGCAAGTTAAGCAAACCATATTTAACGTTAATCTTTTCATGCAGTCTTTATACTTTTTGTCTCTTGAATTTTTGTCGGTTTGACATTGGGGTAATGGAAGGTTTAGCGGCTGCCTCAATCTCTATATACAACTTTCCGGCCTGTATCAATCTGAAAATAACCTCATCACTCGGTAAATACCCTCCTATCCCCGAAACGGTTTTAATGTCTTCTTTGAAATCAGAGAAGTTGCCGATAATCTCTACGCATCCAGCACTCCCCCATTTATCATCTTGCAAGCTGGATGGACCGCGATGAATAAGAAAACTATTCTGAATTTGTATTGCACCTTTATGAGGTGAGGGACTGTTACTTGTATTGTAGTTTGCATCGTAATATGTGGCTTGAAACGGTTCTTTTCTCGTTCCTCGAAAAGTGCGTTTTCTCGCCATGACAGTGTTCGAGCAAGCTCGACGTTGCTCATTTGGCTTAACGAAAACGTTCTAAAAATCACAATGTAACCCCAGCGGCTCTGTTTCTTTTGTAATAGGCGTATAGCACAATCGAGGCCAGCATTAGCATTCCTATCAACATGCAATCCTTTAAGCTTGGCTCACCCTTCACATTGGCTGCAACATAGCAAGGAACAGAGATAAAACACACAATTGCCAACACCTTTGCCACACTAGAAAAGTAGGCCTTTCTGAAGGCCTTATCTACGACAGACCTGTCTATGCCCTCATGATTTTCTATAAAGATGTGTTTCTTGGCCTCGTAATCAATACTGTAATGCCTACCTATACCGAACCAAACAAGTGCCCATCCTAGGAAAAATGCACCCGAAATAAACCCGCCTGTTTCCTCATCTACGAAATAACTAAATGGCGAATTAGTTAGATATAGATAAGACCCAAAAAGAATTGCAAGGAACATTATCCATGCTATCATGGATATTATTCCGTTTTTAACATGTTTATTCATACCTGTTACTCCTTCACTTAAAGCAAGCAAATGCAGAACCTAGTTAACCCATACGGCCGACATTCCACTCCTGATGTCTTCATTTGCCGTTTGGTTGGTTGCCTCCCTCACATGGGTTTCATTCATATTGGCTCGCATATTCAAACAGACGTCTTGCTATATCTTGATTTGCTGCATCAACAACTTCCCGACTTGTTACAAAACCAACAGAAGAAAGCCTCATTTTAGAAGGAATTGAAGAACTGTAAATGCTTGCTGAACATTTATTATGTACGTTAACGTACGCTTTCGTTAAGCCGAACGAACAATGTTGAGCTTGCTCAAACAGTGTCATGGCGAGAAAACGCACTTTTCGAGGAACGGAAAAGAACTTTCCTCATGAGCCGTTTATTCATCACGCTGAGAAACTGAAACTTGTTTTCCTCCAAAATCTAAAACACATGCGACAATGCAAAATGCCATAGCCGCCATAACAAAGATAGTACTCTTTTTCATAATCAACACTGGCTTGTTTAAAGGTTAGAATTAACAACGTATCGAATGCAAATATATTAAAAATTCAAACACAACAAGCCGTTGCAAAAGCAAATCATCATGATTTTAACCATATTTAGCAACAGATATTGCAACACCATTACCCATTTTACACCATTAAACGAGAAACAAACACAACGCCAACTGCTTAAAATATAAACACCAGCCGCCCGCCTTTCCATAAAACTTGGTCTAAATACGCCATCTGCATATCGGGCCTTTTATGCGCATAAACAAAAAAGGGGCGCATAAACGCGCCCCAATAATTTTGCCACACTGCCATTTAGCCATGCAACAGATGTATTTTGCTATAACTTTCTGCCAAACAAAGGCGTAGTTATCCCTTCGCCAGCGTCTTATCGTTCTTCATCAGGTATTCGGCAATCTGCACGGCATTGAGTGCTGCGCCCTTGCGAATTTGGTCGCCGCTTAGCCACAACGTCAGTCCGTTTTCATCGGCCAAGTCTTTTCTGATGCGGCCAACAAAGATGTCGTCTTTACCTCCCGTCTCCAACGGCATGGGGTAAACGCCTTGCGATGGGTCGTCTTTCAGCGTGCAACCAGGTGCGGCGGCGATGGCTTTACGTGCCTCTTCTACCGACAACGGACGTTCGGTTTCAATCCAAACGCTTTCCGAATGCGACCTAAGTGAGCTCACCCGAACACACGTTGCCGAGCACTTGGCATCGGTGTGCATTATCTTTTGCGTTTCGTGATACATCTTCATCTCTTCCTTTGTGTAGCCGTTATCGGTGAAAACGTCTACCTGCGGAATCACGTTATAGGCCAGTTGGTGCGGAAACTTGCTCACTGTGGGCTCTTCGCCGTTAACCAATTGGCTGTATTGTGTTTGCAATTCGGCCATAGCAGCAGCACCTGCGCCACTTGCGCTTTGGTAACTAGACACGCGAATGCGCTTGATGTGCGACAGCTTTTCTAGCGGTTGCAACACCACCACCATCATAATCGTGGTGCAATTGGGGTTGGCCACAATGCCGCGTGGGCGGTTCAATGCGTCTTCGGCATTGCATTCGGGTACCACCAGTGGCACTTCGGGGTCCATACGGAAAGCACTTGAATTGTCTATCATCACCGTTCCGTGTTTCGTAATGGTCTCGGCAAACTCCTTAGATGTACCTCCGCCAGCCGACACGAAAGCGATATCCACGCCGCGGAAGTCGTCGTTGTGCTGCAAAAGCCTAACAACATGCTCCTTGCCATTAAACATATAGGTTTGACCTGCGCTGCGTTCCGACCCGAAAAGCAATAGTTCGTCGATGGGAAAGGCACGCTCTGACAATATCCGCAAGAACTCTTGACCCACCGCGCCACTTGCGCCTACAATTGCTACTTTCATTTCCTTCTCTTTTAAAATAATGATATATTGCATTGCAAATGTACAACTTTCCACGTTTATACGCATCTTTTTGATATATTTTTTGCAACTTTGCAGTGATAAAGACAAGCAACGCCGCTGCCAAAGCATGGCGCAAGCCGTCTGGATGTACCCAAGAAAACCTAGCACAACTAGTTTTTCTAGCTACAAACGCCCCGCAGCATCAACCCCCAAAACCCCATAAGCGAAAGAAAAATGTTCTCTGCCTTCCCCATAACCGACCCCACGTTGATATTCTTCATCGTGATGCTCATCATCCTTTTTGCCCCCATCGTGATGGGCAAATTGCGCATTCCCCACATCATCGGCATGGTGTTGGCAGGCGTTGCCGTGGGCGAATATGGGTTCAACATCTTGAAACGCGACGACTCTTTTGAGCTTTTCGGGCGCGTGGGCCTTTATTACATCATGTTCTTGGCCGCTCTCGAAATGGACAGCAGCAGCCTTAAACGCAACAAATACCGCTTTATGGTGTTTGGCTTGGCCACGTTCATCGTTCCCTTCGTACTCATTTACCTCTTGGGAACAACGTTTTTGCATTACAGCATGTCTGCCTCGCTGCTCTTGGCCACGCTCATGGCGTCGAATACACTTATCGCCTACCCCATCATTGGCCGCTACGGACTTCACCGAAACTCGGCCGTATCGCTCAGTGTAGGCTCTACCATGATTGCCTTGTTCCTCTCTTTGGTGGTGCTGGCCATGATAGTGGCCGCCCACAACGAAGGCGGAGGCGGGCTGTTTTGGCTTTGGTTCGTGGTAAAAGTGGTGGGATTCTGCGTGGCAATGGCCTTTTTCATTCCCCGACTAACGCGTTGGTTCCTGCGCCGATACAGCGATGCCGTGATGCAATTCATCTTTGTGATGGCCATTCTCTTCCTTAGTGCGGCCGTTTCTTCGGCCATTGGGCTCGAAGGAATATTCGGAGCGTTCCTTGCCGGCCTTATCCTTAACCGCTATGTGCCGCGACTTTCGCCACTGATGAACCGCATCGAGTTCATCGGCAACGCCATCTTCATTCCCTATTTCCTCATCGGTGTGGGCATGCTCATCAATCTTCGCCTGCTGTTTCAAGGGCAAGGCATCGTTTGGGTGGTGCTGGCCATCACCCTTGTTGGCACATTGGGCAAGGCCATAGCAGCCTACATCACCAGTTGGCGTTTCAAAATGCCCGCCCCTTCTGGGCAAATGATGTTCGGTTTAACCTCTGCCCACGCCGCCGGAGCTATCGCCATCGTGATGGTTGGCATGCACTTACAGGTTGAACCTGGCCGTTATCTCATCACCGACGACATCCTTAACGCCGTGGTTATCATGATTTTGATAACCTGCATCATCTCTTCGGTGATGACCGAACGCGCTGCTAAGACCTTTATTCTTAGCGAAAAGAACATACCTGCAAGCGAAATAAACGAGCAAGACGACGAAAGTATGCTCGTACCCGTGAAATATCCAGAGTACGCCAACCGACTTATGGGCTTGGCCATCATGATGCGCAACCCCAAACTAAACCGCGGTATCATTGCATTGAACCTTGTTTACGACGACGAGAACATGCGCGCCAACCAAGAAAAGGGGCGACAACTGCTAGACCAAGTGTCGAAATACGCCGCCGCCACCGACGTGCGAACGCAAACGCAGGTGCGCATAGCGGCCAACATTGCCAACGGCATTAAGCACGCCTTTAACGAGTTTCATGCCTCGGAGATTATCATCGGCTTGCATACGCATAAGGAAGTGTCGCCAAAGTTTTGGGGGCAGTTCCACCAAAGCTTGTTCAACGGACTGAATCGGCAGATTATCATGGCGCGTTTGAACCAGCCACTAAGCACCATCCGCCGCATACAAGTGGCCGTTCCGTCGCGTGCGCAGTACGAACCGGGTTTCTATCGCTGGCTCGAACGTCTGGCGCGCGTGGTGTTGAACCTCGAATGCCGCATCGTTTTCCACGGTCGTCAAGACACGTTGGCACTTATCAACGAGTTTGTTCGCAACCGCCACGCCTCTATGCGTGCCGAATATGCGCTGATGAACCACTGGAACGAACTGCCTTCGCTGGCTGCCACCATCGCCTCCGACCATCTTTTCGTGGTGGTTACGGCACGAAAGGGAACCGTTAGCTATAAAGCTGCGCTCGACAGACTGCCAGATGAGATAACCAGACATTTCTCTGGAACCAATCTGATGATTGTGTTCCCCGACCAATATGGCGACGGCATCGAGGAACTTACCTTTGCCGAACCACAACATACCGAGGGAACTAGTGCCTACGAGGACGTTGGAAAGTGGGTGAAGAAGTTGAAGAAGTAGCTTGGGAGTGAGGAGTGAAGGAGTTATGGAGTTAAGAAGTTAAGGAGTCAAGCCATTTGCCTTGCCACTACAATACAAACAAGGGGGCAGACGCGTCAACATGTTAACTGGTCTACGCATTAACTTGCCTACTCGTTAACTGGACAACTCGCCAACTTGTCAACTCGTCAACCCGCGAACTGGTCAACTTGTTAACTCGTCAACTGGTCAACCAAAAGACATATCACTCCCCTATCCCCTTGGAGAGGGGTTGGGGGTGAGGCTTTATTAATACATTATCTGTATGATAACAATAAAATCTATAACCAAGAGTTTCGGCTCGTTGCAAGTGCTTAAAGGCATCGACTTGCAAATCAACAAGGGCGAAGTGGTGAGCATCGTTGGACCTAGCGGTGCCGGAAAAACCACGCTGTTACAAATTATCGGTACGCTAGACCGACCCGACGGCGGCGAAGTGGTGGTGGACGGTGTGGACGTTGGCACACTATCGAGTAAGAAGTTGAGCGACTTCCGCAACCAACACTTGGGCTTTATCTTCCAGTTTCACCAGCTGCTGCCTGAGTTTACGGCTCTCGAAAACGTAATGATACCAGCCTACATCGCAGGTAAGAAGAAGAGCGAGGCCATGCAAAGGGCTAACGAACTGCTCTCTTTTCTTGGCCTTGCCGACCGTGCCAACCACAAGCCTGCCGAGCTATCGGGGGGCGAAAAGCAAAGGGTGGCCGTGGCGCGCGCACTGGTTAACGAGCCTGCTGTGGTGTTGGCCGACGAGCCTTCGGGCAGTCTGGACTCAAAAAACAAGGCCGAACTACACCAATTGTTCTTCGATCTGCGCGACAAGTTCGGCCAAACGTTCGTCATTGTCACGCACGATGAAGAACTTGCCAAGCTTACCGACCGCACCATTCATCTGCGCGACGGCATGGTGGAGCGCGATTTGGCAACCGAACAACCATCAGAAACAGCTGAACAAAACGAAGAAGTGGCATTGTAAGCGACCTTTGAAGTTGGCAAGTTTACGAATTTGTCCGTGGATTAGCCCCAAACGGACTTGAAATGTCGTAAGCTTGCCAACTTATAATATAACAAATGGCCTTAAAATGGCGTGCAAAAGGGGCAAACTTAAACCCCGATGCCCCTTAACAACAAAACTAATGCGTTTGGAATGGTACACGAAAGGCTATCTACTTGCAACAAAAGAACACCATAACAAAACAAGTAACACCATCAAAAACAAATAAAAACTTTTTACAAAACACACATTTCCTGCCACCCATTCTAGAAAGCAAAACAGCCAAAAAGCAAGAATTTAGGCCAAATTTTGCGGACTAAGGCACCTCCGTCGTCGTCCATTTTAAGACAATCTAGGGCGTTTTGCACCATTTTAGCTTTCTAGATTGCGCGCCGATCGTCATTTTCATCACCCAAAATCCATGCTAAAAGCAGCAAAAAACCACCTTTTAAAGCTACTTTTAGCCCCAAAACACGTCTGTTTTCAATCAAAAGTCATGTAGAAACGCTCCAATCCCAGTGCATTAATATGCACTTGCGCACACCATTTGCCCCATATAACCCCGCGTTTTGGTACATTTTACCCTGCGTTTTGGTGCATTTCGCATTGCGTTTTGGTGCATTTTACACTGCGTTTTGGTGCATTTTACACTGCGTTTTGGTGCATATTGCACTGCGTTTTGGTGCATTTTGCATTGCATTTTGCTGCAAATAGCAAGCAGTGCCATAGAGATTGCATATTGATGTAATAAAAAATGGGGCTGCCTACATATGTATGCAACCCCATTTTGCATCAAAAACAACTCGCGCAAGAATCGAAAATTTGCAGCCGAGTGGACGTTTGGTTGGAAAAACGGCAGCCATTAAGCGAAACCTTGTGCGGAATATATGACAAGTTTGAGGAGTTAGTTAAGGAGTTAAGCCAATTGCATTGCAGCTTGTGTTTATAGATGGTGTCAGCCTAATCGGAGAAGTCCGACTTGTCTGATTTGTCTGACTGGTCTGACTGGTCTGACTGGTCCGACTGGTCCGACTGGTCCAAAAACCAAACCACCTAGAAATCTAGAAACCACTAGGCATCTTTAAAAGGCGCAGCCATCTTTTCACCTTTTCACCCTTTCACCCTTACATATACCCCAATGCGCGGAGCACATCGTTAAGGTTGGCCATAACCATTAATATAATAAGGATGGAAATGCCTGCATACTCAGCGCGCACCATAAACTTTTCGCTGGGTTTGCGCCTTGTAATCATCTCGTAGAGCAAGAAAAGCACGTGACCACCATCGAGAGCGGGTATGGGAAGAATGTTCATAAAGGCGAGAATGATGCTAAGAAAAGCCGTCATAAGCCAAAACATGTGCCAATCCCACATTGGAGGGAAGAGACTTCCTATCGCTCCGAAACCGCCCAACGACTTAGCGCCATCGGCCGAGAACAAGTATTTCATGTCGCCTACATAGCCTTTGAGCACCTTTACGCCATAGGCTGCGCCAGCAGGAAAGCTTTCAAAGAAACCATATTCCACGTGTGTTTCCTTATATTTGGCCAGTCCGTTGGTGAAAACCATACCAAAAAGCAAGTCGGCATTAAGCTTAACCGCTGCCGTGGTGGCCGTTGTGTCGCCCTGATGAACAAAGGATATGGTGGTGTTTAGTGCCTTGGCACTGTCGGCAGGAGTGGTTGCAGCGGCCAAAATGTCGCCCAAACGTTCTTTCTCGAAGTTGAAATCGTTTTGCGAATCAATAGGTTTTCCTGCAAAAGCCACAATCTTATCGCCTGCTTTCAGACCCGCTTTGGCAGCTATGCTGTTGGGCATAACGCTGTCGATGGTGTTGGGCATCATGATCATTACAAAGCGGGGCGACGATTTAAGCATGTTCAGCAAGTCGAGATTGCCAGGCATGGGCAGGCTCATGTGTTTGCCTTGGCGCACCAAATCCACACGAGTGGCAGTGGCCAAATCGCGGAAGAAGTCGGCATCGAAAGTCTTAAACTCGCCTTTCTCGGTGCCAAGAAGTACGTCGCCATCTTTAAATCCAAGGGCTTTTGCCTCCGAATTAAACTTCATTCCGGCCGTCATATCCTTCACTTGCACGTAACTGTCGCCCCAATGGAACAGCACCATCGAATAGATAAACAAGGCCAAGAGGAAGTTAACGATAACGCCGCCCAACATAATGAGCAGCCTTTGCCATGCCGGTTTAACCCTAAACTCCCACGGTTGGGCGGGTTTGGCCATCTGTTCTGTGTCGAACGACTCGTCTACCATTCCCGAAATCTTGCAATATCCGCCCAAAGGCAGCCAGCCCATGCCGTAGGCCGTGCCGCTTTTCTTAGACTTAAACTCGAAGAGATGAAACCAAGGGTCGAAGAATAGGTAGAACTTTTCTACCCTTACGCCAAACAAACGGGCGAAGAAGAAATGCCCTCCCTCGTGGAGTAGCACCAAAATAGATATGGCTAGCATGAACTGCAACAGCCTAATGAGAAATATTTCCATGTTTGTTTTATTGTTTTCTGTATTAATTAGGATGCCAATGGGTAAGCATCAAGGCCTTTATGGCACATTCGTTGGTATTATCCGCTGCGGCAAAAGCCGCTTGGCGGTATGGGTTTCAACGCAGTTGGGCAACCAGTTCGCTGGCCTTTCGGCGCGATTCGGCATCCGTTTGCAGGTAGGTATCTAACGAAGGAGCCGCATCGAAAGGCACCTTTTGCATCGTTTCTTCGATAATTCGCGGCATGTCTAAAAAGCCAATGCGGTCGGCCCTGAATGCCTCGTTCACCACTTCGTTGGCTGCATTGAGTATGCAAGGCATGTTTCCACCGCGGTTAATGGCATCGAAGGCCAATTGCAAGCAGCGGAACTTACGCATGTCGGGTTCAAAAAACTCCAACGGCTGTGCAAAAAAGTCGAGCCTTGGCCCGTTTAGCGGCAGCCTATCGGGGTAAGAGAAGGCGTATTGTATGGGCAAACGCATGTCGGGCATGCCTAGTTGCGCCTTTACCGAGCCGTCTTCGAACTGCACCGCGCTATGAACAATGCTCTGCGGATGCACAAGCACCTGTATCTTTTCGGCCTCAACGCCGAACAACCACTTGGCCTCAATCACCTCGAACCCTTTGTTCATCATCGTGGCAGAGTCGATTGTTATCTTCGCACCCATGTCCCACGTGGGATGGCGCAAGGCATCGGCCTTGGTAACTTTGGCCAATTGCTCTTCGGGCAGTAGGCGAAATGGGCCTCCACTGGCCGTAAGCAATATCCGTTCGATGGCATTATCGCCCTCGCCCACTATGCTTTGGAATATGGCCGAGTGCTCACTGTCTACGGGAAGTATAGGTGCGCGGTTGGCTATGGCCAACTCATTGATAAGTTCTCCGGCCACAACAAGCGTTTCTTTATTGGCCAAACATATCTTCTTATGCGCTTTAATGGCATGTATAGTGGGTTCTAAACCGGCAAAACCAACCATCGCGGTAAGCACCATGTCGATGGGTTCGGCCTCTACGATGTCGCAAAGTGCCTGCTTACCTGCGTAAACCTTAATGTCGGGAAGGTCGGTTAAGAGGTCTTGCAGCTGCTGGTAGCGGCTCTCGTCGGCCACAACAACGGCCGCCGGCCTGAACTTCCGTGCCTGTTGAGCCAGTAATTCAACGCGTGTGTTTGCCGTTAGGCAGTACACTTCGTACTTGTCGGCATGCTGCGCAATCACGTCGAGGGCTTGTGTGCCTATCGAACCCGTGCTGCCAAGAATACATATTTGTTTCTTCATTTGTTCAGTCTAGGTCTAATATTCCATCGGGAATGTGCATCGTTATTTCACGTTTCTTTGCATCAACGCCTGCAATCAATTCGTAAGATGCAGGCAATAGCAGGGGTGCAGAACCGTTAACGTCTACTTCAAAAAGGGTGTTCACCGTGCTGTCGTCTACGGCAAGGAGTGCGCCCAGCGGCTTGTTGGTGGCTGCATCCTTAACGGTAAAGCCCACAATGGCCGCCCATGACAGTTCGGCATCGAGGTTATCGTCCTCCTGCCGCGGAAAAAACACGTTGCAACCCGTTAGTTCCTTTGCTCGTTCTTGCGTGTCTATGTTCACGAATTTCACCAATGCCGTCTCGCTACCCTTAAAGCGATATTCCTCGAAAAAGAAGGGAACAAGCAGCCCCTCCACTTCGAGCGCAAGGAAATCGGCCTCTATTCGGTCGAAGATGTCGTCGTCGAAGTGGAAAGATATTTCGCCTTTCACGCCGTGCGGCTTGCCAAGCTTGCCTATCTTATAGAAGTTGTCGGCTTGCCATTGCGGTCGTGTGGATGATTGTTGGGACATGTGGTGTGGGGTATATGTGGCTTTTAATGTTTGTCGGGATGGGCTGTTGCGCGGCTGTTGCTTTCGCTTTTTGCTGGGCTAAACGCGCTTGATGTTGGCTCCGAGGGCGTTAAGTCGCGCCTCGATGTCTTCGTATCCGCGGTCTATCTGTGCGATATTGTCTATCTGACTGGTGCCATTGGCACTTAATGCGGCGATAAGCAAGGCGATACCTGCACGTATGTCGGGGCTAGTCATACGCCCTGCGCGCAGTTGCAGCTTGTGGTCGTGACCTATAACTACTGCGCGATGTGGGTCGCAAAGTATGATTTGCGCGCCCATGTCGATTATCTTGTCTACGAAGAACAGCCTACTTTCGAACATCTTTTGATGGAACAGCACGCTGCCGCGCGCCTGAGTAGCCACCACAATGAGTACCGAAAGGAGGTCGGGAGTTAGTCCTGGCCACGGTGCATCGGCCAAAGTCATTATCGAACCGTCGATAAATGCCTCCACTTGATAATGTTCGTGGTGTGGGATAAAGAGGTCGTCGCCCTCAATATTAATCGTAATGCCCAATCGTTTAAAGGTATCGGGTATCAGTCCGAGGTTCTCAACAGACACGTTCTTGATGCGTATGCCCTGCCCAACCATAGCGGCCATACCGATGAACGAGCCTACTTCAATCATGTCGGGCAACACTTGGTGGGTTGCTCCGTGCAATGTTTCAACCCCTTCGATGGTAAGCAGGTTGCTGCCTATGCCGCCAATGCGTGCCCCCATGCGGTTGAGCAATCGGCAAAGCTGCTGTATGTAGGGTTCGCAAGCAGCATTATAGATGGTGGTTGTGCCCTTAGCCAGCACTGCGGCCATGATAATGTTGGCCGTTCCTGTTACCGATGCCTCATCAAGCAGCATGTAACGCCCCTGCAATTGGTTGGCTCGCAGTTGGTAAACGTTGCGGTTGGGCAGCTTTTCAAAGCTTGCACCGAGCATGCGAAAGCCCCAAAAGTGAGTGTCTAGTCGGCGCCTGCCAATCTTATCGCCACCAGGTTGGGCCACCATGGCTTTGCCAAAGCGCCCCAAAAGCGGACCGATGAGCAGCACACTGCCACGCAAAGCCGCACATTTACGCACAAAGTCGTCGCTAGAAAGGAAGTCGAGGTTCAGCTCGTCGGCCTTAAACGAATAGTCGTTGCGCGCATGCCGTGTCACCTTCACGCCGATGTCGGCCAGCAGAAGGATGAGGTTGTTCACGTCTAAGATGTCGGGAACGTTGCTGATACGCACCTCTTCGGCAGTTAGTATGGCTGCGCAAATCACCTCCAAGGCCTCGTTCTTGGCTCCTTGCGGCGTGATAGTGCCCTGCAAAGGGCGTCCGCCCTCGATGAGAAAGGATTGCATGGCTACTTTTTCTTGCGTTTTTTCTCAGGTTCTTTTGCAGGCAATTTCTCGAACTTAAACGTGTCTAGGTCGAGTTGTATCTTGCCATTGGTAAACGCTGCAAGGTCTGATGCCACACGTTCGTTATCTGCTGCGCCGTGTCCCCACTGCGCCAGCGAACGTTTCATTTGGTTGGCAGTGAGCCTAACCAGTGCATCGCGTTCGTCTCCGGCAGGCATGTCTTTCAGCCTTTCGAATGTTTCGAAGAGCAATTTGCCATAATGGCGCACAGGAATGCGCGACGAAGTGTAGCCCACATGCTGGGGTTTGGTGGTGGCACGCGTGGCCTCCGACACGTCGAACGGATAGTCGATGTCGAGTTTAAAGTCGCTCATGATGGCCAAATGGTCCCACAATTTGTGTTCAAGGTCTACGGCATCGTAGCCTTGTGGAAAGAGAATGCTCATCGTTGCGATGATAGACTCGGCGCAAGCTTGCCTTTCTTGTTTGGTTGGCAGGGTCATTGCGTGGTTCACCATCTTTTGTATCTCACGCCCATACTCGGGAAGTATCAGCCGTTCGCGTTGCGTGTTATAGTCCAATCCTTCTATGTTCATTATCTTAGTGGTGGATGTTCGGTTGTTCATTCTTTATTTGTTATTCGGCATTTGGTTTGTCCTTGCAGTTAGAGTAGCGGCTTGGCGGCTTTCGCCACGAAGTCTTTTAGATAGAACGGCACAAAGTATGCCACATCTTCAAAACGCTCTTCGGCCATAGCTTTCTCTGCCAATGGTGCCATATTCTTGGCCAAAGGTTTCACATTGTCGATGAAGTGGGCGTTGGGGTGAACGATTTCGGCCTTGCACTTGTCGGCTCCGTTGCCGAAGAAGAACACGTGATGTTGGTCTAGAAAGGCCTTGTAGGTGTCGGCCTCAACGATGTCGGCCCCCACAGGCCTTACTTCTTTCAGTGCCCTGTCGTAGAGGGCGGCGTACACTTCCATGCGTCGGGCGTCGAGCATGGGGCAAAGCAGGGCGTCGTCGGGCGTTATTTGTTCGCGCAACAGCAGCGGAACGCACAGCAATTGCAGCGTTGGCACGGCCAACAGCTTTGCGTTGCGGGCGTAGCACACGCCTTTGGCCATCGAAACGCCAATGCGCAGGCCCGTGTAAGAGCCTGGCCCGCAACTCACCGCCACGGCATCGAGCGGCAAAGCGTGACTGTCGGCAAACGAAAGGGCCTCGTCTACGAACGTACCTAGCTTTACGGCGTGGTTCGGACCATCGTGGTCTTCGGCGTTAAAGATGCACTCGCCATCGTTACTAACGGCCACCGAACACACCGCGGTACTAGTTTCTATATTTAATATGCACGACATAATCCTATTCAGTATTATTTATATTAAAGTGCAAAATTACGCTTTTTCCGTTTAAAATGTGTACATTTGCAGAAAATTAACGCGCAAACTATGATACAATCCATGACGGGTTACGGCAAGGCTGTTGTGACCTTTAACGACAAGAAAATAAACGTAGAGATCAGATCGCTTAACAGCAAGACGCTAGACCTTTCTACACGCGTTGCTCCACTGTATCGCGAAAAGGAGATTGAGATGCGACAGATGGTGGCAAAAGCACTCACCAGGGGAAAGGTTGACTTCTCTATATGGGTGGAAAAAGACGCGGCGGCGGACGCAACGCCCATAAACGCCGCATTGGTTGAAAACTATTACCAACAGATTAAGGAGATTTCGGCCAAAACGGGCATCCCCGAACCGCAAGATTGGTACGCCACACTGCTGAAAATGCCCGATGTAACCACTCGCACCGAGATGGAAACGCTGGACGAGAATGAATGGAAGGCGGCTGCCGATGCCATTGAGCAGGCGCTCGAACATATCGTGGCTTTTCGCAAACAGGAGGGTATGGCCCTGCAAAAGAAGTTTGAAGAGAAACTACAAAACATCGGCAGGCTGATGGCCGACATCGAACCGTACGAGAAAGCGAGGGTGGAGAAGATTAGAACACGTATTGTAGACGCGCTGAAAGACATCCCCGAAGTGGACTATGACAAGAACCGCTTGGAGCAAGAACTGATATATTATATTGAGAAGTTGGACATTAGCGAAGAGAAACAACGACTGGCCAATCACTTAAAATACTTTGCCAAGACCATGAACGATGAAAGCGAACAGGGCAAAAAACTGGGGTTCATCGCACAAGAGATGGGTCGCGAGATTAACACAACGGGCTCTAAGAGCAACCAAGCCGAGATGCAGAACATCGTTGTGATGATGAAAGACGAGCTGGAACAGATTAAAGAGCAAGTGCTGAATGTTTTGTAAGTTTATAAGTTTTTGAGTCGGTGAGATTTTGAGGTTGTGAGTTTGTGAGGTTTTGAGTTTCTAAGTATTTGCGTATTTAGTCTTACGAACGATAAACTTAGCAACAAGATAAGGCCGAAGAACGCACAAACCTGCATTCTGCGATAAGCCCTAACGCATAAACTTGCCAACTAACAAGCTCAAAAAAAATCAGAAACTTACCCACCCATCAACGCAAAAACTCAAATAAAAACTCCCCTCTCATCAACTCAAATAAACTCAAAGATTATGGACAATAACCAACATATCTACCCAAACGGGCAGTCTTCTACACAGCACAAAGGTGCTTTGGTGATATTCTCCGCACCATCGGGTTCGGGCAAAAGCACCATCATCAATTGGCTCATGCAAAGCCATCCCGAACTGCGGCTGGCCTTTTCCATATCGTGTACCAGCAGAGCACCGCGCGGAACAGAACAACATGGCGTGGAATATTTCTTCCTTTCGCCCGAAGAATTTAGGCAACGCATTGCCCAAGACGAGTTCTTGGAGTACGAAGAGGTGTACAAAGACCGCTTTTATGGCACGTTGAAAGAGCAGGTTCAACGCCAATTAGACGCTGGGCAGAACGTTGTTTTCGACGTAGACGTTAAGGGCGGATGCAACATTAAGCGATTTTATGGCGACAAGGCGTTGAGCATTTTCATCCAACCGCCATCAATCGAGGCCTTGCGCGAGCGACTTGAAGGGCGCGCAACCGATGCACCAGAGGTGATAAACGACCGCATTGCGCGAGCCGAATACGAGCTGTCGTTTGCTCCGCAGTTTGACAAGGTCATCATAAACGACGACTTGGAGACGGCCAAGAGCCAGACTCTCGAAGTGATTAACGCCTTTCTTTCGCGCCCATGATACGCACTGGTTTCTATGGCGGCTCGTTCAACCCCATACATAACGGGCATATAGCCTTGGCTCAACAGTTTTTAGACGACATGGGATTAGACGAAGTGTGGTTTGTCGTGTCGCCTCAAAACCCCTTTAAACGCAACGCCAACGACTTGATGGCCGACAAGGCGCGGCTCGAAATAGTGCGCGCTGCCACGGCCAACGAGCCTCGTTTCTGCGCCACCGACTACGAACTGCACCTGCCAACGCCTTCGTACACCTGGCGAACGCTGCAAGCTCTGGCCCACGACGAGCCGCAACGCTCGTTCGTTCTCCTTATCGGAGCCGACAATTGGGTGTCGTTTCCCAAGTGGGATCACCACGAAGACATACTCGCCAACCACGACATCGCGATATTTCCACGCCGTGGCTACGACATAAACGCTAACGAACTGCCCGCCAATGTAACCCTTCTCAACACGCCCTTCTACGACATTTCGAGCACCGACATCCGTCATCGCATCGCCGAAGGCCTGCCTATCGACCACCTTGTGCCGTCTGCGGTGAAAGACATGGTGATAAAGACGTATGCAAATGGCAGCACAATGAAGGGAGAAAGGTAAATTCATTCAAACGATTAAACACTAATCGGTTGCCAGTACCTTCACTCAAAACCCTTTCACTCAACACCTTTTTAACGGCCAACTTTGGTTAAATTGAGTAGTGACATCTTACAAACAATCGACACGAAAAAGCCCCTTATACAACAAGTATAAGAGGCTCAATGAACAATTATGATGAAATGCGCCACTAATTAGAAAGAGGCGGCTTGCAATTCCGATTTAATACTGAAGTCGTTTTGACTTTTAATATTTCTATAAATTGAGAGGAGTGCAGGACAAGTCAACTCTCTGGCTTGTAAACTAACG
>ERZ772918.291-NODE-291-length-37604-cov-6.68846_pt1 | contig 37604 bp, 30 predicted proteins | sample MGYA00512118_ERZ772918 | MGnify/ENA primary metagenome ERZ772918 (study PRJEB29015, sample SAMEA2737939) | human oral metagenome | biome: human oral; feature: human-associated habitat; material: dental | place: China | collected 2135 ... | reverse complement strand
CTATCGTATACAGCCTAGCGCATTCCGCCCAGACGCCAACGCAGAAAAGCGAACACGCCCGTTGCGCGACCGCAACGAGTCGGCCGATAGCCTAGAGACATGACTCCAAACGAATCCGCCGGCCCAGGGCCGGCCGCAACCCCACCCGAACTCATCAAGCTGCTTTCGGGCGACGACGTCGTCGCGATCGCCCCAGCCCTGGGGCGGCTCGGAGAAGCGGCTCGGAGCCTTACGCCAGGGTTTGCCGAATCTGTGACTGGGTCTCCGTGGCGATGACCTCAGCCATCGCGCCGTTGACGAGGGGCATGAATGGGGCGACGTGGCCGCATTCGACGTCGGCGATGATCGGCACGCCCAACCCGCCCAGCGCGTCGATCACGGCGTCGTACTGGTTCATGTCGGCGCAATCCGGGGCGTTCGTGCGTCCTACGAGGACGGCGGCGGCCGAGTCGAAGAAACCCGCCAGGCGCATTCCGTGAAGCGTTCTACACACTTCGTAGGCGTCCGCATTTGCCGCTTCGACGTAAACGATGAGCGGATCCCCGGTGGAGCGGGTGAGTTCAGACGTCATGCCAAAGGGCGTTCCCGCGAGATTTCCAAGGGTCTCGACGCATCCGCCGATGAGCCTGCCCTGCACGCGCACATCCGCCGCGCCGTCGAGCCGCACCCAATAGGCTTCCTCGGTGAGCTCGAACTCCGCGATCTCGGGAAACGTCTCGTAGAGGACATAGCCTTCGCGGTACTTGTCAGGAGCGTCCTGGGTGAAGGAGGCTCCCCGGGGAAGCGAAACGACGTCCATCCATCCGACGAGGCCTTCAGGCACGAAGAACGGCGTGTCGAGGAGGTTGTTTCCGTGCACGGTGGCGACGCCCGCGTTCAGGGTAAGCGGAAGAAGAAGGGTCGAGATGTCCGAGTAGCCGATAACCCAGGTCGGATCGGCCTCAGCTATCGCCTGCCAATCGAGACAGGGTATGAGATCAATAGCCAACTCGCCGCCCCACGGCGGAATGACGGCGCGAATCTCGGGATCGAGAAGGAAATCCTGCAACTCCCGCGCACGCTCCCGAGCGGGCGCGGACGTCGCCCTGCTCCCGTCCATGCACTCGCCGACGTGGACCTCGAATCCCCGCGAGCGGACGGCCTCGATCGCAAACTCCAACCTGGGCTTCAGGGCGGGAGACACACCGCCCGACGGCGACGTGACGGCCACCGTGTCGCCGGGGGCGAGCGGCTTGGGGAAACGCGGCTTCATTTAAGGGACTCCGGCGGATTCTCGCGCAGCTGGCGGATTGCATTCTCAAAGTCGTCCAACGAATCGTAGTTCGAATAGACCGACGCAAAACGCAGGTAGGCGATCGTATCGAGTTCGCGCAGCGGCTCGAGGATCGTCAAGCCGATCTCGTGCGCCTCTATCTGCGAAGCCCCGTTGGCGCGGATTCGCTCCTCGACCAGTTGGGCGAGCCTCGCCAGGTCGTCTTCGCTTACGGGACGGCCCTGACAGGCCTTTCCCACCCCGCTTATGATCTTCTCCCTAGAGAAGGGCTCGTAGGCGCCCGACCGTTTGATCACCTGAAGGCTCGCCGTTTCGATCGTCGTGAATCGCCGATTGCATTGAGGGCACTGACGACGCCGCCTGATGGCCTGACCGTCATCGCTGGCGCGCGAGTCGATCACGCGAGACTCGGGATGTCGGCAGAAAGGGCAGCGCATTCTTCAACATTAATCGCGCACGCCTCGGTGCGGCAAACATTTGTGCCGAATCGCCGCCAATTCGGTCCATCGACAGCCCCCGGACCGGGGCTTCCCCTCTCCCGGTCCGGGGACCAGCTCATCGGTATTGCGGCAACATGAGCTTCTGTCCGGGTTTCACATCGCTCGAACCCAGAGAATTCAACTGTGCAATGTCTGTGACCACCCTCGGCGTGCTGGGAGCGCCGTCGATTCGGGCGGCGATCGTCCATAGTGTGTCCCCCGATTGGACGACAACCGTTTGCCGCTCGGAGGGAAGCAAAAGGCTTCCCACGACAAGGCCCATGACGATCATGGCAGTGCAGGCGAGAGCGGCGAAGGCGGCTCTAAGCGCTCGCACGCCAAGCGCCTTGGAAGCGCCGGACTCGCCGACTGCCGGCGTCGTCTTCGGGATCGCCCGTCTCGGGCGCCGCGCGACGCCGGGACTGCGTCCGTCACGAAGCTGGACGAGACGGCCGGCGGACTGCGCCTTCCTCTTGTCGGCCCTTCCCTCGTCAGGCGTTGCCGCCGTGGGAACCGCCCGAAGGCGCGGCCCCGCCGACTCCGGCTTCGTCCGTCGGCAGTCGCGCAAGGCTCGATCGACGCGATTGTCGCGCGCGCCGCCGCCGTGACGTTGAACGTTCGGACCGACCGCATGCAGCCGCCGAGTGCCTTTCCCGCGCCGAATCGGCGACTTCCGCTCGCCGTCCGCCGGAATCCGCAGGACGCTCATAGCTTCACCTCGAACTTTCGTTCATCGAACATGTGTTTTTACACGATAACGAATAGTCGAACACTTGTCCAGTTTAGTTACTCGAACGCTTTCTCTGAACAAATGTTTGCCTTTTCGTACCGTTGCCGGTAGGCTGACGGCATAAGTCAATCGCGCCCCTCCGACACTTTTTTGGGGCTTTCACCGGAGGTTATGATGGTCAGACGCCGAACAGCCCTGACTGAACGTCAGAAGGAAGTGCTCAACGCCCTTCGCTCGGAGCTGCTCAAGAATCGCTACGCTCCGACCATTCGCGAAATCGCCGACCGCTGCGGCTTTTCATCGACGTCGTCGGTCAAATACCAGCTCGACGCTCTTGAAGACAAGGGGTACATCGTGCGCGACCCCAGGCGTCCGCGCACGATTCTCTTGACCGAGCTGGGATTGGAGAACACCCACCGCAGGCTTTACGCCGATTACACGAGCGCCGGCATTCCCAGGGGGGCGGCGGCGGAGGAGCCGAAGACGTCCGCGGAGGACTTCCACGTCGACGCGTCGGTCAACGTTCCGGTTGTCGGGCGCATCGCTGCGGGATCGCCGATACTGGCCGACCAAGTGGTCGAGGAGGTCCTCCCCCTGCCTCGATCGCTCACCGGCGACGGCGAATTGTTCATGCTCAAAGTCGTGGGCGACTCCATGGTCGAGGCCGCCATCTGCGACGGCGACTGGGTGGTCATCCGTCGGCAGCCCGTCGCCGAAAACGGGGAGATAGTCGCAGCCATGATCGAGGGAGAGGCGACGGTCAAGGTCCTCCAGCGCAAGGACGGCCACACTCTTTTGCTTCCACGCAACAGCGAGTACAGGCCGATTCCCGCCGACGACGCCGAGGTTCTCGGGCGCGTCGTCACGGTGTTGCGCTCGCTCTGACTCCCTGTCAGCCCCCTCGCTCCCCGGGGGTCGCACGTTAAAGCAACGGCCGACCTGCGTTCGACCTAGGCATATAATCCACACTCGATCCCGGCATGCGACAGCATGCAAAAAGCGCGGGCCCTAAACGGGCCCGCGCTTCAGATCTGAGGTCAGACGCGGTTTCGAACGCTCACATGCGGCGCAAAACGCTCACACGGCGCAGGCGCCAGAGGCGCTTGCAGGCGCTCGGCGCGGACGCCTCGAAACGTTCATGCGCCGCGGCGCATCCGCTCCACTGCGCGTCCTCGCCGTCGCCGAACATCCGCGCCGCCACGCCGAAGGCCTGCCTCGTCACCGCCTCGTCAGAAGCCGAACTGGCGCGCGACCTCTCGGATCGAGTCTGCGGAACGCCGCAAACCGTCGTACTCCCTCGGCGTGACCACCGGGACGAGTCGGCGTCCGACGCCCGCGCGGCCCACGATCGAGGGAACCGACATGCACACATCGGAAATGCCGAGCCAGTCCTGCAGGTAGGAGGAAACTGGAAGCACACGGTGCTCGTCGCGGACGATCGAGCCGAGAATGGAAGCGACCGAGATTCCGATCGCGTAGTTCGTCACGCCCTTGCCTTCGATGATGTTGTAGGCCGAGCGCACGACGTCGTGATGGATCGCCTCGCGAACGCCGTCGTCGAGCAGCTTGCCGTCGACCGTTTGCCCCCACTGCAAAAGCGGGACGGCGCCGACCATCGCCGAGCTCCACAGCGGAATTTCAGAATCGCCGTGCTCGCCGGCGATGTACGCGTGGACGTTCTGCGGCGCGACCCCGCACGCGAGGGCGACGAGGTACCGAAGCCGGGAAGAATCAAGCACCGTGCCCGAACCGAAGAAGCGTCCGTCGCTGAGCCCGGACAACTTCCATCCCGCGTAGGTGACGACGTCAACGGGGTTGGCGACCATGAGATAGATCGCGTTGGGTGCCTGCTCAACGGCCTTGGGAATGATCGACTTCATGATGTCGATCGTCGCGCCCGCGAGCTCGAGGCGGGACTGGCCCGGCTTCTGCTTGGCGCCCGCAGTGATGACGACGACGTCGGAATCCTTGATGACTGCGATGTCGGACGATCCTTCGACGGTCGACACGGGCGCGAACTGGCTGCCCTGCGCGATGTCGAGCGCCTCGGCCTTGACTCTGGATTCGTTGATGTCGAACATCGCGTAATGGCGGGCGACACCCTGAATCATCGATGCGTACGTGACGGCGGAGCCTACGGCCCCGGCGCCTATGATCGCCACCTTGGTGCCGCGCTCGCCCGTCCTCGGGTCGATCGCAGGGGCGATGGCGGGAGCGGGAGCCTCTTCCTTTTCGGGGGCTTCGCTCTTCTTGGACTTGTCAGTCACGTCTCCTCCTTGTTTGCGGCAACTTCGCTACCGTCCAATGAAAATCCTACGGCTAAAACGGCCCGCGCGGGAGCCAATGCGTCCTATGTCTCCGCGCCAGTTTGAACGGCTGGGTCCATGCCGCCTGCACAATCGCGCCCCGGATCGGGCGCCGCCGCCAAACGCCGGAGCGCCGAACGGGCGACGTGCGGGTCTTTCGTCCTCCACATCGGCGGAAGCGAGGCCGCGAGAAAGGCACCGTAGCGCGCCGTGACGATCCGCGAATCCAGGATGGCGACCACCCCGCGGTCGTCTGTGCGGCGCAGAAGACGGCCGGCGCCCTGCGCGAGAAGCAGCGCGGCATGGGTCGCCGCCACGCTCATGAAGCCGTTTCCCCCGGCGTCTGCCACCGCCTTGGTGCGCGCCTGGGTCAGCGGGTCGTTGGGACGCGGGAAGGGAATGCGGTCGATGAGGACGAGCCTGCACGTGCGGCCCGGAACGTCGACTCCCTGCCACAGCGACAACGTGCCGAACAGGCTGGCGGCGTCGTCCTCGGCGAAGCGCCGCACGAGCGTCGAAAGCTGGTCGTCGCCCTGGCAAAGAACCGGCGTGTCCAGACGCTCCCGGACGTATTCCGCCGCCGTCTCAGCGGCCCGGCGCGAGGTGAACAGGCCCAGCGCGCCTCCCCCGGCGGCCTCGACCAGCTCGGCGATCTCGCGAAGCTGGGCCTCGCCTATGCCTTCGCGGCCCGGCGGGGGAAGCGAGGCCGCGGCGTAGAGGATCCCCTGTTTGGAATGGTCGAAGGGCGAGCCGACGTCGATGCCCTCCCACGGGCCTTGGCTGGGGTACGTGAAACCGACGGCGCCGGCGATGTGGCGGAAGCTGCCGCCCGCCTCCAGCGTCGCGGACGTCAAGATCGCGGCCTTGCCCTCGAACAGCACGTCAGCCAAGGCAGAGGAGACGTCGAGGGGCGCGACGTGGAGCGAACTTCGCCCTTCGCCGTCGCGAGCGACCCACGGCACGAGGGCGCCTTCGCCCACGCCATCCGACAGCAGCTGCTCCACCACGTCCGCGAGGGCCTTGACCCTCCCGCGAGCAAGGGCCTTCGCCGCCGCCGCAGCCTCGTCTTTGTCGCTCAGATCGTTGACGTCCTCGCGGGCCTGCTGCAATTCGCCGAGCATTCTCGACAGCCCGTCCACAAGCGAGACGGGTAGGGCCTCCAGTCGGCCTTCGTCGAGCTCGTCGAGCGCCTCGGTCACTTCGTCCCCGGCGCCTTCCAACTCCGTCGCGAGGATCGACTCGCGCCTGAGCAGCCTGACGAGCGAGGAGACGTCGCCTTTGGAAATTGAGGCGGTCAGCTGGCCCGTGACGCGGTCGGCTAGCTCGTGCGCCTCATCGACGACGAAGGCCGCGCTTTCCGGGAGCACGGGAGTTCCCGTCGCCTGAACCCCGAGCATCGAGTGGTTCGTGACCACGATGTCCGCCTCTTCGGCCGCTTCGCGCGCGAGAACGGGAAAGCACGAGCCGCGCATCGGGCATTTCGCTCCGATGCACTCTGGTTTGGCGACGGAGACTTGCCGCCACGCCCGCTCGGAGACCCCGGGGACGAGGTCGTCGCGGTCTCCCGTGTCGGTCGCCATCGCCCATTCGCGCAGGCGCACCACTTCCTCGCCGACGGCGCTCGCGCCGTACTCGCCCGAGGCGCGGGAGAGCAGCGCGTCCTCCTCCGGATATCCGCCTGCGGCTTTGCGCAGGCACACATAGTTGCTCCAGCCTTTGACAAGCGCCACCTCGGGCGCTCTCCCGTGCACTTCGCGAACGGCCTCGGCCACTTTCGGCGCGTCGAAGGCCACAATCTGCCGTTGCAGCGCAAGCGTGGCGGTGGAGACGATCACGCGGCTGTCCGTTGTGACGGCCCATTCCATCGCGGGGGCGAGGTATCCGATCGACTTTCCGGTTCCCGTGCCCGCCTGCACGAGCAGATGCCCGCCGCCGTCCAAGGCCTCGGCGACCGCGGCCGCCATTTTCTCTTGCCCTTCGCGCCGAGTTCCGCCCATGGCCCGGACGACGGCGTCGAGAACCTCCCGCTCGGCCACGTCACTTCATTTCAGCCGGGCTGAGCATCCCGCCGCGGCGCATGGCCGCTTCGATGTCCGCCGAGACTCTGGCATGCACGAAGACGCCCTCGCCCCGGTACTCGACGGGCGCAAGCAGTTCGCCGTCGTCGTGGATGCGGGAAAGGAGCGCTCCGGCGGAGTACGGGACGACCGCGGCGATCTCGACCTCCGGCTGCGGAAGGGCCTCCTCAATCGCCGCGCGCAGCTCGTCGACGCCCTCGCCGGTGAGGCACGAAACCGCGATCGAGCCGGGAAAGCGCGAGCGCAGAGCGGCCAAGTCCACCGGGTCGGCGAGGTCGGATTTCGACAGAACGACGATCTCGCGCGCATCCCGCGTTCCCGGCACCTCGGCGAGCACCCCTCGCACGGCTTTGACTTGGCCGACAGGATCGTGGTGAGAGGCGTCGACGACGTGGACGAGCACATCGGCCTCCCCCGCCTCTTCCAGCGTCGAACGGAATGCCTCGACGAGCTGGGTCGGCAGCTGGCGCACGAATCCCACGGTGTCGACGAGGGTGTATTCCCGCCCGGAGGCCGTCTGCGTGCGTCGCACGGTCGGGTCGAGCGTGGCGAAAAGGGCGTTCTCGACGAGGACTCCGGCCCCGGTCAAGCGATTGAGCAGGGAGGATTTCCCGGCGTTTGTGTATCCGACGACGACGGCCGACGGCGTGGCCGTGCGCCGCCGCTCGGCTCGCTGCTGCTGCCTGGCCGGCCCCATGCGCTTGATGTCGCGGCGGAGCTTGGCCATTCGGGTGCGAATCCTCCGCCGGTCGAGCTCGAGCTGCGTCTCTCCGGGGCCTCGCGAGCCGATGCCCGCTCCGGCGGCCACGCGGCCTCCGGCCTGGCGGGACATCGAATCGCCCCATCCGCGCAGGCGCGGCAGCAGATATTCCAGCTGTGCGAGCTCGACTTGCGCCTTGCCTTCGCGCGACTTGGCGTGGCGGGCGAAAATGTCGAGGATGAGCGCCGTGCGGTCGATGACCTTGACCTTGACGATGTCCTCGAGCGCGCGCCGCTGCGAAGGGGCGAGCTCGGAGTCGGCGATCACTGTGTCCGCGTCGAGGGACGCGACGAGATCGGCAAGCTCATGCGCCTTTCCAGACCCCAGATACGTCGCCGGGTCCGGGAGCGCGCGCCGCTGGATCAAGCCGTCGAGGACCTTCGAACCCGCGGTCTCCGCCAGCGCGGCGAGCTCCCGCAGGGAATCCTCGGCCTGGCTCGCGCCGCCCTCGCTCCACAGGCCGACGAGGACGACCCGCTCGAGGCGAACCTGCCGGTATTCGACGTCGACGCCCTCTTCGCGCGAAATTCCCGCTTCCAAGCCCTGGATCCGCTGAAGGGAGGACCGCTCTTCCCTTTCGAGTGCGTCGCCGGCCCAGCTTGCGCCCTCGTGGGACACCGCCTGCAAGGCAGTGCCTTCGGCGGTGTGCAGGTCGATGCGGGGTTCAAAAGAGCCGGCGCCTTCAGAGGCGGCCGCTTCGCTCGTTGATTCGTTCATACATGCCCATTATCCCATGAAAGCGGCGCGTGGGAAGGCCGCGAAAGGCCCCGGAAGGCGGCGGAATGCCCTGGAAAGCGCGGAAGACCCCCGCCGAGACGTCCCCCGCTCGCATGGCTGCGCTCCGACGTCGGCGCCGCGCCCTCGCCCCACTGCCCTTGCTCCGGCGCCGAGCCCTCGGCTCACCAGTTCGGAGGCTAAACTTGTGGCGTGGCAAACGAGCATTATTTTTCCCAGTCTCCCTCTTCTGACGAGGGGGCCGTTGAGCGGCGCGTCAGCCTTCGAGGGCTCGAGTATGCGGTCACGACGTCGGGCGGCGTCTTCTCCGCCAGCCATGTGGACAAGGGAACTGCGGTGCTTCTGCGCAAGGCGCCCGAACCGGACCTTAGACCGGGGGATCTCGCGATCGACCTGGGATGCGGATGGGGCCCGTTGACGCTCGCCCTGTGCGAAAAGGCTGCCGGCGCGGACGTGTGGGCGGTGGACGTAAACGAACGTGCGCTCGAGCTGACCCGAAAGAACGCCGCGCGTTCCGGTTTCTCGCCGAAGGCACTCGCCCCGGACGAGGCGCTTGCGGCCTTGGGCGATCGGAAAATCCAGCTTATCTGGTCCAACCCCCCGGTGCGGATCGGCAAAGAGCGGCTTCACGAACTGTTGGCGACGTGGATCGAAAAGCTTTCCGACGACGGCGCGGCCTACCTCGTGATTCAAAGGAATCTCGGCGCGGACTCGCTTCGCTCGTGGATGCTCGGCCAAGGGTGGGGCTGCGAAAAGATCGGCTCCGCGAAGGGCTTCCGGGTCTTCGCCGTCACAAGAACGCCTCGCGACGGCAAAGAGCCCGCAGCGGACGAACGGGGCTGACCTGCCTCGGCGGAGCATGGCGAACCGCGAGGGGTTGCCTGCCCCGGGGGGGGTGCCCGCCCCGGGGGGCGCAAGGCCGACCGGCGTATTCAGACGGGCCGATGTCGGCTTTGCGGCCTCTGCCGCATGCGGGCTGAGACCCGCCTATGCGCCCTGTGTTTTCTGCTTTTCGGAGTCATTCGGCGCCGATTCGGAGTTGTTTCCCTTGGATTCGGAGTCGTTTTGTTCCGGCCGCTCCGCTTTTTTCGGCTTGGGAACGGCAAGGAACAAACCGACCGAGACAACCGCGGCGACGTTGATGAACATGCGGCGGTCCGACCGAGCTATCTCGCAGGAACGGTCGATCCTCTCTTCAACTCTTCGGTAGTACTCGTCTGCATTTTTGGAGTCTTTGACGGATTCGCCAAGAAAGTCCCAAATCTGCTCCGAGTCCGGCGCATCGAAGCCCGTCAACAACGAATAGTTCTCGCCCTGGTATCTCCAGGCAACAGGGTGGCATGATGATGTTTCTGCGCCTGCGGGCAGAGTAACCTCAGGACGGCTGAAGTAGAGCCAGCCCATCCAAAGCAAAGCAAAGGCTACGATCAAGGTTCTGATGATGACGTACCGTTTTAAGGTCATGAGGGTCATGCTATTGAGTACCCTCCTTTCACATTGTGGGGTCTCTTGTCCCAGGGCGTGAGCCCGCTCCCTTTATTGACCTGCTCGTTGAAGGAATCGAGTGCGGCTTTCGACTGCCCGTCCTGTGTTTGTATGTAGTGTATGGCGAGTTCGAAATCCTTGGTCCCGGTCCTTGATTCCCACGCCAGGTCGGCGACAAGTTTATACAGCAGGACCTTCAGCTGATCGAATTGCCTAGAAGGCCCAGATTCCCCCACGCCCACTCTGGGGTCCCTTCGGACGCAGTCAGACAAGAAAATGTCTGATGTCTTTTTCGCGGCGTTCTCGAGGAGCTCCGAAACTTTAGGCATCCCCCTGTTCACTATGTCGTCAATGTGATTCATATCGATCTTCAGTTTATCCGCCTTGCCGATCTCCGACGATGAAAGTGCTTTCATTGTCATGTCCACCCTCGCGTGGTTGATCTCCATCACTTTATAGTTGTCAACAAGAGTCTGTTGAATTTTCTCTTCCGCGAGCCTCACACGATTTGTTATGGCTTCGAAAGAATTCTTGAAGGCCTTCATCGCCGAGTCATAGTCTTCCGGGGCCTCCTCCTCGACATCCTCTTCAGTAATCTTCTTCATGCCCTTGAGACCGAGTTTGACGACAGTCGACCCATTTTTTAAGAAGCCCGTTGGCTCGACGAAGGCGTCAAAAGCTTCCACTGCTTCGTTAGCAACATTAAGGGCAAATTCGAGCTTTCGATAGCTTCTGTTTGCGACCCCTCTAAACATCGCGATGGACTTCTCGATAGCTTTTAACACGACAGACCGCGTGTTCTCGAACATTTTCTGTTCAGCCGCCAAGCAGGCGCCCCAGTATGCGACTCCTTCCTCCACACCTTGGATGGCGCTCTGCAGAGGATCAATAAAGTTCATACCGAAAGACATGACCGTAGCCCCGCTCATATCGTTGATCTTTTGATTTACTCTGGCTAATGTCTTATGCAGCTCTCCCACCCCAACGGGCGCTCCAGCCTGCGTGTTGATGTCGGCCGCCAGAATCCCAACAACGCCAAAAGCCTTCGCTTTCTCCGTGTTTATACGTTGCGGATCAGGAAGATCAAGCCAAGGCTCTACAACTTCGTCAATGGCGCTCCTGATCTCATTGAACTTGTGCACGTACTTCATGGTGCTGTCTCCGTTAGTGTGCCCGCCTCCTTGACCGTCGTCGCCCGGACGAGTGATCCTCTCCGAATTGGAGGGTGCGGCGGCCGGCCCCTGAGGGACGAGAGTGCTGACCATGTAGTAGTCGTCATGGACCTCGTACTCCGTCAGGGCGGAATCACACGACGATCGCATGTATGCGTCGATCGCAGCCTTCTTGAGCCTGCCCACAGGCATGGGGACGTCAGAGTATGCAGTCATTGCTCCTCATTTCATTGTTTCGTTCAAAATTAGACATAGATTAACTTGAGGCACGACGAATAGTTCGTCGTACAGTCGTCCATAAACGATTGCGACGGCAAAGACCGCGGCGAAAGACCGTCGGAAGCGCGTGTCCGGAACGCCAGAACGCCCCGAAACCACGACCCGCTCTTTTCTCAGAACAGCCTTGGGCTCTACATGCCGCCATCGCTGGACGGTGCCTGCGATCGCGTGACGACGCAGTTTGTGCGTAACGTTTTAGTTTGTATCGATTGTCAATTGACAACTATCTCGTTGTCATTCACAAGTTATCATCGTTTCGACGCGGACGCAAGCAGCTTTATAGAATGAAAATATGTTCATTCTGACGGTTCGGTTTTTCGCACACATACCCATACGCAACAGGCAGAAGACGCCCGTCAAAGACCGCTTTCCGTCGTCGATAGCTTGTCGTTCGGAGCACTCGACGGGCCCCGCGGCGCTCTCGTCGCCTCCCAGCGCGGACGCCTTGCCGACGAAGGCCTATTCCCCGCTGTATCCCACGACGCCGATGAGCGAGAACTCGGCGACGAGCACCGCTGGCCCCGTCAAGAATGCGCGGCCTGCCTCGATGCGCACGGTCAGCGGCCCTCCCGGGGAGCGCAGCTGCACTTCGCCCTCGCGTTTTCCCTGCGAGAGAAGCACGGCCAAGGCCGCAGCGCAGGTTCCCGTGCCGCAAGCGAGGGTCTCCCCCACTCCGCGCTCGAGCACGCGCATGAGCGCGGGATTCGACGAACTCACCGGTTGATCGGCAGAGCCGGTTTGATCGGCGAGACATTGCCCTCCGAGACTGGCTTGATCGGCGGTCCCGGATTGATCGCCCAGTTCGGCGACGACGAGCTCGAGGTTCGTTCCCTCGGGCGGCGCCGGATCGTATTGCGGAGCCTCGGTCAATCGTGCCGCCTCGAGCTCTTCCGCGCTGTCGAGGAGCACAACGGTGTGCGGATTGGGCATCGTCACGCTCAGCGCCGGACGCTCGCCAACGCCGGGAACCGCCACTCGCGTGTCGTCTCCGGCGTCGCCGCGCGGCAGCCCGTATTCGCCCATGTCGATTGTGTAGACGGCGCCGTCGAAGGAAACCGTCTTGACGCCGCCCCGGGTCGCGACGTTCACGGACCGGCCCGCCCTGAGGTCGATCACGCCTTGGACCCGCAGGTAATGCACGAACACTCTCAGGCCGTTGCCGCACATTTGCGCGATTGAGCCGTCGGCGTTGCGGTAGTCCATGAACCATTCCGCTTCGGGAAAGTCCCGGGCGACGTCGGCCGTCTCGGGAACCGAGGCGGTGCGCACGACGCGTATGAGCCCGTCCGCGCCGATGCCAAAATGGCGGTCGCACACCGAAGCGACCGACTCGGCCGGCAGATCGAGCGTGCCTGCGAAGTCGGGCACGAGAATGAAATCGTTGCCGGTGCCGTGTGCCTTCGTGAGGGTCCGGCCCTCGAGCTGCGGGATGATCACGGATACACTCTACCCACTCCGGCTTCCGCCTTGCTGGGAGGGAAGTCGCCTCGAACGCGGCCGTCGCCGCCTCGGCCCTTGACACACGCAGCTTGAGACTGGCGTCCGAGGCGTCCCGCCCTCGCGGGCGAAGCGGCCGCGGCCCTGGCGCAACGTCATGTCCATGTCTAACTCACGAGTCAAGTTGTGGACTCCGCCGCGCCCCTTGCGCAACGTCATGTCGCCTTCAGAGCGCGCAGGATTTCACCGGCCGCGCGAGGGGCGTCGCCGTCGGTCAAGTCGAGCCATTCGACTCGCCGGTCGGCCCGGAACCATTTTGTTTGCTTCTTTGCGAGCCGCCGCGTAGCCAGGCACATCGATTCGACGGCCTCCTCGATTCGCATCCGCCCCTCGATGACAGCCATCGCCTCGGCATATCCTGTAGCCTTTCCGGCCGTGGGCGAATCGGCCAACCCGCGATCCATGAGCCCGCGCGTCTCTTCGACGAGCCCCGACGCCATCATCTCCTTGGCCCTGCGGTCGATCGCCGCGTTGAGCGCGTCGGAGCCCCGGATCGCGCCGAAAAGGCGAACATTCGGATAATGGGCGGTGTGCCGGGGAAAGCGCGGCGTATAGGGCCTGCCCGTCACCCGGATCGCCTCAAGCGCCCGCACCAGACGGCGGGCATTCGCCAAATCCATGGCCTCGTACGCCTGCGGGTCCTTGCGGGCAAGCTCCTCCAGCAGCGGCCCCGGGCCCTCCCTTTCGAGCAGCGACTCGAGCTCGGCGCGAATGCGGCGATCTCGCCCGGGAAAGTCGAGCCGGTCGAGCAGCCCCGAAACGTACAGGCCCGATCCCCCCACCACGACGGGGGTCTTTCCCGCGGCGAGGATCGCGTCGACGTCGGCCCGTGCGCTGCGCTGATATGCGGCGACGCTCGCTTCGTCGACGACGTCGAGCACGTCGATCTGGCGATGGACGATTCCGCGGCGCTCAGCCGGGGGAATTTTCGCCGTTCCCACATCCATGCCCCGATACAGCTGCATGGCGTCGGCGGAGACGATCTCGACCGAGTCCGCCCCGCCGAGGGCCTCGGCGAGCTCGAGCGAGAGGGCCGTTTTCCCCGACGCCGTCGGCCCGACAACGCCGATCACCGCCATGATCGATTCCTTTCAGGCTCTCCTCAAGGCGTGGGACGCCTGCGAATGGTCGGCATTCCGAGGGAAACGGGGGCGCGGCCCTCGGCCTCGGCGGTCAGCTGCTCCGTGCGCCGCCGGTGCGCGGCCCACGCCTCGCCCGCCCGAGTTCTGCGAACCTCGAAAAGCCCCCCTGCGAGCGCCGAATCCGCAACGAGGTGATGCGGGGCGCCGTGAGTGACGACGGCGCGAACCATGTCCCCCGGACGCGGTCGGTCCCCCGCGTCGATTCCCGTGGGAAGGGCGACGTGGACCAGGCGATTGTCCGCCGCCCTGCCGCTGACGCGCTCGGTTTCGGCGTCCTTGCGCCCCTCCCCTTCGGAGATGAGCACTTCGACGGGCGATCCTTCTTTCGCTTTGTTCTCCTCCGTTGAGATGCGCTCTTGAAGGGCGACGAGCCGGCGATATCTGTCGGAGACGACCTCGGGGGCGACCTGGTTGTCCATGTCCGCCGCCGGAGTCCCCGGGCGCGGCGAGTAGATGAAAGTGTACGCGGAGGCGAAACGCGAACGTTCGACCACGTCAAGGGTCGCCTGGAAGTCCTCGTCCGTCTCGCCCGGGAAACCGACGATGACGTCGGTTGTGATGGCCGCCTGGGGCATCTTCGCGCGGACCCGGTCGAGAATGCCGAGGAAACGCGAGGAGCGGTAGGAGCGGCGCATGGCGCGAAGCACCCGGTCCGAACCCGACTGGAGCGGCATGTGCAAGGAAGGCATGACCGAAGGCGTCTCAGCCATCGCCGCGATGACTTCGTCGGAGAAGGCGGCCGGGTGCGGCGAGGTGAAGCGCACGCGCTCCAATCCCTCGATCTCGCCGCAGGATCGCAGCAGCTTGGCAAACGCCTGCCTGTCGCCGAAGCCCACGCCGTAGGAATTGACGTTCTGACCCAGAAGGGTCACTTCGACGGCGCCCTCGGAGACGACGGCCTCGACTTCGGCGAGGACATCGCCGGGCCTTCGGTCGCGCTCCTTGCCCCGAAGATGCGGCACGATGCAGAACGTGCACGTGTTGTTGCACCCGACGGAGATCGACACCCACGCCGCGAATGCGCTCTCGCGGCGTGTGGGAAGCGTCGACGGGAACACCTTGAGCGATTCCTCGATCTCGACCGCCGCCTCGGCGTTGTGCCGCGCGCGCTCGAGGAGGGCGGGAAGGACGTCGAGATTGTGGGTGCCGAGCACGGCGTCGACCCACGGCGCCTTTTCGATGATCCCGCCGCGCATCTGCTGCGCCAAGCAGCCGCCGACGGCGATCTGCATGCCCGGCCTCTCGCGTTTGACCGCGGCCAGCTGGCCGAGGTTGCCGAAAAGGCGGGTCGCCGCGTTTTCCCTCACGCTGCAAGTGTTGACGACGACGACGTCCGCGCCTTCGTCCCCCGCATCCGTCGCCCGCGCGGCCTTTTCGGGCACGACGGCGACGGGGACATAGCCGGCGTCCTCAAGGAGGCCGGCCAGGCGCTCGGAGTCGTGCACATTCATTTGGCAACCGAGCGTGCGGATTGCGTATGTACGAGGGAGTTCTACAGCTGACATCGCGAGTAAGTCTAGTCCACTTTCAATCCGTCCAGCTCGCTGCGGAATCCTCGAACCCCAGCAGCTCGTTGGCCCGCCGCAGGGCGGTCGAGCATACGTCGTGAGAGAAACCGCGCCGCGCCAAGGCAGCGTAAACGCGCTGCTGGAGGCTTGCGCGGTCCCCGCTCCCCCGTTCGAGGCGCTTGAGCGCCAGACGCGTCGCCGTGCCCAGCTCTTCGGCGTCGTCGATCACTTCGACCGCGGCCTCGACGATGTCCGCGTCGATGCCTTTTCGCCGCAGCTCCTCGGCGATGACGCGGCGCGAGGTCCCCGCTCCCGCCAACCGAGCCTGCACGAACGCGTCGGCGAAGTGGGCGTCGTCGATCAGCCCGAGCTCGGTGTAGCGATCGAGGATCTCGCAGCGAACGTCTTCGGGAACGCCCCTCTTGCCCATCGCCTCGTCGAGCTGGCGGCGAGAGCGGTCCGTCATCGACAGCTGCCGAATGACGATCGCGCGTCCCTTTTCGAGCCATTCCGATCGGCTCAGCTCCATGACGTCAGACCTCGGCTGTCGCATTCTGCGCATCCTTTCCCTCGTCGGGCTCAGGCGCGATCCCCATCTTCACGAGGATCTTGCCTTCGATCTCGTCGGCGATCTCGGGGTTGTCCCGAAGGAAGTGCCGCGCTTTCTCTTTGCCCTGCCCCAGCTGATCGCCGTCGTAGGTGTACCAGGCCCCCGATTTGCGGACGATGCCGCAGTCGACGCCCATGTCGATGATGCATCCCTCGCGGGAGATTCCCTGACCGTACATGATGTCGAATTCCGCCTGTTTGAAGGGAGGGGCCATCTTGTTCTTGACGACCTTGACCCGAGTGCGATTGCCCACCGGCTCGGAGCCTTCCTTGAGGGTTTCGATCCTGCGCACGTCCAAACGCACGGAGGCGTAGAACTTGAGGGCTTTGCCGCCCGTCGTCGTCTCCGGGTTTCCAAAGAAAACGCCTATCTTCTCGCGCAGCTGGTTGATGAAAATGGCGGTGGTGCCGGAAGCCGACAGGGCGCCCGTGATCTTGCGGAGGGCCTGGCTCATGAGGCGCGCCTGGAGGCCGACATGCGAATCTCCCATTTCGCCTTCGATTTCCGCCTTGGGCACAAGCGCGGCCACGGAATCGACGACGATGATGTCCAACGCTCCGGAGCGGATGAGCATGTCGGCGATCTCGAGGGCCTGCTCGCCGGTGTCCGGCTGGGAAACGATGAGGGCGTCGGTGTCGACGCCGAGCTTCTTTGCGTACTCGGGGTCCAAGGCGTGCTCCGCGTCGATGAATGCGGCGATGCCGCCGTTCTTCTGGGCATTCGCCACGGCGTGAAGGGCGACCGTCGTTTTGCCCGACGACTCCGGGCCGTAGACTTCGATGACCCTTCCCCGCGGAAGGCCTCCCACGCCCAATGCGACGTCGAGCGACGTGGCCCCCGTGGGAATCACCTGAATCTTCGTCTGAACGTGATCGCCCAGACGCATGACCGATCCTTTGCCGAACTGCCGGTCGATCTGCGACAGGGCCACGTCCAGGGCCTTGGCGCGGTCCTCGCTTTTAGCTGCCATCTTCTATTCCTTCGTGTCGAGTGGGTGGACAGAACAGGTCTTCGTCGCGGCCATCCCTCGCCGAGCGGCCGTCTGGGACTACGCTATGTCCGACCTCCGACACAAAAGCGGCCTACTTTCCAAACCTGTTGATAAGTAGGCCGCCCGCGCAGCCCGTGCACCACAGTACACCGCACACGCGTTCGATTCATATTCATTGCAGCGTGTCGAAAACGCCGCTTGAGGAAAAAACTTCGCCACTCCGCGACGTCAAGCGACGTCGCACAACCGGCGTAGCGAAAGAGACCGGAGAAAGCTAAGGCAAACGCCCTCGGTCGTCGGAGGCGATGCGATGGAGAAACCTGTAGCTCTCAGGCAAGTCCATCGCTTGGCACACCGCATCCCAAACGGCTTGCGGAGATTGGCCTCCCCTCAAAGCCTCGACGGGACTCACGCCGCCAAGCTCGCTCAGAAAAAGGTCCTGGGCAAGACTGCGGCCTCTCCCGCGGGGAAAGGCCCAGTCAAGATTCGCCCAGAACTCAGATTCGCGCACTCTCGAGCTCTGAACGAACGAGCGATTCGGGAACCGAGTCGGGAACGCGCATCCGCGGAGGAACGCGGCCTTCGGCGAAATCGACGCGGTCCGCGACAAGGCGCAGGACGTGGCTCAGAGGCACGTTGAGGGCCTTGCAAATGGACGAAAGCAGCTCCGACGAAGCCTCTTTCTGCCCGCGCTCGACTTCCGACAGGTACCCGAGCGAGACCCTCGCATCAGACGAGACCTCACGCAACGTCCGACCCTGGCGCTGCCTGTATTCACGTAGCACCTCGCCAAGTTCGCGACGCAAAAGCGCCTGCTCCGTAGGCGCAGGGCGATTGGCGACTCGAGGCGCACTCTCAAACTTCCGGTTGACGCCGGTACGTAGCTCCATGGTCATCACCTTCTTCAACGCGGTCGGTCACGAGTTTGTTCCCGCCTGGTTTTCGGAAAAGCGAGCTTCACCGTTCCTGGTTATATTTTTACCAACCGATGCTGAGCATTACCTGGGAGTCATGCAAAGAAGCTCTGCCAAAAGGTCCACGGCCGCTTCGACGGCCCGGGCTCGCACGTTGGATCTGCCGCCGGAGAATCGGCGGAGACGTGCGCGCTCCCCCAGTTTTCCCGCGCATGCGACCCACACGGTTCCGGCCGCGTGCCCGTCTGCCGGGCCCGGCCCGGCGACGCCGGTGGTGGCGAGAGCGACGTCGGCCCCAAGAAGCCGGCAGGCGCCGCGCGCCATGTCGAGGGCGACTCGCTCTTCCACGGGCCCCTTCGTTCGCAGAAGCTCGCCGTCGACTCCCAGAATCGAGGCCTTGAGATCCACGGCGTATGCGGTGACGGAGCCGCGAAGCACCGCGGACGCCCCCGAAATCTCGACGAAAGCAGAGCATAGCGCTCCCCCGGTGAGCGATTCGGCGCAGGCGAGGGTCAACGACCGCTCGGCCATTTCGGCGATTGCGCGGCGAACCGTCTCGGACATTTCGCCGCAAGCCGCGCCGGAGGCTGCGCCGTGAGTCTGAGCACGGGCTTCGCTGCAAGCCTCAGCGGGAGCCTCGCCGCGATCCTCGTCGGGCGCTTCGCGGCCGGACCTATCGCGCATCTCACACCACGACTCGGTTTCACTCACCGCGCGCGATCTTTCTCGCCTCAGCGACGTACTCGACGGCCGAGGCCACCGAGTAGTAAAGCGCCACGCCGATCATCGCGTAGCTGGTCCACACCAGCCCCTTCGCGAGAGCCCCGGGGAGGAAAGAGGCCCAGGGAATGAGCAGGCCCGCGATTCCCATGGACTGGAAGAACATCTTGATTTTCCCTCCGCGCCCGGCCGCCATGACCTTCTTTTTCACCACCGTCATGCGCATGGCTGTGATGAACAGCTCCCGCCCGATCATGATCACGGTGATCCACCAGTAGAGGCGCCCGTGCCATGACAGAAGTATGAGCGCGCTGGAAATCAAGGCCTTGTCGGCGATGGAGTCGGCTATCTTCCCGAAGTCGGTCACCAAGTTTCGGCTGCGCGCCAGGTATCCGTCGGCTTTGTCCGTGAAGGCGGCCGCGGCGAACACTGCCCAGGCGCACGCCGACCTGACAGGGGCGTCGTCCAGATAGACGACGACGAACACCGGCACGAGCGCCAGCCTGATGACCGTCAGAACGTTGGCGATGTTGAGCAGCGGCGCTTTCGCCGCGTCCTCGCCGTGGCTATTACTCACGCAAGCAAGAATACCCGGGCGCCCGCCGCCGCGGGTATCTCATCCGCGGTTTGGGCGCCGACGCCCCGACGGCTTAGGGCCCGCCCCGACAATTCCGGGGCCCGCGCAGAGGCTGGGCCGCGCAGAGGCTGGGCCGGACAGCCGATACAGGCCGATGCGACGCCGCAGCCGCTTGCACTCCGGCCAACCGTGGTTCTCCATGGGTATAGGTTCCCTTAACCGGATTCCCTTTCCGACGCGGCGAAGGCGCCACGATAGGATTCCTTTAAAAGGAAACTTTATGACTTCACGCATGCAAACTTTCTTGGGCCGGAAGTTCGTCGGCCTCAGTTTGGCGACGGCCGCAGTGACAGCCGGCGCCCTCGTCTTCGTGCCGGGGTACGGGGCCTCCGGGGGTTCGAACGCCAAAACCTCCGCCGCTTCCCCGGGTCGGGCCGCGGCGCCTTCGGGCTCGGCCACCGGTTCGACGTCGACGAGGCCCACGGGGACGCAGCAGCCTCGCCCGGCCACGCGCTTCACCATCACCTCCGGCGGAGACATCCTCCTGCACCTTTCGGTCAACCATCACGCGAAGACGGCGACGGGCTACGACTACACGAAGCTGCTCAAGGCAATCCAGCCGTGGATTGAGGGATCTGACCTGTCCCTGTGCGCCTTGGAGGTTCCAATCGTCCCGCCGGGCGAAAAGCCGTCCAACTACCCCGCGTTCGGATCGCCGCCGCAAATCGCCGACTCTCTTAAGGCCATGGGGTGGGACGGCTGCGCGCTCGCGACCAACCATTCGATGGACCGCGGATTCAAAGGGGTCTCGTCGACAATCGAGAATTTCGAGAGGGTCGGCCTCGGCCACGCCGGCACCGCCCGGACGCAGGACGAGTCCTCCAAGATCCAGTACTACACGGTGCGCTCCGGCGGACGCGACGTCGTCGTCGCCCATCTTTCGGCGACCACCCTGACGAACGGAATTCCCTTTCCCAAGGGGAAGGAATGGTCGTGGAACGTCGTCGGCGACCAGGGGCGCAGGGCCGTCAAGGACCTTGTGGCGGATGCGAAACGCGCGCGAAAGGCCGGCGCGTCGATCGTGGTGGTCTCCATGCATTGGGGCACCGAGTACGTCACGCAGCCGATCGCCGAACAGAAGAAGATCGGCCGGGAGTTGGCCGATTCCGGGGAGATCGACCTCGTCTTCGGCAACCATTCGCACGTGGCCGAGCCCGTGACCACTCTCAAGGGCGGACCGGGCGGGCGTGGAATGCCGGTCGTGTGGTCGATGGGCAACACCGTTTCAGGCCAGCTCATCGAGAATCACGGCTACGGCGTTGTGACGGGGTTGATGACGACGGCGACGGTCGAGGTCCCGGCGAAGGGAAAGCCCCGCGTCACGGGCCTCGAATGGACCACTCTGGCCCAGGATCAGCGGACGTTCAGGGTCTTCCCTTTGGCCGAGCTCAAGAAGGGCGCGCGTCCGCAGGGCATGACCCTCAGCCGGGCGGAGATTGAGGCGCGAGAGAAGTCGATCTACCCCGTCATGGCTACGGGCAGCCAGAGCGAACGCACGGAGGCGCCGAAGCCTCAGGGGCGGCTGGTCGGCAACGAGAGAAAGTGAGTTTGCGCGTTCGCCTTCCTCCGCCTTCTCATCTCCCCGTCAGCTGCCAGGCGTCCTCGCCGTCTTCCCCGTAGGGGTCGTCTTCGTCGTCGTGCCAGTTCCGGGCCTCGGGGACGCCGTGCCCCTCGAGAACCGCGTCGGGCTGTCCGCCTTCGGCGGCGTCCGCCCGCTCGGCGGGGGCGTCGTCGTCGAAGATGCTCTGCCGCTCGCCGCGCAGCATCGCGAGCGCATTGTCGAGGCACTCGGGCGAAACGAGGACGTCGCGGGCCTTCGACCCTTCGGACGGGCCGACGATCTCGTACTGCTCGAGGAGGTCCATCATGCGCCCGGCCTTGGCGAACCCGATGCGCAGCTTGCGTTGAAGCATGGACGTCGAACCGAACTGGCTCGTTACCACGAGGTCGGCCGCCTGGAGCAGGATCTCCAGGTCTTCGCCGATCTCCTCCCGCTGCTTCTTGGCCTCCTGGACCTCTTCGAAGTCGTCGCGGTAGCGCGGCGAGAGCTGAGCCTTGACGTGGTCGACGACCCGCTCGATCTCCTCCTCGTCCACCCACGCGCCCTGGAGGCGGATGGGCTTCGAGGCGCCCGCCGGCATAAAGAGCGCGTCGCCCTGGCCGATGAGCTTTTCGGCCCCCGACTGATCGAGGATCGTCCGGGAGTCCGCGAGCGCCGAGGTCATGAATGCCAGGCGCGAGGGGATGTTTGCCTTGATGAGGCCGGTGACGACGTCCACCGATGGGCGCTGCGTGGCGAGCACGAGGTGTATTCCGGCGGCGCGTGCCAGCTGCGTGATGCGCTGGATCGAGGCTTCGACGTCGCGCGGGGCGACCATCATGAGGTCGGCGAGCTCGTCGACCACGACCAGAAGATAGGGGTAGGGCACGAGCTTACGGTTGGGGTCGTGGGGCTGGAGGGTTCCGGCTTTGACGGCCTCGTTGAAGTCGACGATGTTCTTGAAATGGTAGGCCGCCATGTCGTCGTAGCGGGCGTCCATCTCCTTGACCACCCATTCGAGGGCTTCGGCCGCTTTCTTCGGGTTCGTGATGATCGGGGTGATCAAATGGGGGATGCCGGCGTAGATCGTGAGCTCGACGCGCTTGGGGTCGACGAGGATCATGCGCACCTGGTCCGGAGTGGCGCGCATCATGACCGACGTGATCATCGAGTTGATGAAGGAGGATTTGCCGGCGCCCGTCGCGCCGGCGACGAGCAGGTGCGGCATCTTGGCGAGGTTCGCGACGACGAACTGGCCGCGGACGTTCTTGCCGACGCCCACGGTCAGCGGATGGTCGGCCTTCTGGGCCACATGGGAGCGCAGAACGTCGCCGAGCAGAACCGTTTCGCGGTCGACGTTCGGAATCTCGATGCCGATGGCGGACTTGCCTGGGATCGGCGAAAGGATCCTAACGTCTGCTGAGGCGACGGCATAGGCGATGTTGTTCGACAGCGCGGTGATGCGCTCGACCTTCACCCCCGGGCCGAGCTCGACTTCGTACTGGGTGACCGTGGGTCCGCGAGAGAAGCCGACGACCTGCGCGTCGATGCCGAAGTCGGTGAAAACCTGGGTCAGCTGGGCCACGACCTGCTCGTTGGCCTCCGTGCGCTCCTTTCCGGGGGGCCCGGATTTCAGGTCGCCGAGCGACGGGAGCTGGTAGACGATGGAGGGGTCGAGCGTGAGCTGCTGGCCGGGGGTCGGTTCGAGCGAGATGTCCGGGGCGGGAAGCGAGGGCGGCTCCGTGCCCTCGATCGGCTTTTGCGGGCTTGCGACGACGGGCTTGACGGCCTCCGTGGCGCCTGCCCCGTCCTTCGCCTTGGCCTTGCCGCGGCCCGCTGCGGGAAGAACCTCCGTCGCGTCGCCGCCGGGAAGAACCTCTGTGGGCGGAACCTGGCCGCCGTCGGCCTTCTTCTTCCGCGAGAAAAGCCTCGAGGGCCTGGGCGACTCTTCGACGGCCGCCGCCTGCTCGTAGGGAACCGAAGCCGAGACGCCGCGATTGGCGGGGGCGTCCTCTTCGTCGTCGGGCTCGCGCGTCAGGCGATCCCTTATCATTCCGTAAAGCTCGCGGACAGTCGTGTTTGTCATGTACAAAACGGCGAAGACGATGAGCAGAAGAAGGAGAGGAACTGCCCCGTAAGGCGAGAGGAGCTTGCCGAGGGCGCCTCCGGTCGCCAGGCCGATGAGGCCGCCTGCGCCCTCGACGCCGGAGAAGTCCTCGAAGGGATTGATCGGATCGACGCCGATGTGCGCCAGTCCGGCGACGCCGAACACGAGCATTCCCATGCCGATGGCGAATCGCCGGTTGGTCTCCTGCGTCGAGGCGCGGAAGAACTTGACGGCCGCGGCGATGAGAAGGATCGGGACGACGACGGACAGCACTCCGACGACGCCCGCGGTGAGGTGGTGAATGAGCCCGCCGAGCGCGCCGGAGAGGCCAAACCACTCGCGCAGGGCGACGATCACGGCGATGCCGAGGAGGAGGAAAGCGACGCCGTCGCGGCGCACGCCCGTCAGCCGGGGCGCGGCGCCGTCCGCCTCGGCTTTCTGCCGCTTCTGCGGCTGACTGGACGCGGGGGCCTTCTGGGGCTTCTTCTTCGCGGGGTTGTTTGGAACTCTGGGACTCACAGTGGCAACACTAATCCTTCACCCGATCGAACCTGAATTCTAACGCGCGAGCGCTGTGCCACAGCCGATCGCCCCCGGCCTGGGAGTGGCGCGCCGGCGGCCCGGGATTCGACCCATGCGCGACCATCGGCTCACACCTCCACAACGGTCGGGATGATGATCGGGGCGCGCCGAAGCTTCCGCGAGATCCACCGGCCGATCACGCGGCGCATCGCCTGCTGCATCTGGTAGGCGTCCGCCCCGTTTTCCAATGATTCGCGCAGTGCGTCGGCGACGTCGGGAAGTATCTCGTCGAACACCGAATCGTCCTCGGCGACGGCCCGGGCCTGGATGTGGGGGCCCGTGACGATCTCCTTCTCCTTCGTCTCCACCGCGGCGAATATCGCGACGAAGCCCTCCTCGGCCAGGATCCTGCGGTCCTTGAGCTCCTCCTCGGTGATGTCGCCGATGGACGAGCCGTCAACGTAGATGTTGTGGCAGGGCACCTGTCCGACGACGCTCACTTCGGCGTCGTGCATGTCGATGACCGAGCCGTTCTCGGCGAGGATGACATTCTGCGGGGGAACCCCCGTCTTGACGGCGATCCCCCCGTTGGCGACCTGATGGCGCACCTCCCCGTGGATGGGCATGGCGTAGGCGGGCTCGAGGATGTTGTAGCAGTAGAGAAGCTCGCCGGCGGCGGCGTGGCCGGAGACGTGGACGCGGGCGTTGCCCTGATGGACCACCTTCGCCCCGAGCTTCATGAGGTTGTTGATGAGGCGGTAGACGGAGTTCTCGTTTCCGGGAATGAGCGAGGAGGCGAACAGGACGGTGTCGCCGGGCCCGGCGCCCACCTTTGGGTGCGACTTCGAGGCGATGCGCGAAAGCACGGCCATCGGCTCTCCCTGCGACCCCGTGGACATGAAGACCCGCTCGTTTTCGGGAAGCGAGGGCATGTCCGCGAGATCGACGAGCACGCCCTGAGGGATGTCGAGGTACCCGAGTTCCGCGGCGATCCCCATGTTGCGGATCATCGAGCGCCCGACGAAGGCCACGCGGCGCCCGTGCGCGTGGGCGGCGTTGAGGACCTGCTGGACCCTGTGGACGTGCGAGGAAAAGGAGGCGACGATTATCTGGCCGGTCGCGCGGGCGAAGACGTCGTCGATGACGGGGCCGATTTCAGACTCCGACGGCACGAAGCCCGGCACCTCGGCGTTGGTCGAATCGCACATGAACAGATCGACTCCCTCTTCCCCGGCGCGGGCGAAGGCGCGAAGGTCGGTGAGCCTGCCGTCCAAGGGCAGCTGGTCCATCTTGAAGTCGCCGGTTATGAGGATGTTCCCTTGCTCGGTGCGGACGAACACCGCGAGAGCGTCGGGAATCGAGTGGTTGACGGAGATGAACTCCATTTCGAAGGGGCCGATCTTCTCGACGTCGCCCTCGGCGACGACGCGCGAATTCGCCTTGATTCGATGTTCGGCGAGCTTTGCTTCGACGAAGGAGATCGTCAGGCGGCTTCCGACCAGCAGAATGTCGGGCCGAAGCTTGAGCAGGTACGGCACCGCCCCGATGTGGTCCTCGTGCCCGTGCGTAAGGACGACGGCCTCGACGTCTTCGACCCTGTCGCGCAGATAGTCGATGTCGGGCAGGACGAGGTCGACGCCCGGCTGCCGCTCTTCGGGAAAGAGGACGCCGCAATCGACGACGACGATTTTGCCCCCGTATTCGAGGACGTTGCAATTGCGACCGACCTCGCCAAGCCCTCCCAAGGGGACGATGCGAACGGTGTCGGCCGACAGATCCGGTGGGGTTTTAAGATCGCTCACACCAACATTGTCGCACGTATGGCCGGGGCGACAATCGACGATCCCCGGCGGAGAGCCTTAGCGGCCCGCCGCAGCGGCCGAACGGCCCCTCCTGCACACGGCTCACATGAGGCCTTCGGCTCGGAGCACGGCCGCGAGCTCGGCGATCTGCGACGTCGAAGCCCCCACCAGCGGAAGCCGAAGCGTCGCACTGGGAATCGCGCCCAGGAGTTTAAGCGCCTCCTTGGCCATGACTGCCCCTTGGCCGCCGCCCATGATCGCCTCGACGATCGGGCGCTGCTTCGCGGCCTCGGCGCGGGCCGCGGGAAGGTCGCCGGCGTCGATCTCGGTCACGAGCGCGCGCAGGCCGGAGCCGATCACGTGCCCGGCGACGGATATGACGCCCGAGGCCCCGTGGGCGAGCCAGGCGAAGTTAAGCGAGTCGTCGCCCGAGTAGTATTCCAAGCCCGTGCGCTCCATCTTGATGAAGCCGGAGGCGACGTCGCCGGTGGCGTCCTTGACGCCGACGATCCGAGGGTGCTCGGCGAGCCGCAAAAGCGTCGCGGTGTCGAGCTTGACTCCCGTGCGGCCGGGGATGTCATAGAGCATGACGGGAAGGTCGCTCGCCTCGGTGACGGCCAGAATGTGCTGGTACACGCCTTCCTGTGAGGGCCGGTTGTAGTACGGCGGAAGAACGAGCAGCGCCTCGGCGCCGTTGGCCTGCGCCCCCCTTGCGATTCTCACAGCGTGGGCCGTGTCGTTGGAGCCGGCGCCGGCCATGACCTTGGCGCCGCGTCCCTTGAGGGAGGCGACGACTTCTCGGGTGAGGTCGTCCTTTTCCGGCTGATGCGTGGTGGGCGACTCCCCCGTCGTTCCCGACAGCAGGATGAGGTCGCAGCCGTCGTCGACCAGCTTGTTGGCCAAGGCCACTGCGGAATCGACGTCGAGGGAGCCGTCCTCGAAGAAGGGCGTCACCATTGCGACGCCGACCGAACCGAAAGTGCGCTTGGGTAGACTCGTCTCGCTCATGCCAACGAAGGTATCAGCTTCTCACGGCGCCCGTTCTGGACTTCCGTCATTCGACGCCGAAAATGTGGCGCGGCGGACAGGCCCGCTCAGATGCGTCACACACGTGAGCTATCACACTGTACCCTAAATGTGAAATCGGAGGCGGGGAAGGCCTCCCCTACCCGAGCATAGACGCATTATGTTTCTTGAGCTATCTTAATCCGTGCAAACCCACACAATAGAAGGAGTCTCAATGACCTTGCACGTCGAGCCGGACCAGCTTTACGATGAGGCTTCCAAATCGGAGACACTCGCCGACGAGGCTCCCAGTCTGCGAGTGCAGACAATCGCCGACGAAATCAATCGGGAGATCACCGGCGGGACGTCGGGTGCAGCGGCGTTGTCCGCAGCCGAATACCTAGACAAAGCCCTTCACGTTTCTGAGGAAGACCTCCACGAGTACGCCGGCAGCCTGAGGGATTCCGCCGTCCTCGTCCAAGAGCAGGACCAGAGCGGCTGCCAAGACTTCTCACAGCTCGAGTCCGCCGTCGCAGCGGAGATGGGGCACGACCCAACCGGCACCGTCATCACGCCCTCGCTAGACTCCGCGCCAACCGAACGGACGCAGGAGACCGGGCGGGCCGGGACGTACTACCGCACGCCGCACTCCGAAGGGGCAGGAAACGCATTCGCCGCCGGCGCACGCGGACTCACCACCGGCTTCGGCTCGGCCGTGGACGCGGCCGGCGGCGGCGTCAGAACCTTCGGATCCGGCATAGGATCCTTCATGACCGGCGCAGGGCAAGGAGTTTCCGCCGCCGGATCCGCGTTCGACGACGCCATGGGCGCCGCCGGGCAGGAAACTCGAAATGCGGGCGCAGCGGCCAATCGCGGCCTCAACCAAGCGGGAAACGCCATCGCTTCGTTCATGGACCAAAGCGGCGACGGCTTCCGGTCCGCAAGCGAACAAACCGGCAGCGCTATGCGACAAGCCTCGCATCAAGCCGCAAACGGTTTGCGAGACCTTCCCTTCGGAGGGTTTGCGGGAGACGCCGTGGAAGGCGCAGGGAACCTCGCCGCATCCGGATACGACGCCGTCGGAAGCGCCGGAAACGCAGTCATGGACACAGTGGGCCAGGGACTCGACCAAGCAATGGACGCAGGCGGCAACGCCGTCCAATTCGCGACGGACACCGCCTCGAACGCTTGGGAAGGCATCGGCCACATGGCCCACGGCGCAGCAGACGCAACCGGGCAGGCCCTCGACGGAGCCGGAAAGGCCGTCAATGCCGCATCCAACACGGTCGGAGACGCCATGAGCGCCGCCGGCGAGGGGATCAAGGGCGCGGCCGACGCGGTGGGCGAGGGTGCACGCAAGGTAGGCGAAACCATCGGAGACCTCTTTGGCCGATAGGCCGGCTCCGCCCGCAGCCGCTCGACGGCGGCCGTCCGAAAAGCGCAGCGCGTCGGGCCGCCGCCGAACCGAGAACTGTGCGGCCAACGCCCTCTCGCGAACAGCCTCCGGCCGCCGCGACTCAAACCTCGCGCATCAAACACATTCAACATTCTCAAAGGCAGGAAACCATGCAGTGGAGCGACATCAGGGACTGGGAGGCTTCGACTCTTTCCGACGAGTACGACGCGCTTTCCAGCAAGGAGCGCAAAGCCGACGATTGGGGGCATGAGGTCATCTCGCTCAACGACAACGTGACCTGGGAGGGCGAAGCCCGCGACGCCGCCGAGAAGCGCCTCCAACAGATCGAGAAGGGCATCGCGACCTACGTCGTCGGCGTGCGTGCAATGAAGGACGCGACGTCGTCCATGCAAGACTCGATGAGAGAGGTCAACGGGATCGTCACGGACGCCACAACTCAGGCGAAGAACAACGGGTTCAGCATCGCCGACGACGGCACCGTGACCGACGACAATCCCATCTCCTGGACGGAAGTCACGGTCGACGGCGTCGTCTCATACACCATCGGCGGAGGGATGGGCGCGTTGGCGGGCTCGGTGTTCGGCCCCGTGGGAACGGTTGCCGGGAGCGTCCTAGGGGGAAGCACGGTGAGTTCCGCAGTTTTGGCGGACATCGTCGCGACCCGCGAGACGTCGCTGAAGCAGTGCGCGGACAAGGTCAACGACGCCGTGGAGAAGGCTGTGGCCGCCGACCAGGCGTATGCCGATGCGCTCAACAAGATCGCCCTCGGCCAGGTCGAACCGGGCGACAAGAGCCTCAGCGAAATTCTGGACGGCCCGCTTCCCATGCCGGCGAATCGACAGGACTCCCAGGCGGTCGCGGCCTGGTGGGACTCGCTCACGCCTGAACAGCAACAAGAGCTCATTGACAACGACTACAAGAAACCGCCCTCGGAGAGGATAGGAAATATGGACGGCGTCGACGGATGGGCTCGGGACGCCGCCAATAGGAAGAGCTTGGCCAACGATCTTGACCCTCTGAAGGAAAAGAAGGAGAACGGCGTTGCCCTCACCGACGAAGAGCAGAAGAAATACGACGAGCTCAAGGCGCTGGAGGACGCGGCGGCGCCAAGCGAGTACCAGCCCAAGAAGCAGCTGCTTCTCTACGACCCCGTCGAGCCCGGAGAGGATCAAGACCAGCTGCACGCCGCGGTTTCCGTGGGCGACGTCGACACGGCTGAGAATGTCGCCGTTCAGACGGGCGGCCTCGACACGTCCGTTGGAGGCAACGTAAAGGAGTACACGCACAACATGGAGAACATCGCCAACTCCGCCGGCGGCAACACGGCGATGGTGACGTACTTCGGATACGACACGCCGCACGTCAGCACCGGCGACCCGGATCAGAGGGACCTTTCCGTCACGAACACCGACCGCGCCGCCGCCGGCGGGCGGAATCTCGCCAATTTCCTCGAAGGCCTGCACGATTCTCGCCAGGGCGAGGGAGAGGCCGGGGATCCGAGGCTGACGGCCATCGGCCACTCATATGGCTCGACGACCACCGGCTACGCGCTGACCCAGGTCCGCGACGGAGTGGTCGACGCGGCGGTCTTCTACGGTTCGCCGGGCATCCCCGCAACGGACGTCTCCGAACTCAACGTGCCCTCCGACAGCGTCTACGCGATAAGGAACGAGGGAGACGTCATCAACGGGGTTCCCAACGGCGGCCTCGTTCCCAACCGACCCGGTTACCTCCCCGGGTTCAATATGACGGAAACCACCGATCCGATGAATATGGACGGAATACAGCATCTGCGGACAAACCAGTACGCTCCCGGGTGGAAGGACCCGGTCGGATCCCATACAAATTACTTCGACAACAACGATTACGAGGGCAAGTATAAGGAAATCCAAGGCGCCCACCCCGATTGGACGAGGGAGCAGGTCATGGAGGAGTTGAGGTCTCAGACGGCCGACGTTCCCGACAGCCAGCAGGACGTGGCGGCCGTCGTCAACGGAACGTACAACGGCTGAGAACCGGCAGCTCGCAGGCCCGCAAGAACCGTGAATTCAAAGCCTCGGAAAGCCGGGGCCACAGCACCGTGAAAGCCGGGAGCCCACAACCTCACGAAGGCCGGGACTCACAGCCCCATGATCGAGTCGAGGCCCCAGGTCAGGCCGCCTCTGCCCCGCACGGAGCGGACCGCCAAGAGCACGCCCGGCATGAAGCTCGACCGGTCGAATGAATCTTGCCGGATGACGAGCTGCTCGCCCGGGTTGCCGAGCATCACCTGCTCGTGGGCGTTGAGCCCGCGCAGCCGCACGGCGTGGACGTTGACGCCGTCGATCCGCGCTCCCCTCGCGCCGTCGGGATCGGTCTGCGTGGCGTCCGGGCCTGCGGGGACTCCCGCCTCGGCACGCGCCCGGGCGATCCGCGAGGCGGTGGCGATCGCCGTGCCGGACGGGGCGTCCACCTTGTTCGGGTGGTGCATTTCGAGCACCTCGACAGATTCGAAGTAGGGCGCGGCCTTCTCCGCGAAACTCATGACCAGCACGGCCGAAAGCGCGTAGTTCGGGGCGATGACCGCGCTGCGGCCGAGCCTTTCGGCGGCCTCGCGCACCCGGCCCAGGGATTCGTCGGTCCACCCGGTTGTTCCGACGACGGCGTCGGCCCCCGCCTCCAAAATGGCCAGGGTGTTCGCCTCGGAGGCCGAGGGCACGGAGAACTCGACGGCGACGTCGGCCCCGCCGAGGCTCTCCGACGAGATCGGGTCTCCGGCGTCGAGCCTGGCGGTCAGCTCCATGTCCTCGGCGGCCTCGACCGCCTCGCACACGGTCGCGCCCATGCGCCCGGCGGCGCCCACTACTGCAACTTTGATAGTCATGGCCTCAAGCCTAATCCGTCGCGGCCGCGTTCGCCGACCGGTTCGGAGGGCGAAATTGGCTCTGCCCGCCGAGATGACACGCGCAAAACGTTGACAGCGGCTTTGGCAGGCCGCCATCAGTTCGCCCGGTGTGGCGATTGAAAGGCACAGCACTGCAAGTCCCTTCATTTTGCTTCAAACAGGCAAGTCCTCGATCGAGATGAATGTCCAAAGCCGCCTATGACTTCACACAGTCTGCGACCCGCGAAACACACAGTCACTCAACGAACATAAGAATAAATATGATATGGTCTCGTGTATAAACCGTTGACAAGGCCCATTCGAGGAGCTTTTTCCATGTAGTTTGTCGCTCAATAGAGGGAAATTTTGAAGCCCATAGCCTCACTTCGACGACTCAGATACTATGGAATGGATTCATTAAAACTTTCGCAGAATAGAGGAGCGCATGTCCGAATTAAAAGTAGATCCGCAGACTCTCGAAACCTCGGCAAGTCGAACGCGCACGGCTTACGACAGCGCATCGCAGGTCAACAACCTCCAGACGATAATGAGCGGGGTATCGACGGCGGTGCCAGGCGGAACGTGTGGAGGATCGGCCTCGAGCGCCGGAAGCTTCACCGACACCGTTGCCAAACAGAATAGCGACGGACTCGAAGCGTACGAGACCGCTCTCAGAGACGCTCAGAACAATTACTCGGGCACCGACGAAAGCACAGCAATCAGCTTTGACAAGTTCAATTCAGTCATCGACGCGAAGGAATAATCATGGTCACCTGGAACGATATCAAACAATGGAAATCCACTAGCCTAGACACCGTCATTGACGATCTGATTTCCAAGAGAAAGAAAGCCGCGGAATGTGGCGAAGGGATTGTAGACATCGACACGGGCGTCGTCTGGTCCGGCGCGGGCGCCGATGCCGCATCCGGCGCTCTCAGCAAGATCGAAAGCAAATGCGAATTGCTTTTGGCCAATCTGGGAAGCATGCTTTCTGCGACCACGACCATGCAGAACGACATGGGCATGGTTGAAACTCTGGTTCAGGAAGCCGTATCGCGAATCGATTTCTACGGTTTTTCGGTGGACGCCAGCGGAAACGTGACGGACCCTCGAAACACCGGCGATTCGAAGAGCCCCGATGCCATACCGGTCCCCGACACCAGCGCCGATTTGGATTTCATCGATAGAAGCGAAGCAGTCAGCACGGCCCAGAACAACATAAACAACGCGTTGAAAAAGGCAAGAGAATGCGACGCCTCTTACAAGGCATCCCTCGACAGCATAGCCAAGGGGGAGGTCAAGGCAACCGAGAAACTGGGGGCAACGACTCCCGGACTCATCAATTTGCCCGGCCCCAACGCCAGCACTGAGTATGTGGCCGCCTGGTGGGCTTCCCTCACCGACGCCGAGAAGGAACATCTGATCCAAACGCAGCCCGCAACCATCGGCAATCTGGACGGCATCGACGGAACATCGCGAGACAAAGCCAACCGTGCCCAGCTCAACGCAGACATCGCTGCGACCCAAAAGGAACTCGACAAGGCCAAAGCGGAGTACAACTCCGACGAAGCAGAATCCCAGAGGAAGCTTGGAAGTGCAGAAAAGGCGAATAAAGTCGATGAACTGCAGAAGAAGCTCGACGAACTGAACAACCTCCACTCGTCGATCGAAGGCGAAAACCGCCAACTGCTGGTCTACGATCCCGCAACCGGAGAAAAGGGCCACGAGGTTCTTCACGCTGCCGTGGCCGTCGGCAATGTCGACACAGCCGACCACGTATCGACATTCGTGCCTGGCATGACGACGAATGTCAAGGACAATATGGAGGGATACACCGGCGACATGGAGAATCTGAAGAACGCCAGCGAACGGAAACTCCAAGAAACTGGCCAGGGAGGAAGCGTCGCGACGATCGTCTGGCAAGGATACGACGCGCCCCCGGGACTCGGAGAGGCCTCGTCCACCGATAGAGCGGAGGTTGGCGCGAAAGATCTGAAGTCCTTCGAGGAAGGCCTTCACGATTCCCGCACCGCGGTAGGCAACGCGCCTGACTTATCCGTGCTCGGCCACTCCTACGGATCGACCACCGCCAGCCAAGCCATGAACGAGGTCCGCCCGGGAGTGGTGAACAACTTCATGATGTACGGTTCCCCCGGGTATATGGGATCTGGCGCTTACGACTTCAATGTGCCTTCAGGCCACACATATGCAATGCGCTACAGCAACGACGCCATCATTCCCGCAGGAAACTCCCTGGGAAATGACCCAATGAATGACTCGAACATCAAACACCTAGATCCGGGCAAAGCCGAACACAGCTGGCCCAACCAGGGAATCAGTGCTCACTCCGACTATCTCGACGACGGTTCGCAAGCTCAGAAGAATTTGGCCGACGTCGTGACAAACAACGCGCATTAGAGCCCAACGCCGAGTATCGGCAATTCCGCTTGCGGGGGAATCTATTCGGAGAAGCGAGGACGCCAAGACTGCCACAGGCGCTCTTGGCGTCCTCGCTTCTTGGCGTCCTCATGCCGATAGCCTCCCAAATAACGGAAAGCCGCCTAGAGACGCGAGGGCATGCCACTCGTCGCAGCCGAAGCCGTTAGGCAAACGAGCACGTTTCATGCCGTCGTCTCAGGCCGTGGGGAGCCCTAACCACCGGCATCCTTGACTCCAGCAGAACTTTATTTGCAGGATATAAATATGAAAGGAGGCAAACGTTAACTTCAGTTAACACTCAATAGAATACGCAGACATCTTAGGCTATACAGAGATGCTCGCGTTCATAAACAGCAAAATAATAGATACAAGGACAATCCTATTTAGGAGACATGAAATGGCAGACACTTTAGTGATCGATCTCGACAGCCTCGTCTGCGCCAAGGACAATACCGATAAGGCCAGAGGACAAGTCGACCAAATCAAGGGCTCGGTCCCCTTGGCGACCGTCGCCACGGCCATGCCGTCTGGAACCGCGGGAGGAGCGGCTGCGTCGGCGGGTTCGCACATTGACGGGCTCGCGAAGAGGGTCACAGACTCGCTCGAGTCTTTCTCTACGGCACTCCAGGGGGCTATGAACCAGTACGACACAACGGATCAGCACACTTCGGTGGATTTCGCCCAGTTTTCAGCAAAGATATCGGAGAAGGCGGAGTGATGGTCGATTGGCAGAATGTCACAAACTGGGATCCCTCCATCTTGGACACCGTTCTGAACAACCTCATCGCGGAGCGAAAGAAGTGCTACACCTCCGGCGAGTCGATTCAAGACATCGACAAAGACGTGACATGGTCGGGCGAAGGGGCAACAGCTGCCTCCTCGGCCCTCGGGCAGCTCGAAGACAAAACCGCAGGGCTGCTGGCGGACTTCGGAAAGCTCATCGGCGCGACGGAACAGGCCGTCGAAGGCGTCAAAGAAGTAAAAACCGCAGTGACAGAGGCCATTTCTTTGGCCGACGCTTACGGCTTCACCATCGCCTCAGACGGTTCGAAGGTCGAAGCGGCTGAGGACGATCCGACCGTTCAGGGCAAGCTTTCGGAGTGCTCAGGGCTCATTTCCAAGGCTCTGAGCAAAGCCGAGGAGACAGACGCCGCCTATGCGGCGGCTCTTGCCGAGGTTACCCAAGACCAGGTTCCCGTGACCGAGAGCCTAGGAGACGTCACTCCCGGGCTTCCAGACGGCCCGCCCGACGGCGCCACGCCCGAACAGGTCTCCGACTGGTGGAGCAGATTGGCCGAAGGCGAACGTCAAAGGTACGTCGATCGTTTCACGAGCCCCGAGGCCCTGAACGACGAAAGCATCCGCGAACAGGCACGTAAACTCGGCAATCTCGACGGGATCGAAGGCTGGGCTCGCGACAAAGTCAATCGCTCGCTCCTCGAGTGGGATATAGAGGATACGAAGCGCCAGGGAGACTCCCTTATAGCCAAAAGATCGGAAGAGGGGCCCAATGAAACAAATCGCATCCAAATTGAGCAACTATTCGCGCGGGAGCAGGAACTGGAAAAGCTGCGCGGCCAATTGGGCGTCGAAGAGGGCAAGCCTCCTAAACAGCTGCTCCTCTACGATCAGGCGACGGGCGAGAAAGGCCACGAGAATCTCCACGCCGCGGTCTCCTACGGCGACGTCGACAAAGCCAAACACGTTTCGACGATCGTGCCCGGCATGACCACGACGGTAAATTCGCTCGTCGAACCCGCCGTTCGGGACATGGGCAACCTCCACCGGGTCGCCAGCGATAAAGCAGGCGGGGATCCCGTAGCTGTTGTGACCTGGATGGGGTACGACGCTCCGGGCTATCCTGTAATACAAGACGGCGCAGAGGTGTTCGGACCGGAGAAGGCCCAGATGGGAGGCGACCGGCTCGTCGGCTTCGTCGAGGGGATCGACGCCTCCCACAAGAGCGAGGGGCACAACCTTCACCAGTCCGTTCTGGGGCACTCCTACGGTTCGACGACGTCGAGCCACGCCATGACCAAGGTCAAACCCGGCGTCGTCGACGATTTCGCGATGTACGGATCTCCCGGGGCCCAGGGCTGCGGCGCATCCTACAACGTGCCGGAAGGCCACACCTACGCCATGCGCTACCAAACCGATTTTGTCGGAGCCGGCAGAGTCACCCCGTCTTTCAATGGCCTTGGGGAAGATCCGATGAATGACCCGAACATCAAACACCTCGACCCCGGTCATTCGCCGACGGAAGAAAGGTCACTGGACATTTTCGGGATGAAGCTCCCACGGGACTTCGGAGCCGCGACACATACCGAGTACATGAACGACGGCACGCAGTCGCAGGACCAGCTCGCCAACGTCGTCGTCGGAAAGGCCGGGTGATGCGGCGGTTCGCCTGAGAGACGGGGCATCCACCTGAGAGACGGGGAATCCGGCTGAAAGACGGGGAATCCGCCTGAAAGACGGGGAATCCGGCTGAGAAGCGGAAAGTTAGGGCTGCGCCCGCGCCCCTTGCTCTCGCGTCACTGGGAGGGGCCGACGGTCACGCGAGAGCGCTGCGCGCGGGCGAGCTCGGCGGCGACGGCTGCAACGTCGTCGGCGGAGACCTCCCGCGAACGGCGCAGCGCCTCCTGCCGGGAGACGAGGGATCCGCGGACGATTTCGGCCTGGCCGAGCTCGTTCATCCGCGAGCCGACTGACTCCAAGCTGAAGGCGTGGTCGGCGCGTGCGCGCCGGTAGGCGGTCTCAAGCTCCATCTTCGCGACGGATTCGCCGGCGATTGCCTCAAGGCACCCTTCCATGATCTCCGCGACGTCTTTCGCCGACTCCGGAGAGCACCCCGCGTACAGGCCGAAAAGGCCGCCCTCGTGGTACAGGCCGGGAAAAGAGTAGGTCGAGTAGGCGAGGCCGCGCTTTTCGCGCACCTCCTGAAAGAGACGGGACGAGGTGCCCCCGCCGAGAATCGTCGACAGCGTGTACAGGGCGTATCGGCGCTCGTCTTCGTCGGTCATCGCGGGCATGCCGACGACGACGGCGCTCTGCTCGACGGGGCGTTCGATCGAGAGATCCCGGCCCTCCGGATAGTCGATTGGCGCGCGGCGACGGCGCGCGGCCGGCGCGGCCCCTTCGCAAAGGTCCCATCCAGCGCGGCGCAGCGACGTTTCGACCATCGCGCACAGCGCCTCGTGGTCCGCCTTTCCCACGGCCGTGACCACCAGCTCCTCGGGCCGATAGTTCCGCCTGTAATGGCTCGTGAGATTCGCGTGGTCAAGCCCGAGGACGCTCTCGGAGGTCCCGCCGATCGGGCGGCCCAGCGGATGCCCGCCCATCACCAGGGAGGCGATCTGCTCGTGGGCCACCTCGGAGGCGTCGTCGGCGTACATTGCGAGCTCTTCGAGGATGACGCCCCGCTCCATTTCCATGTCGGCTTCCGCAAGGGTCGAGGATGCGACCATGTCCGCGAGCAGCTCGACGGCGTCCTCGAGATCCTCCTCCACGACGTGCCCGTAATAGTAAGTCAGCTGCTTTCCCGTGCCGGCGTTGAAGTTGCCGCCGAGGAAGTCGATGCGGTCGGCGAGCTCCTTCGCGCTGCGCGAGGCCGTGCCCTTGAAGAGAAGATGCTCGAGGAAATGCGTGGAGCCGAGCGTCCCTTCGTTTTCATCGGCGGACCCCGCCCCCACCCAGAAGCCGACGGAGACGGTGTGCGCACTCTTGGCGCGTTCGGTCAACACCCGGACCCCTCCCGGAAGCACGGACCGGCGGATGAGGGCGCCGTCGTCCGTGAGGGCCATGTCATGCGGGCCGGGGCAAATGGGAAGGTCGACGGTGGAAAATTCAGTCACGCGTCAAGGTTAGCCGACCCCGCCGCCGAGGCGCAGCCGGATGCGCACGCCGCGAAGCAGGGGCGCGCACCTGCCTAAAGCCAAGCGCACCTGCCGCGAAGCAGGGCGGCATTGAAAAGGGCGGCCCTTCAGGGGCCGCCCTTTTGCGTCTGTTGCCGTTCGAACTGTTGCCGCTCGAACGGCCGCCGCGTCACTCGGTCGAACCGGAGCTCTCGCTGGAGCGGCGGCGCTGGCGAGGCGCCCGGCGCGATCCGCGTTCGCGGCGGGCGGGACGCTCCGCCTCTTCCTGCTCGGCCGGAGCCGGAGCCTCAGGCTCCTCCTCGACGACAGCGTGGAGCGAGACCTTTCCGCGAGGATCGATCTCGGCGATCTCCACCTCGACCTTGTCGCCGACGTTGAGGACGTCCTCGACGTTCTCAACCCGCCTGCCGCCGACGATCCGGCGAATCTGCGAGATGTGGAGAAGGCCGTCGCGCCCCGGGGCGAGGGAGACGAAGGCGCCGAAGGTCGTCGTCTTGACGACCGTGCCGACGAAGCGCTCGCCGACCTCGGGCATCTGCGGGTTGGCGATGGCGTTGACCGCTTGACGGGCAGCCTCGGCGGACGGGCCGTCGGTTGCGCCGATGAAGACGGTGCCGTCGTCCTCGATCGAAATCTCGGCGCCGGTGTCTTCCTGAATCTGGTTGATCATCTTGCCCTTGGGGCCGATGACCTCGCCGATCTTGTCGACCGGGATCTT
>ERZ772918.289-NODE-289-length-37923-cov-14.5156_pt1 | contig 37923 bp, 41 predicted proteins | sample MGYA00512118_ERZ772918 | MGnify/ENA primary metagenome ERZ772918 (study PRJEB29015, sample SAMEA2737939) | human oral metagenome | biome: human oral; feature: human-associated habitat; material: dental | place: China | collected 2135 ... | reverse complement strand
CGATGGAATCCGAGACGGTCTTGCCCGCCGTGTCAAAGTCCAGCTGCAGCTGTGCAATATTGAGACCGATGTCGAGATAGAGTTCATCAATCTTCTGTCCGCGCTTTGCCACTCCATCTCCCTCCCTACATCACGTCGTCAATAAAGCGTGCGGATTCCTGCTGTTCGCAAAGTGCCGTCACGACAAGCTGATCGAGTAAAAATGAAACCTCATGCTCGTCGATTTCCTGCATTGTCCACCCGTAGGCGGACTGGAGCCGCTCGTAGTAGCGCAGTAAATGCTGGTACGGAGAAAGAACTACACCTCTTTCCCCGTCTCCTCGTTTGGGAGGTTCACCAGTTTGGAAAAGGTCAGCGACTGAATCCAACGGAATAGTGCGCGTGTCAGTGGTACGATATCCGCGACATCCACATTTTCGTCGATGACTTCTTTTGTGACATCATCACGTCCGAATCCGAGAACGATTAGACGGACGTGCTCGTCCAGAAAGTCCTCAAGATCCATGTCCTGTTTCTCTGCATCAAAAAAAGCAAGGAACTCGCGCCAGACCTTCATCTTCGGAGGGTTCGGCACGATCTCCCTGCCCGCAATATGCAGTATCGGTGTATCCATCGTAACCTCCCTCAGACCTGCTCGTACCACTTCGTCCCCGTCTCAGCGGCAAAGCCCGCCGCCTCCTCGTCCGCCTTGGCGTAGGACAGCCCGTCCGAGAGTCGGTAGATCGCCTTTGCCGTCAGCGTCGGCGTGTCGAACTGGATGCTCTCCTGCTTCGAATTGCCGCTCTCCGAGGGTTCTGTGAATTGGACTTTGTAGAATTTGGTGTATCTCTTCTTGCCGTTGCGCTTATCCGACTGGAAGAGAACAGCAAAGTACGGCGCAACGTCATCCTTGCCCGCCTTCATCACGCCGTTCTCGATACTGTGTCCCAGAAGATACGCTGTGTATTCCAAAGGAAGCGCGGCAGTATCGAAGGTCAAATCGTAGGATGCGGTATTGGATGCTGTATCCACGGACTGCCCGTCGGCGAAAAGCTCCGCTTGATTCGTCTGTGGCTTGATGTCCACCTTGCGCAGGAGCTTCCCGAGCGGGATCGGAGCTTCGTAGGTCGCCGCTCCTCCTGCCACATCGGTGAGCATCTTGGCGATATGAAGTTTCTGGATATTGATGAACTGCCCGCTCGTAAGATTCCCTGCGGGCTTTGCTGTTGGTGTTGGACTTGGCATATTATTCTCCCTCCACTGCTGTTCTGTAATCTGTGATTTCAACGAATATATCTTTCTCTATCAGTTCCTGCGTCTGCGCCCTTATAAAGCCGATTGGCAAAAGCGCGTTCTGCACGGCTTTATGAATCTCCCGAAACCGTCCGTCCTTCGTCATAATGTGGATACGCACCGTTACACGCCGTTCCAGTTCCGCACCATCGACTGAGAGCGCAGGAACATCCGAGATCACCGAATAAACGAGTATCGGATACGTCCCCGCATCGGGACTGCGCCCGTGATAGATGCCCTTCTTTCCGTGAGCGAGAAGCTGCGAGAGTGTCTTGGAGCGCACAAGTGCCTGATACACCATCCGTGCCGTACTCATTTCCCTCTCCTCCGTATTGCCATACGGACGGCATCGACGATGGCAGAACGGATCCCGTCCTTCTTGGCATCGAGCGCGGGATAGAGAAACGGCTTGTTGATGCGCGGGCTGAACTCGACGAGTACGCCATAGGGAACGCCATCCTGCGACTCTGCATCCGCTGCGATCCTCCAAACAGAGCCGTCCTTGCGTCGCAGTCGCTTATGGATGGAGTCGCGCAGTGCGCCCTTTACCACGCGCTTATCTGTTCCTGTATAGACGGGACAGCGGTTCTTCGCCTCAGCGACCACATCGTCTGCGCCGGCGGCGAGTGCTTCCTTTGCCGCAGCCGTCGCCTCCGCGCCAAGTTCTGAGAGGATCTTCTCAGCAGAAACAAAACCTCGGTATCTAGCCATCTTCCACCAACTCCCTGCATTCCATGACAAGCCATTGCTTCTTCCCGCCGAGCGGATACGGCGGCGCGATTGGTGTGAGCGTTTTGTCACCCCAACGAATACGATCCGTCACGCGCACATCCGCACGGTAACGAATGACGATGCGGTAATCCACCTCCTGCACCTTCTCCGCATATCCGTCCGAGATTTTTGCCGCAAAGGGCAGAACGAGTGCCCAGGCTTTTCCGACTTCCTGCACCGACGATGAAAGGATATTCCCCTCATCATCCGTCTCCGTTACGGGACGCAGGATGGAAATCCGATGACGCAGTTCGCTCATAGACACCTGCATCTAAAAGACCTCCTTCCGCACGCCGAAGAGAAGAGACCGGAGTGTCAGTGCAAGTCCTCTGTGATCCGCTTCCTCCCGGTGCTCGTAGAGATAGGACACGGCGTAGAGAATTGCAACGCGCACAATCGCCTGATCTTCAACCTTGGACAGCTTCTTCACGCGCAGTAATGCAGTACAAATCTGTTCTGCCGTTTCTGCAAAATGCATGAGGAGATCGTCCTCCTCATCGCCGTCAATCCGCAGATACTGCTTGACTGCTTCAAGCGGCACAAGCATAGAACCACCTCCCCTCTTTGCCGCAAACATACATCAACCCTTCATCTTGAGCGTCTGCACGGCTTCCTCAAGAACGAGCTTGCCGTCCACACGCTCCTTCATGACATAGCCGATCATACCGTTGCCCGCGAAGAGTTCCTTGAGTTCCTGCAGAGAGCGCGTGCCGCGATCCCCGATGTTGTAGTAGGAGTAATCGCCGAACGCAATGACGATCTTTCCCGCCTCGACAGCAGGCATATATGCCGAAGAGTACACAGGATAGCCGAGCAGACGGTCGGGTTCGCCCATCTGGTAAGACGGCTGCCAGAAATACGCGCCGTTGACATCCTTGAGCTTGCGGATGCTTGCAAGCGTCTGATCGTTGACGATGAATGCCGCATTCTTCCGGTAGGGACGCTTGAGACTGTAGACGAGCGTCACGAGTTCGTCCGCCTTGAGGTCTGCCGCCGCCGTGGTGACGGATGTCTTTGCCGATGTGAGAAGTCCCTTCGGCTTGTGCGTCCCATCGCCATTCAGGAATGCGTCCTCCTCTGCGTTGCCCAGTGCCTTGCCGAACTGCTCGATGAGGTAGTTCTCAAGGTGGAAGGCGTTGTCGTAGAGAAGCTCTTCCGTTACCTTGACCGCAACATGGAGCTTGTGCGCGTCGAGAACGATCTGGTCGAAGGTCGCGTCCCCAAAGGTAAGAGGTGCGCCTTCCTCAATCCACGATGCCGCAGGTTTGGTGGCGGCGATGTTGATCTTGTGCTCGCCGCTCGTGGTGATGACCGTCGCAAGCGGGCGCAGGACGTTCTCCTCATTCAGAACGTCAATGAGACGCTGATCGTATTCCTCGGGAACGAGATAGCCGCCGTTTGCATCCACACCTTCCTGCAGGACGTTCTCCACCTGTCGGAAGTTCGTGCGAAGAGCCTTCAGCATTGCCGCACGATATGCCTCGCTTGCACGCCCCGTCTTTTCTGCATTGAGAGATGCGCCCGGAGTGTTGGTGATTGCTGCCGTCACAGGCTTTGCGAGCTGCGCGTCGAGAATCGCCTGACGCTCCATGCGCTCGATGTCCTTGCCGAGCGCCAACACCTCCTGCTCCATCTGCTCGTATGCCTTTGCCTCTTCTGCCGTAAGGCGGCCATCCTTCTCGTGTTCGTCGAGGAACTGCTTTGCCTGTTCCCACATTTCTGCACGCTTCTCGCGCATTGCCATGATCTTATCCATGTTCTTGTCCCTCCGTTAGTGTGAAATAGAAAAGAGCCGTCTTTTCAGAGGCTCTGCATCGACACTCTTTGATTGTGTTTCCTGCCCGAATTTCGAGAGCAGGGAGTTCGTGACAGCGGCGCGGGAGAAGATCAGCCCGTCTGCCACTTCGGTCACAGGACGCTGTGCGTCCGCATAGAGAACGGAATCCGCGAAGCCAAGCTCCACAGCTTTCTTTGCATTCATCCACGTTTCGGCATCCATCAGCCGTGAAATCTTTGCACGGGACAGCCCCGTCTTGAGTTCATAGGCGTTGATGATGCTCTCCTTGATCTCGGCAAGGAATGTGATTGTCCGCTCCATTTCGTGCGTGTCTCCGATGGAGACGGTCATTGGATTATGCAGCATCAACAAACCTAGAGGTGAAATCTCAACCGTTGATCCTGCCATTGCGACGACGGATGCGGCAGAAGCGGCAATCCCATCAATCTTGACAGCGACATTCCCCTTATACTCCATGAGCATATTGTAAATCTGCGCTGCCGCATAACAATCTCCGCCCGGCGAGTTGATCCAGAGGTCAATATCTCCCTCAGCTGCGTTCAGCTCAGAGCGAAACATCTGGGGTGTGACTTCATCGCCCCACCACGTTTCGTCCGAGATTTCACCATCCAGAAGCAAGACACGCTTCTCTCCCTCGTTCCGTACCCAGTTCCAAAATTTACGTTTCATCGCCCTCTCCTTTCTTGTTGGCGAATAAACCTGCATCCCTCAGTTTTGTCATGTTCCCGTTGATAAGGTACAAATCACCGCCTTCCTCCGCTTCGATGGGATTCATGTCCTCGAGACTTCGGATGTCGTTCGCGGAGAGCCAGCCATTCTGCCTGCCGATGGCATACCCTTCCATGCGGCTCTTGTAATCTCCACGCAAAAGCCCGTCCACATTGAAGCGGATGAAGTAATCCTTCCGCTCCTTCTCTGTCAGCAGTGCTTTCTGCAGTGACTGCTCCCATCGCACTACCCACGGATTCAAGGTGTACTTCACGAACTCCAAGGACTGCTGCTCGATGTTCGAGAAACTCGACTTTTCCAGATCACCGACCATATGCGGCGGTACACGGTAGAGCCGCGCGATTTCATCGATCTGGAACTTCCTCGTTTCAAGAAATTGTGCTTCTTCGGGCGGGATGGCAATCTGCTGGTACTTGACGCCCTCCTCAAGGACGGCAATCCTGCCCGTGTTCATTGTACCGCCGTAGACAGCGTGCCAGCTTTCACGGAGCTTCGATGGATCTTTCAAGACTCCCGGATGTTCCAGAACGCCGCCCGGACGCGCACCGTTCTTGAAAAAGGCTGCGCCGTATTCCTCCGTCGCAAGGGCAATCCCGATGGCGTTCTTCGCCATGGCGATGGGACTGTAGCCGACAAGACCATCGAAGCCGAGTCCCGGAATATGGAGCACATCCTCACGCCGCAGAGTAATCTGCCGCTGTCCTTTGAGATGCGGATTGGACTCGCTCATCGGTGTGTAAGTGTAAACGATTTCCCCAGATTCATCGCGTCCGACACTCATGCGATTGGGCAGAAGCGGGTACAGCCCCATCACGCGTCCTCGCCCATCACGCAAAATTTGTGCGTAGGAATTTCCCCACAGGAGCAGGTGAATCATCGCTGTCTCTCGAAATATGAAAGAGGTCATTTCGGGGTTGGGCGAGTCGTGGAGAAGAAAATAGAGCGGATGCCCCGGCACTCGCTCCTTCCCGTTCCCTCGATATTCATACAAATGAAGCGGAAGCCCGGCGATGGACTCCGCCAAGATGCGGACGCAGGCGTAAACCGCCGTGGTCTGCATGGCTGTGAATTCGTTGACCTTGGCTCCGGCGGCAGACTTGCCGAACACGAACGGCCAGCCGCTGAAGTGGTAGCTATTGGTGGGCTTGTCCCGTGAGCGCAAGAGCCAACTGAAAATTCCCATATGTATCACGCTCCTTAAACTTTTAACAGCAAGGGTGATTATTTGATCTCCACTTTCCAACTTTTCGCTCTTACCACAATATGTTTTTCACAATTAATGGATCTAAGTCAATAAAGTGGACACCAAAATTGCGACTATTAAATCAGGCTCTCAGCATGTGAACCTCATCTGGTGTCTTGTAGCCTAGGCTACTATGTTTTCTTTTGTGGTTATACCAAGACTCAATATACTCAAAGATGCTATTGAAAGCTTCTTTTGCATCTTTATATTCCCGAAGATTAGCTTCCTCTTTCTTCAGTAAGGAATGAAACGATTCAATGCATGCATTGTCGTAAGGACATCCCTTACGACTAAACGAATGCCGGATCTTTTTCTTTGCAAGATAGCTTTCAAACTGATCACTCGTGTATTGAGCCCCAAGATCACTTTGAAGGATAATACCTTCCGGGTTAGAAACATTCAGACACGCATTCTCGACGGCTTTAACTGCAAGTTCAGTTGTCATTGATGTGTCATAGGCCCAGCCGATGATCTTGCGGCTGTATAAGTCCATGACAGATGCCAAGTATGTCCATCCATCTTTCTTTGTTGCGATATACGTGATATCTGTACACCATTTTTGATTGATTCCAGTGGTCTTAAAATCCTGGTTCAATATATTTTCCTTCTCTTCTACCGGATGGTTATTCGAGAAGTGACGGTACTTTTTAATTACTACAGAACCAATGCCTATGGCAGCCATTCTTCGCTGTACACGTTTTAAGCTGATATGCCAGCCATTACCGTGTAAATCTTTATAAATCTTAGGTGCTCCATAGCGGCGTTTTGTATCGTAGTATATCCTCAAAATATCTGCATCAAGCTGCTGTGTTTCGGATGCTCTCGTTGAAGAGACATGATGTATTACCTTGTAATAGGTACTACGATTAAAGTGAAGCATCTTGCACATGAGTTTGATTGGATATACATTTTGATATTCTGTTATGAAAGCAACGATTTGATTTATTGTTTTTTGGCGAATATGGCTGTAGCTTTTTTTAATATCTCGTTCTCCAATTCCAGTTCACGCATTTTCTTTTGGAGGGCCCGATATTCTTTCAAGGAAATGGATTTGTTTTCATCCACCTCGATTGTAGGAGCATAGATCTTTTTCCATTTGTAAATTGTTTGTTCAACCAAGCCATATTCAGCCGCGAGTTCTGCAACTGGCTTACCAGCCAGATGTAGCTCAATGATTTGTTGCTTAAATTCTTCAGCGTAGTGTTTGCTATTGCGGGCCATGTGCAACACACATCCTTTCTTAAGGCAATTTTACTGTGTCGCACTTTTCGTGTCCACTAATTCATACTAGCATCATAAAACCAGTCGCAATGTATTGTGATTAAATTCAAATGTTGTAAAGTGTTACTGTTTGTTAAAGAAGGATTTGTCGAAAGAAATAGACCGCACTATTAAACAAACTTTGTTGATAATAATTTTTCTAGAGAAGAAGGTTTTAATATATGGAGGGACATTGATGGTTATTAATTTATATTTAAAATGTGATGTATGTGAAAAGATTACAAATCTTAAATATCAGATGGGATTTATTAATCATCATCCAATAAGATTCAAATGCAAATGTGGCGTGACTCTTAACGGGGAACGGAATGAAAAAGGTATTCATTTTAAAAACGCAAAGCAATTATCTACTGAAGAGATTAAACGATTGAACTTGAAGCAAATAAGTCAAATTATTTCTATTTCTCCCGAATTTCTCACAAATCCACCAAGTAGTGTTTATGACGCATTTGATACTATGCCTATATCTCCTTTTATTCGTACTACTATTGAGATAGAAAATTATGAAGAGTATAGGATGGAATTTCAAAGGATACTGACGTATAAATCTGATGGATTACAACTTGTTAAAAACTGCAATGATTTATATGAGGCTAAGAATAAGAAGGCATTAGAAAATGTTGTTCGCCGAGATATGCGAATGTCAGCACAACATTTCCCCATGGAGAATGACGCTGATGAGTTGCGTATTATGCTTTATGTAAATCAAAGTCAGTATATGAATGAGATTGGAAAGGATCATCTCTTACAAGCTCAAGAAATCTTCTCAAAGGCAGTGAAAGATCATAAATATCAAGTTGTAGGATTGGCTTTGCTACTTAACCGTGTTGGAAATTTGAATCGGTGGCAGCGAGATACAGTAAAGCTTCAACAAAGGATCATGGATAATATTGAGTATCTACTACCAGTCATAGGCGTAAATTACTATAAATCTACCAATGCAATATTAAAGAGTGCTAGGGTTATAACCACAGCTTCTTTTGAAGATGTAAAAAGTCTATATGTTGATCTGTATGAGCATATATGCCGAACAATGGGACTCGTAGCCGGTTTGGACAATATCTTCACCAGAGGTGATTTTAGAATACTGCGTAATGACAGCACCAATATTTTTAAAGGAAGAGTATTAGAAGGGTTAATAACTGAGAGCGTACATGGTAAAATAGTTAATTACATTTCAGATCTAGAACCATGTGAAAAACTAATAGGAAAATATCTTGATAAAGACGTAAGAAATGGTATCGGACATTTCAGTTATGATGCTCATGAGGTGGCTAATACATATGGCCAAATAATCAATTTTATAGATGCGAAGGACAAGACGAAATGCACGAATAGATCACTTAAAGAGATTTGTTATTATATTTGGCAAATGTATAAAAGTTTGGCAGTCATTTATGAGTTAATTTATAGATTTCAAATATTAATACTTGGTTTAAAAGGTATTACACCTAGTAGCCTTAAGATTGTTGGTACTAATACAGAACTAAAAAGTAGAACATATAGAAATATGATTAAAATTAGCCCTAATGATATATGTCCATGTGGATCAGGAATGAAATATAAGAAGTGTTGTGGAAGGAGACTGAATTAAAACAAAAGAAACTCTTCAGTCCGACTCTATAGGAGTCTATAATAGATTGATTTAATGTTCATTCTATGTTAATTCCTACTATGGTCTCAACAAAGACCTAAATGTATAATCAGAACACCAACACGCCCCGGCTGTCATAAACGCTTTCCCCATTATCATTCCCACATCGAATTGCACGGTCAAGAGCCATGATGAGGGCAATCGCCCCGTCAATCTTCTCCGTGCTTTTTGCTTTGTCGGCCTTGATGTTCCCTGCGGGGTCGGTGCGGATGAAGATGTTGTCCATATTCCACCTGAGCACCGGATGGCCACCGTGGGCGATTTTCTCTTCCAGCACCAGTTTCATGAGCTCCTTGGTCGGCGGGCTCATATCCTTGAAGCCTTGCCCGAACGGTACGACGGTGAATCCCATTCCCTCAAGGTTCTGCACCATCTGCACCGCACCCCATCGGTCAAAGGCGATCTCACGAATGTTGTACTTTTCGCCCAGTTTCTCGATGAACGCCTCGATAAATCCGTAGTGAACCACATTCCCCTCGGTGGTCATAAGAAAGCCCTGCTTCTCCCACATGTCATACGGCACATGGTCGCGCCGCACGCGCAGCTCGATGTTCTCCTCGGGAATCCAGAAGTACGGAAGCACGGCAAACGGCTCATTTTCCTCCGTCGGAGGAAACACGAGGACAAATGCCGTAATGTCCATCGTGGAGGAAAGGTCAAGACCGCCGTAGCAGACACGACCCTCTAAGGACTCAGCGTCAACAGGAGCGGCACACGCATCCCACTTGTCCATCGGCATCCACCGAACGGACTGCTTCACCCACTGATTCAGACGCAGTTGACGGAAGCTGTTCTCCTCGGCAGGGTTCTGCCGTGCAGAGTCACAGGCCGCCTGTACCTTGTCGATACCGACTGTAATGCCGAGGGACGGATTTGACCGCTTCCAGACCTCGGGATCTGTCCAATCCTCATCTTCCTTCGCTCCATAGATCACGGGATAGAAGGTCGGGTCAATCTTTCGACCTTCCAGAATGTCTTTCGCTTTCTGGTGCGTCTCGTAGCAGATGGACTGCGTATCCATCCCCGCTGTGGTGATGAGAAAGTAGAGCGGCTGCATTCGCGCATCGCCGGAGCCTTTCGTCATAACGTCAAAGAGCTTGCGGTTCGGCTGTGTATGCAGCTCATCAAACACAACGCCGTGAATGTTGAAGCCGTGTTTCGAGTATGCCTCTGCCGAAAGCACCTGATAGAAGCTGTTCGTTGGCAGATACACCATCCGCTTCTGGGATGCGAGGATCTTCACCCGCTTGCTGAGTGCAGGACACATACGCACCATGTCTGCTGCGACCTCAAAGACGATGCTCGCTTGCTGACGATCAGCGGCACATCCATACACCTCGGCACGCTCCTCCCCATCGCCACAGCAAAGGAGGAGTGCGACAGCGGCGGCAAGTTCACTCTTCCCCATTTTTTTGGGAATCTCCACATACGCCGTGTTGAACTGCCGATAGCCGTTCGGCTTCAAAATTCCGAAAATGTCTCGGATAATGCGCTCCTGCCAGTCGATCAGCTCGAAGGGTTTTCCTGCCCACGTTCCCTTTGTATGACACAGACACTCGATGAAGCCCACGGCATAGTCCGCAGCGGCTTTGTCATAGTGCGCGTCCTCTGCCATGAACTTCGTCGGTGTGTAGTCCGTCAGTTTTCGCAAGCAATCACCCCCATCAAAAAAGAGCCGCCGTCAGCGACTCACAATATCTGAAACGAGAAGCAGCCCCGAAGGGCTGTTTGTTGTTCGGCGCGGCTTAGATGCGCTTCATGCACCAAGCCATCGCGTGCCCGCCGTCCTCGAAAAGCTCGGTGGCGGCTTCGACAAGGTTCAGGCGGCATTCGATGTCCGCGAATCCCGTCTCCTCCGGCGTTTCGACCATCTCGTAGACGGCTGCGTGGAAGCCCCAACATTCCATCCCGACGACAAGGATCTGCTCGCCGTAGCGAAGGATCGCGCCGCTCGTCCCGAACCGCATCTCATCGAGGTGCTCCATCGTGGTGGTCTTCGGCCATCTTGCTTCTGCGTTCCTCATTTTGTGTTCCTCACTTTCTGTGTGTAGGTTGTTCCCTTCATCATGTGTATATATGCCTCTAAACGCAGAATATAGCAAGTCATATTTTGGATAAACTACACTTATTTTTCGAGAGAAACACAGCCCCGAAGGGCTGTGCAAAAATCCGTTAAACCGTCTCGTTCATCCCTTGCCGCCTTCCTGCACAATCTCGAAGTGGTCAACCCCGAGGATGATGCTCAGTGACGAGCCTGTCTCCCACCGAACGAGAAGCTGTCCCGCGTCATCAACGCCCATGACCTCGCCCCTCGTTCCTGTCGGTGGGGCTTGGGGATCGTCCATTCCGAGGAGTTCCACCCGAGTCCCGCGTGGGTATCGCTCTCGAAGCGCGGCAATCTGTTCCTTACTCGGAAAATGCATGACGCTCATCTCCTTTCCGATGTCCACTCTTAAACGCGCTGCTGCCCGTGAGGTTCTGCAGGAGAATCTTGCGCGACTCTTTGTAGGCACTCCCGATCATGCCAAGACGCAGGAGGAAGCAGCGGAATGCGTATTTCTCGTTGTCCACAATCTTCTCCTTCGTCGTGACGCGCTTTTGCGTCCGCGCCATCAGGCAGAGTTTGCTGATAAACTCGGCGTATGCCTTTGCCGTCTCGTCGGTGATCGCCCCATGCAGCCATGCAAAGGTGATGCGGTCATCGGTCAGCGTGTAGGTCGCCTCGCGAATGTCAAAGGCGTGCCGAATGAGCCGCCCCTTGCTCAGGAGGAGTGCATCCAGATTCTGCAGTGCCGTCTCGGTGAAAAGGCTGCGTGGGAGACTGATGGAAAGGTTGTCCTCGTTGGATTCCGTGATGGTTTCCTCTGTCGGAGCAGGTTCTGCCGGCGTTCCCATCTGGACTAGCACATTATCTTCGACGGCTTCTGTCTGGCTCGACTCGATCTCTGCCGCTTCCGTCGGGATCGGCTCATTCGCCCCTGTGTCCGCGCAGGAAGCCTCGTTCTCCCAATCCTCGGACGTGAAGCCCGCCTCGCGCAGTGCCGTGCGCACACGCGCAACTGTCGCTTCGTCAGTGGCATTGTCGAAGCAAAGGCTGCCGTCCTTCGTGATTTCGAACGCACCGACCTTGTAGGAAAAGCTCGGTGCGCCGCAGTAGGTGGGCTTCATCTCGAGCACCTTTCCCACAATCCAGACCATCGCCTTGCGCTCTTCCTTCTGGATGTTGTAATTGACCTTCATGGTGGTTTCCTCCTTTATGAACTTTGGTCATTACATTCATCACTCGTATGGGAAGAATTAGCAAGCGGATTGTGTTGTATACACCATGGCCTCAGTGAGATAAACCGCAGAGCGTCATCATTTCACAGAATGAGGAGCAGTCATCCGCTCGAGCATCTTGCCCGTCATCCAGATCGCCCTGTCGATGACAATCGGCAGGAAGATGCGGTCGCGGAATCTGCACCATCCCGTCTCCTTCTCCGCGCTCTCCTTCAGTGCCGCCGTATATGCCGCCGATACTTCACGCGCCGCAGGAAGCCCCTTCTCATGAAGCCAGAGAACAGTCGCTTCCTTTGCCTCCGTCCGCACGAAATCTCCCACATAGTTCTTCAGCTCATTTTGAATGTGTTCCAGTTTCATCTTCAACACTCTCCTTCATAATCCGTTACCCCACGCGCAATGGCGCGGGCAAATTCATCCTGCCGGCTGCGGAGCAATTCTGCATCGCCCGCATGGTCAATAAACGCAAGCTCCACGAGAACGGCGACCGCATCGGTGTTGCTCAGAACGTACAGACCGTTGACACCGGGCTTTGCCCCCTTCACGCCGCGATCCACGGTTCCGAGTGCATCCACAATCTGATTCTGGATGCACTGTGCCAGCTTCTCCCCTTCGCCGCTGCCGTAGTAATGCCAGACCTCCGTCCCGTTCGCGCTGCCGTTACAGGCGTTGCAGTGGATGGAGACAAACACATCGGCATCCACACGGTTGGAGGCCGATACGACCTCATGCAGACTATCGGACTGCAAGTTGCCGACCACCTCAACACCTGCTGCACTCAGATAGCCCGCAACAAGGTCAGCGACGTTCTTTGCCACATCACACTCTCGCAGCCCATACCCACACGCACCGGGATCTGGATTCCCGTTCGGTGCATGACCCGGATTCAAAAACACACGCATCACGATTCCTCCTTTGGTTTCGGCACATCCACATACGGAATGCGCTCACCGTCACGTTCCAAAAACACATCTTCGGCATTCCCGCCTTTGCTCTGAATGTATCGCTCGACAGCGACATCCACGAATTTCGGCTCAAGCTCCACGCCGTAGCAGATACGGTTCAACTGCTCACAGGCAATCAGTGTCGATGCCGAACCAAGGAATCCGTCGAGAACGATACCATTCGTCTGCGTACACTGCTTGACAAGGTAGGCAATGAGCGGCACGGGTTTCGAGGACGGATGTCCGCAGCCGTCCTTCTTCGAGTCCTTGATACGGTCGAATGCAAAGACGGTAGTCTGCTTTTGATCGCCGTACCATCTGTGCCGCCCGTCCTTCCGCCAGCCCCAGATAATCGGCTCGTGGATGTACTTCCAATCCGTCCGTGTGAGGACAAGGCGGTCTTTCTTCCACACCAAGCCCGCACCAACTTTAAAGCCCGCATCCTCATAAGCGTCATGAAAGATGCGGGCTTTTGCTGTTGCGTAGAAAACGTAGATGGAAGCGTCCGTTGCCATCGCCGAGTGGAAGGCGGTAAAGGCAGATTTCAGGAAGTCGTAAGCGTCCTTGTCATTCAGATCGTCGTTCTTGATCTTCCCGGAGGAACTTTCCAGAGCCACAAAATACGGCGGGTCCGTACACACGAGGTTGACCTTCTCACTGCCGAGCAGACGCTCGTACGTCTCCGGCAATGTAGAATCTCCGCAGATCACACGGTGCTTGCCGAGATACCACACATCTCCTGTTTTGGCGACACAGGGCTTTGCGAGTTCTGCATCCACATCGAAGTCGTCTTCCTGCGCTTCACCATCATCCAGTGAGAGCAGGTCTGCGATTTCAGACTCGTCGAAGCCCGTGAGAGATACATCAAAGTCCATACCCTGCAGGGCTTCCATCTCGACGCGCAGCATTTCCTCATCCCATCCCGCATCGAGTGCGAAACGGTTGTCCGCGAGAATGTAGGCTTTCTTCTGAGCCTCGGTCAGATGATCGACGAATACGCACGGCACATTCCCCATGCCCTCTGCCCGCGCCGCTGCAACACGCCCATGCCCTGCGAGAATGCCGTAGTCCTTGTCGATGATGACGGGACTCACGAATCCGAACTCGCGCAGACTGCCGCGCAGCTTGTTGATCTGCTCCGGCGAATGCGTCCGTGCGTTGTTGGCATACGGAACGAGTTTACTGATTGGAACGAGCTTCATCTCCGATATTGTGTTGTTCAAATGACTTCCCTCCTTACTTTCTCGAACGCAGCAGACGCTCCATGCGATCCTCTTGCGGAGAGCCGACGAATGTAGTCGTGCAGTTCTGCTTCACGATGTCGAATATCTCATACCAGAGCAGATTCGACTGCTTCTGGAATGCCTGTCCCATCTGGACAAAGGGGCTTGCAATCGCGCCGCCTGTGGTCGGATGCTTGCCGATGAGCCCATATTGACTCATTGCTTCCTCACACTGGATGAAGCGGGCAAATGCCTGTGCGTAGCTTTCGATGAGACGCGGATTCACGAGCCGCTCACAGCCGCGCTCCTTGAGCCACAGCCATGTTTCACGAAAAATCTCATCCGCACCGAGCGGCTTTCCGTTCCTCTGCCGTGCAGACAGGAATTCACTCGGAGTTGGCATCTCCTCACCGTAGAGGTCAGCGGCATCCACAAGGTCTGTGCCGTCCAGTTCTGTCATTGGGAACTCCATGATGTGCGCTGTGCGCCCGCCCGCAATCTTGTCCACCAGTGCTTCGGGTTTATCTCCCGCCCGGATACGCCGCCCTCCGCGATTTGTGCCGTCACGCGCCATCTTCTCGCCCCCATTCCTTTAATACCCCGTTTGAACCGACGTTTTTGTGCGTGCGCCCCCTCCCCGGTCCAGTAACGGCGCGGTTTTAGAGATTTGACCGCCCCCTAGGGGGAATAAAAAGCATTGCATTTGCTTCACTTTCGCGTTACAATAAGCAAAAGGAGGTTATGCGTCATGTCCAAGACCGCAACAATCAATATGCGCATCGAACCGACAATCAAAGCGCAGGCTGAAACTGTTTTTTCCAGTTTCGGTATCTCCGTGACCGACGCAATCAACATCTTTCTACATGCATCCATCATGGAGGGAGGCTTCCCCTTCCAACCGAAACAGCCCCGTTATAACAGGGAAACGCTTCTTGCCATGCAGGAAGCACGTGACATCATGGATGGCAAAACCGAGCCGAAGCGTTATCCGTCACTGTCCGCACTGATGGATGATCTGGATGCAGAGGATGCCCATGCTTGATCTCGTCACCACCACGCAGTTCCGCAAGGATTTAAAGAAGCTGCGTAAACGTGGAGTAGATATGCAAAAACTGGATGATGTCCTGCAAATGCTCTGCGCGGAAAAACAACTCCCCGAAAGGTATCGGGATCATGCTCTGGTTGGCGATTACATTGGTTTTCGCGAATGCCACATCATGCCGGACTGGCTACTCGTATATGCCATCGACAAAGGAAAACTGATTCTGACCGCTTCCCGCACGGGTTCACATAGCGATCTCTTCTAGCTGATTCATTGGAGTCGGCTTTTTATTTTGGTACTTTCCGTTGATGAATCCGCTCATGACAGGACACGCAGAGCGACATCAGATTCTCCGTATCATGCGTGCCACCCTCAGAAATCGGTTGGATGTGATGCACGAGTGTCGCAAGGACATATCTGCCCTGCTCTTTGCACATCTCACAGAGCGGATGCCCTGCCAAATGTCTGTCACGAATCCTGCGCCATACGCTGCCATACCTCTCGTGCTGATCGTAGCCTCGCATGAAGTGGTCATAGTGTCGCTGCATAACTTTCTCGTGCGCCTCGCAGTAGCAGCTCTTTCGGTCTGTAAGATTTGGACATCCCGTCATGCGGCAGGGACGTTTCGGCTTTCTCGGCATCATTTCATCTCCATCAAAAAAGCCCTCTCGGAGAATTGCTTCTCCGAGAAGGCTGATTCCATATCCTATTCTTGCTGAGTCTATCATATCACTGTCAACCCTATGAACGCAACGTGAACCTTTGTGAACTTATGTGAACTCAGATGCACTTTGCTGTCTTTTTTCCAAAATTTTTTCAACATCATCCAGAGCCTTGGCATGAATCTTATGCACCCATCGAATGCTGACGCTCATATCCGCTGCAATATCTTCCCATGATTTGAAGCTGTGGTAGCGACGCTCTAGCACCATCTGAGAGTTTTCATCCTCAACTTGCCAGATCGTATTCATGATCTCAAGTTTCAGATTGATCAGACGGTCGATGTCTGCATTGATCTCATCTTCCGTGTCGGTCAGACGAGCGATGATGGTTTCCATCCGCTGATTGTTCGGACTTGGACTCTTTGGCATGTCGCTGATGACGGCGCTCACATTTGTTGCCATGTCACGCAGCCGCGACACATGGGCGACCTTATCATTGATGCGTCGGTCAATGTTTCGTGCCTGACTGAGATATTCTTTTGCTGTCATGCAAATTCCCCCTCTAGCTTTTCAAGCAGCCACTCTCCGTCTATGCTTGTCAGCTGTCCGAACCATGCGGAACGAAAGAACCGCTCTGTCTCAGAGCGCATCGCTGTCGCTGCAACATTCTCTGCATCTTTGCCGAGAGCCGTCCGCGCCCACCGATAATCCTTTGCCGCCTGTTCGACGATGGCGTTTGCCAGAATCTCATAGTTCATGATGTTACCTCCGCTTTGACGGCTTCAATCAGTGCCGCCTGTGTCTTGTCCTTCCGTTTCAAGGCACGGAGGATTCTCTCGTCAATCGTGCCCTCGGCGATGATGTGCTGCACCACCACAGTGTTTGAGTTCTGTCCCTGCCGATAGAGCCGTGCCACGGTCTGCTGATAGAGTTCCAAACTCCATGTAATACCGAACCACACAAGGGTTGAGCCGCCGCTCTGAAGGTTCAGCCCGTGTCCCGCACTCGCAGGATGGATCAGGGCGACGGGGATCTCTCCGCGATTCCAACAGGCGATTGCATCATCCGTATCCAGTCGGACACATGGCAGACACTTTTCGATGCGCTCCGCATCATGTCGGAACCAATACGCCACGAGGAGCGGTTTGCCGTTCATGCTCTCGATGATGTCCTCCAAGGCATCGAGCTTGCGGTCATGTATATGCAACGTAGCTCCATCGTCCGTGTAGACTGCGCCGTTTGCCATCTGCGCGAGTTTCCCGAACAGGACACCGGCATTTGCCGCCGTCACCTCATCGCCCTTCATCTGCAAAACCAACTGCTCGCACATTTCGGTGTATATCTTCTTCTCAGCCTCATCCATGCGAACGCTGTATTCTCTCTCGATCAGCTCGGGCATCCTCAGATGATCAGCGGCTTTCATGGAGATGGTGATGTCAGCGATCTTCTCGTAAATCCGCTCCTCGGCTCCGGGCAAGGGAGCGTAGGAGAAAACCACCTGTCCGTTTCGCTTGTCCGGCACGAAGTAATCTTGCCGGTACGTCGTAATGAACCGCCCCAAACGCTGTCCCATGTCGAGCACCTTGAACTCTGCGAACAAGTCCATCAAGCCGTTGCTGGACGGCGTTCCCGTAAGTCCGATGACTCTCTTTGCCAGAGGGCGAACCTTCATGAGTGCCTTGAATCGCTTGCTGCTCCAATTCTTGAACGAGGAGAGTTCGTCAATCACGATGGCGTCGTAGGTGAAGTCTGTTTTCTCGACGAGCCACGGAACATTCTCCCGGTTGATGATGTAGAGCGAGGCTTGCTTGCGAAGTGCCTCGAATCGGTCTTTCTCCGTACCTACTGCAACGGAATAACGGATATGGTTCAGATGCTCCCACTTTCCGATCTCCTGCGGCCATGTATTCTGCGCCACACGAAGCGGCGCGATGACGAGAACGCGAGAAATCTCGAATCGGTCAAACAGCAGGTCATTCAGTGCCGTAAGGGTAATCACGGTCTTTCCAAGTCCCATATCCAGGAGTACGGCGGCAGTTTTATGGCTCTTGATAAAGTCGATGGCGTACTGTTGGTAATCATGCGGTATGAACTTCACGGGGTATCACCTCCAATCTCTTTTAGGACCATGGCAATCTGCCGGGTGTCGTCAATCACATACACCTTGAATCCAAGCCGCCGAAGCAGTCTGTGCCGGGCGAGCTGCAACGGTCGAGGCTTTCTGCCCGGTGCTTTCAGTTCCACAAAGCCCATCCTGCCATGTGGTAGAAGCACCAGTCGGTCGGGCATTCCGGCAAAGCCGGGCGACGTGAACTTTAGAGCGATTCCGCCTTTGCTTCTCGTCGCCATCACCAGTGCGTGTTCGATAACTTTTTCTCTCATATCTGCCAAAACCTCTGTCATATCTGGTCGTACGGTCTTTCTGTGACAGTCGGTGACGGTCTATTACAAAACTACCCTTATAGGCAATTTTTCCTATAAAACAGCCCTAAAGGGGGTTTATAGGATGACCGTCACCGACTGTCACACATCATCATCTTCTGCCAACCGAACGCCTGTAACAAACCGTCCGTCACGCCGCTTTTCCCGCTTGAAACCGCGCTGTTCCAGTGCATTGTAAAAATCCGTCGTACTGCGGATAAAATCCCCGGTTCGCGCACAGTAAGCACGATATGCACTGTAGAACGCGCCGGATTTTTCATGATGATCTGTGCCGATCTTGCAGCACTCTTCAAGGAAGTGGGCGAGCCAGTCGCTGTCGCTCCTGTACTTGCTAATGGCATCCTCAACGCATTTCGGACGTTTCAAACGATAGTTCTCTGCAATTGCTTTTTTCGCCCCCTCAATAATCCATTTCAGAACATACTGCCCTGCGTTCTGTTGAAGATATCCGGCGTAGTTTTTGATGTCGCTTGCCCCGCTGATGGTGGCATTGAACGGAATGACGATAAGCCGCCGCCAAATCCCCCTGTCCATCGCGCCCACCTTTGGAAGATGGTTCGTATAGAGGACAAGTGTATGACTGGGGACAAAATCAAACGGATCTTTGTACTTCTTCTCGCCCTTGATCGGGTCGGTGGAACAGAGCTGCTTGACAGTTGCCGTGGAGAGGCGCATTCCTTCCTCAAGTTCTGCGGCAATCAAGAGCCGTTTGCCCTTCACCTCGGCAATCTCGGGTTTCACGTTGCGGCGGCATCCCGCTGTCAGTGCGTCGGCAGAGATGCCCCCGGCATAACTCCCCAGTGCCCATGCGATGGTATTCCAGAAGGTAGACTTGCCGTTTGCACCCTCACCGTAGGAGATGATGATGGCTTCCATGTAAACCTTTCCGATTGCACCGAGTCCGCAGATTTTCTGGACATACTCGGTCAGCTCCATATCACCGAGGAAGATGGTGTTCAGAAAATCCTCCCACAGTTCCCGCCCGTCATCGCTCGGTGCTGTGTTGCAGATTTTCGTAATCAGGTCATCAGGCGAGAAGTCTCTACGGGCACCTATGCGCAGATCGTATGTCCCGTCATGGCAATTCAGCAGGAACTCGTCATGGTCAAGGTCGGAGGGTCTTGCAAGGAGCAGCGGCTTTGCCGCCTGCAGGGCTGATACGATGTACTTCATGTCGCGCCGCTTCATGACAAAGGCTTTATAAGTCATCGCGGATGCGTATGCGATGTAGGCATCATACTGATCGGCACCGACTTGTTTTTCGAGTGCCTTCCCACCTGTGTGGATGGCATCCTCCGAAACGCCGACCTCGCACAATGCCTTGAAACTGCGCTCCACGGCATCCTTTGCGTTGGCAAGCTGAAGATCCAAGAACTCCTCTGCCGCACCGATAGCAAGTTCCCGCGATTCCTCCCAGTATTGCCCGTTGTAGCGGAGATAGTCCGTAGCTGTTGTGAAGCGAAGCTCGTTTTTATATTCCTGCGCCAGAACCTTCGCCTGTCCGATATCGGAGTAATCACCGGGTTTCAAGGAGTTCCCGTATTCCTCGGGCGGCACATACCCATCCTGCTTTTGCACCTTATTGGCAAAAGCACAGCCGCTGCGCCATATCTTTTCCAATTCCTCATCATCAAGGGGTGGATCACATTTGGCGGCTTCTTCCAAGAAAATCCCGTGGGCTTTTTCAGAGATGCCGTATCGCTTTAGCACACGTCCGACAAAGCGCGAGAGTGTGTTGTTGCGACTTCCTTCGGGAATGCTTCTGTCCTTGAACCAGAAGTCGATGGTGACATCTCCCTCGTTCCAAATCACCTCATCGGCGGGATGCCCATAAATAAACCGTGCCGCATCCAATGCTCCTTTGTCGAAAAACGAAAACTGTCGATGAATATTTTCCTTGAGCTGTTTGCACTGGTCTGCATTGGTGATTGGTGAATGTGGAAAGTAGATATGAAACCGAGGACGCGCCGAGTATGCCCCCTTTTGTTTCATGTCATGACGGCTGGGTGCAATGGCAAAGCAGACACCATCCAGAGCAGCCGCCAAAGATTCCGGTGTAATCCAATCGTCGGGATTTTCCGAATGGTCGTTGTCGCAATCCATCACGGAGCAATCCGCCTCGATAAAGTTATCCTTCCCACGATGATTGTCTGCAAAGGCAGCGCACACATGATCGTACGCAATGGCAGCTTTGAAATCATCTACCGACTTCACTATGCGCTTATGGGGATAGATGGCATTGTCTTCCTTGCCACGGCAATTTGCCGTATAGAGTGTCATTTGCATACAGATTTCTCCTCGCACTTCGTTGTGAAATAGCGGATGTTCTTCCGCAGCCTCCCGGCATGAGCAATCTCTGCTTCCATACCGTCGGTGATCCTCTCGCCGAACACCCAGACCTCGCCGCACAGCCGCAAAAGTTCGAGATTCATGGACATCGCCTTCCCGTGCTCATCCGTCTCGGACAGGAACTGCGGAAAGTACAGGTGCGGCGCAATCGGAATCCGCCCCTTGCTCACAGCAAATTTGCAGTACTGCCGTGCCCGCATGACGTTGACGCGTGGGCTGTCCCGATAGGGCGAGCAGATGTAGACGAACTGATTCTGTCGAAACACCTTTGTCAGAGCGGCATGTGCCGTTGGGTCGGCATAGCCCTCGTGGTTGTATTTTGGAATGCACATATTTCCTCCAATCCGCAAGGAGCCGCTATGTTACGACTCCCCGCTTTCAAATCACCGCTCGATGAGGGGAAGAATCCCGTCCTCTTTCAAGAGACCGTAGATGAAAAGTCGCCCTGCCTGCGTCCAGTAGGTGTGAATTCTGCTGTGGTTCGTACCGTCCTTGCCGGGATAGACGTGCGTTTTGGTGCTCGTATAGCCCTTTTCCGCATATTCCTGATACAGAAGCCAGACATCGCCCATTTTGAACTGCACCTCACTGACGGCAAGGTAGCGATTCATTTTACGACCGCTCCAACCATAGTCCTTGGCAATGACGGAAATGGGAACAAGGTCGGGACAGTTCAGCACGATGTCGTAATAGCTTGCCTTCGGCTGAAGCTCTGCAATCTGCTGCTTCTGCACGGCGTTCTCTTCCATCAAGGTCAGACGCTTTTCGCGTTCTTCCCTGTACGCCATCAATGCGCAGATCATCGCCTCGGGGTTCGCCAGCATTTCGTCAATTGCATAGACGCCGTGCTTCCGAATCGTGGGCAACACCTCCGAGGTCACCCACCGCTTGAACTTCTTCGCCGCCGGCAGCTTAGAGGAAAGGATGAGACTGTAAAGACCGGATTCGTTGATTACCGTAACTTCCTGCTCGCCGCCAAGGGTGTCGCATTTTGCTACTCCCTTGTCTTCCGTATCAACACGCTTCGCCAACGCATCGCGGGGGTTGCTGTACCCGAGAATGTCCGCGACATCTTTGCCCACGAACCACGGCGTACCGCTGCGTTCCAATACGCGCACCGAGCCGAAATCCTCGTGGGTGAATACCTGTACGTCCATAAATATCCACTCCTTTACGTACCGGGAAAATCTCCCTTCACTAACCCACTGGACGTTTTTGGGCAAAGTGGCCGAAAAAAGATCAAAAAAATCCCTCCCATTTTTTCAGGGAGGAACAGCATCAGTCTTTCTGATAGAATTGACACTCGAAGCCATCGGCACGGAGCAGAAGCCCTTCCGCCCAAGGCGGGGTTCGTGCCATCTGCTCACAAATGACAGGAAGGGAGATCCGCTCATCGCATTCGATAATGAGTTCGTCATGGACGTGCGCGACAATATCCATCGTTCGCAGCGTCTGCATGGCATAACAGAGAATGTCACGGCTGATTGCCTGCGTGATGTTTTCCACGAGCTTCGGACCATAGGATTCGATCCGCGTCCACTTTTTTGAGAGATCCAGCCCCATGTAGGTAATGGATTCGCCGCCGAACTGATTTTCTCCGATGCGCGGTTTTACGTAGGAAAGCCGTCTGCCGCTCGGAAGTTCGATGAACATCATACCGCCCTGATAGATGAACCGGATTCCGTGCGTGACCTTCGTGCTGCGTTCCCTGATGCAATCCTTTGCCGCACGATCCACTGCCCACCAGAAATCCACGATATTCGGATTTGCCGAACGCCAAGCATCCACGAGCGGCTTTAGTTCCTCTTCCTTCATCCCGGACTCCAACGCCCCGAACGCTTTCAGCGCACCGACGGATCCGCCATAACCACAGGCCAGTTCTGCCTGCTTCCCTTTTTGCCGAAGATGCCCGTTCTCGCCGTGTTTCACCACATTACAATGAAACATCCTACCTGCTGTGGCGCAGTAGATGTCTCCGTCGCCCTCGAAAACATCCATGCGCCATCGTTCCTTGGCAAGCCATGACAGCACCCGTGCTTCGATGGCAGCGAAGTCGGCAACGATGAATTTTCTGCCCTCCTGGGGAATAAAGACCGTACGAATCAGCTGAGACAAAACATCCGGAACGGAGTCATAGAGCATTTCGAGTGCCGCATAATCTCCCTGCCGCACAAGGTCACGGGCATATACCAAGTCCGCGAGATGATTCTGCGGAAGATTTTGTAATTGAATGTGGCGTCCCGAAAACCGCCCGGTACGGTTCGCCCCATAGAACTGAAACATTCCCCGCGCACGGCTGTCAGCACAGACGGCGCTTCTCATCGCCTGATATTTCTTCACCGAGGATTTCGCAAGCTGCTGACGAAGCACCAATACTTCCTTCAACGGAGTCGGAACAGTGGCAAGAAGTGCAGTCACAGACTTCTTGTCGAGCGACTCCGTTTCGACACCGTGGTCTTTGAGCCATTCCTTCATCTGCGCCACACTGTTCGGATTCTCAAGCCCGGTCAGATTCTTCAGTCTGTCCATCAGTTGATTTTTCGTAATCTCGTCAATCTGGACGGCATTCTCCACGAGCGACATATCAAGCCGTATTCCACGATCATTGATTTCTTGGTCGAGCACATATTCCTCCCACACCGACTGCGGCACAGGATATTTGGACAAACGTTTCTGGATCGCCATCTCCACTTCGATATCGCGGCGATTGTAAGACTTAAAGAGTTCCCACTTCTCGCCTGTAGGTTCGTGGAACGGAGGCATTGAAAAATATCGAATGAGTGCCTTACCCTCCGTCAATTTCTGCTCTTCCAGTCCCAACACTCTGCCCACAGCGGCAAGTGAGAGTGGCAATGCCATGTAGGCAGACCAGACCATCGTGCATCGCCAACTGCAGGGATTCAGAAAACGGGCGCACTCTTTGGAAATCGGATGATTGTCTCGAAATGAATCAAGAGCTATCCCCAAGTCCGACAAGTAACGCGACAGACACACCCGCTCAAAATTGGCGTTGAACGCCCACTTGATGATGCTCTCATCGGTCAGAGCGTCCAGAATTTCCTGCGGAATCCACTCCCCATTGGCAATGTCGATGACCTCCACCGTGCCTCCGTCCACGGAATATCCAAAGAGCAGGATCGCAAAATCCTCTGCCTCTGCGTAACGGTAAACACCGCTCTTGCTGATATCCACACTGCTCCGAGTTTCAAGATCGATAGACAGTGATTCCATGTCACTTCTCCTTCCGTGACAAAGGCAGTGGGGACGAATCCCCACTGCCCATATCACCTAGTCCTATTTAGCTAAGGAAATCTTCGTTCTCATCGGCGAAATCATCCTCGGCACGTGTCTTGCCGCCGAGCGGCTCCCCGTTGGAAATCTTCTGCAGGTTGTTCAGCCCGCAGGCAATCCCACGATTGCCGTTGCTGTTGAATGCGTAGAAGTTGATGCTTGCACGTCCGTAAACGCCGGAGTAAACCTCCGAGTGCTCGATGATCGGATTGCGAGCGGCGTCCACGATGCCGGGCGCAGTCGCAGAGTTGGCATTGATGAAGTAGCAGTCCTTGTACGCCTCATCGTCCGGGCGTTCCGCATCGCCATCACGGAGCGGCGTCTTAATCGCCGTGAGCGCAGGAACGGACTTGCTGTTTCCCTTGAGCTTTGACTGCCCTTCCTCGTATGCCGCCTGAATGGCATTTTTGACCGCTGTCACCGTCTTGGTATCGCTCTTCGGAATGATGAGCGATACGCTGAACTTCGGCGCGCCGCCGTTGATGGACTTTGCCTGCCAGACGTTGGCGTAGCTCCAACGTGTCTTGACTCCCGTGATTACTTTTGTCGGATTGATAACTTTTGCCATGGTACTTTTCCTCAACTTTCCTTAAAATCTTCTGCTGCAGTATTCATCACAGGCCGCTTATCGCTCATCGGTGCGAGGGTTGGTTTCCCCTGCGGTTTTATGACGAGACTGCCGAGCAATTCCTCAAACTTATTTTTTCCGAGCAGACCGGTCATCGCCGTAATCCCGAGCAGTTTCTGCTCATACGGCTCGAAGCCCGCTTCTTTGACGGTTCTAGCGACAGCCGCCTCGTCGGTGTATTTCCGATTCGAGCGACCTTCGACCAGTTTCCAGTCCGTCCACTGTTTTCCTTGAATCGCCCGCTGCAAGGCGTACTCCTTGATGTCGCTGACCCATGCGGCGAGCGTATCAGCTTTTACAAGCACCGCTTCCACCTCGGAGTCCTCCAATGTCGGCGGCATCTCGAAGTCATACCGGGCGAGTTCCAGATTGTACTCTACCCGTTTACGGCAGGTCGCCTTGATCTTGCAGAACTGACAGTGCGTCCCTGCGCAGAACTCACCTTCTCCTGCGTGTGCCAGCTTTGCCACAGGTACAAGCGTGTCTGCCGCCCATGCCAGAAGGTCGGCTTTCGAGATGCTGAACTCCGAGATGTTGGCGAGACGAGGCTGGAAGATCACCATCCGCACCTCGTCGATGTCATAGAGACCGTCGAACATCTGGACGCAGCCGAGCGCGTAGCACATCATCTGCGGATTGTGGTCAGCACTGACCTCGATGCCCTTGCCGTGTTTGTAGTCCACGATGCAGACAGTCTTGCCCGAAATGATGAGCGTGTCGGCCGTGCCGAAGCCCTCCGGCACGAACGCCGAGAAATCGACGCGCTGCTCCACCGACACCATCGTGTCCTTGCTCTCGGTACGGAACTGCTCGACCTGCTCCATCACAAACTGGCAGTACGCCTCAGCACACTCTTCCATCTCAGTGTCGTAAGAGGCGAGATGCTTGGTCGGATCGCGTACCCGCTCACCCAGAGCCTTGCAAAGTTTGTACTCACAGAGCGTATGCGCATCTGTTCCTTGTGCGGCATACTCGCTCGGTGTGTCGGATTTCTCCGCATTGAGCCGTGCCGACGGTGGACAGGCGAGCCAACGTGCGGCAGAGGATGCAGAGAGGACGGCGTGCTTACGTGCCAATGCGCTCAGCCTCCTTCAAGAGTGCTGCATACTGCTCCGGCGCAATGTCGCTGAGTTTGTCTGCGCCGAACTTTGCGATCAGTGCCTTGACAGCGGCACTGTGTCCTGCAACGGAGAGCTTCGCAAGTATGGTGCGTACCTCCTCAAGCGTCGGCACGGGTGTCTCCATCTCTCCCGTCTTAGAGAGCGTATCGGCGATACGACTGAGCGTCGCGGCGCACACCCGAAGTTCCTCGATGACCTTTTCCATGCGTCTTTCCTCCTTTGTCGGTCTGCGCATGACGGATGATCTTCCCCGCCAGTCGCTTTGATACCACGCTGATTGCCGTCAAGAGACCAATCAGCTCTGCGTCATGATTGCTCATGGGAGCGTCCTCCTTTCCGGGGAGCTTTTCCGCTCCCTCTACTACCCCACTGGACACTTTTGGGCAATATGGCCGAAAGTTTTTCAAAAAAATCTCCCGATGCCTGAAAACATCGGGAGAGTCTAGTCAAATCAGCGATAGTTCTTGAGCTTCTGAGCGAGCCTTGCCCGAAGCTGCGCCCACTGGTAAGCAAATGTGTTCCTCGGAATGCCCATCTGTTTTGCTGCCTCGCGCTCGGAAACGGTAGATGCAAGTTCCAACATCCTGCGCTCACGAGCATCGAGCTGCTCAAGCTCTTGAAGGAGTGCAGAGAGCAGTTCCGCATCAGCAACGATGTCCTCCGGCAGAGGTCCGCCATCAGCAACAATGTCAATCAATGCGATGTTCTCGTCCACGCCGGAGGGAGCGTGCAGGTGAAGCAGCAATGGATCCGGGACGCGATAACGGCAGAGATCACAGTTGCCATCGCACTTCCACAACTTCTTTTGTGGACAGTTGCACGCGCCGCTGCGTTGAAGCCGCTTCCGCTTTCTGTTAATTTCCCGATAGGCTTTCATGTAGAAATCCCTCGAGATAGGGACGAGCGTCACCTTATCCGCATCGACTGCGTCGCGGACGGGAAAGCGAAGTGGAGTTTTTTTAACTTTTTTTGACATAAAATCGGACCTCCGTCCAACAACCGCCGAGGTTGTGAAGGGACGGAGATCCGCTGTTGATGCCGGCGGTCGTGCAAGATGCAGAAATACACCCGTTGCGGGAATAGACTCCCCGCCCCAGATTGCACCTGCCGTTCGCTGGCATGGCTTCCATATTCAGTTGTGCCACCGCTTCCGTAGCGAACTGCCCTTAAATGCGCATGGGCAACACTTCCACGGTGACGGGCAGTTTAACGTCATGCCCGGGACAAGCAAATTTTTGTTTTATGTTCGTGTCCTTTCTGCCTTTTGTATGTGTAAAATGATCTCACATATGAAGTGTAGCATAGTAATAAATTTTGCCCGTTGAAGAAAGTTCAATAAGAATCTATCCCTATATGTGAATCTGAATCCAGTTGAATATGGAATTACCTATCACCTAAGATGTTTTCCGTTGGATAAAGTTCAATAAAAAATTTTTTGGTGAATATATCCCTAAAAAAACATAAAAAAAGACCAGAGATTTGATTAACAAATCTTTGGTCAAAAACAGTCAAACGGAGAATTTCTATTTCCGTTTTCTTGGCTTTGGATTTTTTATAAGATTACTATGTCCATCGGCTTTTAAGTCTTCCAGAATATCATCATAATCTGTTGCCCAACTAACTGTAAGAAGCTGATGATATATACTATTAGACTCGGGCGGCATGGACGGATTAACAGATAGATGTGCGCGACTTAACATTGCATCGCTGACAGCAAACGGAATATGGATCCCCAAGCAAGCCGATATTACATTCTCTATAGTGAGATTTTTCCCTTTCCACATATTTGCTGTGGTTTTGTTGTCTATTCCCGTGGTGCTATATAACATATTGGCACTACAGCCACATATTCTGCGGCTCATTAGTTCCCGTAGAGAAGGACCGAATTCCAGGCCATAAATTTCTTCAAGCATCCGCGTTTTAATTTCACTTACCAGACCATACCGCTTCAATACCCCCTCCATATTTGTTACCTTATCAGAATATCTAAATGTCTTGTCCGCATTTTCTGGCGGCAACTTTATATAATGCAATTCACCGTTTTCATCCGTAATAAATTGCAGGAAGTATTTGTCAGTATAACATTCGTTATCTCCCTTATCATCCTTGTCATCGCTGGCACGATTATATCTAGGTATATCGTTTGCTGCTATTTCATAATTGTTATCATAGATGTCGATTGAGTTGTCATTTCTGTCACCCCCAGTTGGTTTATTGATTTTCCCTTTGGCATAATCACTTAATCGAATATTTCCATCTGCGTCCCTTACAACATATTTCTCGTCAAAGAGACAAACTTTTCCTTCCACATAAACAAAGTTTCCCGATTTCATAAGATCGGATAAAACGGGGCTTTTCTTACACCATGAATTGAGCATTTGAGAACTGATTTTAATTACGGTCTTTTTTTCACTCAAGCCATCATCGCAATTATCATCACTGTTCCCATCCCCATCATCGCCGATCGATCCATTTTCCACTTTTGCCGTCGGCAAAAAATCCGATACATTCTCAAAAACATCATGTCCTTCGGTCAAGAGGAAATCGCGCAAATAATCATCCACACGGATTCTTAAATCCGGTTCTGCAATTTCTGCCCTGTCCACAATGGAAAAGAAACGCCTCGCTTTGAGCCAATCGACAGTCTTAAGCAAATCTTCAAAGCGACCAAAGGCATCAATATTACTTTCAGTCACCTTTGTACGAAGGAGATTTCTGAGTTTTTCCTCATCAATTCCAAGCCTACGAACGATGCGTGTTATCCGCTCGTTCTCAGCAGATTCCTTGTAGTTGCTGATATATTCGAGAAAGGATTTTCCATCCGTAATGACAACATTTCCATTATGGAGATCGCGAAGGAAAAGATTCGCATATTTCTGCTCCTCCGCAGGCAATCTGGCAAAAGACTTGTGAAGTTCTTTCAATGTCTTTTCCATTTGTTTGGCATCTGCCTCATCCATCATTACCAGTTTTAAATATTTTGAGAAGCGAGAATTCATATAATCAGAGTCAATGGCATCCGTTGGAATCGCTATCAAATGGGTGTCGATGTCGAAGGGGACATCGTCGCCCCTCCCGCCACGGCCACCGGAACATAATTCTTTGTAGCGTTGCACCAAGGTCAAATATTCTTCTTCGGTAAAATTAACATCATATTGCCATTCGCCTTCATCCTTACCCAAGTATGATTGTTGTCCCCAGTGGAATCCTTGAATTGATGCTGCCTCCAAGTATGTATTGAATTCCTGAAACAACTTGGCAAATTTGGCACATTCGGCTTTTTCCTCTGGCAACGCAGCAAAATCAGCGATACCAGCCCCCTCAAACAAATCACGCATTTCATCGAATACGCGATTCATATTTTCCAGATTCTTGGGCAGCTTATCAACAAACAGCCCAATGGGTACATCACCGGAATATGCTTTGACGGCCTCTTCGATGTTGCGCGTCATCAAATACGGACGTCTATAATATCGAATCACACCGAAAGGTTTGTCCTCGCCGAATAGGCGATTGGTGCGGGAAAATGCCTGTATCAGATTTTCGTACTCCATCAGCTTGTCCATATAGAGCGTGTTAATCCACTTGGAATCATAGCCGGTAAGCATCTGATTGACCACAATCAGAATATCAATCTGTTCTTCTTTTTTTATGTTGTTGTAAGGCTTCTTATGGGCAAGACGAAGCTGCACATCCTCCCTGAACTTGTCATAGGAAGGAATCGTAAATTCCGCTTTGTATCTCTTCCGATAATCTTCCAAAATCTCAACGATGCCGTCTTCCTTCTCCAACGTCCCGCCACCCTCATTATCAATATTGGGGTCAAATACGGCTGTGATGGCGAGTTCCGGCAACATGATCTTAGCCATGCGATAATATGCCACTGCCTCCGGGATGCTGTGGGTGGCAAAAATGGCATGAAATTTCCCGTTTTGGCTGAGGACTTTCCACTCCCTTTTTATATCCGTGAGCACGGCCTTTTTATGGACATCACGAGTATATTGGGAATTAGGAACAAGTTCCTCTATGCCCTTGATGTAGCGATTTCCTCTCTGGAATCCAAGCATGGGTACAAGCGACCGATTCATATATCGGTTATACACTTCCGCCTTACGCTTATCAGCCAAGGCTTCCTCCACGGTTGCGGCCTTAGCTTTATGTAGAGCTACGGAAAGCCTTAAATCACGGTCTTTGTACGTCAGCACCATATAGGGATCAAAGCCAAGCACATTTTTGTCCCGAATGCCATCGGCCAAGGTATAGCGGTGCAGCTCATCACCAAAAATGGACGTGGTGGTGTTGTTTTTCTTGCTGTTCACCTCGTGAATAGGAGTGCCGGTGAAGCCGAAAATAATAGCATACTTGAACGTGTCCTTAATGTTCGTGAGCATTTCCCCGAAGGTGGAGCGATGCGCCTCATCGATGATGATGACAATTTTCTTGGCAGCGATTTTTTCAAGATCGGCAGTTTTGATGCGCTCGTTGTCCTTGGTAATATTGCTGAGTTTTTGAATAGATGTCACGATGAGGGAGTTTTCCGGAGCATCACTCTTCAGTTTCGACAACAGAACATCGCCGTCCTCCGTCCCCTGTACTTCGGTACGGTTTCCAGCAAAATCTTTATAATCGTCCAACGACTGCTTGCCCAGTGCCTTTCTGTCCACCAAGAAGATGACTTTGTCGGCATCCTCGGAGCTGTTGATCAGCTGTGCCGACTTAAAACTGGTAAGGGTCTTGCCGGAGCCAGTGGTATGCCAAACATACCCGCCTAGTGGGTTGAGGTCGCGCCAGTCCTTTTTGGTCACCTTGTCCGCAATTTTCGTAGCAGCGTAGTATTGGTAGCTACGCATGACCTTCAGCGTATTGTCCTTTTCGTCGGCAATAGTGTAAAAGCCGATAAGAGTGTGTGCCATAGGGATGTTCAAGAGGTGGGTGACCACATCTTTCCAATCGTTGAGAGGATTATTATATTTGTCAGCCCAATGGAAATAATAGGCTTTGTTGAAAGTCCCATCCGGACCGGGGTTGGCAAAATACACGGATTCCTTCGGCTGCATGGCTACAAAAACTTGAACCAAAGAGAAAATCCCCGTAAATACGCCTTCATGGGCATATTTCTCGATCTGATTATAGGCTTGGCTGACGGGAATGCCACTCCTCTTCAATTCCATGTGGATGACGGGCATTCCGTTAATGATAAGCATGAGATCTCCACGTCGGTCGGGAAGAATATCCGATTTTGTCTTAAATTGCGGCTGGCGAGCAATCTGATAACGGCTCCGCCCAAGAGCAATTTCGTTTTGGTCGTAGATATGGAGGCTGACCTCCTTACCGTAGTGTAGTGTGTCCTCCGGATTATCCCGGCGCACGGATACGCTTTTCCCGTTGATAAAATCATTAAGCCGCCACGGGGTACGCAGGTTATAGATTTGCTCCATAAGCTGCTGCATTTCGCCGTCTGTCAAAGGACAGTCATTGAGGGTATCTTGTTCGCGGTTATTTTGAAAGAGAATGTCCGCCCAGTTGCGGATAAGTGCCTCCTCTGTGGGATAATCAAGGGTCTTAGACTCCCATCCACGATCAACGAGGAGGCTGATGACTGCTGCTTCAAAGTCTTTTTCCTTGCTAAATTCCACGTCACTCTCTCCCTATATAAACATCTTCTGCACCAAGGCAGACTTCATCTGCTTCAGCTTTGCAATTTTCTGCGCTTGAGCGGTTATGGCGTTCTCTAATGTGTCAAAGTATTCGCCGATTTTCTGTTGCTCTTCCATGTGAGGGAAGGGAATCGGCATATCGAAAAACACATCATCTTTTATTGAGAAACGGTCATACCGTGCGCCGTTATCCCCATTATAGAACATATAGGTGTGCCAATATTGGCTCTTAAAGAACCACTCCAAATAGGCATAATCTATATCATGTGGTCTAAAAACCGTATAGAGAGGTGACATAATCCCTTTGCGTTTCAACTTATTTCTGTTAATAGGTCCAACTGGAGCATTAGTTGAGATTCTGGGATTATACACAAAGTCGTTCTCTGCCACGATATAGTAGCCATTGATATTATTGGCATTGGAAATATCGTGGTCAAAATAATCCCGCTGGCTGATAATACCATACTCTGCGGAATTGGTAAAAGTCTCGGTATACTCCCGATAGTCGTTTCTCTCTATGACTTTTCTTGCGATATCTTTGAGCAGCGCATATCCCCACTCTTCCTCAAACTCCACGAACCGAATCTGAGGGACACTCTCCCCCTCTTGCAGAAACATCCTCTGTAGCATGGCTTTTTTGAAAGCGAGGAGTTTTTCGTATCGAATAGTGGCGATGTTGATGATGGAATCTAGCTGAGAGAAAATATTACCTATTTTTTTTTGTTCAGATTTAGACGTTATGGGTATATCGATAATTTTCATTCCATCAAGATCTATGCTTTTCCCATCTCTGATTCCATAGACATGAGAACTCAGCAATACATCAACAAAAAAACACGATCTAAAGAAAGGATAATAAAAATTAGTAACAGCATCGTCACTATGGAATGTATGGTATGCTGGACTTACAATGCCATCCGTATTAGATTTTTCAAGCCCACCTTCAAACGACCTCAGATGGACTATAAAATCCCCTTCTTTAATTTTTTTATACCCAGATAAATTTTCTTTATCATATTGAATATTTCGATTTGATTCATCGCGTAAAACTGTTCCATGCCCTTGAACTATAGTCAAAGCAGGAAGTTCAGTATGGTTTTTCTCCGTGTATTCTTGGAAAACACTCCCAAAAGGTTTAAGGCTCCACTCACCATCAAACTCGCCGAACCGAATCTCCGGCACTTTTTTTCGAATATCCACGGTCACCCCTCCAAAAGTCGCCGGAACTCGTGTAATCCGTTCATGTCAAAGTCATTTCCCTTCATGCCGTCCATCATGCCGGAGAGCTTCTTCTCGGCAAAAGTGCGCCGTTCCTCCACCTCGGAAAATGTCACCTTGTATTTCTGAGTCAAGGCATTGATTTTCTTGACCAGTTCACCGATAATCACAACAGGCATGGCGTAAATATTGGTCACCAGCGGCTGAATCCATTTCAAATCCAAAAGATGCTTTGCCGTGTCATCGTCCAAATTCTCAATGGTCTCCTTGGTCTTAGCATGAAGCTCAGCAGACATTGCCTTAATTTCACGTTTTAATTCAGCTTCTTTTGCCATTGTTTTAAACGCACGGAGCATCTTTGCCTCATAAGAGTCTTCCGGAAATTCAAAAGCCAGCTTAAGTGAAAGAATCCGGCTTTCCACACCCCTCTTACCGTATAATCCACTGGTGCCCATCTCCATAGACACCCAATCAACAGCCGAGGTGTTTTCGATATAGGCGAGCTTGTCCTTCTTTTTGTTCAGTTCCAGATATTTAACAAGAGCGATGGTTTCCTCTGTTTCCACTTCCTTCAAAATAGCGTTGCAAACAGCCTCAACTGTTTTTGAATTGAACGCGGTATTGCTGTCGTTTAGGATCTCTCCTCCTTTTTCATCCTCGCTAAGGGAATCGATAATCTCACTATAAACTGCGATAGTGTCTGCCAGTTCATCTTCTTTTTGCCGCAGATTCGCCAGTTCCAGAGGCATGAGTTCCTTCTGCACCAAAAGGAACGGCAAAATATGTCCCTTCCACCCTTTTTGTACTTCCACCTTGTCCTCATTCTCATTCTCTTTCTTCTTCAGCACCATATTGGGGTCTACCTGCATTACGGCAGAGAAGCCCTCCGTCTGAATCATTTCAAGATCGGGGGAGATAATCTGCCAAGCCTCATCCAAAATCTGATACACACGATAGCGATCTATCGCCTTGACATCGGTCAGACGTCCGAAAATATTGCCACAGATTTTTTCTTCTTCTTGCACAATGTTTATACGGCGCATTTTAGTGATAAGATCATCCTTGAGTATTTCCTCGAAGCCGTCAAATCTGGCGATATAGTCTGCTTTGTAGCGGATAGCTGCTTCATGACTTGTTGTGAAGTCCAGCACATTTTCACAAACCGTCTCCACATAATCCGAGGAAATCTCCCGGAAAAGGCTCTCCCTAAGTCCTGGCAAAGCCTCCCAATAACTCGATAAGGCATCAAGCTCCACTTTAGGAATGCCTCCAAACATAATGGCGTGTACATCCCAATTCTCTGCAGGCTCCGCCGAGGATACATAACGAGGAATATTCAGATTATAGCCGTTCTCCCGAATTTCTTCCTTGGACACACGCCGGGAAAAGCGGTAAATTTCGGATCTGTCCCGCACCGTATCGGCAATACGTTTGATATCCGATGCCCGCAGTCGGTTGTTTTTATCAGCCTTCTCATATCCTTTGGAAGCATCGATGAACAGCACATCCGTTGACTCTCGCTTACGCTTCAGTATCATGACAATGGTGGCGATGCTGGTGCCAAAAAATATATTGGCAGGAAGGCCGATGATGACGTCAATATTGTTTTTCTCGATGAGGTTTTTACGAATTTCCTCTTCCTCGTTGCCCCGGAACAGCACACCGTGTGGTAGAACGATGGCCATGATGCCGTCCTCTTCCAAGTGATAGAGATCATGAAGCAGGAACGCATAGTCCGCCTTTCCTGCCGGTGCAACTCCGTAGCTGGAAAAACGGGGATTACTTTTTTGGTTTTTATTGTCCCATTTCTGGGAGTATGGTGGATTTGACACTACGGCACTCACATGCAGCAAGCAGTAGGTGGCCGGGTCATCGTCCTCGAAGAAAGGCCAGTCCTCCTCCAAAGTATCACCGTTGCGGACATTGAGGCTTGCCGGCTCAATACCACGCATCACCAAATTCATGCGAGTCAAGTTATAGGTGTTTTCCTTCAGTTCCTGCGCATAGTATTCAACCCTGCTCGATTCCATTCGTTTGGAGACAGATCGACCAATGTTGATTAACAGTGATCCAGAACCGGAAGTTGGATCATATATGCGAATCTCGGTTTTTTCCTTTAGATGCTCCGCCACAATCTCCGACATGAGGAGAGAAACCTCATGGGGCGTATAGAACTCACCTGCTTTTTTTCCTGCATTAGCGGCGAACATGCTAATGAGATACTCATAGATAAACCCCAGAACATCGTAGTCCTGCTTGCCATCCATCGGAATTTTATCGATGAGTCCGATGAGTTTTCTGATAGCCTTGGTCTGTTCGCTGGCAGTTGCACCTAATTTGGAAAGACCAGTCTGAAGTGTTTTAAATATGTTGGTGAATAGCTTTTTGTGGGATTTTCCGATCAGACGGTCAAAAGCAGAGAGCGCCTTTCGAACATCAGACACATCGAACTTCGATTTTTTCTCAATCCATGTGGAGAACAAATTGTCATAAGCTATGAAGTACCCCAGCTTCTTTTGGGCATGGTTCACATAGGTCTTCTGCGACTCTTTCAGGCTCTTGATCTTATCCTCCGTCATACCAATCCCTTCAAAGAACTGGACTTCCTTGTCGGACACGTATTTGTAGAAGATAAACCCCAAAATAAAATCCTTATACTCATTGGCTTCAATCTTGGAACGCATTTGATTTGCCGACTCCCAGATAGTCGATGCCAATTCCTGCTTGTTCATAAATTTATTCTCCTCATGTGTTTCTATTCAGCAATACTTATCGTCTTATTTGCTGCTAATCATACGAACCTCTATTTATTCCATCGCACTTTTACCGCTGGCTATCCATTCATCTAATTCTGCTCGTTTGAATTTCCACAGCTTTCCCACACGATACACCGGTAGCCCTGGTTTCTTGCTCTTTATCCAATTTCTAAGTGTTACAGTCTTTATACCAATGTATTCAGCCGCCTCGTCTATGCTTATGTAATTGTCCTCGGAAGGAATACGCGCCATAACCATCATCTCCGTTACAATTCTATCTTACGGATGTACTTCTAATTTTTTATTATATAATGTATCATCCCTATCAGCAAGGAGTTTCCTGCGATTTCAACCCCTTTTTTGATATTTAATTATATTTTGTGATATAATATTTTAGGCTTGGCAAGAAATCGACAAATTTCTGTATAACTAGTAAAAGTTACCTCAAGAAAATTTGGTTTATTGCCATTCAATAGCAAAATTTGAGATCCCAATTTGACACCTCAAGCCGAGTGGGAGGGTTAGCCTTTTCAGCAGAAAACTCGATATGCCTGATTAGAACCTCAATAGGAGATAAAGCATCATGAAAGAATTTCAGCCTGTGTCCATCTCGCCGACCACGGACACTCCAAATATCAGCCGACTTATTTACACCATACGCAATCAACAGGTAATGCTTGCCAGCGACCTTGCTATGCTCTACCAAGTGGAGACACGAGTCCTGAATCAGGCTGTGAAGCGGAATCAAAAAAGATTTCCCGAAAGATACTGTTTCCAGTTAACCAAAGAGGAAGCGGAAAACTTGACATCACAATTTGTGATGTCAAGTTCCTCACATGGCGGGCGGCGCATTCCTCCTTACGCCTTTACCGAACAGGGCATAGCTATGTTGTCGGCAGTTCTCCGCAGCGATGTTGCCATTGATGTCAGCATCCGTATCATGGATGCTTTCGTAGAGATGCGGCATTTTATCTCGGGCAACGCTCACCTTTTCGAGCGAATAGAGCGTGTGGAGTTAAAGCAGCTCACCTATCAAAAAGAAGCCGATGAAAAATTCGAGCAGATATTTGATTTCATACACACTCATACAGAGTCCAGCCAAAAGATATTCTTCAACGGACAAATTTACGATGCCTTCAGCTTGTTGACGAACTTGATTCAAAAGGCTGCCAAGAACATCATTCTCATTGACGGCTATGTGGATATAGGGACGCTCAATCTACTGGCAAAAAAGCAAGCCAATGTTGCCGTGGAAATCCACACATTTAGCAATACGAGATTGACGGCAGCAGATGTTGCGACCTTCAACCGTCAATATCCAACGCTTACCATCAATCACACCAATGCCTTTCACGATCGTTTCCTTATTCTTGACCACCAAGAGGCATATCACATCGGCGCATCGCTCAAAGATGCCGGAAAGAAATGTTTTGCCATCACACTTTTGCAAGATGAGGCTCTCCTACAGGAACTTCTGGCACATTTGTGAAAAGACATTCACAGCTCTGCGAGGCCTGCAAGGAGTTGGGGGCAGACCTTCCGTTTTATGAATTACGAGGAAATGGACTTCGAGTTCATTTTAAGGCTCCCCATAGTCCACTTGTTTCTCATCCTAAATCCCAAAACCGACATAATGTCGGTTTGGATGTCGGTATAGCGTATAAAATTCTGGAACTGGTCGTAGCTAATCCTAAAATAACAATGGTTGAAATGGCAGAAAGGCTAGGTGTCACAAAAAGAACAATTGAGTGCGAGGTAAAACAGCTTCGTGAAACAGGCAGCATCGAGCGTATCGGCAGCAAGCGATTCGGACATTGGAAAATCAATAATTGAAACTATAGGGTCGAGGCATAAGAAACTCCCATGCACTCGACCCTATAGTTTTATGGAATTGATTTGTGTGATTCAATAAAGCATTAAGCAGAATCTCGTTCGTCGTTACATTGTATCGTTATCGACGTTACTTCGTTCATTGCCGCTACCAAAATGATACTGGAGGGAAAGGTCAGCGTCGCGTTCGCACGCGACACCGTGATGTGACGATCCTCGATCGGCTCACGCAGCACCTCAAGCGTCTTCTTGCTGAACTCCGGCAGCTCATCGAGAAAGAGCACGCCGTGATGCGCAAGCGTCACCTCGCCCGGACGCGGGATGCTCCCGCCGCCGATCATCGCTACCGTCGAGGACGTGTGATGTGGACTGCGGAAGGGGCGCGTGGTCACAAGTCCCGTATCCTTTCCGAGCAGCCCCGAGATGCTGTAGATCTTCGTGATCTCAATGGCTTCTTCCTTCGTCAGTTCCGGCAGAATCGAACTCATGCGACGCGCCAGCATCGTCTTGCCCGAGCCGGGCACACCGACCATCAGAACATTATGCCCTCCCGCCGCCGCAATCTCAAGCGCACGCTTCGCCTGATACTGTCCCTGCACGTCCGCAAAGTCATCTGTGAAGGCTGCATCCTTTAGCGTTTCGATCTGCCTCGGCACAGCAGGAGTCAGCGTTTCCGTTCCCGTCAGATGACGCACAAGCTGCGCCAGATTCTCGACCGCATAGACCTTCAGCC
>ERZ772918.288-NODE-288-length-38293-cov-4.31976_pt1 | contig 38293 bp, 40 predicted proteins | sample MGYA00512118_ERZ772918 | MGnify/ENA primary metagenome ERZ772918 (study PRJEB29015, sample SAMEA2737939) | human oral metagenome | biome: human oral; feature: human-associated habitat; material: dental | place: China | collected 2135 ... | reverse complement strand
CGTATGTGCAAAAAAGATTTCCAGCGCTTCAATATCTTCACCAATCATCTTGAGAAATTTGCCGCTTTCCTGACGATCCAACTTTGCTGGTGCCAAACGACGAAGCTTCGCAAAAATGAGCTTACGTAAATCCGCCAGAGAATGGAAGGCAACAAAATGCCCGAAATAATGCTCGCCATAACGAAAGGCGCCCCGAGCTAGGGCTAGTCCAATCAGTAAAATCAGACTCCACCAAGCAGGCTGCTGACCATTTAGAGCATGAAAACCTAATACAATCACCAGAGTTGGAATTGCTACCGTCGTGATAAAGCCAAGCACCGCAAAGAAAACCGCTAGAGCGATAAAAGGGAGCAAATGGTTCATCACCTGAAAAAATCTGCTGAGGATAACACGCGTTGTGTAACGTTTTTTAGTTTCCATGCGTTAATTTCTCCAATTCTTGCTGGGTATTTGCCAATTGGCGGTATTCTTCACTCTGTTCATAGACTTCTGCCGGCGTTCCCAAAACCGTTGTTTCTTTTCCTATAAAGAGAACTTGACTTGCTTTAGCGATTTGTTTCATCTTGTGGGTAATCTCAATGACAAGTGCGTCTTGCGCTACCAAAGTTAACAAATCATAAATAGCCGCTTCATTGTCTTTATCTACACTGGACGTCACTTCATCAAACAGATAGAGCGAACGCTTAGCTAAGATAGCCCGCACACAAATGATCTGTTGGCGTTGCCCCGGTGACAATTGACTGCCGTTTTCTCCCACAAGAGTATCGAGACCTTGAGGCAAATCTCTTACAAACGCTAAAACGCCATTTTCAGCCAGCCAGCCCTCTATTTCACCCCGCGACCAATCTACTGCCAACTGTAGATTTTCAATAATGGATGCGTTTAAAAGAACACTGTTTGCTGACACATACATGACTTCCTGATAAATTGTTGATTTGGATAGGCTTTTGATTTCTTTTTCTCCTAAGAAAATGGAGCCTCTGTCCACCTGTCGTTTTCCCAACAACAGCTTGGCTAACGTCGTTTTCCCACGACCGCTTTCTCCTACAATGGCTAAGATTTGTCCACGTTTCATTTTAAAACTTAGCTCTTCAAACAATTTTCTATCCGCCAAAGCAAAATCTAAGCCACTAACTGTCAATTCACTAAAAGGAGTCAATTCCTGCTGTTCCTCTTTTGCTTCTTTTTCAATCGAATCCAAAAAACCAAAAATTCGATCAGCCATTTTGGTATTCATCATCACTAAATGCATTCCATAACCGGCTTCACGAATCGGCGTGAAAAACTCAGTTGCAATGAACACAAAGTAAATCATAGCAAATAGTGATAAGTGCCCCACTTGTAACATGGAAGCTGCAACAAAGCCTGACACACCAATCCCCAAGTACATGACTGCATCCATATAGCCAACTGACTGTAGCTGAAATCCTAGAAGTTCCATCGTTGCATCACGAAAATCCTCTGCTTGCGCTGCAAACTCCTTTTCATATTTAGCATCTGCCTGATAAGAATAAAGAGTATTCAGCCCTTGAAGATCATCTAAAAAGAGATTACCAACGTCCATATAAGAAGCCCAGTAACGATTCATAATCCTGCGCGAACGCTTCTGCATGAGAACGACAGAAATAGGAATCAAAGGCAGCGAGAGAATAAAAATCAAACCGCCAGCAGAGAACAGAAAGAACACAACCACCAACACTGTCAAGCAATTCAAATACGTTCGTAGACTTAAGGGGAGATAATAAGAATAATACGTATCTAAACTGTCAATTCCTTGTGACGCTACCGTCAGCACATCTGCAGCCGTCTTACTATCCTGAAATTCTCCATCTTTATCTACGAAAGCCTGAAAAAATGCTGCTTTTAGTTTATTGCGAGCAAACTGCGAAGCTACTCCTTGGAAATTTTTCGCCAGAAGCGAAAGCGTAAAACCTAAGCTAGAAAAGAAGAACAGCCAAAAAAGAACCGACAAAAAGGTATTCCCTCATATAAATCCGATAAAACTTTTGCTATCAATGCAAAGCTCAAAATCCGCATGATAAATTGAAGCCAGGCTAAAAAAGCCGATAGATAAACCAGTTTCATTTTAGGCTGGATCTGTTCTTTCAAACGAGCAATCAGCTCTTTCTTTCTGCTCCGTGATATTTTTTCTTGCTCTTGTGCCATCACTTTCTCCTCATATTCTTCATTCTATCCTACATTTATTCATTATAACACTCCCAAGCAGAGAAATAAATTAAATTTTCAGTTTTTTTAATTTGTAGAGTCCATGAAAACTTTCCTTCCTTGTGAAATCTATTCATAAGATAAAGAATTAGTCAGCCTTTCTACACTAGGCAACAAAAAACCAGCTGGCCATTCCAACTGGTTTTGAATAAAGTGAACCATTACCAAATAATCACGCGGTCTTCTGGTTTGCGCCACATGCCATCGCCTTCTTTAACATCAAAAGTCGTAAAGAAATCATCAAAGTTTGGCAATTGAACATTTGTCCGAAGTTTTCCAGGAGCATGCACGTCCACGCTGGCTAGCATCTGCATGAACTCTGGCCGAGCTTTCATGCGCCAGATACGGGCAAAGTTAGTAAAGAATTCTTCTGCAGAGAAGTCTGCTTCTTTCTTAGCGGCTTCCAGTGCTGCCGCAATACCACCAAGGTCTGCAATATTTTCTGAAACAGTTAGTTTCCCATTGACTTTAGCACCGTAAGAATCCTGTCCGTCAAATTGCTCAATCACCTTTTGAGTACGTGCTTGAAAGGCCTCGTAATCTTCTGGCTTCCACCAATTGTTCAAACTTCCGTGTTCGTCAAATGAAGCTCCATTTGAGTCAAAGGCATGAGAAATTTCATGAGCAATCACCGCACCGATTCCACCATAGTTAGCTGATGAAGATTGATGTAAATCATAAAATGGCGCTTGGAGAATGGCTGCTGGGAACACAATTTGATTTTGCTGTGGGTCATAATACGCGTTGACCATATGGGCTGGCATGTGCCATTCACTGCGATCCACTTCCTTGTTCCACTTGCTCCATGTATGCGCAATAGAAATTTTTGCTAAATTTTGAGCATTCTCCACCAAACTCAGATTCTCATCAATCACTTTTTTCGCATAGGTTTCTGGCAATTTCTCTGGATAGCCGATATGCGGTGTGATGACATTGAGCTTGACAATCGCTTTGTCACGTGTTTCCTTAGCGAGCCAATCCGCCGTTTCCAGACGCGACTTATAAACATCAATCATCGCAGCAACTTTATGCTCTACATCAGCTTTGGCTTCAGGTGAGAATTTTTCTCCCGCATACCACAAACCAAGTGCTTGGTTATACGGACCTTGCGCTAGCTGGTAAGCTGCCTTTTCTTTTGGACGTGGTTCTGGGACACCTGAGATAGCGCGTGCATAGGTACCTGAAAGGACACGAATTTCTTCAGTGAGCAAAGAAGTCCATGCTCCAGTAGAGAATAACTTCAGTGCCGCATGCAAATGCTCCCAATTCTTTTCTGAATAACATTCTGCTGCAAATTCTTTCCAGAAACGCTCTTGAGGAACAATCACTTTGTCTGGGACTTGTCCCAAAATCTCTGTAAAAATCGCGTCAAGCGGCAATTCTGGAGCTAGCTTCGTGAAATCTGCCCAATCGTAAGGATGATACAATTTCACATATTCTGAACTTTCTTCATTAGAGAGGACATACTTGGCTAATTTAGCATCCAATTCCAGATATTTATCCAAAATATCTTTTGTTTCCTCTGCCGAAAAGCCAAATTTAGGCAACAATTCTTCCTGCATTTTCCGCCAGATTGCCAGCAATTCCTTGCCTTTTTCATTTCCTTCTTCATAGTAGGTTGTATCTGGCAAAATGATCCCAGGTGCATCAGCCCAGAGAACATTCATTTGCGCATTCATAAAGTCTGGAGCAACATCAAAAGTAAAGAAATTTGGCTTTCCAGCCATTTCATATTCAGCAATCTTTCCAGTAAATTCCTTGAAAGAATCAAGCGCTTTATATTCTTCCACAAGCGGCATTGCCGGAGCAACTCCTGCTTGTTCCCGTCCGTCAAAATCTGCCACCAAACGATGGTATTTCACAAAATTTTGCAAGATTGGATCATCCGGTACATCTTGACCTGCTAACCATTTATCAGTTGTAGCTAGCATCAATTTTTCAATATCTTGATCCAGATCCATAAATCCACCTGTCATAGGCTTGTCATCAGGAATAACTGCTGTTTTTTCCCATTCACCATTAACATAGTCAAAAAAATCATCTTGTAAACGTGTCATCTTGTTCTCGCTTTCATTGTTTTATCTTAATCCTATCAAAAAAGTTCTGAATAATCAAACTTTTATCAAAAGGGAGTTTTCTGGCAAACATTGCTTCTGATTTTTCTTAAAAATTCTAAAAATTAACTTGACTTAATTTTTATTTTAATGTATATTAACAGTAGGGGTGTATAAAAATGATACGTATCGAAAATTTAAGTGTCTCTTATCAGGAAACACTTGCTCTCAATCAGATTTCTTTGGAAATCCAAGGCCCAACTATCATGGGAGTTATCGGTCCAAACGGAGCTGGCAAATCCACCCTTTTAAAAGGAATGTTGGGTATCATTGACCACGCTGGACAAACTTATCTTGATGATAAAGAATTCTCAAAAGTGCTCAGTCACGTAGCTTATGTGGAACAAAAAATTCACATTGACTACAACTTTCCTATCAAAGTAAAAGAATGTGTGTCGCTTGGACTGTATCCAAAAGTGAAATTGTTTCACAGACTAAAAAGCACAGACTGGGACAAGGTGACAAATGCGCTGCGCATTGTCGGCTTAGAGGATTATGCTGAACGCCAAATCAGCCAATTATCAGGGGGGCAATTTCAACGGGTCTTGATTGCGCGCTGTCTGGTACAAGAAGCAGACTGTATCTTTCTAGATGAACCATTTGTCGGGATTGATTCGATCAGCGAAGAAATTATCATGACAACGCTACGCAATCTGAAAGAACAAGGGAAAACGATTCTCATCGTCCACCATGACTTAGGAAAAGTCCCGCATTACTTTGATCAAGTTTTAATTTTGAATAAAGAACTCATTGCCATTGGGGAAACTTCATCAACTTTCACAGAAGAAAACTTGAAAAAAGCCTACGGCTCTCAGCTTTTTGTGAATGGAGGTCTTTAATATGTTTTCAGAATTTCTTGATGGACTACAAAATTTCCATTTTCTACAAAATGCACTGATTACAGCCATTGTCATCGGGATTGTTGCTGGAGCAGTTGGTTGCTTCATCATTCTAAGAGGCATGTCTTTGATGGGCGATGCCATTTCACATGCGGTCTTACCGGGAGTTGCGCTCTCCTTTATTTTAGGAATCAACTTCTTTATCGGAGCCATTGTTTTTGGACTTTTAGCTTCGATCATTATTACTTATATTAAAGGAAATTCAATTATCAAAAGTGATACTGCCATTGGAATAACTTTTAGCTCCTTTTTAGCTCTTGGAGTCATCTTGATCGGGGTTGCGAATAGTTCAACTGACCTTTTCCATATTCTTTTTGGGAATATCTTGGCCGTACAAGACATCGACATGTGGATTACAATCGGTGTCGGAATCGCTGTCCTGATTGTCATTGGAATGTTCTTCAAAGAATTATTGATTACATCTTTCGATCCACTTCTGGCAAAAGCGATGGGGATGCCAGTCAATTTTTATCATTATCTCTTGATGATTCTCTTGACGTTGGTTGCAGTTACAGCTATGCAAAGTGTGGGAACGATTTTGATTGTTGCTATGCTGATTACACCTGCTGCTACTGCTTATCTTTACGCTAACAGTCTTAAAACAATGATTATCTTGTCTTCTAGCTTGGGGGCAATTGCATCTGTCTTAGGACTCTTCATTGGCTATACCTTTAATGTTGCGGCCGGCTCAAGTATTGTACTGACATCTGCCATTATCTTTGCCATTAGTTTCTTTATCGCTCCAAAACAACGATTTAACAAACTTAAAAACAAACCCAAGCTAAAATAAAATTAGTATTTCATTTATTAAAGGAGAACCTTATATGAAAAAATTAGGTTTTATCGCCGTTCTGTTTTTGGCTGTCGTAGGACTCTTTGCCTGCGCTGGTCAAAAAGGAACTTCTACCAACAAATCTTCAAAATTGAATGTTGTTGCTACCAACTCGATCATCGCTGATATTACCAAAAATATCGCTGGTGATAAAATCAATCTGCACAGTATCGTTCCTGTCGGAAAAGATCCACATGAATACGAACCATTACCAGAAGATGTGAAAAAAACATCAAAAGCTGATTTGATTTTCTACAATGGTATCAATTTGGAAACAGGCGGAAATGCTTGGTTTACAAAATTAGTTAAAAACGCGAAAAAGAAAGAAAACAAAGATTACTATGCTGTAAGTGACGGTGTTGAGGTCATTTATCTTGAAGGTCAAAGCGAAAAAGGAAAAGAAGACCCACACGCTTGGCTCAATCTTGAAAACGGAATTATCTATGCAAAAAATATTGCAAAACGTTTGATTGAAAAAGACCCTAAAAATAAAGAAACTTACGAAAAGAACTTGAAAGCCTATACTGCAAAATTAGAAAGATTAGACAAGGAAGCAAAAGCAAAATTCAATAATATTCCTGCTGAAAAGAAAATGATTGTTACCAGCGAAGGTTGCTTCAAGTACTTCTCTAAAGCTTATGGTGTCCCATCTGCTTATATTTGGGAAATCAACACTGAAGAAGAAGGAACTCCAGATCAAATCAAAACATTGGTTGAAAAACTTCGTAAAACCAAAGTTCCTTCACTCTTTGTCGAAAGTAGTGTCGATGAACGTCCAATGAAGACCGTTTCAAAAGATACGAAGATTCCAATTTATTCTAAAATTTTCACCGATTCAATTGCGAAAAAAGGAGAAAAAGGCGATAGCTACTACGACATGATGAAATGGAATTTAGATAAAATTGCCGAAGGTCTTAGTAAATAAGAAATATAAAAGGAGCCGGAAGTGATTGCCAGTTCCTTTTTACTTGAAATCCTTCTTGAATAATAAGCCTTTCATTCTCTGAAACAAGCGGTTATCGGCTGTATTCTTAAGTTATTTTTGATATACTAGTAAGATAAGGAGTAAAAGGACAACATGACCCCAAACAAAGAAGATTACCTCAAATGTATTTATGAGATTGGTACGCATACTCAAAAAATTACAAATAAAGAAATTGCCGCCCAAATGCAGGTATCTCCCCCAGCTGTTACAGAAATGATTAAAAAGATGAAAGCCGAAAAATTGATTGTAAAAGATAAAACAAGTGGTTATTTACTGACAGATCTTGGTTTACATCTTGTTTCTGAGCTATATCGCAAGCACCGGCTCATTGAGGCTTTCCTTGTACATGATTTGGGATATACGACTGATCAAATCCACGAGGAAGCGGAAGTTTTAGAACACACCGTTTCAGAATTATTTGTCGAGCGCTTAGAAAAAATGCTGAATTTCCCAGAAACCTGTCCCCACGGCGGAACCATTCCTGCAAAAGGTGAATTATTGGTCGAAAAATACCAATTGACTTTAGATCAGGTTGAAAATGCTGGAACCTATCGTTTAGCACGAGTTCACGATGAATTTGAACTATTAAAATATTTGGAAAAACACGATTTACATCTGGGAGATACGCTGATACTGGAACAATACGATCCTTACGCTCAACTGTATGCGCTCAAGGTCAATGAAAAAGAGCTGCAAGTCAACTCTGTTATCGCTCAACAGCTTTATGTGGAAAAAATATAAAAGGAAGTCAAAGCTGATAACATCAACACATTAGAGACTGCTCAATGCGTATTGAGTTTTATCCTAGAAAGCAAACAAGTCTGGAACAGTTTTGTCCCAGACTCGTTTTTATTTATCCTTTTCTCAACGATTCTTCGTATCTAACACAATCGTCACCGGTCCGTCATTGACTAGCTCAACCTGCATATCAGCTGCGAAAACACCTGTTTTAACAGCTATTTCTCGACCTAGCAATTCGTTGAAGTCATCATATAGTTGACTAGCCAAGTCTGGTTGCGCAGCGCCTGTAAAAGCTGGGCGATTGCCTTTTTTTGTATCTGCGTAAAGGGTAAATTGAGAAATAGAAAGAATCTCTCCCTTTACGTCTTTAATGGACAAGTTCATCTTGTCTTCATCATCTGAAAAAATCCGCATATTGGCAATTTTTCTCGCTGCATACGCCACATCTTCTTGATCATCATCTGGGGCAACACCGACTAACAACAGCAGTCCTTGCTGAATTTGATTGTAAAGTTCGCTATCAATCGATACCGAAGCTCGCTTCACACGCTGAATCACTATTTTCATTGTTGAACTTCCTATTTTTATATTGCGAAAAAGTCACAAAAGATTACTTGAGTAGCCTTTTTCGATTTGTCTGTTTTCACTTAACCATTTGTCCTTTTGACAGAATAAACTTCAGGCACGCTCTTAATCTTATCTACAACTGTTGTGAGCATAGATAGATTAGCAATCCCAAAAGAAACATGGATGTTGGCAAATTTCATATCCTTCGTTGGCTGTGCATTGACAGTGGAGATATTTTTGGTTGTATTGGACAAAACTTGCAGCACATCGTTCAAAAGACCTGCTCGATTCAAACCATAAATATCAATATGCGCTGTGTATTCCTTCGTAGAGGTATTTTCTTCCCATTCGACATCAATCAAGCGCTGTTCATAATTTTCCTGCGCCCGCAGATTCATACAGTCCTTACGGTGAATCGCCACCCCACGACCTTTGGTAATATACCCGACAATCTCGTCACCAGGAACTGGATTGCAACATTTGGCAATCCGTATCAAAAGCCCCGACGCACCTTGGATAATAACGCCGCCCTCATGCTTGACTTTCAGCGTTTCTTTATTCTCACGCTTCACTTCGCCACCCTTGACAAGCTCTTCTGCTTCAGCTCTCGCTTTAGCACGCTCTTCCTCACGGCGTTCTTTTTCTGTCAAACGGTTAAAAATAGAAATCGCACCAATCTCACCAAAACCAATCGCCGCAAAAAGAGCTTCTTCTGTTTTGTAGCTCGTTTTTTGCAGGACTTCTTCCATGTGCTTTTTGTCCATGTATTTATTAGCTACATAGCCATGTTCTTGGAATTGTGCCTGTAAAAGTTCGCGCCCTTTAGAAATGGATAATTCCTTGTCTTGGTTTTTGAAAAATTGACGAATCTTATTGCGGGCTTTGCTTGTTTTTACAACATTAATCCAGTCACGACTTGGACCAAATGAATTGGTACTGGTAATAATCTCGACCTGGTCCCCTGTTTTTAACTTTGTAGTCAGCGGCACCATGCGACCATTGACCTTGGCACCAACCGCCTTTTCACCAACTTTAGTATGGATTTCATAAGCAAAATCAATTGGTCCAGAGTCTTTTGGCAACGAGCGGACAGCTCCGTCCGGTGTAAAGACATAGATTTCCTCAGCAAGGTAATTTTCTTTGACAGAATCCACAAAATCCTGTGCATCATTAGACTGGTCTTGGAGTTCCATCATCTCCTTGATCCAGTTCATCCCAATCGCAGATTCTTTGCTATCCACTTGACCCTTAATGCCTTTTTTATAAGCCCAGTGAGCGGCAACTCCGTATTCAGCCACTTCGTGCATCTCTTTCGTCCGAATTTGGAACTCAATCGGACCTTTGGGTCCATAAACGGTAGTGTGGATAGACTGATAACCGTTCGCTTTGCGATTGGCGATATAGTCTTTGAAACGCCCAGGCATGGGGCGCCAAAGTTCATGAATGTAGCCCAGCATAGCGTACACATCACTTTGCGTATCTAAAATGCAGCGAATGGCAATCAGGTCATAAATTTCATCAAAGCGCTTTTTCTTGTCTTGCATTTTGCGATAAATGGAATAAATATGTTTTGGACGACCGTAAATTTCCCCATGAAGATTACGCTCAGACGCATAGGTTTCAATCTTATGAACCACTTCGTCCACTAACTCCTCACGTTCCCGACGTTTTTCTTTCATCAGGTGGGAAATCTTATAAAACTCTGTCGGATTCAAATATCGAAAAGCTAAATCTTCCAATTCCCATTTGACGCTCGAAATCCCCAAGCGATGAGCCAACGGAGCATAAATTTCCATGGTTTCACGTGAGATGCGTTCCTGCTTGTCTTTGCGCAGGTGCTTGAGCGTTCGCATATTGTGCAAACGATCTGCCAGCTTGACCAAAATGACACGGATATCCTTGGACATCGCCATTAGCATTTTGCGGTGGTTTTCAGCCAACTGTTCCTCGTGAGACATATACTTGACTTTACCAAGTTTGGTCACACCATCTACAATCACGCGCACATCATGTCCAAATTCGCCTTCCAAATCGTCCAAAGTTGCAGCTGTGTCTTCTACAACATCATGTAAAAAACCGCAAGCGACACTGACCGCATCCAACTTTAGCTTAGCTAAAATCCCTGCCACTTGAATCGGGTGGATGATATAGGGCTCCCCTGATTGGCGAAATTGCCCTCTATGTCGATCTACTGCATAAACCAAAGCTTTTTGAACCAAGGCAACATCTTCTGATGATAAATACTTTCTAGTAAGAGCGACCACTTGATCGCCCGTCAAATTGACTTCTTTTGGCATGTTCTCTCTCCAGTTCTTCCTATCATTTTATCACTTTTAAGGCAATATGAAAACAAGGAAATACAAAAGCAAGCAACAGAATTGCGATAATTGCACTTAATACTCAAAATATCGTTTTTGAAACGTACTTTAATGATATTAGGAAGACTTATTTTACGCTATTTTCAGATAAAAAGCCCGCCTTAAATAGGCGGGTTGTGATGGAAGAGGTGATGCTTTTCTGCATGTAGCATATCTCCGACAAATTCAACATAGGCATAAATGAGATAGCAAGCTGATACAACACCTAAAATAGCAATAAACAGCTCAAATAAGGTAGATAAAGACATGATGAACCTCCTCTACTTACCAAGCAAAAGCAGTTTTCGCAATCTAGCCAGCAGATTTGTTTCCGTGCTTCCATCCTTTCTAGCCCAGCTAGATATTTCACTTATATTATACCAAAGTTAAGAATTAAGAACAATGGAAATGAGCTCGATCAATGAAACTTTCCGGCTACATCAACTCTGTCAAAACACTAACCGCACTTAATGCGTAAAGTGGAGCTGTCTCTGTCCGCAAGATACGTGGACCCAGTCCTGCCAGTATCGCTCCTGTCTCTTCCAATGTAGTAATTTCTGCTGGAGACAGACCGCCTTCTGGCCCAAAGACAAATAAAATCCGACTTCCTTTTTCGAGTCCTGTCACAGCCTTGACCAAAGCAGCAGACTCTCCCTCTTTGGCAGATTCCTCATAAGCTACAATAATGCGGTCAAACTGGCTCAAACAATCTAAAAAATCAATTTTCTTCTCAAAAAGTCGGACTTCTGGTACCCGATTGCGTTTGCTCTGCTCTGCTGCTCCCAAAACAATCTTCTCTAGTTTGTCTGCTTTTTTAGCAAGTTTCTTACCATCCCACTTGGTAACAGACCAGTCGGACGGAAAGGCCCAGATAGCAGCTGCACCCAGTTCCGTCGTTTTCTGAGCTACCCATTCCAGCTTGTCTCCTTTGGGAAAGCCAGAAGCAACCGTCACATGAATCGGCAGCTCCGCGTTGTCTGGTAATTCTTCTACCAGATTCAACACATGGCGCTCCCTATCCGAAACTCTTGCTAGACGTTTAATGCCATCTTCAAAAACCAGCACCACTTCATCATCTTCTACCAAACGCATCACAGAAAACATATGCTTAAGGGTATCTTTATCTCTGATAATGACAGGATTTTCAACCTGCCCGTTCACAAAATATTGCTGCATCTAACCTCCTATCACTCCTGAAATCTCCTTGGTTTTCTTAAAAACACAGGCATTCCACTCGCCCTGAATCATATGGGTCTCTAGGAAAAATCCAGCAACTTCTGCCGACTCCCGCACCAGATTCCATTTCTCAGAGATAATCCCACTCATAATCAGGTAGCCCTCATCCTTAAGCAAACGGTAAGCATCATCCGTCAGATTTACCAAAATATCCGCCAGAATATTAGCTACAATGACATCCGCTTCGATGTCAACGCCTTTGAGAAGGTCGCCAGCTGCCACGTGAATATTTTCAGTTCCAGCATTCAGGGCAATATTTTCCTGAGCAACACGGACAGCTACATCGTCTAAGTCATAGGCGAAAATCTCCTTGGCACCCAAGAGAGAGCTAGCAATAGAGAGAACGCCAGAGCCAGTGCCTACGTCCAGCACGATTTCTCCGCTCCGCAAGACCTGCTCCAAAGCAAAGAGACTCATCTTGGTGGTCGGATGAGTGCCCGTGCCAAAAGCCATACCAGGGTCCAACTTGATAACCTTCTCACTCGAACCAGCCTCATAGTCCGTCCAAGACGGCACAATAGTTAAATCATGTGTAATGCGAGCCGGTTCAAAATATTTTTTCCAATTGTCCGCCCAATCTTCCTCTGCCAGCTGCTGAGTAGTTAGCTGGGTTTCTCCAATCTCCAAACCAAAATCTCTAAGCTGTGTCAAACGCTCTTTCACTTCCTGACGAATCATTTCAAGGTTCACTGTTTCTGGGTAATAAGCCGTAATGGCAACCGTATTCAGCTGCTTTACCTGAGGCAGCACCTCCCCAAAAGGACCAGCTTCCCCCAGATAATCCGCACTGTCATCAATCGCCACACCTTGACTGCCTAAATCAATCAGAATATTGCTGACCGCTTCTTCCGCCTCACGGCTGACCGTAATAGTTAGTTCTTGCCAAGTGTTCATGTGTCATTCCTTTCTTTTAATACTCTTCGTCATATAAACCATATCCATGCCCTCTTGCTCTGGTTCAGTATGCGTTTGATGATAGCCGCATTTTTCATAAAATTTGACCATAGGCTCATCTTGGAAAACCGTACATAAATCCCACTGAGTAATCGTCGGAAATTTTTTCTCTAGCAGGCGAATTCCTTCGTAGCCATAGCCTTTTCGCTGATATTGAGGTAAAATTGCAGCTGTCCCAAGCCAACCTGCTGTTCGCGCATCATTGGTCTGCAAGCGAAGAAAGCCAACAATTTCTTCGTCATCTTTGACAAAATAGTAAAAACTATTAGGACGTTCCACCAACTTCCACTTGATCCGCTCTCTATCTTCCAGATAAGGGTCATACTGATCATGATATTTTTCATAAACAGACTTGAAACTAGCACGTTGAATACTGATAATGGTTTCTAAATCTGTAGCTTCTGCTTGTTCTATATGAATCATCTCTGCACCTCCAAATAATCTCCCAATCTACTTTTCAACTGCGGGATGACCTTTTCATCCGCTAGTAATTCTTCTATATTTACTAATTTGTAGCCCTGTCCTTCGTCACCAAAGACAATCTGATCTATCAGTTCTTGACAGATAGAAGCCACCATGAAAACAGAAACTTTCTCAGGATGAACAAATCCCTGATAATATTTGACCCATGTAATGGATTCCTTTTTGAGTTCAATGCCTAATTCCTCAAAAACTTCTCGCTTGATGCACTCAAAAGGTGTCTCGTCCTTTTCTCTCCCACCGCCGGGAAAATCCCACATATTGGGGTAAGGAATAGTCGAAATATCGTCTCTTAAAATGGTTAAAATTGTATCGCCATGCAGCAAAGCAATTTTACAGCCTGAGAAATCAAACGTTTGATACAAAACAGTCATATCGTTCATTCTTTCCTTCCTCCGTAAAATCAGTGATCTTATTAGGCACGCTTGTATTTCAGTATCTAGGATAGGGATAAAAGTCCGTCTCTTTCAAATCTGCTCTGGCTTTTTCAAAAACTTTATTATTCCAGACAATTTCAAATTCCTCTGCCGCTGGATCTGCCAGAAAGTCCATGAGAGCATCTAATCCCTCTTCGGCTGTCTGCTTCAAAAAATCCACAAAGTAGGTCAAGAATTCACGAGACAAACCTTTCTTTGGCTCATAAGGGACAACTGTTAGATAGTCCTCTGTTTCAAGGTGAGACTTAGTAGGATTATAAAAGAGAACGCTTTCTTCAAAGAAAATGTCTTCTGTGCTACTTTCTCCATCCACATCTAACAGTTCGATGCCATTTGCATTTTGTACTTCTAAGAGAAAGGACACTTCTACGGCATGATTCTTCTTATCCCAATTGATTTCATAGTCAAATGGAAAACATTTCTCCATTTCTTCATCTAATATATCCAAAAATCCATATTTAGCCATAGCAAGCCTCTCTCTAATCCTTTAAAATGTGTTAAAATAGATACAACTATAGTAACATAAATTAGAACAGTTGAAAAGAATACCAGTAAGGAGGAAAACGTATGCCAGACAATTTAGCGATTCGCATGCGGCCTAAAAATATCAATCAGGTCATCGGTCAGAAACATCTGGTTGGCGAAGGAAAAATCATTCGTCGCATGGTGGAAGCCAATCGCCTGTCTTCTATGATTCTCTACGGTCCACCAGGGATTGGTAAGACTTCCATTGCTTCTGCCATCGCTGGTACTACAAAATTTGCTTTTCGGACCTTTAATGCCACCGTTGATAGTAAGAAGCGCCTGCAAGAGATTGCGGAAGAAGCCAAATTCTCTGGTGGTTTAGTGCTGCTGTTAGATGAGATTCACCGCTTGGAAAAGACCAAGCAGGACTTCCTCCTCCCTCTTTTAGAAAATGGTCTGGTCATCATGATTGGCGCCACAACAGAAAATCCCTTTTTCTCTGTCACTCCCGCTATTCGCAGCCGGGTACAGATTTTCGAGCTGGAACCTCTGACAAATGATGATATTAAACAAGCCATTCAAACAGCCCTGACGGACACCGAACGAGGTTTTGATTTTCCTGTCCAGCTAGATGATGACGCTCTGGATTTCATTACCACTTCCACCAACGGTGACCTGCGCTCAGCCTTTAATTCTCTAGATTTAGCAGTTCTCTCTACCAAAGAGGATACTGAAGGGGTTCGCCATATCTCTCTGGATATTATGGAAAACAGCCTGCAAAAGAGCTACATCACTATGGACAAAGACGGAGACGGTCATTATGACGTCCTGTCCGCTTTACAGAAGTCCATCCGCGGGTCTGATGTCAATGCCAGTCTCCATTATGCAGCTCGCTTGATTGAAGCTGGAGACCTTCCCAGCCTCGCACGACGCCTGACGGTCATTGCTTATGAAGACATTGGTTTGGCAAATCCCGATGCTCAGATTCATACAGTGACCGCACTTGAAGCCGCTCAAAAAATTGGGTTCCCAGAAGCTCGCATCCTCATTGCCAACATTGTCATTGACCTAGCACTTTCTCCTAAGTCCAACTCTGCCATAGTAGCTATAGATAAAGCTCTTTCGGATTTGCGACAAAATGGGAACTTGCCTATCCCCCGTCATCTACGAGACGGTCACTACGCTGGTAGCAAGGAGCTGGGAAATGCGCAGGATTACAAATATCCACATAATTATCCTGGTAACTGGGTGCAGCAAGACTATCTTCCTGACAAAATAAAAAATGCCGATTATTTCATTCCAAATGAAAATGGAAAGTATGAACGAGCCCTCGGCATGACTAAAAATAAGATTGATCAATTAAAAAATAACTAAAAAATCGTGGTATCGTTTGCAAAAAAATCAATTTTTTCTCTTGAATTTTTCAAAAATTGTGGTATCATAATTATAGAAACGCTGTGGTGTACGACTTCACACTTAAGTGTTGACCGACTATTTTTTGTATTATTAGGGAAACAAAAGACTTCTAACAGCTTGCAGGCCGTTTCACGCGGAAGCAGCTTCAGTTAGAGCGAGTTGCCCACCTGCTTAATTGCGCGGGTTCAATACAAATCGTGAAGGTCCGGCACCAATACAGCTTTTTCTGTTGCCTCCTTAGCTCAGTTGGTAGAGCAGTGGACTCTTAATCCATGGGTCACAGGTTCGAGCCCTGTAGGGGGCATCTAATATTTACATACAAAGGCCTATCATATAGGCTTTTTTACTTACTCTCAACTATTTTTGCCCCATCATTTGCCCCACTTTTAAATCTATCTTTTCTTTTTGAATCAAATTACATCTTAACAAATAGTGTAAAGCCAGTTACTTTTGCTTTGATGCCATACAATATTTTCATGTAGAGAAGACAAATTTTATCTTCTCTTTTTATTTTCAAAATGATAAAAACTGATTTTCTTTTCATGAATCAGACTGAAACTTCCAAATTGTCCATTTATTTTATTGACATTTCCTATAAAAAAATGTAGAATACTTTTATTATCAAACTATACTATATAGGGGGGGTATTGAAATGAAATTTTCTAATCGTTTATTGCTATTCCTTGCAGGAGTTGTTTTTGTCCTTTTAGCACTTTTTCTATTTACAAACCCAGCAGCTAATCTTGTTGCTTACAGCTGGTGGATTGCATTTGGTTTACTGGTTGCTTCTATAGCAGCTATTTCAGGCTATTTCTCTGTACCAAAAGAGCTTCGCTCACCAGCTTATCTTTTCCAAGGGATTATTAATCTTCTCTTAGCTCTTTACCTCGTTGCCTATGGCTTTGTGACCCTGCCGGTTGTCATTCCAACTATTTTAGGAATTTGGTTAATTGTAGAAGCCATTATAGTTTTCTTTAAAGGCAATCGTCTGGGATTGATTTTCCCTATTATTGGCAACCATATCATGTGGATAGCGTTGCTTGCATTTTTACTAGGTCTAGTGATTCTGTTCAATCCAGTAGCTACAAGTGACTTTGTCGTTTATGTCGTTGCCTTTGCATTTTTAGTTGCTGGCTTCACCTACATCATTGATGCTTTTCGTAAATAATCTAGCTACCATTTTGGGCATATTAAAATAGCTGGGAAGTTACATTCTCAGCTTTTTCGTATCTTTAATTGTCACTTTTTCGCATCCCATTCTGCATAGAATTGCTCTAGGTATTCTTCCAAAAAACGATGCCTGCCCATGGCTAATTGCTTGGCATAATTTGTATTCATCAAATCTTTTAACTTCAACAACTTTTCATAAAAATGTAGAATTGCTGTTCCTTTATTGCTTCGATATTCTTCTAACGTCATATCTTCTCGTGGTCGCAAGGCAGGGTCATGAATGGGTCTGCCCGTATGTCCAGAATAAGCCATAGCTCGCGCTATTCCAATCGCTCCAATCGCATCCAAACGGTCAGCGTCTTGAACAATTTTCCCCTCCAAAGTGCTGACATTTTTCTGCTGATGTCCACCTTCAAATGACATCGTTGAAATAATATCCAGCACATGAGCTATTTCCTCATCTGAAGCCTGATGATTCTGTAGCCATTGCTCAACCTTTTGCAAGCCCACCTCTTCATTCTTATTTAATTTCCCGTCAGCTATATCATGCAGCAAGGCAGCTAGCTCGCAAATAAAAACATCTGCTTGTTCTTGTATAGCAATTTCTACAGCATTGTTCGTGACACGCACAATATGCCACCAGTCATGCCCGCTCATCTCGTCTTTCAGTTCAGCATAAACAAAATCTCTCGCTTCTTGAAGAATTTTCGCTTGTCTATCCGTTATCATCTGTCACCCTTTTTATTTATATACACAAAAATCTCGAAGCGATTTCGGGATTTTTTTATTGAACTCACTTTTCAAGCCCAATCGTTTTCATTTTTTGTTGAATTTGTTGATACACGTGATTCCAGTCATTTGGATTTGCAATATCTAAATCATCCGTTGCAATTCTCATTTTAGGACTATAATTGTAATCTTCATACCAATTTTGATAATGCTTGTAAAGCAGCTGATAGTAGTCAGCGAGCCCATTTTCTTCATTTGGTTGCTCATAATCGCGACCACGTTTTTTGATATTGTTCATAATATGATCGAAACTTCCGTCTAAATAAATCAACAAATCTGGCGCCTTCTTAGGTAAACCTTGGATTTCTTCCATCATATTGTCCAAAAGTTCCAAGTAGATATTGTACTCTTGCTCACTAATGCTGCCTTTGAGGGTATTGATGTAAGTAAACAGAGCATCTTCATAAATAGAACGATCTAGAATGTTATTGTCATCATGATAGGCCGCTTTAATCATTTTAAAGCGTTTGTTTAGAAAGTAAATCTGCAAAGCAAAACCATACTTATCAGGGTCTTCATAATACTTATCCAAAATAGGGTTTTCTTCTACAGGTTCAAAAAAAGGCTGCGTTCCTAATTCCTCGGCTAGTCGATAAGTGTAAGTCGTCTTGCCTACCCCAATCATGCCCGCTAAAATAATCACTATCTTCCTGCACCTCCCAAATCTATCCAATATCAGGTTATCAGTCTCAACCGAACCACCACATATTGTACCAAAGAAAATGTTAGCACAATATATTGATGACGTCAAGATATAAAACTTCTAAATGTACAAACAAAAATAACCTTGTATAAAGAAGCGCAATCAACTCCAATATAAGCGTTATTTTAGGATTCTCCATTCGTGACAGTAAATTTAATATGCGAATAATCTTTTTCTAAATCTTTTCCTTTCAAAAAAGCCGTCGCATCTTTTTTAATCTGAACGAGGTCAATTCTTTGCGCTTGTGCTGCAAATACACAACCACAATAACATTGGCGGTAAATGTCGTACTCCTCGCACATTTCGACCGAGCGCTTATAGCCTTGATTTTTCTTGAAATCACTAGGAAGATACTGCGTTGCGTAAACTTTCTGCACTTCAATTCCAACGCTATTGATCGTCTGCGAATTTTTATGAGGGCTGATTGTCAAGGCACTTCCAAAATAGTCAAATCCCAAATCAACCGCCACTTGCGCTGTCTTATCCAAGCGATAATCATAGCAGACTTTGCAACGATCGCCACCTTCTGGCTCTTCTTCCAAACCGTGTACTGTCCGGAAAAATTCCTGAGGCTCATAGGGAGCTTCTAAATATTGAACATGATTACCAGTATTTTCATTAAAATCGTGAACAAATTTTTGAGTAACATAGGCACGGCGTTGGTATTCTGCTTTGGGGTGAATATTTGAATTGGCAAAATAAACCGTCACGTCCGCATACTGGGTCAAATACTCCAGCGTATAAGTTGAGCAAGGTGCACAGCAGGTGTGCATCAAAATCGTAGGACGCTTCTGGTCTGCTTCCCAAACTTTGACCATTTTTTGCATCACGCGGTCATAATTGATCTTTTGATTGGGATTCATCTTGCTCAAAACGTCTTCAACATCAATCATCGTTCTCTCCTTAGAATGTAAGACTATTTTACCACAGAAAGGGAGTGGAGACAAATAGGCAAAAGAGAGTGGCTTTGTCAAACAGAACTAATTATTAAGTAACAGCAATAAATTCCTAATATTCATCGAACATTTTTGGAGCTTCTATTTTTACTTTGTATCCTTTTTGTCTTCTCTATGAACCCAAGCTAAAAAGAGGTTGGGACAGAAATTCCCAACCTCATGCATTTTATAGTTTGGCCTGCAAGACGCAGTGGTTGGTTGGATATCCTTATCCCTTGTTATACCGATGATAACGGCTATTCTAACCAACTGTGCGAAGGTGAAAGTCAAAACAGTCCAGTGGACTGTTTTAGGTCAGCAACTAGAAATTGGGACTTGCTGAAAAATCAAATTCTTCGAATGATTGATTTCTGTCCCACTCTCAAAATTGAACATGGTTAAGAGCTGCGTTTCAAAAAGCATTTAACTAGCCACATATTCAGACATTCTCACATCTCTTTATTGTCCGTGCTAAACCTGTCACTTAAGGTAATTATGGAGCGAGTAGGACACTCTGACCCTGAAACTACTCTAGCTATTTATAATCACGTCACAAAAGACGCAAGAAAGAATGCTATAGACGCTCTAAACAAGTTATAATCTTTTGCCCCTTTTTTGCCCCTCCTTGCCTTTAATCGTGTTTCAGACAATAGTAAAACCCTTGATATTACAAGGGTTTTAGTTATATATCACATCATCCCGCCCATCATACTTGGATCCATTGCTGGAGTTGGACTGGCTGGTTCTGGTTGGTTAGCAACAACTGCTTCAGTTGTTAAGATGAGGCTCGCTACTGAAGCTGCATTTTGAAGGGCAGAACGAGTAACCTTGACTGGGTCAATAATCCCAGCATCAATCATGTTTACCCATTCACCTGTAGCAGCATTAAAACCAGTTCCAGCTTCCGAATTTTTCAAGCGGTCAATGACGATAGAACCTTCAAATCCTGCATTCAAAGCAATTTGGCGAACAGGTTCTTCTAACGCACGAAGAACGATGTTGCGACCAGTTGCTTCATCACCTGATAAGTCTAAGGCTTCAACAGCACTTAAAACATTCACAAAGGCTGTTCCACCACCTGAAACAATTCCTTCTTCGACAGCTGCGCGAGTTGCATTGAGGGCATCTTCGATGCGGAGTTTCATTTCTTTGAGTTCTGTTTCTGTTGCAGCACCAACTTTGATGACAGCCACACCGCCTGACAATTTCGCTAAGCGTTCTTGGAGCTTTTCACGGTCAAAGTCAGACGTAGAACTTTCGATTTGGGATTTGATAACAGCCACACGGTTGGCAATCGCTTCGGCATCACCAGAGCCTTCAACGATAACAGTGCTATCTTTGTCCACAGTCACTTTTGAGGCTTGTCCAAGCGCTTCAATCGTTGCATCTTTCAATTCCAGACCAAGATCTTCTGTAATTACTGTACCACCAGTCAAGATAGCAATATCTTCTAACATTGCTTTACGACGGTCACCAAATCCTGGTGCCTTCACAGCGACTACATTGAAAGTACCGCGGATTTTATTCAACACAAGAGTTGGAAGAGCTTCACCGTCTACATCATCTGCGATAATCAAAAGCGGACGGCTTGTTTTCAAAATATTTTCCAGCAAAGGAAGAATTTCTTGGATATTAGAAATCTTCTTATCTGTAATCAAGATATATGGATTATCTAAGTCAGCAACCATTTTTTCATTGTCTGTCACCATGTATTGGGAAAGGTAGCCGCGGTCAAATTGCATTCCTTCAACCACATCTAGCTCCGTTTCCATACCTTTTGATTCTTCAATAGTAATAACACCGTCATTGCCAACTTTTTCCATAGCTTCAGAGATGTATTCTCCGACTTTTTCAGAACGTGATGAGACAGCCGCAACTTGCGCAATCGCTTCTTTATTAGAAACCGGAACAGAATTTGCTTTTAAGGCTTCAACAGCTGTTGCAACAGCTGTTTCAATACCACGACGAATGCCAATTGGGTTTGCACCAGCAGTTACATTTTTGATTCCTTCGCGGACAATTGCTTGCGTCAAGACAGTCGCAGTGGTTGTTCCGTCACCAGCAATATCATTGGTTTTTGAAGCAACTTCTGACACCAACTTAGCTCCCATATTTTCAAAATGATCTTCGAGTTCGATTTCTTTTGCAATGGTTACACCGTCGTTTGTGATGAGTGGTGAGCCAAATGATTTTTCAAGAACAACATTACGGCCTTTAGGACCTAAGGTTACTTTAACGGTATCTGCTAAAATATCGACGCCGCGCACCATGGCGCTTCTTGCATCTGCTGAAAATTTAATATCTTTTGCCATTTTTACAATTCCTCTTTCTATAAATTTTTATTTATTCAACAATCGCTAAAATATTTGCTTCATTGACAACGAGGTACTTTTCTTCGCCGTCTTTAACTTCAATTCCCGCATGGCTTTCAACGAGAACGGTATCACCAGCTTTTACGCTTGGCGCAACGAGTTCACCGTTGAGTGTACGAATTCCATCCCCGGCAGCTACAACTTTTGCTGTCTTTGTTGCGTCTTGTCCTGCACCTGCAATGACAAAACCACCAACTTTTTGTTCTTTTTCTTCTACTTTTAAGACCACACGGTCGCCTAATGGTTTAAGCATTTGTTTACCTCCAATATCTTGTTTTAGCACTCTACAAGTGCGAGTGCTAATATTTACATTTTCTATTGTATCACTTGGTCAGAAATAGTCAAGAAAAAAACTCTGTCAAACGACAAAGTTTTTAGGGGGAAAGCAAATAAATTTTTATCGAGCCAATCTTAATTTTTCTTCAAAATCATCAATAACTCTTTGAAGATTCAGTCGTCCTTTGTAAATACCATAACCAAAGACAAGCATGGCTAATATTCCCAACACTGCTAGGATTATTCCAAGAACAAAGGCAATGAGATTGGTTTGACGGAAGAAATAGATCAGAACAAGACCGATACTAGCAATAGTAAAGAAGAGACTAAACCAACGCCCTAGATTTTCAATCATGTGTTTTTGGTATTGAATTTCCGTTTCATATCCTTGAATCAATTCTTGTTCTGTCATATTTTTCTCCTATTTAGTATTTCAATCCTGGGTTGAAGAAGCCAACCAATACACCAAGGAAAGCTACTACAACGAGAAGCAACATTACTTTAATTGGTGAAAGGTTTTTCTTCGCCATCAACCACCAGCAAAAGACGATAAACAAAGCTGTCAATAGACCTGGATAGACACCGTCTAATTGATCTTGTAGTACCAAGAAAGCTTTTCCTGAAGAGTCTTTCAATTTGAAAGCTGTCTTAACAGGTACCCATGTCGCTGCAACAGCACCGATAACCATACCACCAATGATAGAAACAGACTTACGGATAGCTTGTCCTTGAGGTCCGACAAGAAATTCAACTGCTTTGTCACCAAGTTCATAGCCTTTAAAGTAGGCAAATTTCATACCGAAGTAAGCGAGCAAGTTCCAAACAACGATATAGAAAATTGCACCAAGTGGTGAGCCACCATTTGACAAACCGAGAGCAATACCTAGTATAATCGGAATCAAGGTACCAACAATCAGTGAATCACCAATCCCTGCAACAGGTCCCATCAGACCAGCACGAAGACCGTTGATCGTTTCGTCATCCACTCCATCAGCGCCATTAGCACGCGCCTCTTCTAGACCAGCTGTAATTCCTACAATCAAAGCACCTAATTGAGGTTCTGTGTTGAAGAATGCAGTGTAAGTATGCATTGCTTTTGCTTGGTCTTCTTTTTTAGGATACAATTCTTCCACGATTGGCAGCATTGAAGCTAGGTAACCAAATGTCTGCATGTGTTCTTGTGAGAAGCAAGTTAAGTTCCCATAATACCAATGATGGAAAGATTTTCCTAATGTTTTTTTCGTTAATTTAACCATTTTAAATATCCTCCTCATCGTCGTCATCATCAAAACCTGCACTTGAAGCTGCTTGTGCTCTTACATTTTTAGCCATTTGAATTTCATAGAATAATACTGCGAAAATCAATGAAATTACTGCACAAGATACAAGGTTAAGTCCTAGTGAAGCCGCTAAAGTAAATCCAACAAAGAATGGAATGAAATCAACAGCTTTTTCAACAATTTGTTTTAAGAGGATGGCAATTCCGACACATGGAAGGAGGGAACCAACTGTAAAGAGGGTTTTCATTGGAATACCGTCCAATGGAAGCGCCGTTTTCAAGGCCGTAACTGCATCTGCACCCAATTTACACATAATGAGGGTTGGCAAGAATGAGAATACCAAGTGTGAAATCCAAGGGAAGCCCCAGTCTACCATATACAGGCGTTTAAATTCACCTTTTTCAACAGCTTTCCAACCAATATGTTGCCAAAGCAAGTTCATAGTAGCGGTACCATAGAAAAGAACTGTACCGACTGTACCAACGAGTGTTCCCATTGATTTAGCCAAGTTAGCAGCGTCTGCAGAGTCAAGTGATAGTCCTTGCGATTGAATGGCAACCATTGCCAGAGGAATCCCAATATAAGAAACCGCACGCACGTCAGCTGAAACCGTACCACCAGGTGTTACCAAAGCGATATAAACGAGCTGCATAGCAACCCCACAGATGATACCTAATTTCACATCTCCTAGGATCAGTCCTGAAACTAAGCCACCTACAAGTGGGCGTCCAAGAGTATAGTTACCAATAGAAGTACCACCTAGGCCAGGCATGGATGATAGACAGGCAAATAACCCTAGTAAAGCGGCTTGAAACCACGAAATTGTCATAATAAAGCCTCCTTAATGCTTATTATATTTTGTTAAAAACCAAATTTAGACTTGAAATCGTCCCAATAGCCAATAGACACATCTGGTAAGAGTTGGAATTTTACTTTATAGCCAGCTTTTTGAATTGCTTCAAGCGCTTCAGCTTCTTCCTGTGTGATGGATTGGTTGTTTCCTAATTTAATAGCTCCTGGACGGTCATTGGCTGGACCAACGATGATTTCTTTGATATCGCCAGGCACAAAACCTTGATCAACTAGTATTTCTTTCATGTCAATTGGATTTTTAGTAATCAAGAAATAGCGACTATCGGAATCCAATACCTTTTGTGATTTTTCTTTCCATGCTTCTTTTGTCCAAACAAATGTTTTTTTATCAGAAGCTGCTTTATAGGCTTGTTTCAAAACTGTATTTCCTGCTGCAGCATTATTGACAGCAACTAAGCCGTCACAAGGATATTCTTTTGCCCAACGAGTTACTGTTTGACCGTGAATCATACGGTCATCAATACGTACAAATGAAATTGTCATGATAAATCTCCTTTTTAATCTTTTTTAAATATCGCCTTCATCCTCTTCGTCACTAGCAACTACATCAAATTCTTGCAGCGCTGCGGATGCTTCTGAGAGAATGGCTTGTGCCAATTCTTTTCCTTCCAACATATCTTTCATCACTAAGCCTGTGAGTGCCATTGTCAAATTGAGACCACCAAGTACGACTGCAGTGTTTAACTTGCCAAGTTCTGATAAAACATTGCAAGCTGTTGTCAAAGGGCTTCCTCCGACAATATCTGCTAATACCAAAACCGTATCTTCTGTTCCCAGATTTGCTAACGCTTGACGAAAGTCAAGAGCGAAATCATCAACGGATTTGCCCTCTTTCAGACCTACTGCAATGACTTGGTCGGTCTTATCCCCAGCGAACATCCTCAAAGAGCTTTGCACACCTTCTGCTAGTCCACCATGACTGACTAGTACTAGATATTTCATGTTCTTTCCTCCTTCATTTCCTAGCCTTATTTTACTAAATATGGAACCGGTTTCACATTGTCAAATGTCACTTTGTAAAGATGACATTTGTTAGTTAAAATATGACAAATGTCATATAGTTTTTCAAAAGAAAAATAGCCAGCTTTGAGCTCAATCTCTCATCTGACTATTTTGATATTTATTCTTCGTTAAATCTCTATTTGCCTGTTTCTTCTATTTCCCTTTGAATGCTTGGTAAGATACTGTCTATTTCATTGTTTTTGAGAGCATTTCCTAGTAAATAATCTAGGCGTTCCAAAGAATGATAATCTAAGTCTCTGCTAATATCTAACACCGAATGCTTCATCATATGATCCAGTCGTTGCGATGTCAGCGAATCCAGTCCAAAGTCATCTGCCTGTAAAATCTTTTTCGTCTGACTGCTTTTGACAACTGATGTTAAGACAGAAGTCCCTTGTGACTTTGCAAATAGTTCTTGCTGATTTTTTTGATTTTGACACAGCAATTTCATAAATTCCCAAGCTAATTTATCCTGTTTTGTCTTTGAAGACATAGCAAAAAGAGATGTTTTCACTTGGGCCGCAGGAATGCCCGCTTTAGCGGCTGGCATAGGAATGCAGGTCCAAGAAAATCTAGAATATTTTGCCACATGATAGGGATAAGGTTTGTAGGTTCGATATTGAGCCAAACTCATTGGATAAAAGGCTACCTTACCTTCATCAAAATCATTTGACGTTACCTTGTACCGTTGATTTAATGAATCCAATTTACTGATAAAGGAGAGTGCCTGATGCATTTCGACACTATCAACATTAACACCATTTTGATTTCTTAAATGCCCGTTATACGCCACCAAGGCTTGCTTCCAAGTATAATCCGTAATGCCATACTGGTCAATCAGACCGTCACCATCTGTATCCTTTGTTACTTTTTGACAAATCGCATATAAATCCTCTAAAGTCCAATTAGAGTCAGGAATTGAAATGCCTTCTTTTTCCAGCAAATCCTTATTGACACACATCATGACAGGGTTACTTTCAATCGGCAAAGCATAACTGCGCCCCTGATACTGTCCAGCTTGGTAGGCAACTGGATAGTAAGCCGCGGCTTCTTCCTTACTAATCAAAGAATCCAAAGATTTGAATGCTCCAGAAGATGCCAACATTGAAAAATCATTTTCAGGCACCATAAATACATCTGCCTGCTCACCTTTTAGAATCTTTTCTGCTAGCCAATTGTCATAGTCTTTTTTAGGAATACCGCTCTCATAGACGACTTTGACGTTTGGATATGACTTTTCAAATTGGCGAATAATATTGTCTAACACTCTATTCTCACGACTATTCGGAACGTCCCAGCTGCTGCCTGCATACACTTCAATTCGCAAAATCTTTTTTTGATTGGAAGTCCATAAAACAAAGCTAAGGGCCACTAAAAGGAGAGCCGAGACGAACATCGTCAAATACCTCATCCGCCAATTCATTTGTCATTGTCCTTACTAAAATCACGTTGGGTAACACCTGTCTGCACAGCCCAAATAGCTAATTGCGTGCGATCTCGCAAATTTAATTTCGTCAGAATACCTGACAAGTAATTCCGCACTGTCCCTTCAGACAAGAACAACTTCGCTGCAATTTCCTTGTTTGAAACTCCAAAACCAATTTGTTGGATAATCTTCCACTCAGTCTGACTCATATCTTCTACATTTTCTTCCGCAACAGAAATGGCAAAATTCGACTGCGCCATTTGTGAAAAGATTTTAAACACTTTGCTAGCAATGTTCGGATTAATCATAGCTCCGCCTTTGTGAACCGTTTGAATAGCTTGATACAATTCTTCAGTAGAGACTCCTTTTAAGATATAACCAGAAGCACCATATTTTAAAGCAGAAAAAATGAAATCATCGTCATCAAAAGTTGTTAGAATAATAATTTTGATATCTGGATAGTGTTCTTTGACTGCCTTTGTACAGAGAACACCGTCCATAACAGGCATTCGAATGTCCATTAAAATCACATCAGGGTGTACATGATGCAATTTGTCAAGCACTTCTTTGCCATCTCCGACTATTCCCACTACTTCAATATCTGGATGTGCCGATAAAACAATCTGTAAAGACTCACGAATCAAGGCCTGATCATCTGCAATTAAAACTTTAATCATTCTTTCCTCCTATTTTCGGAATTTTAATATAGGTATAAAAGCCATTGCGATTTTCAAAATGAACACTCCCACCAATAATCGCCAAACGCTCCTGCATTTGTTTGAGACCATAACCATAGTGAAGCTCATCAAAACCGACCCCGTCATCTTGAATGGTCATGATATAATTTTCTTTTTCCAACAATTCAATCCAAATCGTCTTGGCATGTCCATGACGCACCGAATTTGTAATGGATTCTTGAATCACTCGAAAGACAATGTCCTCTTTTGCGACGTCTAAATCAATCGTATCCCATTCATAGAGAAAATGGATTTCTAAATTAGAAATGGCTTCATATTCTCGAATAATTTTGAACAACGCTTCCTTTAAGCTATTATTTTCTAAAGCACCAGGTCGCATTTTATTGAGTGAACCTCGCACATCACGGATACCATCTCGTACAACCACAGAAACATTTTCTAACTGTTCCTTAGCACGATTTTTGTCAATATCCACCAATACTTTAACTGCATCAATCCCCGCAGAAATCCCTGTCAAAGCATGCCCTAGCGTATCATGAATTTCTCTAGCGATTCGCTTTCTTTCACGGTCTTCTGCGATTTTTTCAGATAAGGCTAAATAACTATTCAACTCGCGATTGGCTTGTGCCGCCATCCGCAGTTCTTCTTCAATATGGTGCTTTTCGGTCATTGCAGATAAAATATAAAAGAGCAAAGAAATCATAAACACAACCAGATTTAGTGAAAAGAGAAAATTCTTTCCAAAAAGGAGGACCATGCGAATAGATTCTGGACAAAAGCGAATATAAGTATCTAACGAAGGCAATTTAACAAAAAGCGACATCAAATCATAGTTGGATAAGAGCAACATAGTAAAGCTCAAAATGATAAAGGAAAACCAATATTTCCGATCTTTTGAAGTGTTAAACTCCTTGGAACCGTAAAAAATATCCGCAAAAACCAAGAGAATCAGACCATTATAAGAAGAATGCAAGACAGCAAAGATAACTAACATCAGCAAAATCTCAATAATAGTTACTTTATCATAAACGGATAGCTGATTCGGGTGTTTCTCGCGGTAATAAAATACTAATAGCAAGCAAACATAAAAGATAATAGCTAACCAAAAACTAAAGCTCGGCGAGCCTGGGATAGCATCCAAACGCCCCAATAGTGAATGAGCATAACCTCTTGCGACCACGTAATTCGTCGCAAAAAGATAAATAGAGGCATTATAAACAATAGCAATAAAATTGATGACCATTAAAGCAATTTTGCTATAAAAAATACTTTTATTTCGTCTCATTATTGCCACCCTGTAATTGTATATTGCCCGATGTTATCTTTATTCACCAAATGAACAGGAATCAGGTACTCCTTTTTGTAAGATTGATGCTTCATCATGCGCTCAATCACTTCTGTCACCTTTCTGCCCATTTGAATTGGAGACTGGGCAACCGTTCCTTGAATATCATTGGTATTGGCAAGGAAATTCTTAATATCAGGCGAGCCATCTACGCCATAAATTGCAATCTTGTCTGTCACACCTTGATCTTTTATGGCTGCGAGAGCTCCGATTGCAGCACGATCATTTAAAGACATGACCACATTAAATTGCATTCCTTCGTTCAATGCTTTTTTTACTTGTGGCATACTTTCTTCCGTCTGCCCCAATGTTTCCCGCTTAGAAACTACCTGATAAGCAGGATACCCTTTAATCGTATCTAAAAATCCTTGAATCCGATCCATAGCAGATACTGCGTTATGGTGCTCCAACAGCAAAATATTCGCACTAGACAAACGTTTCATCATATCGTTTGCTATCAACACACCGGCTTGATAATTGTCTGACACAATAGTAGTATCAACTTTAGCATCTTTGCTAACAGGTGCATCCACAACAATAATCTTGATTCCCGCTTTTCTGGCTTTATTTAAAGAAGTCAGAATCTTTGGACTGTCACTCTTAACTGGGTTTATAACAATCACATTTACTCTTTCTTGAACAAAATAATCAATCTGCTGACTTTGCTTGTCTTCGTCTAATTCTGGGTCCCGCACATAAAGTCGACTTCCTTGTTGATTGGTTTTTTTCTCAATTTCAGCATTTAAGGTTTTATAAAAATCATTGTTCATCGTCATATAGGTCGCTCCTATCTTGACTTGCTTGCTATCTGATGAATTCCCTTTTACATAGAGGAAAACTAAACCAGCCAAGACGAAGACAAACAGAAAAAATAATAGATATTTACGATAATAGCGATATTGCTTTTTTCCTTTACCTGCTCCCATTTTTTCTCCTTATCAACAGCAATCTTAAACAGGAAACTTTGTTTTATCTAGGTTTATTATATTATATTTATACAAAAAAGCAAAACCTCGCCAAGAAAAAGAAGTGTGAAAACTTGAACCCCCCCTAACTTCCTTGTTTTTAAACTCAAGTTGAAATCAAATACAACACCTTCTCAGACTGTTGACTTCTATCTTGCGCATGTTATTCGTACTTTGTTAAAAGTATAAAATGTTGATTATTTTTCACCAACTAAAAATAGCTAAACTGAATTTTATCCAGCCTAGCTTATCTTTATTAAAATGGCAATTCCTCTTCTTCCAGAAGCAAATCTGCCAAGTCTGCACCTGCATTATTTTCACGAAGAGCTCGCTGTGCACGACTTTCTAATAGCTGGAAGCCATTGCAAAGTACTTCTGTGACATAGTGGGTAACATTGTCCTTCTCATAGCGGCGAGTGCGAAGTTCACCGTCTAGCGAAATCAAGCTGCCTTTACTTGCATAACTTGCCAAAGTTTCGGCTAACTTACCCCAGACAACGACATTTACAAAGTCCGCTTCTCGTTCACCATTTTGCCCTTTGTAGCGACGATTGACAGCAAGGGTTGCACGCGCCACAGATTTATCATTAGCTGTTTTGTTTAACTCTGGTGTATTCACCAAGCGACCAATTAAAATTACTTTATTATACATTTTCTTTTCCTCCTAACTATTTATTCGTAAGAGAAAAGAAAAAAATCGTGAAAATTCACGATTAAAACTTAATTTCTATTTTACTCTTGCCAATGCTTAGTTGGATCAAATGCTGTTCCTACCACTTCTGAACTTGCTAATTCAATAATCCCACGTTTTTGCGGAGCATTGGGCAATTGTAATTCACGAGGGCTGCACATCATACCAAAACTCTTTTCTCCACGCAACTCACCAGGGAAAATCAAGTTTCCTTTTGGCATCATAGCACCCGGAAGCGCCACAATCGTCTTGAGACCTACTTTAGCATTAGGCGCACCTGCTATGATTTGAACCACTTTATCTGCTGCTACTTTTACTTGACAAATATTAAGGTGATCACTATCTGGATGAGCTACCATTTTCACAATTTCACCTACTACAAATTTTGAGGAAAGATCATTGACTAATTCTGGTTCAAAACCTGCTTGGCTCAATTCTTGATTCAGAATTGAAATTTCTTCATCTGTCAGAAAAACTTGCCCACGTTCGGTAATATTAAAAAGATTAGAAACCTGAAAAATATTCCAAGCAACTGTTTCTCCATTGTCCAAACGATAAATACGCGCTACGTTTCCCTTGCGTTCAGCAGCTAACTTAACTCCTTGACCGTCTGCAACAATCACCATCAGCACGTCTCCAACGTGCTCTTTATTATATGTAAAAATCATTATTTCTCCTATATGTTCAGTTTAACTGGGCTAAAAATTCATTGATTTGCGTCTTCGTTTTTCGCTCGCGATTAACAAAACGACCAATTTCTTGTCCATTTTCTAGGACTACTAGGCTAGGAATCCCATACACATCCCACTTTTTGGCAACTTCCATATAATCGTCACGATTGACCTCAACAAAGGTAAAATCAGGATTTTCTGCTTCAATCTCAGGCAAAAAAGGTTTAATAAAACGACAATCTCCACACCACTCGGCTGTGAAAAAGAACACAATCTTTCCTTCGCGTTTCACAAATGATGCCAATTCTTCTATATTTGCTGGAATAATCATTGTTCTTCCTCATAGGTCAATTCGCCATTTTCATACACAAATGTGAGGTGTCGATCATCTTCATACACCACACCACCAACCAATCGATGTTCATCTGACTTGTATAACTGCACATATAGTGTGGCAATATCGCCTAGCTCAGACAAACTTTTCCGAATTTCCGCAACTAATTGCTCACGCCGCTCAGCTTCTTTTCGCTCGTCCAACGTTTTTTTAGTAGCATAAGCTGCAAGCCCTACTCCCGCAAGTGCAGCCGTTGTTAATAGAATCTTTTTAGCTTTCATGACAATATTTTAACACAAAAGATAAATTGGGACAAATCGAAACACTACTGTTTTTTATATTTGAATGCTACCCAACTATGATAGAAAATGCTAAAATAAGAACAGAAAGAAGGTTAATGATGTCAGAATTATTTTCAAAAATCAAAGAAGTAACAGAAATTGCTGCCGTTTCAGGGCATGAAGCGCCTGTTCGCAATTATTTGCGTAAAAAAATCACTCCTCATGTAGACGAAGTCATAACCGACGGCTTAGGTGGTATTTTCGGAGTAAAACATTCAGAAGCTATTAATGCACCACGTGTCTTGGTAGCTGCCCACATGGATGAAGTTGGCTTCATGGTGAGTGAAATCAAACCCGACGGAACTTTCCGAGTCGTTCAAATCGGAGGTTGGAATCCACTCGTCGTTAGCAGCCAACGATTTAAATTGTCTAATCGTACAGGAGATGAAATTCCTGTTATTTCAGGATCTGTTCCTCCACATTTGACTCGTGGAACAGGTGGACCAAGTCTACCAAGGATTGAAGATATTGTTTTTGACGGTGGATTTGCTGATAAAGCAGAAGCTGAAAGCTACGGCATTCGTCCAGGCGATACGATTGTACCAGACAGCTCTGCTATTCTCACAGCTAATGGGAAAAACGTTATCTCAAAAGCTTGGGACAATCGTTACGGTGTCCTCATGGTGAGTGAACTGGTTCAAGCTCTGGCTGGACAAAAGCTTAACAACGAACTTTATGTTGGAGCCAATGTCCAAGAAGAAGTCGGCTTGCGTGGAGCCCATGTTTCAACGACTAAGTTTGACCCAGAAGTTTTCTTGGCAGTAGACTGTTCGCCTGCTGGCGACATTTACGGAGATCAAGGAGCTATCGGAGAAGGGACTCTGATTCGTTTCTTTGACCCAGGTCACCTCATGTTGTCAAATATGAAAGATTTCCTTCTAACAACGGCAGAAGAAGCAGGCATCAAGTATCAATACTACTGTGGCAAAGGCGGAACCGATGCAGGCGCTGCTCATCTCAAAAACGGTGGTGTGCCTTCTACAACTATTGGTGTTTGTGCACGTTACATTCATTCTCATCAAACGCTCTACTCAATAGACGACTTTTTGCAAGCACAAGCTTTCTTACAAGCTCTTGTTAAGAAGTTGGATCGCTCAACCGTTGATTTGATAAAAAACTATTAAAAATGCATATTTGAAAAGGCTGTGGACAGTGATGTCTCAGCCTTTTTCTGCTCTCGTTTTTTCACTTATTGTTTAATCCCATTAACTTACGTAATTCGGGGATTCGTTGCAACTGTGGGACAATGAGCATTGTCACAAATACTCGTAAAGGAATTTCAAAAACAGACCATGCCCGAGTAGCGTATAGTGCAACAAAGGGTACTCCATATTGTAAATGGAGAGCTAAGGGCGTTAAGGTAAAGGTCCCCACTCCCATAACAGCGACAGTTGCTAGTGTCACCCAAAGCCAGTCTTTCTTCCGTTCAAATCGTAATTCTTTGCCATAAAAGAAATAACCATAGAGAATACCTTGCAAGGCTTCAATCAATGTAAACCAGATAATGAATGGTTGCCCCTGACTCAAAAAGAAAAAGGAAAGCATATCATATACGGCAGAAACCAGACCAGATAAAATCGGACCAGCGACACTTCCCATAAGGGTATAACCAATGAAAGCTGGGCTCAGCTTCAACAAACGAGGGATGACAAAGATTGAAAATTTCTCTAAGACAAAGCAGAGAGCTACAATCATAGCAAGGACAACTAACAGTTGCACCGACAACTTAGGCGAGTTTTTTCTCATATTCGCTCCTTTTCTTTCGGGAGCCGTCAAAATGACAGCGGATGCAATGGTCTACCGCACAAATGTTTCGTTGTATGGCAACATCCCATCCATACACACTTAACGCAGACCACTTACTCTGTGCAAATGAATTGCTCTTTCATTCTATCACATTTTAACTATTTAGAAAACCTCCTTTTACCTAATCGCTTATTAGATATTTTCTCACATTTGCAAGGAAATAGAGAGAGCCTGTGATGAGCAGCAGCTCTTTCTCTCCATGCTTGACTTTTTTGTATTGCTCCAAATAAGGTAACCACTCTACATATGCTAACTTTTCTCGCTTTGCCAAACCTTGCATTTCTTCTGTTGAAAAACTCCGTGAATCCTCAAATGTAGTGAGAAATAACTGAGATTTGGAAACAGTTTTTAACAAAGCAACCATTTCATCCAATGCCTTGGTCTGAATACAAGAAAATAAAATGTGCTTTTGATAATCTGGGAAATAGCTTTCTAGGGAAGCTATCAGAGCTTTCATTGCATGAGGATTGTGCGCACCATCTAGCAAAATCAACGGTGCATTTGTAATTTTCTCCAAGCGAGCAGGCCAATACGTTCTTTTTAATGCCCGTCTTACCTCATTTTCACTCAACAATGGTAAACCTTTCAAGTAGCAATATTGATCGCATAATTCAAGTGCAAGTCCTGCATTCTCAACTTGATGAATGCCCAAAAGAACAGTTTGATAGTCTTCTTTCTGCCGAAAGGCATTGGAAAAGAGGAAGTCTTCTCCCTCTTCTAAGCCTTGCACAGACTCCACTTGATAATCTTTCCCATAGCAGACATGAGAAGCCTGATGTTGCTGAGCAATAGTGTGAATAACTGCCAGTGTTTCTGAAGAAATCTTCCCTGTCACCACTGGTACCCTCTCTTTGATAATACCTGCCTTCTGCTCTGCAATGTCTGCTAGTGTGGCACCTAAAATAGCCGTGTGATCTAGTCCGATTGTCGTAATAGCTGTCAAATCCGGTTGACACACATTGGTACTATCCAACAAACCACCTAGACCTACTTCCATTATGACTACATCTACCTCTTGCTGGCAGAAATAATCATAAGCCAATGCCGTGATAATCTCAAACTCTGTTATTTCCTGCAATATCGTATCATCTGCCTGCTTTTTTAATAACTCTTGATAAGATTGCAACAAAGAATAAAAGTCTTCGTCTGAAATAGGTAAACCATTGATTGCAATTTGCTCATTATAGTTAAGAAGATAAGGCGATGTAAACGTTCCAATACACAACTTCTTTGCTTGCAATAGCTGACGTAAATGTGCAATCGTTGATCCTTTTCCATTGGTACCTGCAATGTGAATGACCGAGATTTGTAAATGCGGATTACCTCGCAATGCTAATATTCGTCTCACTCGTTCTAAGCCTAAATGCGGCTCTTTTGTTTGGTGTTGGTGCAACCATTCTAACTGTTCTTCCCTTTGTATCATTGTCCTTCTCATCCAATCTATAATGCTCTCATTTTATCATAGAAGTGAGATTTCTACAAAAGGAATTTACCAAAAAATGAGCAAGAAAAGAAGAGAAAAGCTATTGCGCACCAAATGACTGAAAATGGAGAACTCCAAACGAGGAAGTGGCTTGGGAATAAAGAGCGAAAACAGAAATCCTAAGCCCGTATAAACGATAAAACAACTGATATCAGCTGGATTTCGTAAAAGGATAAAAAACAAACTCCCTATCACAAAACTCATTCTTGCTTGATCTTTTGAAACAAAAAGATGAATAATAGATGACCGAACCTCAGGCACGAGAGCTATCACATCAACACCCAGCAAAAAAAGATAGGAGTGGATGAACAGGCTCATAAATAATTGTTGACTTTCTGAAACAGCAGCCGTCCCTTCTAAAATCATCAGATAAGCTCCTATGGCATTGATAAATACCATCATGAGATAGGATGATCGCAGTAGAGGCCAGTAACGAGCCGTTAAGATTTCTGATTTAAAATCTGTTAACTCTCTGGAAAAATAGCGAAAATAAAGCAAGCCACAAGAAAATAGAATGAACAAAAATACAAAACTTGACTGCTGAAAGGTCAATGATTTGGACAATGGCGTCGTCAGCAATACCAAGGCAATCTGTGTCAGAACGATTAGCAAACTCATTTGAAGAATATTTTTTATCTTTCTCATTTCAACTCCTTTTTCTACCTTTTTAGTATAAAATATTTCAAAGGTTTCCTCAGAAGATGCCCTAAAAAGTTATTTTTTATCTTCAAATAGTAAAAAATGAAAGCAAAATAAAATACATTTCCCTCAACAGTCCTTCTTTGTCCCACGCCAACAAGTCGACGCAAAGTATCAACTCAAAAAAACAGGCAAAATCTCTTTCGGATTTTCTCCAATTAAGATTTTTCCTGTTTTTTGAATGATAATTTAGCTCTTGTTTTAGACCTATTTATTTATCTTTCTTCGTTAAAATTGCAAGTGTTTCAAGAAGATTGTCAACATGCACTTCAATGGTATCACCTGTCGCTTTAATTTTGACTTCAACGATGCGGTCAGCAGCTTTTTTCCCGATCGTCACACGGATTGGTAGGCCAATCAAGTCACTATCGCTGAATTTCACACCAGCACGTTCATTACGATCATCTGTCAAGACCTCGTAGCCAGCTTTGAGCAGCTCCGCTTCTAGTTGTTCTGTCAATGCAAGAGCTTCCTCGTCTTTGACATTTACAGGGATTAGATGCACATCAAACGGTGCCAATTCTTTTGGAAAATTGATTCCCCAAGCATAGCGATAGTCTCCCTTTGGTGTCTTATTGACAAAGAGACGAGCGTGTTGCTCCATAACAGCTGATAAGAGGCGACTGACACCAATACCATAGCAGCCCATTACGACAGGAACTGCACGACCATTTTCATCTAAAACAGTCGCATTCATGCTTTCTGAATAACGAGTTCCTAATTTAAAGATATGTCCAATTTCAATGCCGCGTGCAAATTTCAAAACGCCTTGTCCGTCTGGTGAAACTTCTCCTTCACGCACCTCGCGAATATCTACATATTCTGCTGTAAAGTCTCGCCCTGGATTGACACCTGTCAAATGATAACCGTCTTCATTCGCACCAACAACTGCATTGCGAACGTCCTCCACCTTGCGGTCTGCGATGATTTGAACATCTTCTGGAAGATGAACGGGTCCAAGAGAACCAAAGTTTGCACCAAACAGTTCATGAACTTCTTCTTCGCTTGCCGGTTCAAAGAAATCAGCACCCAAATAATTTTTCAACTTCACTTCATTCAGTTGATCATTTCCGACAAGCAGAGCCACGATAGGCTTTTCGTCAGCAATGTAAACCAAGGTTTTGATTGTTTGGCTTTCATCAACATGAAGAAAAGCAGCGACTTCATCAATTGACTTGCAATCTGGGGTTTCTACACGCGTTAATTCCTCTTCTGCTACAACACGATTGCTTGGTTTGTATTCATTTGTTGCCATTTCAAGGTTTGCAGCATATCCTGACTCACTCGAATAAACAACAGTATCTTCACCAGACACCAACCAGCTCGTCAATTCTTCTTTTATCGCTTCTTGTACGTCTGTCGGAATTTCATCAAAGCTAGTGACTGACTTGTCTAGGACAACCCAGCGCGTAAGGTCGGTACGGTCAGGTGTAATGGCCATAAATTCTTGGCTATCCTTTCCACCCATAGCACCACCGTCACCGATAATCCCTTTGAAATCAACCTCACTTCGTGTAAAAATATTCTCGTAGGCCGTCTTATACTCATCGTAAGTCACATCTAGGCTATCATAATTAGCATGGAAGCTATAACCATCTTTCATGATAAATTCACGTGTCCGCAATAAGCCATTACGAGGACGCTTTTCATCACGATATTTAGCCTGAATCTGATAAAGATTAAGCGGTAATTGCTTATAAGATTTTACAGAATCCCGTACAATTGCGGTGAATGTTTCTTCATGAGTGGGCCCCAAGATAAAATCTGAACCTTCGCGATTTTTTAACTTATAGAGATCTTCACCGTAGGTATCATAACGACCTGATTCACGCCAAAGGTCGGCACTAAGGAGGGCTGGAGCTAACATTTCGACCGCACCGATTTTTTCAAATTCTTCTCGCATGATTTTTTTTACTTTTTCAATCACGCGATTAGCCAATGGTAAGTAAGAGTAGACACCTGCTGAAATTTGGCGGACATAGCCCGCACGCAGCATAAGTGCATGACTGATGACTTGTGCATCACTAGGCATTTCACGTAGTGTTGGGATTAACATTTTACTTTGTTTCATAAATTCTTCCTTTTATTTATTATTTAGAATTCACCTTTTAAAAGAAGGTTCTCATAATATCATTCCAGGTCACCGCAATCAGCAACACCACCATAATGGCGACACCTGCTAAAGTGACATAGGTTTCTGTTTCCTGTTTCAATGGCTTGCGACGAATGACTTCAAGAAGATTGAGCACAATCTTTCCACCGTCAAGCGCTGGGATAGGAATGAGATTAAAAATACCAATATTTAGAGATAGCATAGCTAATAAAGCGATAACACTTTCAAGACCGCCTTTAGCAGCGTCACTACTGGCTTTGTAAATCGCCACAGGACCGCCTAGTTTATTGATGTCTGGGTGGAAAATTAAATTTTTTAAAGCGTCAAAGATGCGGAAACTAGCGTTCCAAGCCATGCTAAACCCACCCGCGATCATAGACGGAAAATCTGATTTCAAGCCCGGCATCACTCCTAATAGATATCTTCCTTGCTCTTTTTTAGGCTTAACTGTCAGCTCTCGAACTTTATTTCCGCTTTTAACCGTCACATTTAGTTCTGATTGCCCTTTACTGTTTTTCGTCTCAGACTGAACAGCTTGGGTCAAATCCGACCAATTCTTAATTTCGGCTTGACCAACTTTTAAAATCTGGTCGTTATTTTTTACACCAGCTT
>ERZ772918.287-NODE-287-length-38369-cov-22.0695_pt1 | contig 38369 bp, 33 predicted proteins | sample MGYA00512118_ERZ772918 | MGnify/ENA primary metagenome ERZ772918 (study PRJEB29015, sample SAMEA2737939) | human oral metagenome | biome: human oral; feature: human-associated habitat; material: dental | place: China | collected 2135 ... | reverse complement strand
GCTTTTACCACGATAGCCACTGGAGTCGTTTTGTCATAACCGCCCTCGATGAGTTCAGCTACAACCTTATCTAACATTTGAACGCTAAGGAAAATACACATTGTCGCTTCATGAGATGCTAACATGCGCAATTTTTCCTTTGGAGGCATCGGCGTACGGCCTTCCATACGCGTAATAATAACTGTTTGAGATACATTTGGTAATGTATACTCTTGTTTCAATGCCGCTGCTGTAGCAAGGAAAGAGCTTACGCCCGGTACGACTTCATAAGAGATACCCATGCCAGCCAATGCATCCATTTGCTCTTGAATAGCACCGTAAATAGCAGGGTCACCTGTGTGAAGGCGAACTACACGTTTACCAGCCTCAACGGCCGCTTTCATAACAGCTAAAACCTCATCAAGGTTCATCGTAGCACTGTTATGAATTTCACAGCCTGGTTTACAAGCCTCTAAAATGGCAGGGTTTACCAAGGAACCCGCATAAATTACAACATCTGCCTCTTGCACTAAACGATACCCTTTGCGAGTAATTAACTCAGGATCCCCAGGGCCTGCACCTACGATATGTACGTCAACCATATTACTCTCCTTCTGCGATACGCGTTGCAGATACGATGAAAATTGGACTCAATGGGTCTAACAAATGATAAGGACCAGCCTTGCGGTAACGACTGATAGACATTTGGTAACCTTCATACGTGAAAGGACGACCTTTCAACTCTTTCAGAATGGTATAGCCAGTCTCCATCGTTACAGCCGTCACTACTAAACGGCCGCCTACTTTTAAAAGACGTTGCGCTTCGTCCATGATGCCTGTCATGCCACCAGCGCTACCACCGATGATAACCGCATCAAGCTCTGGCAATTCTTCCATGCCTTCAGGAGCTTTGGATTTGATTACGGTCATATTATTTACATTGAATTTCTTTATATTCTCATTGATAAGGTCGATGCCTTTATCAAAGCGCTCAATGGCATATACATGCCCTTTAGGAGCTGCCAAGGCTGCTTCAATAGAAATAGAGCCCGTACCAGCACCTACGTCAAGGACGATGCTATCCTCCTCGATGCGTGCCTCGTTCATAACGGCTTTACGAATTTCGCATTTCGTCATCGGCACATCGCCGCGTATAAACTCCTCATCAGGAATTCCGAAAAAATGTCTCATCCTAGTACCACCATTACAGAATGACCAAAGCCTTCGAGCTCAGTTAACACCTCTAGCGTAGAGTCTACGATTTTTTCATCATCATAACTCAAGCGCTCAAGGGCTGCCGCTCTCGTTTCTTTTGGCCAACCTGCATCTATTAAAATACGCGCAATATGCGCTGGATTATATTCTGGGTCAGTTAAGAACCCCATCTTTTTACCTGCTTCATACACGAGTTTCTCTGGTGCCGGTTGGCGCCCATGAAAACTCATCAAGTCCGCATCATGCCACACCTCATTGAGTCGAGCAAAGGCAAAGGTCATAGAACTAATACCTGGTACCACCTCAATAGGATTAGCAGTAAATTTCTTCTTTAAATAGGGCAACAAGCTATAATAGCCTGTATCACCACTAACCATGACCACCACGTCATGGCTCTTGAGCTCATGCTCAATTTGTTCGGCTAGTAAACTAAGTTTACCCGTTACAGGATATGTAATTTGTCCAGGCTCTTGAAAGTCCTCTAAGGACCGTTCACTGCCTACCAGTACTGTAGCATGTTTAATTAAATTAAGACCTCTAGGCACCACATAATCAGGATTACCCGGACCAATGCCTACGATATACAAGGTATGTGCCAATGTTCAAGTTCTCCTATCTCTTTTGCATGTTTATCCATTGCCAAAATCTCGCCTTTTAAGGTCGTAATGATGATACCTACCTCTGCTTCGTTCGCAATATAGCGCTCACTACGTAGAGATGCACGATCTACAACACGTTGGTACACACCAGTAAGACCTTCTCGCGCCAAGATAGGGAAGGTAGACTCAGTAGTTTGGCAATTAAATAACTCTTCACAAACTGCTTGCGATGCCCCTTCTAAGGCAGCATAGGCCACGATACTTTCCATGCGGCCATCACTCATGCGATTATGAGTATGGAAGCTGCCACTAGCTAGTTTGATTAACTTACCGATATGCCCAATGATTAAGATTCGCTTGAATCCAATCTGTACAGCCTTTTCAAGCATAAAGCCAATAAAGTTACTCGTTTCTGCCATTTGGTTCTTATGAATACCTAATACTTGCTCTGCAAGATCTTGACCGATACGCCCCGGTACGAGAACAGCTGTTTCACATCCGTTAGCCTTCATAACTTTCAACTGTGGCACTAACGAGTTCTTAAACCCTTCTTCACTCATAGGCTTAACAATACCGGTAGTACCAATAATGGAAATGCCACCTTCGATACCAAGTGTATGATTCAAGGTTTTCTTCGCTAATACCTTACCATTAGGAACACTAACGGTTACCGTTACACCTTGACCATGGACACAAAGCTCTTCAAAGACGATGTTCATCATCGTCCGAGGTCCTGGATTGATAGCCGGTTCACCTGGCGGCATAGCAAGACCTGGTTTCGTTACGGTACCTACACCAAAGCCTGCTCGGAATCGCAGCTCACCAGTATTATCAAGGGTCACTGTCGTTTCCACATCATTGCCATGAGTTACATCAGGATCATCGCCCCCGTCTTTCATGACGGTCACCTTCGCCTCTGTATCGGATATAATCTCTACCGCTTTAATAGGAACCTCAATGTACTGCCCTTGAGGGTTCTCAATGACCACTTGGTCCACAATATTCTTATCTAAGAGGGCCAATAAACCAGCTTTCATACCTGCCGTAGCACATGAACCTGTGGTATATCCACCCTTCATGTCCTCCACTTTCATAAGGCCTCCTACACTGATAGTATTAGAGACTCAAACGAGTCTAACTAACCTATCCTATGGACATATAGTATTAAGAACGGAAGTTAACGAATTGCAATTCTACAGGGATATCCAATTGTTTTAGCATTTGGATTACTGCTTGCAAATCATCTTTATCCTTACCAGATACGCGCACTTGATCCTCTTGGATAGATGCTTGTACCTTAATTTTCATGTTTTTAATTGCTTTTACTACTTCTTTAGCATTTTCTTTAGTAATGCCTTTTTTAATAGTAATGATTTGGCGAACTGTTGCACCTGCTGCTGGTTCAACTTTACCGTAGTCAAGATTTTTAATTGCTACGTTACGTTTAACCATCTTGCCTTTTAAAACATCGATAATGGCATTCAATTTATATTCATCATCACCGATGATTTTGATAGTGTCGCCTTCAAGACTAATTTCTGCTTTAGAGCCACGGAAATCATAGCGCGTACCAATCTCTTTTTTCGCTTGGTTTACCGCATTATCCACTTCCTGCATATCCACTTCAGACACAACATCAAAGGAACAATCTTTAGCCATTTTATACCTCCTACACCTGAACCTGTTGGGCATAAGGTTCATAGCATTACTTTCATCATCCTCATATTCCAAGTGAAAGTGTAAAACTACACCAAATCGGAATACATCTCTATAATTATACCTTAAAATACGCTTATTTTCTAGGTAAATCGATTTTCTTAATTATAATTGTTAGCTATGTATTAATGAAGCTTTTATAAGTATAGTGAAAGTTCTCTAATACGGTTATGCAACGCAATATACAAGACAATAATATAAAAAACTAGCAACATACATAATACATGTACATTGCTAGTTTCTGTATAACGCTATTATGTTGTATTTAGTTTATAGCTAAGAACTATAACTAAAAATACTAATTAAGCCAAAACTAAAGACAATACAAATTCAAAGGAATTCTACAACCCATTATATTATAAAACGTTTACCGCATCATATGTAGGTTGTACAAGCCATTCGCCTTTGGAGTTCATGATTCCCCATTTACCTTTAGACTTAACAGAGCTGAAACCATGGTTAAAGGACTTAGCGTCTTCAATAAGTTTGTTTGTATCTCTAAATAAAATATGACCATTATTATCTATGATTGTATAGCCCTCTTTACCAGTATGAACCCATGTTACAGTATCGTTGTTGAACGGTTCAATAGTTGCTTCTGTTTGAGCAGAATACAAGGATTTACCACTATTCATATCGATAAGGTTTTTAACATGATCTTTCACAACCACTAAACGATCAGTCCCTGCAAAGGAAATAGAATCATATTTGAAGGTTACTACTTGCTTACCTGTTGATACATCGAAAATGCCCCATTTCTCAGTCTTATTGTCTCTTAACGCTAATAGACCATTTAATTTATCCATTTCACCTGCATCGTAATCGCCTGGTTGAATAACAACTTCACCTTTACGGTTCACAAAGTATAAGTTACCAGCATCTTTGATTACCGTACCATAAGCTGTGATAGGCCATACTTTATCTTTTTTGCTGTCGATTACGATATTACCAGAACGATCGATATAGCCACGTTTTGCACCATCATAGGCAAAACCACCTACGTGATAATGTTGACCACCTAAAAGCGCACCTCCAAGGATACCGCCCACGATGAAGCCACCTACAAGACCACCTAAATTAAAGCCACTCACAGAGCGGCGGTATTCAGCCAGACCATTACGGTATCTATATACCTCTTTAGATGGAGCATTAAATAATTCTTTACCAGTACCATCAATCGCTACGATTTTACCTTTAGCATTTTTAACAAAAGCACGGTCTTCGCTAAATCCAGTCACGATTTGACGGAATTGTGGAGCAATCACTACTTTATCATCAGTAGTTTTAAAGCCATATTTACCTTTTTCTTTAAACTCTACATAAGAATCACTTGCATACTCTTGAGTTGCTTCTTGTTTTACACGTTCTTTTAAAGCTTCCTCTTCAGAGATTTCTACACCCTTAGGCGTAACCCAAGTGTCTGTTTTCTTATCTACTTGAGCTAACACATTGCCCGTTTTATAATCAACATCTTTAATTTCTTTATACTTAGGCTCAATGGCAACGGTACCGTCTGGACGGATAACACCCCATTTACCACCTTGTTTCATAGCTGCTAATACACCATGTTCAAGGACTTCGTCATTTTTGAAAGTAGTGCCTTTACCAGATTTTAAAGATTTAGGTGCATTGCGATAAGGATTTAATGCACTCGCCACATCAGCTGCTATATAGCCAGAAAGTGCACTACGCTCTTCAATTTTTTGAGGAGTCATAACACCTACACTAGCTTTTGTGCTTTTAGTGGAGCTAGAGCTCTCTGTACGCACAGTAGAAGTTGATGTAGTCGTTGTATGTTGCTCACGAGTTACACGTGTACTAGTAGATGTTGGTGTATCGTGATTTGTTACCGTTGTGCTACTAGTAGATGTTGTAGTAGATGCCGCAAAAGTTGTTGTAGACATAGCCGCTAACACACATGCGACTAATACAGATTTCTTGTTAATATTCATAAACCTCTCCTTTTATAGAATAAGCTATAACCATACAGTCATTAACATACATATATAGTTCATAAAATATACTGTTATAACTAAACACACGGTTTTACAGTAAAAAAAGTTCACACATAAATAATGTATAAAATTTAATAATTCAAATTATACTATATGGACCTTCATAAAAACAACGAATTATGAAAAATTCTTCATTTTTATTTTATTTGTTATAATAATACGTATGAAAACAGCAACAATAATCGACTTAATTGTAGATTCTGATGTACACACACAATCTATAAATCATATTATAAAACAACAGCATATCTCCCAGCGCATGAGACGACGTTTACGAAGTGATGGCATCATAACAATTAATGGTAAACCTGCTACCTGGAATACGCTCATTCACGGTGGCGATCATCTCATTATGAAGTTAACACCAGAGCAAGAGTTTAGTTTAAGCCCTATGGAACTAGATATCATATATGAGGACGAATATATTTTAGTCATTAATAAGGCGGCTGGTATTCTTATGCACCCTACTTCTACCGTACGAGATCATACGCTAGCAAATGGTGTACTTCATTACTACCAAGAAACAAATCAGCATTATGATTTCCATCCCGTACACCGATTAGATAAGGATACCTCAGGTATTGTCATCATTGCTAAAACATCAGTGGTCCAACATGCTTTTGATAAAAAACACACCTATTTTTACAAAAGCTACGACGCCATTGTAGAAGGACATCTCCCGTCTGTGCCTATAAGCATTAACTGGCCTATAGGTCGTAAACCAGGCAGTATCATTGAGCGTTGTTGTACAGACCAAGGAAAGCCGGCTCGCACAGATATAACAGTGATTAGTAAAAATACAATCAAAATTAACTATAGTAAAAACAACTCTGATAATTTGATTAATAATAGTAATATATGTCCAACTGACAACTCTCTAATAGATCATAATCACTTTACTCATGTGCAATGCTTATTACACACAGGGCGCACTCATCAGATTCGAGTTCATTTATCTCAACTAGGGTATCCACTAGCTGGTGATGACTTATACGGTGGTCATCTAGAATTTATTCAACGCCAAGCACTGCATGCATCGCACGTAAGCTTTTACCATCCCATAACAAATGAATGGATCGAACTGCATGCAGAGATGCCAGAGGATATGAATGTATTGCTGAACGATTGAGCTGATATAACACCACTAAATAAATGCTAACACACAGAAATAACCCACATGGGTCACAAAATAAGACGAAATTTATGCATAAGTTATACAAAAAATATTGGCCCTTTATAGTGTTTCTTGATATACTTAACTTGAATTGATATATGATTGCAATAACAGAAATGCATCTAGTTCTTACAAACTAGAAATATTAGCAGTCACGGTATTAATAACATGATATAACAGGCCCTATGGCCAAGGAGGACAACATGCCATTAGTTACTACTACAGAAATGTTCAAAAAAGCCTATGAAGGCGGCTATGCTGTTGGCGCTTTCAATGTAAACAACATGGAAATCGTACAAGGTATTGTAGATGCAGCAAAAGAGGAACAATCTCCTCTTATCTTGCAAGTATCTGCAGGCGCACGTAAATATGCTAAACATATTTACCTTGTAAAACTTGTGGAAGCCGCTCTTGAAGACAGCAATCTACCAATCGCTCTTCACCTTGACCACGGCGATTCCTTCGAAATTTGTAAAGACTGTGTAGATGGTGGTTTTACATCTGTTATGATTGATGCATCTCATCATGATTTCGATGAAAACGTAAAAATCACAAAACAAGTTGTTGAATATGCTCACGCTCACGGCGTTGTAGTAGAAGCAGAATTGGGCCGTTTAGCAGGCGTTGAAGATGATGTAAATGTATCTGATGCAGATGCTCGCTTCACTGATCCTGAACAAGCTGCTGAATTTGTCCATCTCACAGGTGTAGACTCCTTAGCAATCGCTATTGGTACTAGCCACGGTGCATACAAATTCAAAGGCAACCCTTACCTGGATTTCGATCGTTTGAAAAAAGTGGGCGAATTATTGCCTAACTTCCCAATCGTATTGCATGGGGCATCCTCCGTATTGCCTGAATTCGTAGCAAAATGTAATGAATTTGGTGGCAACATTCCTGGTGCACAAGGCGTACCTGAAGAAATGCTTCGCAAAGCAGCTCAAATGGCGGTTTGCAAAATCAACATCGATACAGACCTTCGCCTCGCTATGACTGCATCTGTACGCGAATACTTGGCTCAAAACCCATCTGAGTTTGACCCACGTAAATATTTAGGACCTGCTCGTGATGCTATTAAAGGCATGGTAGCTCACAAAATCAAAAATGTATTAGGTTCTTCTAACAAACTATAATCAATGGCTAGTGGATTTTTAAAAGGAACCTTAATTTTAACAATTGCCGGTTTCGTAGTGAAAGCCATCGGTAGTATCAACTGGATTCTTCTATCTCGCATCTTAGGTGGTGAAGGCATCGGTATCTATCAGATGGCCTTTCCTATCTATTTGTTACTATTACAAATTTCGAGCGCAGGTGTGCCGATTGCCATCTCTATTTTGACGGCAGAACGATTAGCCTTACACGACTTTGGTGGTGCTAAGAGAGTATTCAATATTTCTTTTACAATGTTGACTATAACAGGTTTTATCGCCAGTCTTGCCATGTACTTTGGTGCAGATTGGTTAATCTCTAGTGGTCTCATTGCTGAAAGCCGTGCCTACTACTCTATCATCGCGCTCGCTCCGGCAGTATTCTTTGTAACATGGATTTCCTGTTTCCGCGGGTATATTCAAGGCTATGAAATGATGACGCCCACGGCGATTAGCCAAATTGTAGAACAATTACTACGGGTTATCGTTATGCTTGGTGCTGCTGCTATTTTATTGCCTTATGGCTTACCAGCCGCAGCAGGTGGTGCTAGTTTGGGTGCTGGTGTAGGTGCTTTTGGGGCCTTCCTGGTGCTGTTGTATTACTACTACAAATTACCTAAGGCTAGTAGTACTGGTGAAAGCTACGATGGTCCTCGTGAATCAGCTAAAGAAATTTTGTCACGACTCTTAACATTGTCTATACCAATTTCCTTAGCAAGTATCATGTTACCGTTGACGGCGAATCTCGACTTACTTATCGTACCACGTCGCTTATTAGATGCTGGGTTCCCGATGAACGAAGTAACAGAACTATTCGGTTACCTTACTGGGATGGCGGTGCCACTCATTAACTTGGCTACCATCATTACCGCAGCCCTTGCGACAAGCATTGTACCTGCTATCTCTCATGCCTTTGCAAAACGCGATCATCAAGGTATCTATGATCGCACTGCAGGCTCTATGCGACTAACATTTATGGCAACCGTACCATTTACAGTGCTATTATATGTACTTGCTGCCCCAACCGTTACACTGATTTACAATGCGCCTAAGGCAGAACTAGCAACGCAAATCACGGCGTTCTCTATATTCTTCCTAGGTGTACATCAAGTAACAACAGGTATCCTACAAGGTCTCAACAGGCCACGTATTCCAGTCATAAATATGGGGATTTCTCTCATAATCAAGGTCATCCTTAACTGGACACTGACCGCTATTCCTTGGCTGGGCATCGGCGGTGCCGCTTGGGCAACCGTTGCTGATATTGGCTTTGCGGCATTACTTAACTTGATTTATATCAAAAAATACACAGGCTACTTCCTTGATATTTCCCTTCTTTGGAAAAACGTGGTCAGTGCTGGTGTTATGGGTATACTCATCTTCTTGAGTTACCACTATTTAACAGATATCTTACCAATGTGGGCTAACTTTATACTCACTGGTATCGAAGGCTTATTGCTCTACGTTATTATCATGGTCCTTTTAAAAGGCCTCAATAAAAACGATGGTGCTAGCATGCCACTCGTTGGTAGATTCTTTAGATAAGCTATATATACTTACATAAAAATAGGTTCCTAATAGTCACCTATATGACCATTAGGAACCTATTTTTTATTTACTTATTTTAATCTTCTTCTTATTTTAAGCCTGTATACCTATCATTGTTAAAATTTCCATTATAATTGGAATTACTACAACAAATAGTATGGTACTAATCATGACTAAACCTGTAGCAAATGGCAAATCAGCTTTTGATTCATTAGCTACAATCGGCAATACTGCAATAACAGGTCCTGCTGATTGTACAACAAAGGTGATGATTGCAATTGGTTCTTGAACTATACCTGCTCCATATTGTAAAACCATAATCAAACAGAACATGATAATCGGGGAAATAACAAATCGTCCTACAATCCCACCGATGGAATCTTTATTTAAACGCATGCTCTTTAAACCCGTATCATGAAGTACAATACCAATATAAATCAAGGATAATGGGGTTACCATATCACCTAAGTAATTCAAGGTAGTATGCAAAATTGGAAGTAAAGGAATTTCAAAGAACAAGAAAATTAATGCCACAAAAAAACCTATCAAAGGTGGTGGTAATAACTTCTTCCAATCAAATTTATGCTTCTTGCTTTTACCTTCAATAGATACTGAACTATTATGTATACTATCAATCTTATGGGATCCATTATTAAAATCTACTTTAGGATTTGGCAGTGGATCTAGTTCTATAAGAAATACCCCTACCATCCATACGGAAATAGTGTTACCGATGTAATATAACAGGAAATACGGTAGCGCATCTTGCCCAAAGAGTGCAATTTGCACTGGTAACCCAATAAACAAGCAGTTATCATTTACTACCATATTGATAAAAATACCACGTCGTCCTTTAGGAACTTTCAGCATTTTCATCATAATGAACGCTACAATATATGCAATAACATATGTTAGGACAACCACTAACATGCCATATCGTAAATTCCATATATCTGAAGTATGTAGGTGATGTAATACGGATATAAATACTCCCGCTGGTAATGCAACCGACATGATAAATCGCGATAAATTACCACTAAAGGTAGGGTTAAACATGCCCTGTCCTTTTAATATATATCCTAACAAAATAAGTAGCACAATAGGTATGATACTTTGCAAAGATGTTAGAAAAACCATAGTAAACCTCCCGTACAGTTCATTCGTAGTTTATCATATCATGTTTCGCAATAAACTTATACAACTATATCTTGAAAGAAAATATAGTAAAATGTATCAACTTTAACATATTTTCTCTATTATAAGTCTTATAATTATATCTATTAGTAGTGTTTTTATCCATAAAAATCTGATACACTAACATCAGGTTGTACAGATTTTTACACATATGAGGTGATATTATGACGAAACCATTTATTGGCATATCTGGCAATATCTTACGAGATAATGGTGGTCCTTACGTAGATTTATTGCGTTCTTACGTAAACCAAGACTATCCTCGTTCTATTGAGGAAACTGGTGGCATTCCTGTTATAATTCCATTTACCGAAAATCTTGATGTAGCTCGCGAAACGGTAGCAAAGCTTGACGGCTTGTTATTATCCGGCGGTCATGATGTATATCCTCTTCACTATGGAGAAGAACCTTTGCAAGGTCTTGGCGATGTATTTCCGGAGCGCGATCGATTCGACTTTGCTTTAATCAAAGCAGCAGAAGAAAAACAAATTCCTATCTTTTGTATCTGTCGTGGCTTACAAATCTTAAATGTATATCGTGGCGGCTCTTTATTCCAAGATTTAAAATATGATCAAAACTGTACAATAAAACACTCTCAGAATCAAACACCTTCTCTTGGCACCCATACTGTAGAAATTGATTCCAAATCAAAACTAGCTGGTGCTATAGGTTGCAATACTTGGATTACGAACTCCCATCATCACCAAACAGTTAAAAATGTCGGTAAAGGATTACAAGTTGTAGCAAGAGCTAAGGATGGTACTGTAGAAGGTTTAGAGGATCCAGCCTATCCTTGGTTAGTAGCCTGTCAGTTCCACCCAGAAATGATGTCTACAAATGATGAAAATGCAAAACGTTTATTTACTGCATTCGTAAAAGCAACTCAAGAAAATATAACTAAATAGTAGGAAGATTGTATCATGAAAGAAACAGGAAAATTTGGCTTTTGGAGTATTGTACTCCTTGGCATCAATGGTATTGTAGGAACAGGTATTTTCCTACTACCTAATAAAGCATATTCCATAATTGGTTCCGCTAGTTTAGGTGTACTCTTATTTGACGCCGTTATCGCTGGCTGCATCGCCCTTTGCTTTGCAGAAGCAGCCAGTTTATTTACACGCAATGGTGGTCCTTATCTATATGCAAAACATGCTTTAGGTGACTTCTGGGCATTTGAAGTGGGTGTTCTTAAATGGATTGTTACCGTCATTGCTTGGGCGGCTATGGCCGTTGGTTTTGCTACAGCATTAGGTGCTGCAGTACCAGCTTTAAGTGGTGATTTTGCAAAGGATGTCATTTCATTTATCTTAATTGTAGGCCTTACGATTGTAAATATATTTGGTGTTAACGTATCCAAATTTGTTAACAACTTAATCACTATATCTAAGCTAGTTCCTCTTGCCCTATTTATTGCAATTGGTATTTTCTTTATAAATGGAGCTAACTTTACGCCAGTCTTCCCTCAAGACATCTATGTAGATGGATCATTTGCTCAAGCTGCGGTTCTTCTATTCTTTGCCTATACAGGGTTTGAAGTCATTGCCATTGCTGCAGAAGATATGAAAAATCCTAAAAAGAACTTACCACGTGCTATTATCATGTGTATGCTTCTTGTATCGGTTCTATATATGGCGATCCTCGCCGTATCTATTGGTGTACTTGGTACAGATTTAGCAAATACTAAGGCTCCAGTACAAGATGCATTCAATGTGATTGTTGGACCTATTGGCATGTATATCGTATTAATAGGCACCTTAATCTCTATGGGTGGTATCAACTTTGCTGAAGCTTACTATGCGCCTCGTGTAGCTACATCCATGGCGGAAGATGGTATGCTACCAAGTGCGTTGGCAAAACGCAATCGTTACAACGCACCATATGTAGCAGCCATCGTTACTGCCATTGCCAGTGTTTTACTTGCCTGGTCCGGCTCCTTTACTACACTAGCAGCCATCAGTGCAGTATCTCGCTTTACACAATATCTACCAACGTGTTTGGCTGTTATTATCTTCCGTCGCAAATGGGCAGACAAAGCTCGTTCCTACACAATCCCTGGTGGCTACTTAATCCCAGTCATCGCTATCGGCACATCCCTATGGATGCTTGCCCAAGCTCAAACTAACCAATTATTATGGGGTCTAGGCGGCTGTATCGTAATCTTGCCATTCTACTACTCCTACTGGAAAAAGAAAAAAGCTGGTCTCATTAAAGACCATGACGAAATGTAAATAATACAAAAAACTACCAGTTATTCACAATATCTAGTGACTTATCCTTTCATAGTAGAAGGTCTGTTTAAAAGATATATGTTTAACTGGTAGTTTTTATTTTATCTATTAATCGTAATTAAATTAGCTCTATCAAAAGAGTCGTATCGACTAATATAGATTCTCTTCTATAATAGTGTCCTTCGTTAAGTCCTCTTCGATATAACCAACTTCATCGGTAGCTTCGTCTTCGTCACGTGTATCGATATAGATACTAATAAGGGCTAATGCGCCTTCTTCATTGAGGGTTGCAATGGTACTCATAGGCCCATAGGTTAAAATAAGACCATCTTCTTCATCGCGAATGATATGAGGCACCGCATCAAAGTGTTGGTTCATTAATTGATCAAAGTAATCCTCTACATCTAGGCCGCTTTCAAGGGTTATAGATTCAGCATCGCCTTTTTGGAATACAACGCGTGTGTCTTCATCGATATATTGATAGAAATCGTCTACATCAACATTCGCGGTTTCAAGCCATATACTAAGGGCTGTAGTCCAGTCTTTCACAGTAGTAGGCGCAGAAATAAAGGCATATTCGCTTTCATCAGTGCCAAAACGAAGATCATCATACTCGATACTATAATTTTCTTGGCTTGAAACGATACGATCTACAAGTCCTTCATCATTTACGTCTACAAAAATCATGTACACGTAATTATCGTTACTTTCATAGGAAATGGTTAAACCATGACGCCCCTCGTGAAATAACGCATCCTCCTCATACACATCAGTAATATGCATGACCTTGCAAGTAACAGGTACATTATCAGCCTTGATGGACTCAGTCATAGAGGACAAAAACTCAACAGTTTCATTGCGGTTTCGTCCAATGATGCCACGGCCTGTAGACAGATACTCACAATCTTCACTTAACATATGTTCAATACCGTGAATATCTGCGGATTCAAGAATAGATTTTATCAATAAAAGAGCTTGTATTTCAGTCATACTACGCCTCCTATACACTGTACTTATTACTTCTATTATTGTAACACAATTATAATAACTAATAGGTCTATTCTCTTGATTTTCTACATATTTATCATATACTTAAAAAGTACATATTGATTTAAAATCGGAGGCCCCTATGAAATATACTACTATCGTTTTTGATTGCGACGGCACATTGCTCAATACAGCTACAGATTTAGCCAACGCCGTAAATCATGTACTACGTACACATAACTTCCCTGAAAAATCGCTAACAGAGGTAAAAGTAGCTCTGGGTAATGCAGTAACCTATTTGATGCGTCAATGTTTACCAAGTACAGTAGCTGATCATGAATTAGATCCATACATTGAGGAGTTCAAAGCTTACTATGGTGAGCATTTAAAAGACACAACAGCTCCTTACCCAGGCATCCTAGATATGCTTGATATACTGCGTAAACAAGGTTATAAATTAGCCATCGTATCCAACAAAATCCAAGAAGGTGTAACGCCACTCAATAAAGAGTACTTTGGTGATCGTTTACCTGTTGCCATTGGTGAAAGACCAGGATTACAACGTAAACCAGCACCAGATATGGTACTACAAGCCTTAAAAGAACTAAACTCTACACCGAACGAATCTATTTATGTAGGTGACTCTGAAGTTGACGTAGCTACTGCAGAAAACTCCGGCCTACTTTGCATCGGTGTTACATGGGGCTTTAGAGAGGAATCTCTCCATCAAGAACTAGGCGTCACACATATTGCCCGAAAAGCAGACGATATTGTAAGCATTGTTGAAAGCTTAAATAAATAATAATTTCCTTTAGGTAAAAGCATATTATAATAGTTTGAAAACTATATAAACTCTTGCACAACAAAAGAGGTTCCTAATGGTCACAAGTTGACTCATAGGAACCTCTTTTTAATTTACTTTTACTATACCCGTTCAGCTAAATATTACAGACTGACTAAATACATTAGGATACACAAATATGGAAGTCTGATCAAAAACACCTTATTTATAACTAAACTGCGCATCCATAATCATTTTGCGCAACTGCTCAATGCGAACACCATTTGGTAGCTGGTCTCTATAAAACTGCAACTTATAATAGTAACGAGTATCTTCATAATCAGTAACTAATACCATGTCCGTCCTATTATGTAATGGCCAGCCATACATAAATTCAGCTAGTAAACTGCGCACACCATCATTATCGACCTCTGTTACATCATGCTTAACAGGCAATACCATCTTTGCAGTAGGTTCAGGAACCGTTCTATCTTTAACAATTTTTTCAATCTCTTTATCTAAAGAGATACTTGTATTATCGATAGATCTAGCCTTCACATGCATAAAAACACCATCAGAGGTTCTAAAGGCTCTGCCATCTATATCTTTAGTTTCCCCTTTAGTCTCTACAGCATCCTTCAATACACGGAACTGATACGGTCCATAAAACTTGGTTGCTGTAATAGCATCTAATTCTTCATCATATTGGCCATTATGTACATTCGTAACATGTATGATAGGTCTTATATCCACTGCTTGTGAAAGCATTGGTGCTACAAAACATAAACCTAAAGTCAATAGCATAATATAACGTTTCATATGAGTTTCCCTCTCCCTAAAAACTATTATCTTATTTGTATTGTAACATAATTTATCTATCCTATAATAATAATTACAAAGCGAAAAAGGTTCCTATTGGTCACCTAGGTGACTATTAGGAACCTCTAATCTATTTACTTTTATTATCCACAACACTATATTGAACTTGAGGCCTCTAAATGGGTCCAGCCTTTGCTAATCTTCTAGAGATTGGCGGTGATCAATATGAGTACATTCAAAGTGTTATCATTAATGATTTCCTTTGGCATACTTGTGGCGACCATTATCATGGCAGCTAAATGAATTGACATCTAGCAAAAGTTAGCTTTTCACAGAATTAGGCTATGAAAAAAGGCCCGACTGTGAAGTCAGACCGTTTCTTCAACATTAAATTCTAGAAGCGAAGTCTGGCGACCAAACCATTTATGCCTCACTTTGATATAAATTATATCATATCTAAACAAGGAAAGAAATCCAAAGATTTCTTTCCTTGTTTTCAATTATAAATCATCATAATGCATACGATAGTGACTTAGATCACCGACAAGATGTCCTTTCAATTGCTATATTTGTAATATATTCCTACTGGGCTGACGGATACGTAGAATTGACTACATGCACAGTAGCACACATCGTGTGATAGCCGACCGTCTGGGCAAGCTTTTGTTCAGATGGTCTTTTTTATTGCCTTCTCGTAACAAATGCTTCTTTATCTATATCTGAGTATCTCACCTATATGAAAGGAGTTTTCTTATGAGAAATCGTTGGTTTATTGCATTAGCAGCCATTGGTTTGCACATATCCATTGGTAGCGTATATGCATGGAGTGTACTCACACGTCCTATTATGGCAGATATGGGTTTTACTTTATCGCAAACAACATGGACATTCTCGTTAGCCATTTTAATGCTCGGACTATCTGCGGGCTTTCTTGGCTCCTTTGCAGAAAAAATTGGCCCTAAGAAAAGTGGACTTCTCGCTATGTTATTCTGGGTAACCGGATTATTGGGTACGGCCTATGCACTTAGCATACACAATCTTACCTTACTCTATCTCTTCTACGGCATCATCGGTGGCATTGGACTAGGCATTGGTTATATAACACCAGTTTCTACGCTCGTGAAATACTTTCCAAATCGCCCAGGATTTGCTACTGGTTTAGCTATTATGGGTTTTGGATTTGCTTCTCTCATTGCAGGGCCTCTTATGCAATTCCTCGTAGCTCAATTTGGATTGGTAAATAACTTCATTATCCTCGGTGTAATCTATCTAGTGATTATGGGTGCCTCTTCGCTCTATTTGAAAGCACCTCAACAAAAACACTCAACTCGAACTACGAAAGATAAATCTACCATGTACGTTCATACCCATGGCATGCTAGCCAATGATGCCATGAAAACTTGGCAATTCGGTGCCCTTTGGTGGGTATTCTTTATTAATATTACCTGTGGTATAGGTCTACTATCCTTAGCATCACCTATGGCGCAAGAAGCCATTGGTATGACACCTACAGCAGCTGCATCACTGGTTGGTATCATCGGTATCTTCAATGGCGGGGGTCGCATTGCATGGTCTACGATCTCCGATTACCTTGGACGAGCAAAAACTTACATACTTTTCTTTATTATAGAAATCGTCGCATTCTATTTACTCGCCCAAACCAATAGCGCCCTAACATTCCAAATTTTAATTCTTCTCATTATCACCTGCTATGGTGGCGGGTTCTCCTGTATGCCAGCATATCTTGCAGATCTCTACGGTATACGCCAACTTTCTACCATTCATGGTCGTATTCTAACTGCTTGGGGATTAGCGGGCATCACAGGCCCTATGCTCGTATCATACTTTCACGAAGCAGGATATGGCTATACTACTGCTTTAGAATGTTTTGCCGCTCTATTTGTGTTAAATACAATTATTGCTATAGTCCTAAAAATATACGGAAAACGAGAATTACACAACTAATAACTCCATTTAAGCATGGAGAAACGGCCTGACATGATGTCAGACCGTTTTTTCAATTATAAATACTAGAAGCGAAGTCTGGCGACCAAACCATTTATGCCTCACTTGGATATAAACTATATCATATCTGGACAAGGAAAGGAGTCTAAGGATTTCTTTCCTTGTTTTCTTTTATAAACCTTTATTGTACATATAAATTCTTTATAGAAACATCTATAGTAACCTATGCCTTATAATCTAGTAATCTACTATAGTCATTGCAATTTATTCGCTTAAAAATCCTCTAAAGTATATATAGGCAAGTACCTTTGGGCAAATGCAAGATTTTTATTGAGTTCAGCCCATTTCGGAGCATCACCAATAACATAGATATACTCCCTTGCTCTTGTAAAGGCTACATTTACATTGTTAGCGTTAACCCATTTAATAGCCCCATTAGCCGTGCCATCGCTTTGACAGCCTAACATATAAATAACGACTTTAGCCTCTTTACCTTGGAAGGTATGTACAGTCCCTATATTATCATCTAACCAATCTTTCTTATTATCCTCCTTGGTCCAATTCACAATATCATTACTAAGGGATCCCATATACTTTTTAAACCCATATGCAACACTAGTAAATGGTGTAATGATAAAAATATCTTTAAACTCCACATTTCTTGCTCGTAACTTTTGAATCAGTTCAAAAGCAATTTGGCCTTGTACTTGTATATATCGATCTTTACCCATAGTAGATTCAATATTACTTGTATCATATGTTATCCAACAGCTCTCTTTGCATGGCTCAATAGACTCTTTAGGCTCCATGGTCTTATTAATCATAAAGCCACCATAAGATAACTCATTAGCTACTGTAAACATAGGATTCTTACAGCGTCTATGAATAACGAGCGGGCAACCGACCCAAGATTCGGAACCATCAAGATTTTTGATAATGCCTGCAAATGGATTTTGTGCATCAGCTAAGCTTTGTACAGATAGCTCTTTACTCCGATATTTACCAATACCTTCGCCACCAATTTTTTCTACAAACAAATCCTGTACAGTTTGTACAGGTTCAATCTGTTTAGGATCACCAACTACTACGGCCTTCTGCGCACGGAACAATGCCCCTACAAGCATATGAGGTGACGCCTGCCCTGCCTCATCAATAATAATGGTACCTAACGAGCTTTCAGATTTACAATTAATCAAAAATCTCTCCACAGCAGCAAAGGTGGAGGAAATAACTGGTACTGCAATCATCAAGGAATTAAGTAATGCAGGGAATATGGCATCAAGGTCAAAATTTTTCTGTAAATTTTTCCTATCATTTAATGAGCCCCAATACTGACTAAGTAATTGCATATTTTTTCTGAAAGCATCACTCATAACAACAGTCTTTTGTACTTGTAAGGCATTGTATAACAAACGTTCTCTACATTCATTTAAGTAGTTACACACATATAAGAACGCTGTATGGGCCTCTGCTCGGTCCTCATCAGGTGACATTAACTTTGATGCTATATCATCAAAACAATGTATCGTGTCTTTATTATCAGTTTTTAATATACCTAAAATATCTTGCTGTGTATGTTCTGCATTTTGGACAGTACCATCAAGTTCTTTAATATCAGATAATAGACCATCTTTCGTATTGATTATAAATTCACGCTCATTAACCAATTTGTGTAATGCATCTAATTCACTTTTAACATTTTGAAGTTTTGTAGTCTCGTCTTCAATAACTGATAACAATGCAGCATTACTCATGGCTTCTAAAATAGACCAGCTAGTAGCACTCCAAATCTTATCAATAATAGAACGTTTGCTGTTCAACTCTATTAATTTAGACTCAATACTATTTTTACGCTCTATCAACTTCAACAAATTATCATCTAAATCATAATACTTACTTAATTGTTCATTGATTACAAGAACTTCCTCTTTTAATTTATCGATTTTACCCTTTAATTCTTGAATCAAATGAATATTCTCTTCATAGGCTGTTACATAAGTAAATAATGCTTTTACAAGATTATGTTGAGCCTGAAACTGTTTCTTGGCACTTTCAAAAGCATCTTGAGCACTAGGCATACGCATAATAGAGGACATATCTGAGGATAATACATCTAATACTGGCATAAATGTGTTTATATTAGACTTCTTACCAAGTCTCGCAGAAATTAAGCCCCATTGTTCATTACTCTCTGCTAAACGATCTGCTAAAAAGGTAAAATATACCTCATTAGATTTAACAAATTGATACTTCTTATCCTTAGCAAAATAAGATAAATCAACCTGTTGATTGGAGGAATCTGGATGAAATAATGTAGACCCATCAGTCCCCTCTTCCACAGAGGAAATATTTGGCAATTCTAATGTAATATTTTCAACGGCCTTATTATTTGATGAAAGCACCAGCATGCCATATAATGCAATATCACTAGGTATATCATAGTAAAAAGAGATCCCATCTCGGCCCACAACCTTTTTGAAGATATCATTTACATGATTACTTTCACAAAACTTAGCAGCACGTTCAACAATATTACTAGCAATGATATCCTTCAATAACGTAGTTTTTCCTGTACCAGGAGGCCCATTAACAGAAAAGACGTCTTTAGGATTCTCCTTAGCAATATTAACAGCAATTTGCTGCATAAAGGATAAGTTAAACTTTGAAGGCCATCTACCATATGGTAATACCTTCGGATTATACCATTTACGCATCTGCTTAGTATCTTTCAACAAATCATAATGCTCAATATCCTGATTAAGACTATTGATATAAGACAATACCTTATTATTATCCTTTAATGTATCGATGCGCTGTAAGACCAACTGTAAATCATCAAGGAAAAAGCTAGATTTTAAAACATTTACAGGCATTGTATCAGCTTTAACAAGCTGAATCTCCTCGACCGTAAAGCCACAATAGCCATAAACATCGCCAGCACGGAACATGGTAACGCCCATAGGCTCCAAGATATGCTTTTGTATATACACATTGATCACATGTGCAGCCTCATCAAGGGATATCTTTTCTTCAGGAAGATTAAAACCATCCTCAATTTCTTTAACAACTTCATCCCAGCCATCTAACTTAATATCTTTAAACTCCACATCAGGCTGAAACATCATTTGATAAATTACCCAAATAAAAGGAGCAATTTGTAGACTGCCCTCTTTATAGTATCCCTCCGCATCAACGATAAATGATGCACTATACACATTTCCTAAATATGGTTTTTCAGGATATTCAATTTCTAATTTATCAATGAAAGCCTCTAATATTTCAGTCCCTTTAACTACACATAACAGAACAGCATGTTCATCGTCTAAAACATATTCCTTTTCATCCTTAAAATATTTAATCTCATCAATAATAGAGTAATTATAAGGATCATTTGGTAAGGGTACTACATACGTAGAAACACGTGAATTAGTTCTTTTCCAATAAGATTTTATTACAGACTGTTGATAAATAGTAGTTGTATCATTCTCAGTAGTAAATACAAGCTCATTAACATACTTCTTAGAAATTGCTTTATACTTAGGAACCTCTTTCGGTTGCAAACATTCAAGTGAATACCAATACTTTATAATTTGCTTTGCAGTATCTTTCATCTATACCTACCCTCTCATTAGACTAATGAAACTATTATATAAGTAAAATAAAGAGATTTCATGAAAATAAAATAAAAACAGTCCACCCGTAAAGCCAGACTGTTTCTTAAAGATGTTACAACATTAATAATACTTAATGTTTCTCATAAATTTTTAAAGGTACTATATTATTTAGTTGCTATGGTTCTAAATGCACTATTATTTTTCTTTTATCTAATTTAAATTCACCAACTAAACTACAATCATGTAACCTATTTAATAAGAATAGCCAAAATAGAGTTAAATAATATTGAAACTATTTTGAAATCTACATATTCCCTATTTTTTTTAAATATTTAATATAAATATCCTTTAAGCGAACTATATTCTCTAAAGTATCGTGCATCAAATCGTCATAATTACTATCATCATCAAAATTTAATCCCGGTATCTCTAAAATAACTTCTGATTGTTTTAAACTATCAATGTTTTTCCATATTAAGGGATACATTACATCTTTTTCAATATCATCCTTAAATTTTTCAAGTAACTGATATAGATTTTTATTATCACGAATACATAGGGCTATTCTAATACAATGTGCTTTATCAGTAAGTTTTATCTCCATACGAACATTACTTACACCAAGAGATATAGACATTCTATCCTTAGTATTTGCTTTTCTATTTTTTAATATTAAAGATTGAGTAGAACTATATTCTATAAAACGAGACCAAAAGTCATATCGAGCAGCTTGTGAACGATTTAATGTTTTATTTCTAGATTTCATATTTCCATTTTTAATAAAATCATTTGGCATTTGTACAATTTCAAATTTAGGAGCTGGCAAAGAGTCCCCGATTCGATAAGCCTTTAATTCAATTAAAAAGAAATTAATATCATTCTCAGTATTATTATTTAACCATTCAATAGCACTCTTATGTTCTGAACGTGCATTTGTAACAATCCAAATAATTTTTGAAGCATCTAATCCTGATGCATAAGTTATAATTTTTCCTAAATGATCATGGTTAGAACTTTCTAGTTGATTTTCAATAATAACAATTTTACCTTCATTATTATCATCCTTAGCTACAATATCACATCTATATGAGCCTACAAACTGTTCAGTTTCTATACCAGTAAAGGCTATCCCCAAATCTTCTCCTAAAATTGATAGATTTTCTTCTTTTGCAAGCCATGATGAAAAATCATATTGCTCATGAGCCCATAAATCCCGCACAGGAACAGCTTCCAGTTTCCCTATATTCATAAATCTCCCCTTAAATAACTACCACTCAATTGAACTTATAACAAGTCAATCTCTAATGCTTTTCTTAGTAAAGATACTAATTCTTCATATAATACTGTAGCTTCATCCAAATTACTTTGAATATCTTGGATTAAATTATGATTATCATAACTTAATCCTCTAATTTCATCCAATAGTGTTTCTTTATAAATTAATATACTATTTAATTTAAGGGTAAACTCAAATAAAGCTTTGAAATCTTCTTCCTTTATATATAGTCGAACATATAGCAAGTGTTTTTTCAATTTATTAATTGAATTATAAGCACTTAAACATTTGCTGCGATTATACCAATACACTACCTCTTTTAATGCTCTAGTCTTATTTAGTTCCCATTGATTTATTATATAAATTTTATCATTTTCATCTAATGAGATTTTATCTAAATAGTCAGAAATTTCCTGTTTAGTGTATCTAGAAAAATCAGGATGTTCTTGAATCGGTGAAGCAATATTACTCACAAAACTATAAGCTTGTACCATACATTGATTAACTTTTATGATTCGCTTATGTTTTAGTTCTATATAAATACGATAACTAGTTAAATTATGTTCAAAAGAGTATTTTAATTTTTCAAGTTCAGAATTCCACTTCTTTTGTTTTTTAAATTTATAGATAGTAAAAATTATTGTACATATAGAAAATAAAATAGATGCGTTATATGATATATCTGAAATAACACCAACAGCTTCCATGGCCCCTCCTAACATATAAAAATTATCAGTTCTATAATACCAAATAAAAAAACTATCTTATTAAAATATTCCTAAAACGCTTTTATAAAAGTAGTACATTTTTTATAGATAATGATAAAAATCTTTTGGCTTATATTTATTTATTTCACGTAAATAAGTGTCAAGAATACCAATATCAATTTTACAGTTTTGAAGTTTATCTAAACAATCGATGTTATCATTGAATAATGCTGCTGACAATCTAGGGGCAATAACAATATTCTTTCCACATGGTAATAACCGTTCGTATGTAAGCACATCAATAATTGGAACCGGAATACTACCAGGACCTAGTTCTAAAAATCCACTATAGGTTTCTTCTGTTTTTACATGATACTTACCATTGACTATTGACATAGAAGAACTTTCATCACCATTTATTAAATAAAATGGAAGTTGTTCAGCATCTAACCAAATAATAGAGTTATAGTCTGATGGAGAAGCAAATAACCATATCCCCTTTAGCCTAAATTCAATAATATTACTTTGTGATACTTGAATTTGAATGATATTATCTGATTTCTTATATCTAATCCCTATCAGCTCTTGATCCCAATAACCTGTACTAAACCAAATGTTATTCTGCTTTTTATATTGATCTTTAATAAATATATCTATCATTTGAATAATTCTATCAATATAATCAGAGCTATCAACATAAACTATCTTATTGTCAGCATGTGGATAACATCTACGTATTAATACAGTATATTCTTGATTTAAATCAATCGCTTTTTCAGCAAACTTTATACGTTCTTCATTTAATTTATATTCTTTATAATCTTGATCTATTGTATTTATTAAAGCTTCTAACTCCTCAATAGAATTAGGTCTCTCTTGTGGATCATATGCTAAGAAAGCATGTAATAATGGTTTAATTCTGTGATTTTTGTAATCCTTTATTGTAATCGTTCCTTCATATGTATGTTTCTCTAAAATCCAAAATAAAATTTGTCCAATAGCATACATATCCGAGGCTATACTACTTGATGCCTCAGGTTCTTTTTGTTCAGGAGCAGAAAACCTATAATTTGCCATTCGATCATGGTCTTTAGTTAGCTCACTATCTATAAATTTAGCAATACCAAAATCAGCTAAATAAAAACGCTCTTTTTCATCTATTAATATATTTTCAGGTTTTAAATCTCGATGAGTAATTTGATATCTATAAAGTGGTCTTAATGCATTCATAAAGAAACCTAAGATTTGCTCAAAAAGATTTTCCCTATCACCAGTATAATGGTCCATATAAGATTTAAGAGTTTCTTTATAATGTTTCATAATATAAAAGTAAAATTTATGCTCATTAAACTCAATACATTCAAAATTAATATAGGTAGCAATACCCATCTTTTCATGATTTTCTAAATACTGTATCTTAAAATATTCATTTTTAAATCTAATTTCATCTCTACTTTCTAGCTCCTTATTAAAAAATTTAATTACTACATCAAAATCTTTATATTTACCAGAATAAACTAATCCACTTCCACCTTGTCCTAATTGATTCAAGTCAGTGATTGTGCCCCAATTCAAATTTAATCTTTTATTATTAGCTTTAATAAATTCACTAATCTCTTTTGAATAATTATGTTTTAATGTCATCTTAATACCTTTACATTTATAATATTTATAAAAAATAGTATTAGACACAATATGGTGTCTAATACTATTTTTTAACTTTCCTGACCATATATGGACAAAACTACTAATATTTTATTATTTAACCAATGTTAATTAAACTCTATTATTTCAACTCATCTCTCAATGGAATAACTTCTTCAAACAAACACACTTTCCATGCTTCTATCATATGTTGAGGGTATGAAAATGGATCGGAATCAGGGTGTTGTTGTACATATACGGGATAGTCAGCACTACCTACTATACGATTTTTGTTATATATATCCTCACCAGCTGTAGATTGATTTACAGATACCATGAGTTCATCTACATCAACACACCACATTGAAGCAAAGTCTTCAACAATAGAATCATATGCCTTAGTAAAGTATTCTCGTTTAATTTTCAATAAATTACTATCTTTATCTATTACATGTGTATCAATATCATCAAGAGATTTATAAGCTTTAACAACTGTCGATTCCAATAATTTATCGGATAAATATTTATAGAATATTAATCCCAAGAGATAATCCTTATATTGATCAGCACTCATCTTACCGCATAAACTATCAGCAGCACTAAATAATTTTTGATTTAATTCGGCACCCATAATATCTCCTAACTTTTCATGATTTATTCATAGTAATTAATTTTATTCTACTACAAAAAATGCCACATATAAACACTTTACTAGAGTAATAGTATTTATATGTGGTAAAACTTACATATATATTTTCATAAATTAAATTTAGAATCAAGTCAAGATTATATGTGAGGTTTACTATTTTCCCCTTATTTTACAGATGAGTTTTCATATATACCTTTAGGCATAGCTCCCATTCCAGCTTGGCTTTTAGCGTATTTATCTTTGTCATTTGCATTGTCTACATATTGAACTATATCGCGTAAGTCTTTTGATGGTGTTTTATACTCTAAATCGGCCATTATAAAGTGAGTATATAAATATTTATCATCATATAGTGATTGAATGTACATTCTAGATGCAGATCGTTCAACTTCCATATACATAGCAGGAGTAGCATCATTCCAAACTGTTGCGTATTGAATTGGCTTAAAATCAGAATATGGCTTATACATAATGAAGAATCGTATCAATTTATAATTAATTTGATGATGATTAGCCAACTCTTCCGGTTTTAATTCTCTCACCATGATACCTTCACGATATTTTTTACCATCATAGATATAAATTGCATCATTATCAGGGCCATGATACACTAAATCACTTGATTTTAACGTTTGGAACGTGAATCCATTAATAGTTATTGGTTTTGTTTTTGAAAGTATTTGTTTTGCTGGTTCAATTGAAGGTAGTACATAATTAACTAATGGTGACATTAGCTCTTTATACACGTACTCCTGATCATGTGTCTTTAATAGTTCTAGTTCCTTTTTCTTAATCAAATCATAACTAATATAATAAGACAGCGAAGAATCAGATTTCACACCAAAGTTAATAGCCCCTTCTAAAGCTCCACTTTTAGTCTGCCCAATCTCCCATGTAGCATTTCTAACAGTAGGATACGAGAACGAATTTTCCTTAGCTTGGCTTTCACCACTCTTACGAATAGTATAATGTAGGTTGCCCTCAATTAAACGAAAATTCCCTTTTTTAATATCTGTAGTTAATGGATCCCCTTTTATAGTTTTACCGAACTGGCTACTCTCTGGCAAAGTAAATTTGATATTTGCCCCATTATCCTTAAGAATAAAAACAGAAGAAGACTGTTTTGTAGAATGATACAATTCTTTTGTAAAGTATAGCAACTCATCTAGTGTCCATTTTTTAGACATATTATTAGCATATTCATCTCGTATCTGATTAGCTATAATATTTTCAGTCTTTTGGACTTCATTACCAGTCTTACGATAATTCTGATATGCATCCTTCGATATTGTAGGATCCGCACCTGGTATATTAATATCAATTGCTTGGCTACCTAATGTCACAAAACTAAAACATAGTGCAGCCATTAACGCACGTTTCATCATAAACTCTCATCCTTTCACATAATGTCTCCCCAATATTATATATATAGAATATCATATTTTATTTGACTCATAGTAGTATAATATAAATATAGGAACAAGGAGGTAATTACTATGAAATTTACAAAACGTATACTCATCATGACTGCTTTAGCCGTAACCGCTGTTGTATCTACTGGATTTGCTTACGATTATGTATGCAATAACTCTCAGTACAATTGCAACACTAACACACAATACAACTCCGATAACAATACGAACAATACTAACTATGCACCAGGCACCAATAACAACCAAAATTATTGCGGTCCAAACTCTAATACTAGAGGATGCGGCGGATTTAGAAGATAATATGGTAAATACGATAAAGGCCTATAGTACTAAAAATGTACTATAGGCTTTTGTCGTATATTACAAGAATACTATTTAATTCATCAAAATACAGTTAGGATCAATATAGCAACATACTTTTATCAGGAGTTCATTCTGTTAAAGTATTCAATGGCTTTTGGTGTAAAACCAATATAGGTATTACCAGCTGCGTACGGTCCTAGTTCATATGGTTGGTAAACTAGATCAATGTTCCCCTTACCACGTAAGCAATAGTTATCGGTTACATATTTTACACTCCATCCACTTGGAATATAGCTCTTTATATGATTACCTGTATAATAACTTAATACATGGGATCGTAAACCGTTATCCAATTGTGCTGCATTCGCAATTTTTATATAGTTATATAATGGAATGCGTTGACCTGTTACTTTATTATATACAAGACCTCTTGTATTATACATACCATGAGCAGCTCCGGCGTAGTAATAATAGGTAGTTAGTAGGATTGAAACAACTTGACTATCCTCATAGGTAACCTTATAGTTTTGAGAAACTTGATAAATATGTTGGTTGTAATACATATCCTTTGCTTCGAGTACATAATTTGCAATATCTGTATTAATAACTCTTTGAGCATAAGCATGTTCTGTATAAACTAAAGGATACTTTAAATCTAAATTTACATCTGATTGACTGCCTGTAACAACAGTTGCATACGTTGGTACAGTTAACATAACACCTAACATAGAGGTCATACATAGCTTTTTAAAGATTCCCATAATAATGCCTCCTTTTACAAGCACCTTAAATAGGTTTATTACTATGTTAGTTCTACAAGCTATAATAAAACTCCTCTTTTATATTTTACTTTTTTGATAGTTTATTTCACTTTATAAAACAGCCAAAACGATTTAGTATTTTACACTAAAATATAAATGTAGCTATATCATACTTTTACCATACAAAAAGGACCCTCCAAAGAGAGTCCTTAATCTGTATTATTATGCTATTAAGCGTTTTTAGCTACTTCCATAAACTCATTTATCTTATTTCTTATGAAGAGTCATATTTTCAAAAGCTGTACCATAAGCTTCTTTAAAGATATAATTACCTACAACATATTTAGGATCACGCAAAGCTACATCAACGTATTGTTCTGGAATATTACCGAAATTCCCCAAGGCTACACCTTCATAATTAAAATCTTCCACACTATTTATCGTTAATTTCATACCAGAGCTAGCTTGTTTAGCATATATGAGGAGTGAATAGTCTTGTGCATACTGTGGAGTACGTAATACGCTGGCTACAGAATGGTTTATATCATAACGATAAGTAACTAAAACCTTGTGAATATATGAGTTAGTTCTACGACTATTATTATTTTCAACCTCATATACAACTGCCTGTGCTTTATAAATAAACTGGTTCTCTTCTATTCTTTTAATGGAACTCTTATCTACAAAATACGTAATGGCATTTTTCCCTGTAAGAATAGGAATATTATTCTTATCATTTTTAATAGCTTCCATCGATATGGCTTGGATCTGTAATGGTATTACTATACATGCTAACAATAACATAGAAAATAACTTTTTCATTATTTCAATTCCCCTCTTTCAATATTTATCACACACATTCTATGTATAGGATATCATATTATAAAAATATTGATAATCTATTACTTTCACCACATAAAAAAGGACCCTCTAAAGAGAGTCCTCAGTGTGTATTGTTAAGCTATTAAGCGTTTTTAGCTACTTCAACAAGCTTAGCGAATGCTGCTGCATCGTTAACTGCCAAGTCAGCCAACATTTTACGGTTTACTTCAACGCCTGCTTTAGCTAAACCAGCGATGAAACGGCTGTAAGTTGTACCGTTGATGCGAGCCGCTGCGTTGATACGAGCGATCCACAATTGACGGAATTCGCGTTTTTTCGCACGACGGTCACGACGAGCGTAGTACAACGCTTTCATTACTGTTTCGTTAGCTTTTTTGAACAAACGGGAACGTGTACCACGGTAACCTTTAGCTAATTTTAAAATCTTTTTATGACGTGCATGAGCTGTAACGCCCTTTTTCACTCTTGCCATTGTATATTCCTCCTAAATTACGATGTATCGATCTAATAGTTAACGATTAAGCGTATGGTAAGCATTTAGCTACGCGTTTATGGTCAGCTTTTGCAACCAATGTAGCTTTACGTAAATTACGTTTACGAGCTGGAGATTTTTTCTCAAGAATGTGGCTTTTGAAAGCTTTCGCACGCTTGAATTCACCAGTACCAGTTACTGCGAAACGTTTAGCCGCTGCGCGACGAGTTTTAATTTTTGGCATAATATAATCCTCCCAATACCTTATTTACTTACTAAAATCATGGTCATGTTACGACCTTCTAACTTAGCTGCTTTTTCAATAGACGCCGTTTCTTTGAGTTCATCAGCAAAACGTGTCAATACCGCCATGCCGAGTTCAGGGTGTGAAAGTTCACGACCGCGGAACATGATGGTTACTTTTACCTTATTGCCTTCCGCCAAGAATTTGGATGCATTTTTCATTTTTACGTAAAAGTCATGGTCTTCAATATGTGGACGTAATTTGACTTCTTTCAAAGTTACGATTTTTTGTTTTTTCTTTGCTTCTTTCTCGCGTTTTTGTTGTTCATAACGATATTTACCGTAGTTCATAATGCGAGCTACTGGTGGTTTAGCGTTAGGCGCAATCTCCACAAGATCAAGATGCTGTTCTTCAGCCAATGCCAAAGCCTCACGGCCAGACATAATACCGATTTGTTCGTTTTCAGGACCTACGACACGAAGTTCACGAGCACGAATCTCTTCATTAATGCGTGGTGTATCCTTGCTAATAGCGTTCACCTCCAAGAGAATAAAAAAAACGGACGGCAAACACCATCCGAATAGAATTCTCTATATTAACCTCATACTTCTTGGTATTAGGTGAGTGGCGGATGGCCTCTGCTTCATAAATCACTTAATTATAATAACAAATTAGATAATGAAAGTCAACAACAATCTTAAGTTGCTCTCAGCAATTTATTATTACAACTCTTACAGTATAACAGAGATTATAAGTTCTGTATATAGGTATACTTACTGACACCTATCCCCCTTTATGTATACAATATTTCTATAATATAATTATTAATTCTATAGAAAAAATACGATACAATAATATATATAATATATTCTACCTAAATAGGTATTATCTAAATAGGTATTATCTAACTAGATATTATTTAACTAAACATTATCTAACTAAACATTATCTAACTAGGTATTATACAGTAATAGGTATTACACAAACTGAAAGGGGTTTTATCATGAGTGTAACAACTAGTTCGCCTCCGCAAAAGGCTCGTACAACAGTTCAAAATATTGGCCTTATTCTCGCCTTTATTGTTCTAGGTAGTATTTTATTATTGCCTACGCCAGAAACATTATCTACCGGTGGTCATCGCATGATTGGTGTCCTCGCCTTTGCTATCATCTTGTGGATGACATCGGCTGTATCCTATCCGGTAAGTGCGACCATGATTACGGCACTCACTGCCTTATTACTAGGCTTCTCTCCAAATCCAGAAGCGCTAGCGAAAACTATGGGCACAGCCAATGCCTTGAAACTAATTATTTCAGGTTATTCTTCTCCTGCGATGATTCTCGTGGGTGCCGCTATGTTTATTTCCGTAGCCATGCGCAAAACAGGACTCGATCGTCGCATTGCTATGCTCGTATTATCTAGTGTAGGTACAAAGGTAAGCCGTATCTATTTAGGTGTTATTATTACAGGTCTTATTCTCGCCTTCTTTGTACCAAGTGCAACGGCTCGTATCGCTTGTTTGGCTCCAATTATTATCGGTATCGTCGAAAACTTAGGTATTGAACGTAAAAGCCGTGTAGCAGCCCTGCTCATGGTAGGTGCCGTACAAGCAGATACATTTTGGAATATTATGATTCAAACAGCTGCCGCTCAAAACCTTGTAGCTGTTGGGTTTATGCAAACACAGATGAATACATCTGTAAGTTGGATTGATTGGCTCACAGCAGCTGCACCGTTCTCCATAATTATGGCTATCATTACCTACTTTGTAACGCAAGCTTTTATCAAACCAGAGTTTAAAGAGCTCGTTGGCGGTGATGTACAACTCGCTAAAATGCGTAAAGAAATCGGTCCAATGACATTTGATGAAAAGAAACTATTATGCATCTCCATTGGTTTATTAGCATTGTGGGCCACAGGAGGTAAACTACACTCTATCGATACTACAACAACTACGATTATAGCAATTGCCTTATTCTTCTTCCCTAAAATTGGTATTATGGACTGGAAGTTTGCACAGCCAAATATCGACTGGGGATCGATTGTTATGTTTGGAGCTGGTATAGGACTTGGTTCCGTATTACTTAAAACAAAAGCTGCTACTTGGCTCGCACAGGTATTTGTAAATGCCTTCTCCCTTGAAACGGCAAGTGTGTTCCTTTTGATTGCTATTATGGCTGCCTTTCTGATTTTAATCCATCTTGGATTTGCATCAGCTACAGCTCTCTCGTCTGCCATGATTCCTATCGTAATATCCATCGTTATGGGACATTCCGCAGAAGGACTTAATCCACTTGGCGTAACAATGCTCATGCAATATGCAATCTGCTTCGGTTTAGTATTACCAGTAAACTCACCACAAGGCATGGTAGCTTACGGAACAGATACATTCGACGTAAAAACATTTATGACTACAGGCATTCCATTAACCATCATCGGCTATGTCATGATGCTCGTATTTGCACTGACATACTGGCATTGGATTGGAATTGCGTAAGTCTAAATATTCTAAATAGACCAAACACTCTAAATAATTCTAATATTTTAAATTAAACATACTATAAAAGGCTCTGTCTTATGACAGAGCCTCTTGATTTTTATATAAGTTTCAATATAAAACGTCTATATTCTTTTCAATGTAAAGCTTTTACAAACAATTATCTATTCTAGTTCCTTACCTTTTAGTTCAGGAATTAAGAATACGGTTGCCAATATATCGATTACATAGATAATCGCCAAGAATGCAATTGCCACTTGGTACGAATACATTGAGATAATCATACCTACTACCATTGGGCTAAAGCCACCTACGGCGCGACCGATGTTAAATAATACATTTTGAGCCGTTGCGCGAGCACTTGTTGGATAAGCTTCTGCCATTAAGGCACCGTAGCCACCCATCATGCCATTTACAGAGGCTCCTAGAATAGCACCGGCAAATAGCATAGCTGTTGGATCAGATAGTTGAGAGTAAATCAAGATAGATGCTACAGCACATACTTGGAACAAGATAAATGTTGGTTTACGACCAATTTTATCAGCCAATCGTCCGAATAACCAAATGCCAAGCATCATGCCACATACAGTTACGGCAGTCCACAGACCCGATTTTGTAAGGGAAAACCCTAATTGCTTACTCAAGAAGTTAGGCAACCAAATCATAATACCGTAGTAACCAAAATTTTGAACAGATGTTAAAATAGCAACACCTATAGAGGTCTTTGTAGTTCTTACATCTTTTACTAATAACTTGAATGAATTTGTATGGGAATGTTCCTTAGTTTCTTTACTTTGAACAAAGATTTCTGGTTCATGTAATTTCGCACGGAAGAACCAGGCTACAAAGGCAGGGATAATGCCAACCATAAACATTCCTCGCCATCCAATATAAGGAAGTAATACGGGGGTTAACAGTGCTGCGGCCAATACGCCTAACTGCCAGCCGATGGCAACATAGCTCGTCGCTTTTGCACGGTGTTGTGCAGGCCATGCTTCAGCTGCTAAGGCCATACCAATACCAAATTCACCGCCTAAGCCGATGCCGGCAATTGTACGATATATGAGAAGATCCCAATACCCTTGTGCAAAAGCACATAGACCAGTGAATACAGCAAATAACACAATAGTCCATGTCAACACACGAACACGACCAAACTTATCTGACAAAGTACCAAAGATAAAACCACCGATTACGGCACCTACCAATGTCCACGTCACAAGTGAACCTGCTTGACCAGTAGTCAAGCCTAAGTCCCCTGAAATCAAGGTTAGCATAAAGCCAAGAATCAAGAGATCAAACCCATCCATGGCATAACCTATAGATGAACCAATAACAGCTTTCCAACCGTATGAATTTACTTCTTTCATAGTCATTTCCTTTCGCTACTCACAGGTAACAATTAAAGAGAATATAATAATAAAATCCCCCTCATATAATCTCACCACTAATAAATTATACAGACTAATTATAATTGTGCAAGATGTGAGGGGGATTTTTATCAATATAAACAATAGATATTTAATTAATTACGTTCTTTAATTTCAATCTTAATAGAATTAAAGAATTCTTCGAATGGTACAGAACCTAATTCATCACCGCCGTGTTTACGAACGTTAACTGTGCCTTCTTCAACCTCTTTATCACCCACAACAAGCATGTAAGGAACTTTTGCCATTTGCGCTTGGCGGATTTTATAGCCGATTTTTTCACTGCGATCGTCTACTTCTACGCGTACATAGTCGCGGTGCATTTGTTTTGCCAATTCTTTAGCATATTCAACGTGTTTTTCAGAGATAGGCAAGATTTTAACTTGTACAGGAGCCATCCATGTTGGGAATGCGCCTGCATAATGTTCAGTTAAGATACCGATGAAACGTTCCATAGAGCCAAAGCATGCACGGTGAATCATGATAGGACGATGTTTTTGACCATCTTCACCAATGTATTCAATTTGGAAACGTTCAGGCAAGTTCATATCCAATTGGATAGTACCACATTGCCATGTACGACCTAAGGAGTCTTCGATATGGTAGTCAAGTTTAGGTCCGTAGAATGCGCCGTCACCAGGGTTGATTACGTATGGAATACCTTTCGCTTCGATAGCATTACGCAATGCTTCTGTCGCTGCTTCCCAAATTGCGTCATCACCCATTGCATTATCAGGTTTAGTGGACAATTCTACATGATATTTCAAGCCGAATTGGCTATAGATACGGTCGAACAATTCGATAACTTTCATCAACTCAGTTTGCATTTGATCTGGCAACATGAATACATGAGCATCGTCTTGTGTGAACGCACGTACACGGAATAAGCCGTGTAATGCACCGGACAATTCATGACGGTGAACTAGACCGAGTTCAGCGTAACGCAATGGGAAGTCACGATAGGAATGCATTTCGTTTTGGTAAACCAAGATACCACCTGGGCAGTTCATAGGTTTAATTGCATATTCTTCATCGTCGATGATTGTAGTGTACATATTTTCGCGGTAATGATCCCAGTGACCAGAAGTTTCCCACAAATGTTTACTCAAGATGATAGGTGTACGAATTTCTTCATAGTCAAAATCATGGTGAACTTCACGCCAGAAGTTTTCTAATTCGTTGCGAAGAGCCATACCTTTTGGTAAGAAGAATGGGAAACCAGGACCTTCTTCTTTGATAACAAACAAGCCAAGTTCTTTACCAAGTTTACGGTGGTCACGTTTAGCCGCTTCTTCAAGCAAGTGAAGGTATGCATCAAGTTCTTCTTTCTTTTCAAATGCAGTACCGTAAATACGTTGCAACATTTTGTTCTTTTCATCGCCGCGCCAGTATGCACCTGCAATGCTTTGTAATTTGAAAGCTTTTACCTTACCAGTGGATGCCACGTGAGGTCCTGCGCAAAGATCGATGAAATCGCCTTGAGAGTAGCAGGAGATTACAGCATCTTCAGGAAGGTCTTGAATCAATTCTACCTTGTAATCTTCGTTTTTAGCTTTGAAAAATTCGATAGCTTCTTGACGAGGCATAACGGATTTAGTAATCGGTAAATTTTCTTTTACAATACGGCTCATTTCCTTTTCGATTTTACCCAAATCTTCAGGAGTCAAAGTATGTTCCATATCGATATCATAGTAGAAACCTTTGTCGATAGCGGGTCCAATAGCCAATTTAGCTTCAGGCCATAACCGTTTAACAGCTTGAGCCAAGATATGAGAAGCTGTGTGGCGCAATGTATGTTTACCACCATCTTCTTCGAATGTTAAGAACGCTACTTCAGAACCATCTACAAGTTCTTCGCGAAGGTCTGTTAATTCGCCATTTACGTTAGCAGCTAGTACTTTTTTAGCCAAGCTGTTAGATAGTTGTTTTACTGCTTCCCCAAGAGTAGTGCCAGCAGCGTATTCCTTTGCACTACCATCAGGTAAAATGATTTTTACATCTGCCATTTTTCTTTCCTCCAATTTATAAACTAGGATAGCTTTGATTTTATACTTTCACCAATAGACCTACTTACCACACAATACATAAGCATTGTGTAAATAGCTTGTAGAAATTGGGTAATAAAAAAAGACCTTCTATCCCTACAAACAAGGGACGAAGATCATTCGCGGTTCCACCCTAGTTAACTACCTATACGAATATATGTGTATAGTTAATTCACTTCATTAAGCCCGATAACGGTGGCGGCCGTACTTGCCTACTTAGGTTCGACAAATCAGTTTAAAGGGGGTAACTCTAATATATGTGTAAGGCATTTCCAGCATCTGCCTCTCTCTGGTACACAGGGATAAAAGAATCATGTCCTTTGCATCACTTTTACTAGATTATAGTATCATAGAGAATTAAAAAATTCAATACAGTTTAACTGGAAATTCTATAAATTCTATACATTAAAAATAACGGCCCGAATGTATCGAGCCGTTTTGTAAGATCTATTAACCTTTGAAAATTTTGCTAGCTCTATTAGCGTTTGAAGTTTGTAGACAACATAGCGCCAATTACTTTTTCCAATTTGCTAGTGGAAAGATCTGGACCTTTATAGAGTGTTAAGAGCACGTCATTAGAGTTATCTTGTTTAGATACCATCATAACGCCACTACCGCGAGCCCCATTATCATCATAATCTTTCGCTACGATAACAAGGTTCAAATAATGGTCCTTCATGTATGTGTACACCTTGCTTGTACGCGCAGAGGAACCGATCATTTTTGCCATATTCATACCACGGTTGAATACGATTGCATTTGCATTATGAGGATTTGCCGCTAATTGTTGCTTCTCTTCTTCATTTAGAGGCATGAGGTTTACCATGAGGGAATCACCCATTTTACCGCGGAACATGGCTGGCATCGTTTCGCGTACATCATCAGGAATACCTGTGTCAGCAGTCAATTTCAATTCCTTAGGAACGGTCATGTATAAAACGCCCTTACTATTGCGTCCCACCTCTGTCGTACTGAGGTCTACAGCACTAAGCATAATGGAATCTTTAATGGTCGCAACTTGATTAGCCAACGGTTTTTCAGGAACGCCACGGCTCGCCAATTGTACATCGCCAGATTTAGTTTTCTTCAATGTTTCCACATTCCAACTTGCACCTTTTTTGTCTGCATCGCTAGCTTCTGTGAAAGCATTCGCCCCATCCTTTGTACCTACATATACATAGGTTTGAGCTGGGATGATGGTATCTGGTGCACCAGATTTATTGAATGCCGCACCATATACTACATTAGGAATCACAGTAGAGCCAATTTGTAAATTGTTGTTAGTTTGGCTTTCCACATCAAAATTGATATTCCCTGTGAAAGTCATATCAGGACCGTGGTTGATAACAACCACATCTCCTGCTTGAGGAATGATTACAGGCCCAACAGGACCCGCCATAGCTACACCTGCCATCGATACTCCAAGGCAAGCTGTTAATAATGCGCGTTTCAAAATAGATTGTTTCATAGATATACTCTCATTTCTCTATAATTTGTATACATTTAATGTAATTGTAAATCTAGTATAGTCATAAAATTCCCTCATACGATTTACAATAAAAATTATACTTAACCTTCTATAGTGACATAGTCGGATAAGCTACTTAATACTTCAAGCGCCAAGGGCCTTGTAGATGGTGTGCAACGCAACATGCAGCGCCCACTTGCATCTACAGAGGTCATAACACCTAAATATTCATAGCCTTCAATGATGCGATTGATGAAATTCGTATGCTTAGGATCAATGTGAAAGTACACATACGCTTCTTCTCCAGAGGTTGCTAAATCGGGTACATCTGGAAATGCACCGATTGATTTACTCGGCTCTAAGGCTGCACCACTCATAAACTATTCATCCTCTTTAGGTTTGCACTCACGGCGCATCATGGAGTAAGGTTCAAGAGGTGTATCCATATAAATGCGTACTTTCATTTGTGCATGCGGTGCTACATCGATAGGATTACCATCTTCATCTGTCATTTTTTCGATAACAGTTTCAACGAGTTCCCCTTTTGGTTGACAGAATTCTACCTTATCACCCACCTTGAAGTTATTACGTTGTTCAAGATCAACGTATTTTTCTTCTTCGTTGTAGCCCATAACTAAACCGATGAAGTCATGACTTTGAGTATTCGTAGATTTACCATAGTTTTGCGCCGTTTCATCAGGACGACCTTCAGCAAAGCCGTCTGTATAAGGGCGATGGGAAATCTTTTCTAATTCTGCAATCCATTCTGGACGAACGTACCAATCTTTACCTTCTTTAAGGTATGTATCAATCGCTGTGCGATATACTTTTGCCACTGTGGCACAGTAGTGAACAGATTTCATGCGACCTTCGATTTTAAGGCTATCAATACCAGCTTCATATAGATCTGGAATGCGGTGAATTAAGCACAAGTCTTTAGAGTTAAAGATATACGTGCCATGTTCATCTTCTTCGATTGGGTAATATTCACCAGGTCGATTAGATTCCACAAGAGAATATTTCCATCGACAAGATTGAGAACATTGACCACGGTTCGCATCGCGATTACCTGTCATATAGTTAGACAATAAGCAGCGACCAGAGTAAGAAATACACATAGAACCATGTACGAAGGACTCAATTTCAATATCTACATGATCCTTCATTTCTTTAAGGTCTGCTAAGGATACTTCGCGAGCCGCTACAACACGTGTGGCACCAAGTTCTTTCCACATCTGAACTGTATGCCAATTCGTAGTAGAAGCTTGTGTACTTACGTGAAGCTCTAAACCTGGAGCCACGCGCTTAGCAAGGCTAAAAATCCCCATGTCTGCAACGATGATAGCATCAACACCGATGCTTTCAAGAAATTTCAAATACTCCTCTAAACCTTCAAAGTCCTCATTGTGAGGAATGATATTACATGTAACATGAATCTTTTTGCCATGTGCATGTACAAATTCTACAGCTTCCTTTAATTCCTCATCGGAGAAATTAGAGTTTCCTGCGCGCAAGCCAAAACGTTTGCCTGCGCAATATACGGCATCCGCCCCATAGCGGATAGCCATTTTAAGCTTGTCCATATTACCTGCAGGACAAAGCAATTCCATAAAAT
>ERZ772918.284-NODE-284-length-38822-cov-16.4561_pt1 | contig 38822 bp, 25 predicted proteins | sample MGYA00512118_ERZ772918 | MGnify/ENA primary metagenome ERZ772918 (study PRJEB29015, sample SAMEA2737939) | human oral metagenome | biome: human oral; feature: human-associated habitat; material: dental | place: China | collected 2135 ... | reverse complement strand
CCGGTAGAGACCGGGGTCATACTGACCATGCCCTGCTTGACCAGGGACTCCAGGTGCTCGCGTACCGTGTTGTGGTGCAGGCCCAGATCCTGCGCCAGCTCTGCGGCGCTGACGGGCGACGCCGACTCCTGGACCGCCCTCAGCACCCGGCGCCTGGCGGGGGAGAGGCCCGCGCGTGCTACGAGACTGGCCCAGGCAGGCTGGGGAGCTTGCTGGGCTTGCGACTCGGTCATGGTAGGAGAATATGCCGTGGCGCAAGGACCTTGTCGCCCCGGCGTAGTCTGCGCCTCATGCGTATTGCCACCGTCAACGTCAACGGTATCCGTGCTGCCGCACGCAAGGGCATGGACCAGTGGCTCCGCTCCAGCGGCGCGGACGTCGTCCTGCTCCAGGAGGTCCGTGCCGAGGAGCCCGTCGCCGCCTCGCTCCTTCCCGGTTACGAGGCGGTCACCTGGCCCTGCCGCGTCAAGGGGCGTGCGGGGGTGTCCGTCGCGGTGCGCCAGGGTGGTTCCGTGCGCCTGGGCCAGGTGCGTTACGGCGTGGCGCCTCCCGGCACCCAGGAGCCCGACGTCGACTCCGGCCGCTGGCTGGAGGCGGACCTGCTACCCGCGTCCCCCGGCCCTGACCACGTGGACGTACCCGACCCGGCTCAGCGCCCGGTCGCGGGACAGACGACGCGACCCGACCCGGGTGCTCCTGACCCGGCTCCCGACCCGGGTGCTCCCGGCCAGGACCCCGGTGGTCCCGGTACGCCCTCTGAGTCGGCCCGGCCCCTGCTCACCGTTGTCTCCGCCTACTTCCACGCCGGCCAGGTCGGCACCGAGAGGATGGGCCAGAAGTACGCCCACCTGTCCCTGGTGGACGCCCGGATGTCCGCTCTCCTGGCGTCCGCCGCCGACGGCCCGCCGGTCCTCGTGGCGGGGGATCTCAATATCGTCCACACCGCCTCCGACATCAGGAACTGGCGCTCCAACCACAACAGGACCTCCGGGGTCCTGGACGAGGAGATCGCCTACCTGGACACCTGGTTCTCCTCGGGCTGGGTGGACACGGTGCGCCGTCTGGCGGGGCCGGTCCAGGGGCCCTATACCTGGTGGTCCCAGCGCGGCTCCGCCTTTGAGAACGACACCGGCTGGCGCATTGACTACCACCTGACCACCCCGTCCCTGGCCGCTCTGGCCCGTTCCTTCGCTATTGACAAGGCCGCCCGGCGCTCCGGGCGCTGGTCCGACCACGCCCCCCTCGTCGTGGACTACGACCTCTGAAGACCGCTCAGTGGCGGGCGGGAGAGGGGCGGGGCCACACCTGGTGCGCGCCCGGCCTGCGCCCCGTGGGAGGGTCGGGCCGTGGTCCGGCCGTGGTCCGCAGGCGTCCAGGTGCGGGCTATTCTCGTGTCTTGTGCCCTAGCCCCTCAGGGCCCGACCGAAGGAATCCCGTGCGCATCGTCATCGCCCTGGGTGGAAACGCCCTCCTGCCCCGCGGCGCCACCCCAGACACCGCCATCCAGGTGGCCAAGGTGCGTCTTGCCGTCGCCTCCCTGATCCCCCTGGCCCAGGAGCACGAGCTGGTGCTCACCCACGGCAACGGCCCCCAGGTGGGGCTGCTCGCGGCGGCCACAGCCTCGGCGCAGGTGCCTGCCGACGCCTACCCGCTGGACACCCTGGTGGCCCAGACGCAGGGCATGATCGGCTTCTGGATCCTCCAGGCCCTGGCGGACGCCCTGCCCGGGCGTCAGGTGGCGGGCCTGCTGACACGGGTCCTCGTGGACGCCGACGACCCGGCCATGAGCCGCCCCACCAAGTTCGTGGGCGCCGTGCTCACCGAGTACGACGCCCAGCACCTGGCCTCGGAGCGCGCCTGGTCCATGGCCCGTGACGGGCGGCACTGGCGTCGGGTGGTGCCCTCCCCGGCGCCCCGCCAGGTCCTGGAGGCGGGGAGCGTGCGTACCCTGCTCGACGCCGGTGCGGTGGTCGTGTGCACCGGCGGTGGCGGGGTCCCGGTGCGGGCCTGGCCCGACGGCACCCACGAGGGGGTGGAGGCCGTGGTGGACAAGGACCTGGCCTCAGCCGTCCTGGCCCGTCAGATCGGGGCGGACCTGCTTGTCATCCTCACCGACGTCCCGGGCGTGGTGGTGGGGTACGGCACGCCCGAGGCCCGGCTGCTGGACGCCGTCACCCCGGCCGGGCTGCGTGACCTGGGGCTGCCTGCGGGCTCCATGGGGCCCAAGGCGGAGGCGGCCGCGTCCTTCGTGGAGGCCACCGGCGGGCGTGCCGTCATTGGCAGCCTGGGGCAGGCCGAGGATCTTGTGGCCGGTCGGGCAGGTACCCAGGTCCGCCTGGGCCCCGGTCCGGCCCTGTCGTGAGGGCCTTGTTCCAATCCAAGAGGGTGTCGGCCCAGGCCCGCCCGGCTGCGCGCGGCCCGGAGAATCCGTGCCAGCACTGCCCGGCTCCGCCCGCCACAGGAGAGCCCGGCCGGTCCCGCTGGTGAGTCCGCCCAGGTCGCCATAGGTGCCCCGGCCCGGAGGGCCCGGGGCGGGCAGCCCGCGGCCACCCGGAAGGCCGCCAGGTACCGGGTCCGTAGCCGGGTGGACGGCGTCCTTGTGACACCGTGTCCCGATTCGCACCAGGTGCGGGCCCTCGGACCCGTCAGGCCGGCCCTGACCGGGGGCACCATAAAGCCCGTGAACGCATCACTCCCGAACCCGAGCGACCCAACGATCACACCTCCCCCTGAGGGCACGACCGACGCCGCCCCCGGCCCGCGGGCCACCGGCCCTGAGGGCAGCGCGGTCGACCAGCAGCTCGACGCTGACCGGCTCATGCGCCAGTCCGCCGTCGTGCTGCGCCTGGGACGCCTCATGCTCGCCGCGGGGGCCAGCTCCTACCGGGTCAAGTCCTCCATGGCCCGGGCCGCCGCCGCCGTCGGCCTGGACCGCCACACGGCCACGGTCACCATGACCGAGATCGTCACCTCCTCCTACGTGGGGGACCGCTTCCGCACGGAGGCCGCCGAGGTGCGCCTGGTGGGGGTCAACGTGGACCGCCTGGAGGCCCTGCGCCGCATTGTGCACGACCTGCGCCACCACGAGCGGGTGGAGGAGCTCGACGCCGAGCTCGACCGGGTGGCGGCCATGCGCGGCCTCTACGGGCCGCTGACCAACGCCCTGGCCTCCGGGGTGGCCTGCGCGGGGTTCTGCTTCCTCAACCACGGCGGCTGGGTGGAGTGCCTGGCCGTGCTCGTGGCCGCCTGCCTGGGGCAGGCGGTGCGCCGCTACATGCTGGTGCGCCACTTCCAGCACTTCTTCACCTGGCTGGTGTGCGGCCTGGTCGCCTCGGGCCTGTACATGTCGATCGTCTCGGGCCTGTCGGCCAGCGGGCTGATCGCGAGCACGCACCAGGGCGGCCTGCTCTCGGCGATCCTGTTCCTCATCCCCGGGTTCCCCATGGTCACCGCCATGCTGGACATGATGCGCCAGGACTTCTCCAGCGCCATATCCCGCTCCGCCTACGTCATGCTGGTCATGGCCGCGGCCGGGGTGGCGGTGTGGACGGTCAGCTTCATCTTCTCCTGGGACCTGGTGAAGATGTCCTCGGCCTACCCTGACGAGGGTGTGGTCCTCTACGTGCTGCGCGCCCTGTGCTCCTTTATCGCCGCCTACGGGTTCGCCATGCTGTTCAACGCCGGGGCCCGGGCGGCGGCGCTGGCGGCGGTGGTGGGTGCGGCCGCCAACACCGGACGCATCCTCCTGGTGACCGAGTGCCACGTGCCCTGGCAGCTCGCGGTGGGCCTGGCCGCTGTCGTCATCGGCCTCATGGCCCAGCTCTTCGTCTCCCGGGCGAGCCTGTCGCGGGTGGCCCTGTCCGTGCCGGCCGTCGTCATTATGATCCCGGGCGTGCCCTTCTACCGGGCCCTCTCCTCGCTCAATGACTACAGCGTGTACGGCGACGACGTCGCCCTGCGGCAGGCCGCGGCCAGCATTGTGGAGGTGTTCTTCGTCATTACGGCCATTGGTATGGGCCTGGCCCTGGCCCGCATTATCACCGACCGCAACTGGCGCCACGACGTCACCCCCAAGGAGCTGGTGGACAGTGGGCCGAGGACGACGTCGAGACCGTGTGAGCGTCGGCGCTACCCCGCCGCGGCAGGGACGGGACCGGGGACGCCGGTCGGGACTGGCCGCGGGCGTGCCCGGGAGCGGGCAAGCCGCCCCGTACCCTGGGAATAAGCAGGTGCCCGGGAGCGGGACCACGGGGTGGTGGGTTGCCTTACACCGCCTACGCCAGGCCGCCCAGGATCTGGGCGATAAAGATCTTGGCGACCATGGCCACCGGGTAGACCATGGCGTAGCCCAGGGCCACGCGCGGGTCGGAGCCGGTGCGCTCGTTGGCGAAGGCCAGGATGGCCGGCTGGGTCTGGACGCCTCCCAGGAGCCCGGACAGGCGTGTGCCGCCCATCCCCACCACCCAGCGCATGGTGACGTACAGGCTCAGGCCCACCATGGTGGTGACGACGAACCCGGTCAGGAGGATCTTCCACCAGTCGTCGCCGGCGAAGGCGCTCTCGATCTGGCTGCCGGCCTTGGTGCCGGCCTGGGCCAGGAACACCAGGAGCCCGAACTCGCTGAGCACGGCGGTGGCGGTGAACGGCAGGGCCGTCACGAAGCTCCCAATGCGCCCGATCTTGCCGAAGACGAGGCCCACGATCAGCGTGCCCGCGGCCGAGCCGATGGAGAAGGTCGCCCCGGTGGGGGTGAGGAACTCCCACTCGCCGATAATAATGCCCAGTGCCATCCCCAGCCCCATGGCCACCGGGTTAATGGAGGACAGGCCCCGGGCGGAGTCGCCGAAGAACCTGGTGATCTCCGCCATCCGCCCGGTGGGGGCGACGACGCGCACCCGGTCGCCGAGCTGGAGGACCAGGTCCGGGGTGCCCACCATGTCCACGTCACCGCGGCGTACCCGGGAGATGGTGGCCCCGTAGCTGGCGTCCATGGCGAGCTCCCCCACGGTGCGCCCGGCGACCTTGGGGTCGGAGACCGTGATGCGGCGGAAGTCGAGGTACTTGCGGTCCTCGATCAGGGAGTGGGAGGAGCCGTGCCCCAGGTCCCTGATGACCTGGTTGACGGCGTCCTTGGTGCCGACGACGGTGACCAGGTCGCCCGCGTAGACGTGGTCCTTGGGGGTGGGCCGGGTAATGGGCCCGGTCTCCCCGCGACGTAGGCGGGAGAACTTCAGCTCCCCGGGGATGACCTCCAGGATGTCCTCGATACGGGGGCTGTCGCGCCGCTCCACGCGGATGGTGCGGTTGATCACGGGCGAGGGGGTGTCGTGGTCGGTACGCCGGTAGCGCAGCGCCAGCAGGCAGAAGAACAGCATGCCGACCACCCCGTAGAGGTAGGCGACGGCGTAGCCCACGGTGGCGATGCCAGCCCCCTCGGGGTTGCCCGCGGCCGTGGCGGCGTTGCCCGCGGCGGCCAGGGCCGGGGTGTTGGTGACGGCGCCCGCGAAGGTCCCGGCAATGAGCGTGGGGTCCATGCCCAGGGCGTGCCCGACCCCCAGGGCGGCCCCGGCGGCGGCCACGAGGATGGTCAGCATGATGACCAGGGGACCTGCGGCGTTGCGGATGACGTGGAAGAAGTTGGGGCCGGACTGGACCCCGATGGCGAAGGTGAACAGGGCCAGGCCGAAGGTGCCGATCTCCGGGGGGATGGTGATGAAGGTGGGCCTGCCCGTGTCGGGGACGTCCCAGGCCGCGCCCCAGGCGGCCAGCGCAATGCCCAGGAAGAGGACGGCGGCCGCGCCCAGGCTGACCCCCCTGGCCTTGACGTGACCCACGAGCATACCCGTGCCGACCAGGAGGAAGAGGACGAGGACGGGGTTCTTGGCCAGGTGGGCGAGGAGGTTGGTGACCAACAAGACGAGGACTGCCTTCCGGGTGACTGCACGACGCTGGGCAGCACACGTACCAGTGTGCTGGAGCCTGGCATTGTGTCACAGGGTCCCGGTGCGTCTCCAGACGGGGTACTGCGTGCGCCCCCAGGGCCGGGGCACCGCGGCCAGCGCGGGCGCCTCGCGCGGCGCCCCCGAGGGGCGCGAGCGGGGCCGTTCGTCCCTCCCGGCACCCTCGTGGTCCCACGATGTGAGACAACCTCGGTTCCGGGGTGACTCCTGACGGTCCCTGTCCTACGGTGGGGCGGTCGGCGCCCGGCCGACGCCACCGAGTCCGCACAGGAGGGCGACCATGGGTCATCGCACCGACCACCACGCTCCCGCAGCACCCAGCCAGGAGATGACAGGGGCCCAGGCGCTCGTGCGCGTGCTGGAGGACCTGGGGGTCACGGACATCTTCGGTATGCCCGGCGGCGCCATCCTCCCCTTCTACGACCCCCTCCTGGCCTCTACGCGCATCCGCCACGTCCTGGTCCGCCACGAGCAGGGGGCCGGGCACGCGGCCGAGGGCTACGCCATGGTGACCGGACGCCCGGGCGTGTGCGTGGCCACCTCCGGCCCCGGCGCCACCAACCTGATCACCGCCATCGGGGACGCCCACATGGACTCCGTGCCCATGCTGGCCGTCACCGGGCAGGTCGGGGCCCGCGCCATCGGGACCGACGCCTTCCAGGAGGCGGACATCGTCGGGGCGACCATGCCCTTCGTCAAGCACTCCTTCCTGGTCACCTCCCCCGACGACGTCGCCCAGGCGGTGACCGAGGCCTTCTACATCGCCTCCACCGGGCGGCCCGGGCCGGTGCTGGTGGACGTCACCAAGGACGCGCAGGTCGGTACCACCACCTACCGCGGCCTGCCAGAGGTCGACCTCCCCGGCTACCACCTGCCCGGCCGCCCCAACGCGCGGCGCCTGGCCCAGGCCGCCGAGGTCCTGGCGGCCGCCGAGCGCCCGGTGCTCTACCTGGGGGGCGGCCTCAACCGCGCCCAGGTGGATCCCGCCGAGCTCCTGGCGCTGGTGGAGCTCATTGGCGCGCCCTGTACCACCACCCTGACCGCCCTGGACGTGCTGCCCTCCGACCACCCCCTCAATATGGGCATGCCGGGCATGCACGGCACCGTCACCGCCGTCGGGGCCCTCCAGCGGTCCGACGTCATTGTCAGTCTCGGCGCCCGCTTCGACGACCGCGTCACCGGGCACTTGGACACCTTCGCGCGGAGGGCCGCCATCGTCCACGTGGACATCGACCCCGCTGAGATCTCCAAGGTCCGCGCCGCAGACGTCCCCATTGTCGGTGACCTGGCCGACGTCGTCCCCGCCCTGATCCGGGCCTTCCGGGAGCAGGTGGCCGCCGAGGGGCGCCAGGACATTAGCGGCTGGCTCCAGGAGGTGGAGCGGGTGCGCGCCACCTACCCCACCGAGTGGACGGACACCGACGACGGCCTCCTCCAGCCCCAGGAGGTCATTACCCACCTGGACCGCGCGGCCCCCGAGGACACGGTCTGGGTCACCGGGGTGGGCCAGCACCAGATGTGGGCGGCGCACTTCCTGCACTTCCACCGTCCGCACTCGTGGCTGACCAGCGCGGGCGCGGGGACCATGGGCTATGGCGTCCCGGCTGCCATGGGGGCCAAGGTGGCCCTGCCGCAGCGCCCGGTGTGGCTCATTGACGGCGACGGCTGCTTCCAGATGACCAACCAGGAGCTGGCCACCTGCACCCTGAACGAGATCCCCATTAAGGTGGCCGTGATCAACAACTCCTCCCTGGGGATGGTCCGCCAGTGGCAGACCCTGTTCTACGGGCAGCGCTACTCCAACACGGACCTGCACACGGGCGCGGGCACGCAGCGGGTGCCGGACTTCGTGACCATGGCCCAGGCCTACGGGGCCGTGGGGCTGCGCTGCGAGCGCCTGGAGGACGTGGACGACGTCATCGCCCAGGCCAACGCGATCAATGACAGGCCCGTGGTCATTGACTTCATCTGCTCGGCGGACGCCCAGGTCTGGCCCATGGTGGCCGCGGGCGTCTCCAACGACGACATCCAGCACGCGCGGGGCATGAGCCCGGTGTGGGAAGAGGAGTGAGGGCATGAGCAAGCACACCCTGTCCGTCCTGGTCGAGAACAAGCCCGGCGTGCTGACGCGCGTCTCGGCCCTGTTCACCCGCCGGGGGTTCAATATCCACTCCCTGGCCGTGGGCCCCACCGAGCACGAGGACATCTCGCGTATTACGGTGATCGCCGACGCCGAGGGCCTGGCCATGGAGCAGGTCATCAAGCAGCTCAACAAGCTGGTCAACGTCCTCAAGATCGTCGAGCTGGACAGCCAGACCTCCGTGGAGCGCGAGCTCTACCTCATTAAGGTCCGCGCGGACGACGCCAACCGTACCTCCGTCCTCCAGATCGTCGACCTCTTCCGCGCCCACGTCGTGGACGTGTGCCCCACGAGCGTGGTCATTGAGACCGTCGGCTCACAGTCGAAGGTCAATGCTCTTCTGGAGGCCCTGCGCCCCTACGGGGTCAAGGAGATCGTCCAGTCCGGCGCCGTGGCTATTACGCGCGGCCCCCGATCCATCACCGATCAACTCAAGGACAAGTGAGACACCATTATGGCAGCTGAGAAGTTCTACGACGACGACGCGGACCTGAGCGTCATCCAGTCCAAGAAGGTCGCGGTCATCGGCTACGGCTCCCAGGGCCACGCCCACGCCCTCAACCTGCGGGACTCCGGCGTGGAGGTCGTGGTGGGCCTGCGTGAGGGCTCCCGCTCCGTCGCCAAGGCCGAGGAGGCCGGGCTGCCCGTCAAGCCGATCGCCGAGGCCGTGGCCTGGGCCGACGTCGTGACGATCCTGGCCCCCGACCAGGTCCAGGCCGAGCTGTACCGCAACGAGATCGAGCCCAACCTCAAGGCCGGTGCCGCGCTGCTCTTCGCCCACGGCTTCAATATCCACTTCGGCTACATTAAGCCCGCCCCCGACCACGACGTCATTATGGTCGCCCCCAAGGGCCCCGGCCACACCGTGCGCCGCGAGTTCGAGGCCGGGCGCGGCGTGCCGGTGCTGGTCTGCGTCGAGCAGGACGCCTCCGGGGCCGCCTGGCCGCTGGTGCTGTCCTACGCCAAGGCCATTGGCGGCACCCGCGCCGGGGCCATTAAGACCACCTTCCGCGAGGAGACCGAGACCGACCTGTTCGGTGAGCAGAACGTCCTGTGCGGCGGCGTCTCCAAGCTCATCCAGTACGGCTACGAGGTGCTCGTCGAGGCCGGCTACCAGCCCGAGATGGCCTACTTCGAGGTCTGCCACGAGATGAAGCTCATCGTCGACCTCATCAACGAGGGCGGCATCTCCAAGCAGCGCTGGTCCTGCTCCGACACCGCCGAGTACGGCGACTACGTCTCCGGCCCGCGCGTCATCACCCCCGACGTCAAGGAGCACATGAAGGAGGTCCTGGCCGACATCCAGGACGGTTCCTTCGCCAAGCGCTTTATGGAGGACCAGGCCGCTGGCGCCCCGGAGTTCAAGCGCCTGCGCGCCGAGGGCGAGGCCCACCCGATCGAGAAGACCGGGCGGGAGGTCCGCTCCATGTTCGCCTGGCGCTCCGACATTGACAAGGACTACCAGGAGGGCTCCGTGGCCCGCTGAGGCCATCACCCGGGCTGGCTGCGCCCGGGCCCGGGCAGGCTCGAGCTCGAACCGGGCCCGGGCAGGCCCCGGCACGACCACGCCGGGGCTTGCCGCGGCACTTTCGCGTGCCCGGGGCCCGTGAGGCGCCCGCACGCTGATAGCCTTGAGGCTCCCGGACGAGGAGGGAGCGTGCAGTGCTGACCAGGCTTGAGGTCTCCGGGTTCAAGAACCTCCGGGACGTCGTGGTGGACCTCGGTCCGTTCACGGTGGTCGCCGGGCCCAACGGCGTGGGCAAGTCCAACCTCTTCGACGCGATCCACCTGCTCTCGCTCCTGGTCGATCACCCGATTAAGGATGCCTTCCGGCGGGTTCGCGTGTCACCCGGTCAGAAGGCGCCGTTGCGCACGCTCTTCCCTCGAGAAGTGCTGGCGGGGCGTGAGCGTGTTCGCCTGGCGGCTGAGGCCATAGTCCCGAGCACCGTGAACGATTGGTTCGGGAGCGCCCACGTGGACGCAACCTACTTGCGTTACGCCGTGGAGTTCGCGTGCCGCGGGGGCGATGATGGCGTCACGCTAGAGGTCGCAAGAGAAAGCCTTAAGTCCATAACCGTGCTTCCACGCGGTGCTGCGTATTCAGAGGCTGAGGAGCTGCCCGGTGGGCGTACTCTGGTGATGGCGGACGGCCGCCTGAGGGAGCGGGCGGGCCTCCCTCCGTTCAGAGGGCCCGAGATCGCGGTCGGCGCGGATATCTATCCGGAAGGGGGCGGAGGAGCAGACTCAGGAATGCGTGGCACCAGCACGTGGCTGTATATGGCCAAGGTGCTACCTGAGTTCGAGGAGGCGCGGGCGCTGTGCCAGGAGATGCTCTCATGGCGCCTCCTCTCCCTGGAGCCCTCGGCCATGCGGATCTCCGACGACCGTGACGAGACCGCGGGGATGACGCAGGCCGGGGCGCACCTGCCCGCCGTCCTCCACGCCCTGGCGTCGCGTCGCGGAGAACAAGTTTACGAGGACGTCGTCGCCGCCGCCTATCCCCTGATTGACCTGCGTTCCCTCACGGTGGTGCCTAACGGCGACTACCTGGAGCTGCGTGCTCAGGTGGGTGACGGCCCCCAGCTCCCCGCCCGGAACCTGTCCGACGGGACGCTGCGGTTCATCGCCCTAGCGGTCCTGGCCGTTCTTGACGACCGCTTAAGTCTGCTGGCGGTCGAGGAGCCTGAGAACGGGCTCCACCCCAGCAGGACCAGGGACATGCTCGATCTCCTCAGGCTGGCGTCCCGAGAGCGAGACGGCCGGCTCCGACAGGTTGTCGTCAACACCCACTCGCCCTACCTCGTGAAGGAGGTCGAGCGCAGACATCCCGAGGATCTTCTGTGCGCTGTGCGGACCAAGGCTCCTGACGGGGACGGCGGGTACGCGGACTGGGCTGCCTTCCGTCCGCTCGCGGGCACGTGGCGCTCTGAGGGCTGGCGTGAGGGGAGGGGTGTCCGGCCGGTCTCGCGTGGGGAGATCGCCGACTTCCTTCACGGCCCGCGTGAGTGGTCGGGCCAGGGTGGGTGGTCCCGTGGCGACGGGGACCGGGTGCGGTAGTGAGTGCGCGACACCGCCAGCCGGTTGACCAGAATGCGGACTACGTGTCTCACATCCTGGCTGGTGTCCGTACCCTGGGGGCATGACCCAGCACCAGACCGTCAAGCTCGCAGTGATCCCCGGGGACGGGATCGGCCAGGAGGTCGTGCCCGAGGGCCTCAAGGTCCTCCGGGCCGCCCTGGCCGGTACCGGCCTCGTCGTGGAGCCCACCACCTTCGACCTGGGCGCACGGCGCTGGCACCGCACCGGCGAGACCCTGACCGACGCCGACCTGGAGGCCATTAAGGCCCAGGACGTCATCCTGCTCGGCGCCGTGGGCGACCCCTCGGTCCCCTCCGGGGTGCTGGAGCGCGGCCTGCTCCTGCGCCTGCGCTTCGCCCTGGACCACTACGTCAACCTGCGCCCCTCCCGCTACTACCCGGGGGTGCCCACCCCCCTGGCCGACCCCGGCGACATCGACCTCGTGGTGGTGCGCGAGGGCACCGAGGGCCTGTACTGCGGGAACGGGGGAGCGGTACGCACCGGCACCCCCCACGAGATCGCTACCGAGGTCAGCGTCAACACCGCCTACGGGGTGGAGCGCGTGGTGCGCTACGCCTTCGAGCTGGCCGCCTCCCGACCCGCCCGCCACCTGACCCTGGTCCACAAGCACAACGTCCTGGTCCATGCCGGGCACCTGTGGCGCCGCACCGTGGAGGCCGTCGGGGCCAGCTACCCCGGGGTGCGCGTGGACTACAGCCACATTGACGCCGCCACCATCTACCTGGTCACCGACCCGGGCCGGTTCGACGTCATTGTCACCGACAACCTCTTCGGTGACATCCTCACCGACGAGGCCGGGGCCGTCACCGGCGGTATCGGGCTGTCGGCCTCCGGCAACCTCAACCCGGTCGGGCGGTTCCCCTCCATGTTCGAGCCCGTCCACGGCTCCGCCCCCGACATCGCCGGCCAGGGGCTGGCCGACCCCACCGCCACCATCAGCGCCGTCGCCATGCTGCTGGAGCACATCGGACAGGGTGGTGCCGCCCGCCGGGTCGAGGCCGCCGTGGGCGCCGACATGGCCGCCCGTGCCGCTGCCGCCGCAGCAGGCCGGCCCCTGGTCCGCTCCACCAGCGAGATCGGCGACGACGTCGTGGCGGCGCTGGGCGCCTGAGCGCCAGGCGGCAGGCTCCCCGGCGGCACCGGGGCCGGTTCCTGACGCCACCTCCCGTGAGGTCACCATGTGAGAACCTCGGGTTCACCTGGTGGGCTCAGCGGTAGGCTGCACGTATGTCTGAGGCCACCACACCCACCCACGACTCGCTGGACACGCCCCTTGCCCGCGCCGCGGCGCTCCCCCTGCCCCCTGCCGACGCGCTCGCAGGGCGCTTCCCCCTGACCCCGAACCCTCACGCGGCCACCTCGGCCGAGCGTGACCGGGCGCTACGGGACCTGCACTTCGGCAGTGCCTTCACCGACCACATGGCCCACGCCCGGTGGACCCGCGGGGCCGGATGGGGCGACTACGGCGTCGTCCCCTTCGGTGACCTGTCCCTGTCCCCGGGTGCGGCCGTCCTGCACTACGGCCAGGAGGTCTTCGAGGGCATTAAGGCCTACCGCCACGAGGACGGCTCGGTGTGGACCTTCCGGCCCCGCTACAACGCCGCCCGCCTGGCGGCCTCCGCCCGCCGCCTGGCCCTGCCCGAGCTGGACCAGGAGGACTTCGTGGCCTCCCTGGTGGACCTGGTCCGGGCGGACGCCGCCTGGGTGCCTTCCGGTGAGGGGGAGTCGCTCTACCTGCGGCCCTTCGCCTTCGCCTCCGAGGCCTTCCTGGGGGTCCACCCGGCGGGGGTCGTGGACTACTACGTCATCGCCTCCCCGGCGGGCGCCTACTTCACCCACGGCCTGGAGCCCATCTCCATCTGGGTGACCACCGAGTACCACCGGGCCGGCCGGGGCGGTACGGGTGCCGCCAAGACGGGCGGCAACTACGCCTCCTCCCTGCTGCCCCAGAGCCTGGCCGCCGACCAGGGCTGCGACCAGGTCTGCTTCCTCGACGACGTCACCCAGAGGAACCTCGAGGAGCTCGGTGGCATGAACATTATGGTCGTGGACGCTGACGGCACCGTGCGCACCCCCCGCCTGACCGGCACGATCCTGGAGGGCTCCACCCGCAGCGCCATTATCCGCCTCCTGACCGACGCCGGACGCACCGTCGTCGAGGAGACCATTAGCCTTGAGGGCCTGCTGGAGGGTATTGGATCCGGCAGGGTCACCGAGGTGTTCGCCTGCGGGACCGCGGCGGTGGTGGTGCCGCTGGGCCGCCTCAAGGGGGAGGGGTTTGACGTGGGTATTGACGGCAACGAGGTCACCCACCAGATTCACGACCACCTCACGGGTATCCAGTACGGGCGCCGTGAGGACCCCCACCACTGGATGTACCGCCTCGCCTAGGACCAGGACGCCCGTGGCGCCCGGGAAGCCGGTTCTCGCGGTTACCGCGCTCGGGTTACCGTCTCGCGCGTCCACAGGCTGCCCCGGGTGCTGGTCACCGTAATGTCATGAGGGGGTACCTGGCACTTCACCTGCACTGCCCCCGGAACTGGTGGCGCCCCCGCCCGGACTCGAACCGGGAACCTGCGGATTAGAAGGCCGATGCTCTGTCCATTGAGCTACGGGGGCTTACCTGAGAAGTTCCTGTGACCTGGTGTATCCTACTCCCTCATCTCACCCTGTGGTCAGGTGCGGTCGCTGGTACGACGGCCCCAGTTACTGCCTCGCGGTGGGCAGGAGTCTACCCGTTTTCCGCAGGCAGGAGCCCAGCCCGTCACAGAGGTGGTCGCGGCCTGGCAGACGAGCCCGCCGGCGGCCCCTACCCGGCGGGCCCGCCGTCAGCGGCCTCGGCCTGGAGGGCGCAGCCGCCCCTAACCCGGCGGGCCGCCCGCTGCACCGGTTCGGCGGTCCTACCTCGGTTCGCCGCTCGCCGGTTCGCCGTGTCCCGCTCCGCCCCGCCGGACGCCCTGGAACCACTACCGCCTTGGAGCCACTACAGTGAGACCAACGTGATTCCCAGCGTACCGAAAGGGCCTCCGTGACTCAGAACCCCGCGCAGCCGTCTGCTGCCAACGGCCTTATCGTCTCCTCACTGTCGGCCCAGGGCTCCCAGCCTGCCCAGCAGTTCACCACCGCCTTCACCGTCGGGCGCTCCCAGGAATGTGATGTGCACGTGGTCCATCCCGTGGTCTCCCGCAGGCACCTGGAGGTGGTGCCCGAGGGGCGGGGCTGGAGAGTCAGGGCAGTGGGCCGCAACGGCATGATCGTGGACGGGGTGCTCTGCCGGGAGACCTTGGTGACCCGTCCGGTACGTATCCAGATCGGGGACACCTCCGGCCCGGGGATCGCCCTGACGCCCGCGCGCCTGCCAAGCGCCGCCAGCGCCGTCTCCGCGACTACCACCACGACCGGGATCCCCTCGCAGGCCGCGCCGAGGCCCATGCCCACGGTCCCGCCTGCCAGCGCCCCCTCCGCGGCGACGGGCCCGGTGGGCTACCCGCCCCGGTCCGGCCCGGGACCCGCCCCGGCCTCCTACTCCGCCCACCTCCCCCCGGCTGTCTACGGGGCCTCACCCCAGACCTCGCAGATCCGGCCCCAGACCGGGAGCATGCCGCCGGTGACCCAGACCGGGAGCATGCCGCCGGTGACCCAGACCGGGAGCATGCCGCCGGTCCGCCACGCCCAGAGCGCGCCCACCGCGGTCCGCTCCTTCCGGGTCACCGACACCGCCACCATCGGGCGCGGCCGTGACAACGCCATCCCCCTGCCTGACCCGCTGGTCTCCAAGCACCACGCCCGGGTGGACGCCACGGCCCAGGGCATTGTCGTCACCGACCTGGGCTCTACCAACGGCATCTTCTTCCGGGGCGTGCGCGTCCCCAGCCTGGTGGTCACCGAGCCCGTGGTCCTGGGCATGGGCTCCAACTTCGTGGCCATTAACCCCGACGGCCTGATCCAGGTCCAGGCGGCGGCTGGCTCCACCGGTGACCTGGTGGCCAAGGACATTGTCTTCACCGTCGACAACGGCCGTATGACCCTGCTGGACCAGATCTCCTTCTCCCTGAGCGGGCACGAGCTCCTGGCCGTCGTCGGCCCCTCGGGCGCGGGCAAGTCCACGCTCCTCAAGGCCCTCACCGGTGAGCAGAAGGCCCAGCACGGCGAGGTCCTCTTCGACGGCCTCAACGTCTACGAGCACTACCCGATTATGCGCAACAAGATCGGTGTGGTGCCTCAGACGGACGTCATCCACAGCGCCCTGACCGTGCGTCAGACCCTGAACTACGCCGCTGAGCTGCGCTTCGCCAAGGACGTCACCAAGGCCGAGCGCACCGCGCGCATTGACCAGGTCCTGGAGGATCTGGACCTGACCCCCCACGTGGACAAGCGCGTCAAGAAGCTCTCGGGCGGACAGAAGAAGCGCGTGTCCACCGCCATCGAGCTGCTCACCAGCCCCTCCCTGCTGTTCCTGGACGAGCCCACCAGCGGCCTGGACCCCCAGCTCGACCGTGACGTCATGCAGCTCCTGGCCAGCCTGGCCCACGGCACCCGCCCCGGGGACTCCGGCCGCACGGTCGTGGTGGTCACCCACAACGAGACCCACATTGACCGGGCCGACAAGGTCCTCATCCTGGCCGCCGGGGGCAAGCCCGTCTACTACGGCCCACCCAGTCACGTGCTGCCCTACTTCCAGGAGCGTCTGGCCGAGATCGCCGCCCGGGGCGAGCTCATGCCCAACCCCCCGCGCGGGACCCTGGCCGACCCGACCGCCATTAACGGCTACGCGGACGTCTACGCGCTCATGCGTAACCACACCCCCTCCCTGCGGGCGCACCTGGAGGCCACGGTCCCCTCCACCCGGCGCGGCCAGAGCAGCCAGCCCAGGCCGGTCGGGCAGCAGGGCCCCACGGAGCCGCCGCCCCGTCCCCTGGCGCGCCAGATCTCCACCCTGGTCCGCCGCCAGCTGCGGATCGTCCTGGCCGACCCCTCCTACCTGGGCTTTATGCTCATCCTGCCCGTAATCATGGGCCTGCTCACCAAGGTCATTGAGGGCAAGACCGGTTTTGCCATGCCCCCCGAGCCCTCCGGGCAGGCCCGTATGCTGCTCGTCGTCATGGTCATTAGCGCCATCTTCGCGGGCATGTCGGCCACTATCCGCGACCTGGTCAAGGAACGGGACATCTTCCTGCGAGAGGCCGCCGTCGGGCTGAGACCGGGGGCCTACATGGGCTCCAAGACGGTCATGCTCGCCCTGGTCGTCACCGTCCAGACCTCCCTCATGGTGGGTATCGCGCTGCTGCTCAACGACGCCCCCAGCGGGGCCGCCGCCCTGGGCGGGGCCAGCCTGGAGCTGTACGTGGACTGCTGGCTCTCAGGCTTTGTCGCGGGGATCCTGGGACTGGCGGTCTCGGCCCTGGTGTCCACCTCCGAGCAGGTCATGCCGGTCCTGGTGGTGACCATTATGACCCAGCTGGTGTTCTCCGGGGGGTTCGTGACGGTGACCGGCAGGGCCGTGCTCGACCAGATCAGCTGGCTCATGCCGGCGCGCTGGGGCTACGCCCTGGTCGCCTCCACCGTGGACATGAATGGCATGACGCCCAGCCCTGACGCCCTGTGGAACCACAGCGCGGGCCAGTGGTGGTGGGACGCCCTCGTGCTCCTGGTGCTGGGGGCCATTGCCGCGGCGGCCTGCCTGAGGGTCCTGGTCCACCAGGCCCGCCGGTGACGGCCTACCTCCTGAGGACGGTGTAGACCACCAGGTCCCCGTAGCTGCCGCCCTGGGTTACCAGGAGACGTACCTGGCTGGGCTGACCCGGCGCGGCGACCACGCCCGTGTAGGTTCCCCGTACCTCCCACACCGGCCGACCGGTGGCCGTGGAGTAGGCGACGACCCTGTCCCCGGCGGCGTCCGAGCCGGAGTCGGGCTGGCCCACCTGCATGAGCAGGTCCTCGCCCAGGGTGCCCAGGGGCCTGAGGAGGCAGACCTCCTGGGAGCCCCGCCGGGGGAGCGCCAGCTGCGTGCCTCCTGCCGAGGCCGTGCAGGCGCTGGTGTCCACGGTGACGTCCACGACGCGGTCAGGGCCGATGGCCTGGAGCGCCGAGGGGTTCTTGGCGGCCGCGGTGTAGGCCTGTGCCAGCCTCTCGGCGTCCAGGGGGGCCGAGGAGGCCCAGGTCGGCGGGTTCCTGAAGGTCCCCGGCACGCTCCTCACCTGGCTGCCGCTGGCGTTGTAGACCGTGGCGCCCTCGGAGGTGACGCGGGAGAAGGCCGCGGTCCCGGTGCCGATATTGAAGCCCCCCGGCCAGGCGCGGTCCTCCGGGTCGAAGTCGGGCTCCTTGTCCAGGGCGGAGACCAGGACCTCACCGGTGGCTGCTGACAGGACCTGCACCGAGTCGGAGTTGTCCTCGTAGGTCAGGACGAAGCCGTTGCGCACCATCCCCTTGGAGTAGGCCCCGGCGGCCCGCCACACCTCCTTGCCCTGGGCGTCCAGGGCAATGAGGTCGCCGTTAGAGCGGTTCCTGGCCTTGTCGACGACGACGGCGTAGTCCTGGGTGGCGCCTACGTACACCGTGTCCTTGGGGCCGGGGACGGCTGTGGTCCCACCTGTACTGACCAGGACGCTCCTGCTGGAGGAGGACTGCTGGCACAGCAGGGTCCTCGCGTTCCAGAAGGCGGCCTTGTAGCAGTCCCCGCTCCAGACGGGGGCCTTGTCACTGCTGGTGAGGTCGTACAGGGACCACGTGCCCGAGGACCTGGCGGCCAGCATGCCCCCGCCCGGGGCCAGGGCGGCCTCGGAGACGTCGGCCAGACGCTGGTCCTCCCGGGCGGAGTTGCCTACTGGCAGGGCGGCGAGCCAGCCCGGGTAGTCCCGGGTGCTGCTACCCCACCACCACGCCCCGGCCCCTGCCGCGGCCAGGGCGAGTACCACCAGCACCACTGTCACGCCGACCCACCGGCGCCTGCGGCGGGGCCCACCGCGCCGGGGGCCGCCTGGGGGCCGGGAGTTGGCCGGGGAGCCCCCGGGTCCAGGGGCCGGGGCGATGCCGTACCCCTGTACGTCCGCCATGGGGGACGTGCGGTCCTGCGGGGTCACGAGAGTCGGCCCGGCCTGTGCCCCAAGGGCCGCGGGGGCGCCCGCTGCCGGTGCAGTCCCCCCGGGGGAGCCTCCCGCCGGGCCCGGCCGCGCTGGTGGGCCGGAGCCTGCCGGTCCCGCGCCCGCGGTGCCAGGGGCCAGGGCCCCGGGGTAGTCCCAGTCGTAGGGGAGGGCTGAGGGCGCGGACGGGGGAGGGGCCGGGAGCCTGGGGGCGGCGGGCAGACCTGCCAGGGCCGTCTCCATGACCTCCAGGCTCCGGGCCACCACGTCGGCGTCGGGACGGTCCTGCGGGTGCTTGGCCAGCATGGCGGCCATGAGCTCCCACAGGGGGTCCGGGACGCCGTCGGGCCGTCCGGGGTCACGGCGGGCGTGCTGGTGCAGCAGCTGGGCGGGCTCACCGAGGAAGGGCGGCACGGCGCAGGTCATGACGTAGAGCATGACCCCCAGGGAGTAGACGTCCGCCGCGGGGGTGGGGGCCTGCGGGGACAGGATCTCGGGGGCCATGTACAGGGGGGTCCCGATGGCGCCCGTGGCCTGCGCGGCGGTGAGGGTGTCGCAGATGCGGGCCACCCCGAAGTCCCCCACCCGGGGTACCACGGCGCCCTGCCCACCGCCTGCGGGCGTGCCCCGGGGGGCTGGCGCGACGCCGTCGTGGCCTGGGCTGGCCGCGCTCAGGAGGATATTGGCGGGCTTGACGTCCCGGTGGACCACCCCGGCGTGGTGGACGGCGGCCAGGCCCCGGGCGATACGTGACCCCAGGGCGGCCAGGCGTGCCGGCGGCAGCGGGCCCTCGGTGCGCAGCAGCCCGGACAGGTCCCCGCCGTCGACGTAGTCCATGACAATGGCGAAGGTGGATCCCTCGATGACGACGTCGCGGATGGCCACCACGTAGGGGCTGCGCACCCGCAGCAGGGTGGAGCGCTCCTTAATAAACCGCTCCACCACGGCGGGGTCGTCCACCAGGTCGGCCCGTAGGACCTTGAAGGCCAGGGGCTCGGTGGAGTCCACGTGGTGACCGCGCCAGACCTCCCCCTGGGCGCCCGCGCCCACCCGCTCCTGGAGGACGTAGGAGCTTCCGAGACGGCGGGCGGGGGTGTCGGTCATGGGGGCTCCCGGGTTCGTGGTCGTGGGCAGACGGCTCGCTTACGTGTACGCGACCCTACCCGCCAGGCACGCCTCCTGGCGGGTAGGGTCGGGGGCTGCTAGTTGCCCTTGTTGAGCTCGTCGAGGCTGGGCACCTGGTCGGGGCTGCCCTCCAGGGCAGCGTCCCCCAGGACCACGCTGGCGTTGTTCCCCGTGGTGCGGGTGACCACGATCTTGAGGCGCAGGACGTTGGTCATGTCCAGGTCCAGGTCGGTGAACGTCCCGAAGGAGACGGTCTCGGTCTTGAGCAGCGTCTGGTCGGCGTAGAAGTCCACCGTAAAGGTGGCGTCGGCGTCCTTGGAGTTGTCGCTCAGGCCCAGCTTGCCGGACAGGTGGGTGAAGTGGCGTCCCAGGTTCCACTCAGTGCTGCTATCCCTGGCGTATTCCGCGTTGTAAATGGAGTGGGCGTACTTCTGCCCATTGAGGGTCGCCGGGTTTGAGGAAAACGCGTTGGAGGTCACTGCCTTGAGGTCGGAGAGGTAGATAGTGGCCACCTTGGCGCCAATGGTCAGGGTGACCTCGGTGGGCACGGCCGCCCCGGCGGCCGGGTCGGTCTCCAGGACCTTACCGACCTTGGAGGCGTCGGAGACCGACTTCTGCTTGATCTTGACCGTGATGCTGCCAGGCAGGGCCTTCTTGGCCTCGGCCTCGGTCTTGCCCACCAGGTCGGGCATGGAGGTGAGCTTTGAGGGCGTGGCCGACGCCGTAGCCGACGCTGTGGCCGACGCCGTGACCGAGGGCCTGGTCGAGGGGGTGGGTGAGGGCGTCGGGCCGGGATCCGTGGTGGTGACCGGTGCGGGCCCGGCCTTGTCCTCGCCCGTGTCCCTCAGGAGGTAGAAGGCGCCCGCGCCACCGGCTCCCAGGAGCACGAGTGCCACCACCAGGGCCACCACCAGCCCCCGCCGCCGCTTCTTGGCGGGCGCTGCGGGGCCGGCAGCGGCGTCAGCGGCCTCCGGCGCACCGGGGGCACCTGGGGCTCCGGGGGCTCCGGGGGCCGGCACCCCCGGGCCCGCTGGCATGCCGGGGTAGGAGGCAGCACTGGACGCGGAGCCAGGCACCCCCGGACCTGCTGGCACCCCCGGGTAGGAGGCGGCGCTGGCCGCGGAGCCAGGCACCCCCGGGCCCGCTGGAACCCCCGGGTAGGAGGTGGCACTGGCGGCGGAGGCTGAGGGCACTGCGGGCAGGACCCCGGTGGCCGGGATGCCGGCGACCATGGTCTGGTCCCCGCTGACCGGCGTCGCAGCCGGCAGGGCCTGCGGGGGCTCGGTGAGGGCGGGGGCGGGCGGGAGCTGCGCGAGCGTGGTGACCAGGGTGCTCAGGGCCTCGCGCACGGCGGTCATGGTGGGACGCGCGGCCGGGTCCTTGGCCGTCATGGCGGCAATCAGGTTCCACAGGGCGTCCGGCACGCCCTGCGGCCGCCCGGGCAGGAGGCCGGCGTGGGCCTTAATGAGGTAGGCCGGGGTGCCCACGAACGGGGTGACGCCGCAGGAGAGCTCGTAGAGCACGATCCCCAGGGAGTACACGTCCATGGCGGGGGAGGCGGGCATGCCGTCAGCCACCTCCGGGGCCATGTACAGGGGTGTGCCCACGAACATGGTCGATCGGGTGGTGGAGGCGGAGTCGCAGATCCTGGCCACACCGAAGTCGGCCACCTTGGGCGTAGGCGGGTCGGTGGCGGGGTCCAGGAGGATATTGGCGGGCTTGACGTCCCGGTGGACCACCCCGGCGGCGTGGATCGCCTCCAGGCCCACGGCGACCGAGGCGCCGATCCAGGCCACCATCGCCGGGCTCTGGGGGCCCTCGTGGTGCAGCTTCGCCGTCAGGTCGCCGCCTCCCACGTAGTCCATGACCAGGGCCAGGGTCTCCCCCTCGGCCACGATGTCGCGGATGCTGACCACCGCGGGGCTGGCGACCCGGCGCAGCGTCTCGCTCTCCTTGAGGAAGGCGCTGACCACCGAGCTCTCCCTGGCCAGGTCACGACGGAGGACCTTGAACGCCAGGACCTCCTGTGACCCGTCCGCGTGCCCGCGCCACACCTCTCCCTGAGCGCCGCTGCCAATACGCTCATCAAGGGTGTAGATGCTACCAAGCCTTTGCATAGTGGGCCTTTCCGTGGGGCCGGTACGGGGAACGGCTCTGACGGAGCCGGGACTATCGTAGACGGAGTGTGGTCTGCGACGAGTCCGTGGGGCGGGGCAGGTTACTGCCTCGCCTGCCGGGTGCCGGGCGGGACGTCGGACGGTGGTGGGGAGGCGCCGTCACTGCGTGGGTGAGGTTGCCCGCCTGCCGCCTCCGGGGACGACGTAGTGGGGAGGCGTCGTCGCTGCGTGGGTGAGGCTGCGCGGACGGCCGGAGGATAGACTCTGTCCGTGAGCAAGCAGAGTACCTCCGACCCCCTGGTGTGGATCGACTGTGAGATGACCGGCCTGGACCTCGACGCTGACGCTCTCATTGAGGTGGCCGTCATTGTCACCGACTACGAGCTGCGCCCCCAGGGTGAGGGGATCGACGTCCTCATCCGTCCCCCGGCCGCCGCCCTGGAGCAGATGAACGACTTCGTGCGGAAGATGCACACCTCCTCGGGGCTGCTGGCGGAGCTGGAGGGCGGGCTGCCCCTGGAGCAGGCCCGCAGGCAGGTCCTGGACTACGTGCGCTCCCTGGTGCCCGAGCCCCGTACGGCCCAGCTCGCGGGCAACTCCGTGGGTACCGACAAGGCGTTCCTGGTGCGGGACATGCCCGAGCTGGTGGACCACCTCCACTACCGGGTGGTGGACGTCTCCAGCATTAAGGAGCTGGCCAAGCGGTGGTACCCGCGCACCTACTTCCGCTCCCCGGAGAAGCGCGGGGGCCACCGGGCCCTGGCGGACATCGCGGAGTCCATTGACGAGCTGCGCTACTACCGGGCGGTGCTCTTCCCCGCCGACGAGGGGCCCACGAGCGAGGCCTGCCAGGCGGCGGCGGAGCAGGTGCTCGCCAGCCCGACGGCGGAGGTCATGAGGCAGGCGGGTCCTCGCTGAGAGGCTGCTGCCCGGTGGACCGCCCGGCCGGGGCGGGCGGCACGTGCCAGCGCTCGGCGTCCTGCACCCTGTGACGCCGGTACGTGATGCAGTCCACGGTGGGCGGATTGGTACCTCACGGGGTGAGTCGATAAAGTACGGCTCGTTGCGATTGCCCGCACGCTGGTGGCTGTAGCTCAGTTGGCAGAGCGCCTGGTTGTGGTCCAGGAGGTCGCGGGTTCAAACCCCGTCAGCCACCCCGAGTGAAGGGGACGGCCCCGTACCGCCGGAAGGTGTGTACGGGGCCGTCTGCCGTACCGCGGCCTTGCCGGGCCAAGGGCCACGCCCGGGTCCTTCACGGCCAGCGGGGCCGCGGTACGGCGCATTGTGGGCCCGCTCCACCGCGGGAGGCCGCGCGGGACCGGGCCGAACGGGCCCGGGTCGGGCGGGTCGTGCGTGCGGGCATTTCCTCTCTGCGCGTGCGCCCTCCCCGTCGAGGTCCTTCCGACCTTAAAGTATGTTGTATGGCCCCTCCTGCCTCCCCAGTCCCCTCCAGCGGGGAAGCGTCCGTCAGCTCACTGAGCCGCAGCCAGCTCATGGACGTGCTCACGGACACCGCCCGTGACCTGGATAACCTCGACCTCAGTCTGACCGCTCCCGGGGTCGAGGCCGCACGTCGTGCCCGGGCCAGCCTGGTCGCCCAGATACGCGACCACGTCCTGCCCCGCCTGGCGGACGCGGACATCCCCGCCATTGTCGTGGTCGGTGGCTCCACGGGCGCGGGCAAGTCCACGCTCGTCAACTCCATCCTGGGCGCCGAGGTCTCTGAGGCGGGCGTCCTGCGTCCCACCACCCGGGTGCCCGTCCTGGTCGTCAACCCCGAGGACGCCCAGTCCCTGGCGGACCACCCGGTCACGGGGGTCTCACGCCTGGTCACCTCCGAGGCCGTGCCCGCCGGCCTGGCCCTCGTGGACGCCTCCGACCTGGACAGCGTCCAGGAGGCCAACCGCACCCTGGCCTCGCGCCTGCTGGAGGCGGCGGACCTGTGGCTCTTCGTGACCACCGCCGCCCGCTACGGGGACCAGACCCCGTGGACCACGCTGGAGGAGGCGGCCAGGCGCCGTACCTCCATCGCCGTCGTCCTCAACCGGATCCCGGCCTCGATCCTGGCCGAGGTGCGCACCGACCTGGTGGCCCGCCTGGCCGGGCTGGGGCTGAGCGAGTCCCCCCTGTTCATCGTCCCCGACGCCGGCCCCCACGAGGGCCTGCTGACCGCCTCCTCCGTGGCCGAGCTGCGTACCTGGCTCCAGCTCCTGGCCGGGCGCCACCGCGCCGCCGGGCTGGTGCGCCGCACCGGACGGGCCCAGTGGACGGCCCTGCGCGCCGAGCTCACCCAGCTCGCCGAGGACGTGGACACCCAGGCCGACGCCGCCGCCGCCCTGGAGGCCGAGACCAGGATCCTGCGTCAGTCCCCGACCTCGGACCTCGCCCGTGACGTGGAGCTGGGCTCCTGCGGCGAGGGCGCTCCGACGACCCGCTGGCTGACCTCCGCCTCCGCCGGCGGCCCCCTGGCCTCCCTGGCCCAGGGCGGGCGCCTGGGACGCGGCTGGTTCGGACGGGCCACCCGGTCCCGTGCCGCCGCCCTGGCCGAGCTGGCCGTGGAGGTACGTGCCTGCGTGGCCTCCCGCCTGGAGGCCACCGTCGTGGCGGCCTCCGACGACGCCACCCGGGTGTGGCAGGAGGCCGGGGCCGGGACGGCGGCCGAGCGCCTGCTGCCCCGGACCGTCGACGCCGTCGACGTCCTCAGGACGTGGTCCGATAGTGTGACTGAGACCACTGTGATGGCGCCAAAGGGGCTGACCCCTGGCGCCACCGCCGACCTGCTGATCGCCGCCGCCGCCGGGGTGGAGGGGGCTCGTGGCGCCGCGGAGCGCCTGGGACTGGGCCAGGAGCTGGAGCGCGCCCAGACCTCCCTGACCCAGGCCCTCGGCGGTGCCCTCGCCGTCCTCCTGCCCGAGGGGGCGGCGGCCAGCCTGGCCCCTGACCCCTCGCTGGCCGCGGCCCTGCGCCTACGCGCCAGCGAGCTAGCTCCCTTCGCCCAGCCCGGAGGAACTGGAGGAATCGGCTATGACTGACACCGTGCTGGACGACCAGCACCTTCAGGAGCGCCTGGCCCGCATGAGACAGGCGCTGGACGCCTGCCCCACCGAGGTCCCCGCGAGCCTGGCCATCCCCGCCCGCACCGGGATGGACGAGGTCGCCAAGCGCCTGGCCCTGGGGGTGGACCACACCGTGGTCGCCTTCTTCGGCGGCACCGGCTCGGGCAAGTCCTCCCTGTTCAACGCCATCACCCAGCTGGACTTTGCCGACGTGGGGGCGCGTCGTCCTACCACCTCCCGGGCGGCGGCCTGCACCTGGGGCGACGACGCCGTCGCCCTCCTGGACTTCCTGGGCGTCAACGAGGACCGACGCATCCGCCGTGACTCCCTGCTGGACGCGACCGACCAGGACGACCTGGAGGGGCTGGTCCTCCTCGACGTGCCCGACTACGACTCGGTGACCACCGCCCACGCCCTCCAGGTGGACCGCCTCGTCCCGCTGGCGGACATCCTGGTGTGGGTGGTGGATCCCCAGAAGTACGCCGACGCCGCCCTGCACGAGGGCTACCTGCGGGGTCTGGGCGCCCGCCAGGAGGACATGCTCATCCTGGTCAACCAGATCGACACCCTGCCTGCCACGGGCGTGAACACGCTCCTGGCCGACGTACGTGAGCTCCTGGACGCCGACGGCCTGCGTGACGTGCAGGTCCTGCCGGTCTCGGCGGTGCGTGGGGACAACCTGGGCACCTTCCGCACCCTGCTGCGTGAGCGCGTCGCCCGGGAGTCCAACGCCGCCCGGACCGCCAGCGCCGAGATGGACGCCATTGCCCGGCGCCTGCGTCCCACCGTGGCGGAGCGCCTGGTACGTGTGGAGCCCGCCCTGGTGGCGGAGACCACCACCGCCCTCATCCAGGCCTCCGGCGCCGCCGCCGTGGAGGACTCCGTGCGGGCGGCGCTCGCCCACGCCCTGCCGCGTTCCCTGGCCCGTCCGGAACCTCCCTCCCGGGCGACGGTGGCCTCCATCCAGACCACATGGCTGCGCCGCACCACCCACGGCCTGCCCCTGGTCTGGCTGCGCAGCGTGGAGGAGTCCGTCATCTCCCCCGAGGCGCTGGCCGCCCAGAGCACCGAGGCGGTGGGCAGCGTGCCCCTGCCCGGCCACCGTGCCCCGCTCATTGACCTCAGCTGGTGGGGCGGGATCCTGCTGTTCGTCATCGGCCTGGTCTGGGGCGGGATCGGCCTGTCCCAGGGCACCGTGGAGCCCGCCGCCGCGGCCGTGGGGCTGGTCGGCCTGCTCATGCTGAGCTGGTCCGCCTACCAGCGGCGGGTGCGGGCCCGCCGGGAGGCGACGCACTACGGCGAGCAGGTGCGCAGCCGTCTGGACACCGTGGTGGGCCGGGGGCTGGAGGCCCCGGCCACCGAGGTCCTGGGGCGTCACCGCCTCCTCCAGTCGGCGCTGGGGCTGCCCGAGACCCCCGGGACTGAGGACACCCGGGCCTGAGAGGATACCGGCTCGGGCTCGCCCCGAGACCCCGGGCCTGAGGGCACCCGGGCCTGGGGCCCGTCTCACGGTGCCGTGGCGTGCGGGCCGGACCGGCTCAGCAGCCAGTCCAGGTCAGCGGGGTGGGGGACACGCAGGGTCTCAATGAGCAGGCGCGTCACGGCCTGTGCGGTCGTCGCGTCGTCGGCAATGAGGCGGCTCATGACCTCACCCCCGGCCCACCCCAGGAGGGACAGCTCACTGCGGGCGGCGTCGCCCAGGAGCGCACGGCCCTGGGAGTCCAGGACCGGGACACCCACCTCGGTGCCCTCCCGTCGGCCGGTGAGCACCACGCTGGGCGCCTCGGGGGAGGGCAGCAGCGCCCGCCTGCCCATGAGACGTCCCACCAGGCCGGGGGCGGCCAGCTCCGAGGCGCTGACCGCGGGCGCGGGCGCCGTCAGCAGCAGCGTCGGGCGGACGGCGTCGTCCTGGCCGCCGCGCAGGACCTGCCCCACCAGGCGCTCCAGGCCGGGGGTGAAGCGTGCCCAGGAGCCGCGGTCCACCAGGGCGTCGAGGTCCTGGGCGCCCTCACCCGGGGCGGCTTCCCCGGTCACCCCGCCCGGGCTGGCTTCCCCGCCCGGGCCAGCTTCCCTGGTCACCCCGCTCGGGGCGGTCATCCCGCTCGGGGCGGCCGGGAGCGGGCCGGTGGGTTCGGGGACGTGGGGGGCGGAGGCGTGGGAGGCGGTCACGCTCTGAGGGTATCGGGGTGTGGTACACACCGGCCTCGGGCGTGTCTGCCGGGAAACACTCAGGTTGGCTGCGTACGGTGACGGCGGTAGGGGGACACGTGTGTGCGTGTGTCCGCGGCAGCGAGGGAAGCATGCGATGATCCGATTCGACCACGTGTCCAAGGTCTACAAGCGGGGGGCCCGGCCGGCGCTCGACGACGTCGAGATCAGGGTCGAGCGTGAGGAGTTCGTCTTCCTGGTGGGGGCGTCGGGCAGCGGGAAGTCCACCTTCCTGCGCCTGGTCCTGCGTGAGGAGCGCCCCACCTCCGGCTCCGTCCACGTCCTGGGGCGCGACCTGTCCCAGATCTCCACCTGGAAGGTCCCCCAGCTGCGGCGGCAGATAGGCTTCGTGTTCCAGGACTTCCGCCTGCTGGAGAACAAGACGGTGCTGGAGAACGTGGCCATTGCCTCCCAGGTGATCGGCAAGCCCCGCCACTACGTCCTCTCCGCTGTCCCCGAGGTGCTCAAGCTGGTGGGCCTGGCGGGCAAGGAGAAGCGCCTGCCCCACGAGCTCAGCGGCGGCGAGCAGCAGCGCGTGGCCATTGCCCGCGCCATGGTCAACCGTCCCAAGCTCCTGCTCGCCGACGAGCCCACCGGGAACCTCGACCCCACCACGTCGGTAGGCATTATCGGCCTCCTGGACCGTATCAACCGCCAGGGCACCACCGTGGTCATGGCGACCCACGACGACGAGATCGTCAACCAAATGCGTAAGCGCGTCATTGAGCTCAAGGCCGGTCAGGTGGTCCGCGACCAGTCCCACGGCTTCTACGGCTCGGACCGCTGAAGGAGAACCACAATGCGACTGCGCTTTATCCTGTCGGAGACCTTCAAGGGCCTGAGCCGTAATATCGCGATGACCATCTCGGTCATCCTGGTCTCGTTCGTGTCCCTGCTCTTCGTGGGCTCCTCCGCCCTGCTCCAGGACCAGATCTCCACCATGAAGGGGGCCTGGTACGATAAGGTAGAGGTGAGCGTCTTCATGTGCCCGCCCTCATCCTCGTCCGCCAACTGCGTCAACGGGGAGGCCACCCAGGAGCAGATTGACGCGGTGGAGAAGCTGGTCAACTCGGACACCCTCAAGCCCTACGTGAAGCACTACGAGATCGAGTCCAAGGCCCAGGCCTACGCGAACTTTATGAAGGCCTATGGCAAGTCGGCGATCGGCCGCAACGCCACTGAGGCGATGATGCCGGTCTCCTTCCGTATCAAGCTCCACGACCCTGAGAAGTACCAGGTGGTGGCCGAGCAGTTCGCGGGGCGCGACGGGGTGGAGCGGGTCGTGGACCAGGGCGACACCCTCGAGCCCCTGTTCCTGGTCATGAACCGGGCCTCCTGGATCACCGGCGGCCTGGCGGCGGTCATGGCGGTGGCCGCGGTCCTGCTGATCTCCACCACGATCCGCCTGTCCGCCATGAGCCGGTCCAAGGAGACCGGCATTATGAGGCTGGTAGGGGCGTCGAACCTGTTTATCCAGCTTCCCTTTATGCTGGAGGGCGCCCTGGCGGCGCTCGTGGGAGCGCTCCTGGCCGTGGGCGCGCTGTGGGCCGGGGTGAACACTATTGTGGAGGGCTGGCTGGCCAAGTCCATCAAGTTCACGACGGCCTTTATCGGTACCGGTGACGTCCTGCGCCTGGCACCCTTCCTGGTGCTCGCCGCGATCCTCCTGGCTGCCGCGTCCTCGGCCTTCTCCCTGTCCAAGTACACGAGGGTCTGATTCTCCATGCTACCGACTACCCGTTTCACTGCGGACGCCCTTGCCCGACGGCCCCGGCGCCTCCGACGCCGGGGCGTGGCGGCGGCCATGGTGGCGCTCACCGTCATGGTCCTCGGCGTCGGGGGCGGGGCGCAGGCCGACGACCGCTCCGACGCCGCCGCGGAGCAGGCGGAGGCCGAGCAGCGCAGGGCCGAGCTGACCTCCTCCCTGGAGGGGGTCAGCGCCGAGCTCGGGCAGGCCTACCTCGACCTCCAGAACGCTAAGACCGCCCTGAGCACGGCCCAGACCGACCTGGCCACGGCCGAGGCCGACCTGGCCGCCAAGGAGCGCGAGCAGCAGACCATTACCAACCAGCTGGCCGTGGCGCAGTCCACACTGACCACCCTGGAGCAGGAGGCCACCGGCTCCCAGGCCGCCACCCAGCAGAGCACCAGCTCGATCGGCCAGCTCGTGGTCTCCACCTACCAGGGGGAGAACTCCCTGACCTCCTGGACCTACGTGCTCTCCTCGGACTCCGTGGAGGACCTCACCCAGCGCGCCTCGGGCGTCGAGATCGGCTCCGCGGTCCAGGAGTCCGTCCTGGCCGCGGCCGAGACCGAGCGGGTCAAGGCCGAGAACCGCCAGGCCAGGCAGAAGGCCGCCACGCAGCGGGTGAGCGACCTCAAGAAGGACGCGGACGACGCCGCCGCGGCCGCCCAGACCGCCAAGGACACGGCACAGCAGAGGCGTGACGCCGTCGCCACCCTGGCGACCCAGAAGGCCAACGCCGCCTCCGTCCTGGAGACCCAGAAGGCGGGTCTGGAGGAGCAGCAGGCCCAGGCCAGTGCGGACGCGGCCGCGGCGGCGTCGCGGGTGGCCGAGATCGACGCCGCCAACCAGGTCGCCCTGAGCGAGGGCAGCGTGTCCTCCGTGCCGGCCTCCTCCATCCAGTCCGACTCCCTGGGCGAGGGCTACATCGGCCACCCCATCCCGGGGCCCCTGAGCGTCACCTCGCCCTTCGGGTACCGGATCCACCCGGTGACCGGCGTGGCCACAGGGCACCAGGGCGTGGACTTCGCGGCCAGTGAGGGCACCCCCCAGTACGCCGCGGTCTCCGGGACGGCGACCTACTGGAACTCCGCCTCCTGCGGCATCGGCATTGACATTAACGGCGGCTACATTGACGGGCACTCCTACGTCATCACCCTGTGCCACCTGTCCTCGCGCACCATTGCCGACGGGCAGTACGTCAACCGGGGCGACGTCGTCGGCCTGACCGGCTCCACCGGCTACGCCACCGGCCCCCACGTCCACTTCCAGGTGGCTCGGGACGGGGTCTACATCGACCCCATGACCCTGCCGGGCTTCTGAGCCGACGCGCCGGGTGCCCGGGGCGCGGGGGCGGGTGCGCCGGGGGCGTGCGGTCCGCTCTTGACGTCTCGCGTACCCTAGGTCATTGCGGTGCCGCCAGGCCCGCCACGCGCCGACGCAGCCAGTGGAAGGAGACGCTCGTGCCCAGCAGGCCCAGCAGGCCCAGGAAGCCGACGGCGGGGGAGCGCGCGAAGGCCGCCTCCGACGCCCACAAGACGGTCGCGCGCAACCGCAAGGCGACCCACGACTACTTTATCGAGGACCGCTACGAGGCGGGACTGGTCCTGACCGGCACCGAGGTCAAGGCGCTGCGCATGGGCCGGGCCTCCCTGACCGAGGCGTGGATCGAGATCGACCGTCACGGTGAGGCCTGGCTCCAGGGCGCGCACATCCCCGAGTACCTCCAGGGCACGTGGAACAACCACTCCCCCCGGCGCAAGCGCAAGCTCCTGCTCCACCGCGCCCAGCTGGAGCGGCTGGCGCAGCGGGTGAGCGCCAAGGGCTACACGGTGGTGCCCCTGGAGCTGTACTTCCTGGGGGGCCGGGCCAAGATCGAGATCGCCCTGGCCCGTGGCAAGCAGGACTGGGACAAGCGCCAGTCCCTGCGCGAGGCCCAGGACAGGCGGGAGGCCGCCCGTGCCATGGCCTGGGCCAACCGGCGTCGAGGATGAGACCTATCTCACTTGACGGACGGTAGGCGTTTTCTTATAATTTGTAGTGGCTGGTTTCGGCTGGCTGACAACTCCACAGGGGATGATCGGTTTCGACGACGGTCGTGGGTTCAGGAGAAGCGGGTCGAGGATGCGCAGTCATCTCGTCAACGCCCTGCGCGAACCAATAGGTGCCGATAACACTCGCACCGACTTCGCCCTCGCCGCCTGAGCGAGCCTCGAAGTCCGTCAGCCCGGGGAGCGCTTCCGCCCCGGTTCCTGGCGTCATCCAGGGAGCCACTGCCGGGGTCCCTCGTCATCGGGGATCTCGGGACTTCTAGGTGACTGAGCCCGTCGGCGTCCTTGTTCGCGTGAGACGCCGGGGCTGAGAAAATCGCCAGCGAACTGCACCCGGAGAAGTCCTGTTGCACCACCGTCGGACGGGGGTTCGATTCCCCCCATCTCCACCACTCCACACGGTCCCAACGAGAATCCCCGCCACGGGGGCGTGCGTGGAACGCACGCGGGACGTGTGGATGCCGGCGGCCCAGTGGCCGCCAGTCCGCGGTGTCCGCGGGCACGGCAACCCGTTCCCCCGTGCCCGCGACCCGCTCTCTCCCCCTCCTGCCTCGCCCCCCGTCCTGGGGCCACCGCGTGGCAGGCCGCGGGTGCCCACACGGCACGGGGCCCTGCGTCAGTGCGCCAGGTGCTGGGAGAGGTCGCCCAGCACCTGAGAGGCGCCGCCCTCTATACGCAGGTCGGCGACGTCGTCGACCATGGTGGGACCGCGGTTGATGACTGCCAGCGCTGCGCCGCACCCCACGGCCTGGCGCACCACCCACATGCCGGTGGACACCACCAGGCTGGTGCCCACCACGAGGACGACGTCACAGTGCCGGGCAGCCTCAAGGGACTGCCCCAGGGCCTCGGGAAGCCCCTCGCCGAAGAAGACGATGTCGGGCTTGAGCAGGCCGCCGCAGGTCTCGCAGTTGACGGCCCGGAAGCCGCACCCCTCGGCGGCGGCCCGGTCGGCCTGAGGGGTGATGGCGACCTGGGCGGGGTCGGTCTCACGGGGGTAGTCAGGGTTGAGCAGGCTCAGACGCCTGTCCAGGGCGGCACGCGGGGTCAGGGCGCCGCAGGACAGGCACACGACACGGTCGTAGGCGCCGTGGAGCTCGTAGACGGTGCGCTGCCCGGCGCGGGAGTGGAGGCGGTCCACGTTCTGGGTGGACACGCCGGTGACCAGGCCGACGTCCTCCAGGCGGGCCAGGGCGCGGTGCGCGGGGGTGGGGGTCAGGGGCTCCAGGAGCCGCCACGTGGCGTGGTTGCGGGCCCAGACCCAGCGGTACCAGACGGGGTCGGTCACGAACTGCTCGTAGTCCACCGGGGCCACGGGGGTGGTGCCCACGCCCCGGTAGTCGGGGATCCCGGCGTCGGTGGAGACGCCCGCCCCGGTCACCACCAGGGTGCGCGCCCCGCGCACGACCTCGGCAAGGCGCCTCGTGGCGGGGTCCGGCTCGGTGTGGGTGCTCATACCCCAGGTGTACACCACCCACGACGCGCGGGCAGGAGGACTGACGCAGTAGGTGCAGGACGGGGGCGAGGGCGTTAGGGGAGGATGACGCCCTCGTGGGCCAGGAGCGCGGCCTTACGCCATACCCCGCCGGCGTAGCCGGTCAGGGACCCGTCGGAGGCGACCACCCGGTGGCAGGGGACAATGACCGACAGGGGGTTGTGGCCCACCGCCCCGCCTACGGCCTGGGCGGACATGGTCGGCCGCCCCAGCCGGGCGGCCGCCTGCCGGGCCAGCTCCCGGTAGGTCAGGGTGGTGCCGTAGGGGATCTTCTCAAGCAGGCTCCACACCAGCTGGCGGAAGGCGGTCCCCTCTGCCAGCAGCGGCAGCTGCGCGGGGCGGGGGCGCTCACCGGCCACGTAGCGTTCCAGCCAGGTGACGGCGTCGAGCAGGACCGGGTGGTCCGGTGCGGGGACGAGCGGGCCCCGTAGGGTGGACAGGGCGTGGGCCTGCCCCTTGAACCAGGCGCCGACGAGGACGCCCTGAGGCCCCTGGTCCCGGGCGGCCAGGGTGATGTCGCCCCAGGGCGAGGTGTAGACGGTGCTCCAGGTGGTCGGGATCTCCATAACGGGCCCCTCAGCTCTGCGGGCCCACGCCCAGCAGCCGCAGGACCGCCTCGTCCTCCTTGTCCGAGGCGACCAGGTCCACCAGGAAGGTCAGGCGCCAGTCGTGGTCGCCCTCGGGGTCCTCGATAATCTGCGTGGCCAGCCACACCGGGCGCCCGGAGGCCTCCAGGGCCTCACGCAGCCGCTCACTGACCCCGGCGGCGGCCAGGGCCGTCTCGTCCGGGTCCTCCTCCAGGGGCGCCAGCGCCGCGCTCCGGGCCGCCTGGTCGGTGCCGATCCAGTCGTACTCCTCCCAGTAGCGTCCCAGGACCTCGTCCCAGCGCGCCTGGTCCCAGCCCGAGCCGGCGTCCAGGCGCGCCAGGCCCGCCACGTCGTCGAGGTCCATGAGCTCGACGTGGCGGAACATGGCCCTGCGCACGGCCACCCGGAAGGCGTGCCGGTTGCGGGTGAGGGCCACGTGGCCGGTGGCGTCGGCCCCGAAGGCCCGCTCCGCCCCGGCTGAGTCGTCAGCCCCGGACCGGTCTCCCCCCGGCCCGTCCCCGCCCAGCAGCGCGGCCCCCTCCTCGGCCCGCCCGTCCTGGGCGGCGCCCAGGGCCTCCCACTCGTCCAGCAGGGAGGAGTCCACGGCGCGCACCAGTGCCCCCAGCCAGTCAATGAGCTCGACCACCTCCGGCGTGCGGTGCTCCTCGGGCACCACCTGGCGCAGCGCCCGGTAGGCGTCGGTGAGGTAGCGCAGCACCACGCCCTCGGAGCGGCCCAGCTCGTAGCGGGAGACGAGGTCGGAGAAGGTCATGGCGTTCTCCACCATGTCGCGCACCACCGACTTGGGCGACAGCTCGTACTCGGCGACCCAGGGGTTGGACTGCCTGTACATCTCCAGGGCCGGTTCGAGCAGCTCGGCCAGCGGCCGGGGCCAGGTGATCTCCTCCAGCGCCGCCATGCGCTCCTCGTAGTCCATGCCCTCCGCCTTCATGGCGGCGATCGCCTCGCCGCGGGCCTGCCGCTGCTGGGCGTACAGGAGGGGGCGCGGGTCGTCCAGGGTCGCCTCCACGACGCTGATGACGTCCAGGGTGTGCTCGGGGGAGTCGACGCCCAGCAGGTCCATGGCGGCCAGGGCGAAGGGGGCCAGCGGCTGGTTGAGGGCGAAGTCGTCGGGCAGGTCGACGGCCAGGCGCAGGCGGGGGCGCCCGTCGGCGCGCGCCCGCGCGCTGGAGACGTGCTCGACGACGCCGGCGGTGCGCAGGGACAGGTAGATCTCGATGGCGCGGCGCACGTGGCGGCGCCGTTCGGCCGCGGTGGCCTGGACCCGGGAGAGCAGTTCGGCCATGGCGGCCACCGGGTCGCCGGGGCGCTCCATGAGGCTGAGCACCATGGTGGTGGTGACCCGGAACTGGCTGGTGAGGGTCTCGGGGGCGGCGTCGCGCAGGCGCTCGAAGGTCCTGTCCGTCCAGTTCACCCGCCCCTCGGGGGCCTTCTTGCGCACGATCCTGCGGCGCTTGCGCTCGTCGTCACCCGCCCTGGCCAGGGCCCGCGCGTTCTCGATGACGTGCTCGGGGGCCTGGACGACGACGTAGCCGCGGGTGTCGAAGCCCGCGCGCCCGGCCCGCCCGGCGATCTGGTGGAACTCCCGGGCCGTCAGGTGGCGCTCCCGGGCGCCGTCGAACTTGACCAGGGAGGTGAGGACCACGGTGCGGATGGGCACGTTAATGCCCACCCCCAGGGTGTCCGTGCCGCAGATGACCGCCAGCAGGCCCTCGCGTGCCAGCCTCTCCACCAGGCGCCGGTAGCGCGGCAGCATGCCGGCGTGGTGCACCCCGATGCCTGCGCGCAGCAGCCGCGAGAGCGTGGCCCCGAACCCGGCGCCGAAGCGGAAGCCCCCCAGGGCCGCCACGATCGCCCGCTTGCGTGAGGCCAGCCCCAGGTCCACGCTGAGCAGGGAGGTGGCCCGCTCCACCGCCTCCTTCTGGGAGAAGTGGACCACGTAGACGGGGGCCTTGTCCTGGGCCACCAGGCGGGTCAGGAGGTCGCCAATGGCCTCCACCGAGTACTCCATCTCCAGGGGCACCGGGCGCACGGCGTCGTCCACGACGGCGACCTCGCGGCCGGTGCGCGCCTGAAGGTCCTTGACGAACCAGCTGACGTCCCCCAGGGTGGCCGACATCAGCACCATCTGGGCCTGGGGGAGCTCGAGGTAGGGCACCTGCCAGGCCCACCCCCGCTGGGGGTCGGCGTAGTAGTGGAACTCGTCCATGACCACGGTGTCCACGTCCAGCCCCTCGCCCTCGCGCAGGGACTGGTTGGCCAGGATCTCCGCGGTGCAGCAGATAATGGGGGCGAGGGCGTTAATGGAGGTGTCCCCGGTGACCATGCCCACGTTGCTGGCCCCGAACAGGCGTACCAGCTCAAAGAACTTCTCGCTCACCAGGGCCTTGAGGGGGGCCGTGTAGTAGGAGCGCCCCCCGCGGGCCAGGGAGGCGGTGTGGGCGGCCAGGGCGATCATGGACTTGCCCGACCCGGTGGGGGTGGCGGCAATGACGTGGCGGCCCTCCAGGATGTGGCCCAGGGCCTCGTCCTGGTGGGGGTAGAGGGGCCGGCCGGTCTCCTCGGCCCAGGTGCTGAAGGCCAGGTAGACGTCCTCCGGGGCGGGGACGCGCTCGGGGTCCGAGGCGGGGATGAGGGAGTCCAAGAGCGCGTTGAGGGCCGGGACGTGGGCCGCGGAGCCGGAGGGAGCCATGGCCTCATGCTCTCACGACCGGGCTCGGGCTCCCCGCCAGCTCATCCTGGGGGTCTCACCGGTTCATGCTCTTGCGGCTGGGTTCGGGTTCCCTTGCTGGCTCGTCCTGGGGGTCTCACCGGTTCATGCTCTTGCGGCTGGGGCCGGGCCCTCCGGCCTACCGCGGCGGGTGCGCTCTGCGTACCTGCCAGAGCGGTTCCCTGCCGCTGTGGCGCGGGCGGGATAAGCGCAAGGGCCACATCCTGCGCCCACAGGGCGATGTCTCCCTGTGTAGTGCGGACTGGATTGGACGGGACCGCCGCCGCCGGCGCCTCCCTGTGTAGCGCGGGCGGGATCTGGTTGCGAGCTTGCTCTGTCCGTGTCGTGTGCCGGGGTGCGGTGACCGGCGCCTTCCGTTGCTGGGTCCGGGCGATCTCGGACGGGCTGGTGCGGCGTCCAGGGGAACATTTTGCGCAGAGGGTAACCGATTGCGCAGAAGGTGACCTGGATTCGTTACCTTCTGCGCAAGACGTCACCCTGCGCACAAAATGTCCCGCCCTGCGCAGGACGTCCCCGCACGCCGCCCTCTGGGCGGTCTGCCGTCTGTCTGCCGACCCGGTTTCGTGCGCGTGTCGCAATCTGAGGATCAGAACGAGGGCCACCTTTGGCCGCGCCAAGTCCCAGGCCCCTGACCTGCGTGGACATTGGATGCACAAAGGTGAGAACGGGGTGGGGTCGGCTCTGATCCTCAGATTGCGACAGAACCGTCCGCCCAGCACTGCCAGGGCCGCGCATAAGCGCCGCGTATAGCCTCCTCCCGGGGCGAGACAGGCCACCTCGGCTTTGTCCATTCGCCCCTGCCGCCCTCCCCCCGGAGCGGGGCAGGCCACCTGTTGCGACCAGGGCCATCCGCGCGCCAGCTCCTCCCCACCCGGGCCGGTGGCGTGCCAGAGGCACAGGCTGGCACTCACCCGCACGGCTGGACCGGTGTGCTCAGTGAGCACCCGGCTGCGCCCGAGTCGGGCCAGGCCCCTGAGGCGGCTACCTGACGGCACCAGGGTGCGCCCGGTCGGTGCCCGGGGCCGGCAGTGACGTGGCGACCCCGCCCGGGCCCAGCCGGTGCCCAGAATACGGTCAGGTGAGCAGGGTGCCCCGGTCCGTGCGACTATGTACCAGCCCCTGACCACCGCCGGGAGGGCGCACGGACCGGCAGCAGCGGAGATTGAGAGCAGATGAGCACAGAAACGACCCCCACCGGGCTCAAGGAGATCGGGGACGCGCTCAACCAGGTCGACGACGTCTTCTACACCTACGTCCTGGCGGCGCTCCTCATTGCGGTGGGCCTCTACCTGACCGTGCGCACCCGCGGCGTCCAGATCCGCCACCTGGGCACCATGCTCACCTCCCTGACCCTCTCGCGCCGGGGGGCCGACGGCGGTATCTCCTCCTTCCAGGCCTTCGCCATCGGTCTGGCCGCGCGCGTGGGCATCGGCAACGTGGCCGGCGTCGCCCTGGCGGTGGTGGCCGGCGGCCCCGGGGCGCTGTTCTGGATGTGGGTCGTGGCCCTCATCGGCATGGCCACCAGCTTCGTGGAGTCCACCCTGGCGCAGATCTTCAAGGAGCGCGGCCGTGACTTCACCTACCGCGGGGGACCGGCCTACTACATGAAGAACGGGCTCGGCTCGCGCGCCTGGGGCCGGGTCTTCGCGCTCCTGTTCATCGTGGCCGTGGGGGTGACCGTGGTCATGGTCCAGACCAACACCCTGGCCGAGGTCGTGGGCGCCACCGTGTCCTCGGTGCGGCCCTGGATGGTGGGGGTCTTCCTGGTCATGCTCACCGCTCCGGTGGTCCTGGGCGGGCTGAGGTCCGTGGCCCGGGTCACGGAGTGGATGGCCCCGGTCATGGCCGTGGTCTACGTGCTGGTGGCCCTCCTCGTCCTGCTGACCCACCTCGGCCAGGTCCCCACCGTCCTCAGCCAGGTCGTCCGCGGGGCCTTCGGCGCCGACCAGGCCCTGTACGGCGTCGCCGGGGGCGTGGTGGCCGCCGTCCTCAACGGCCTGCGCCGCGGCCTGTTCTCCAACGAGGCGGGCCTGGGCACCGTCCCCAACGCGGCCGGCACCGCCACCACCCGCCACCCGGTGCGCCAGGGGCTCATCCAGTCCTTCGGCGTCTTCATCGACACCATGCTGGTGTGTACCGCCACCGGCCTGCTCATCCTCCTGGCCACCGGCACCTACCACCCCGGTGACAAGCGGGCCCGGGGCGCGGTGCTCACCCAGCAGGCCGTCGTGGAGCACCTGGGGGGCTGGACCACCTGGCCCATGGTGGTCCTCATCTTCGTCCTGGTCTTCTCCACCGTCCTGGGCTGCTACTCCTACGCCCAGGTCAACGTCAACTTCCTGGGCGGCGAGCGCCGCGGTGAGCAGGTCCTGGGGATGGTCCTGACGGCGGCGAGCTTCGGCGGCTGCATGCTCTCCCTGCCCGTGGTCTGGGCCCTGAGCGACATCGCCCTGGGGCTGCTGGGCATTGTCAACCTGGTCGTCATCGTGCGCCTGACGCCGTGGGCCGTGGGCGCCCTGAAGGACTTCGAGGCCCAGAGCGCCGTCGGCGTGGAGCCGGTCTTCGTGGGGCACGGCAACCCCTACCTGCCCGGGGACGTGGTGCCCGGGATCTGGGAGGCCGACGACGCCGTCCGCCTGACCGCCGACCCCCTGGCGCGCGGGACGCAGGACTGAGCCGCCCCGCACGACCGACAGCCCACAGGACCTTTACGCGAGCGAAACATCCGGGCGCCTACGGTGGGTTAGTCCCTACCGGCGTCGTACGGCCCGGACCGGTTCGCGCGCCCCGGCCCCGGGTCCGTGCCCGGCGCGGTCCTGGGCCTGCGACCTGGTCCTATCGCACCCAGGAGGCCATGTGCACCCCGGATCCCTGACGTCACCCCTCATTGCGCCCGCTGCCAACGACGACCTGCTCACCCGTGCCACCGCCCTGCTGGGCGACGTCAGCGACAGGTTCTACGGCGGGCTGCTGGCCTGGCTGCTCATAGCCGCTGGCGTCTACTTCACCATACGCACCCGCGGCGTCCAGGTGCGCCACCTGCGTAACATGCTCGTGACCATCCTGGGCTCGCGCGGCGGGTCCCGGGAGGGCATATCGTCCTTCCAGGCCTTCGCCGTGGGCATTGCCTCGCGCGTGGGCACAGGCAACATTATCGGCGTGGCCATTGCCATCACCATGGGCGGGCCCGGGGCCGTGTTCTGGATGTGGGTCGTGGCGCTGCTGGGCATGGCCACCGGGTTCGTGGAGTCCACCCTGGCCCAGCTCTACAAGGTCCCCGCCGGTGACGGCTCCTTCCGGGGCGGGCCCGCCTACTACATCTCCCGCGGCCTGGGCTCCCGGACCTGGGCCGGGATCTTCGCCGTCGTCATCACCTTCGTCTTCGGCTTCGCCTACGAGGCCACCCAGG
>ERZ772918.279-NODE-279-length-39833-cov-6.06458_pt1 | contig 39833 bp, 46 predicted proteins | sample MGYA00512118_ERZ772918 | MGnify/ENA primary metagenome ERZ772918 (study PRJEB29015, sample SAMEA2737939) | human oral metagenome | biome: human oral; feature: human-associated habitat; material: dental | place: China | collected 2135 ... | reverse complement strand
CAAATGGAAAAGAATATACTCCATTCGGTGGTGGTAAAGCTTGGGTCATTCCTCAAGCCGTTAAGAACCTTGAAGCTTCTCAAAAATTTGTAGACTTCCTTGTTTCAACTGAACAACAAAAAGTATTATATGATAAGACTAACGAAATCCCAGCTAATACTGAGGCTCGTTCATACGCTGAAGGTAAAAACGATGAGTTGACAACAGCTGTTATCAAACAGTTCAAGAACGCTCAACCAATGCCAAACATCTCTCAAATGTCTGCAGTTTGGGATCCAGCGAAAAATATGCTCTTTGATGCTGTAAGTGGTCAAAAAGATGCTAAAACAGCTGCTAACGATGCTGTAACATTGATCAAAGAAACAATCAAACAAAAATTTGGTGAATAAAAAATTTGTTCAAGGGGGGTGGAATTCAAATCCCCCTTTGAATTTATCAATCAAAAACATATATAATTTAGGTTTTAATTAGAAATCAGTATCCTATGAAAGGAGTTATTATGGAAAAGCAACAGCCTAGTAAAGCAGCCCTGCTGTCTATCATTCCTGGGTTAGGACAGATTTACAATAAACAAAAAGCCAAAGGTTTTATCTTCCTTGGTGTAACTCTTGTATTTGTCCTCTACTTCCTAGCACTTGCAGCACCTGAATTGAGCAATCTCATCACTCTTGGTGATAAACCAGGTCGTGATAATTCCCTATTTATGCTGATTCGTGGTGCCTTCCATTTAATCTTTGTAGTCGTTTATGTACTCTTTTATTTCGCAAATATTAAAGATGCACATACGACTGCTAAACGTATCAATAACGGTATTCCTGTGGCTCGTACCTTCAAGGACTTGATTAAAGGAATTTATGAGAATGGATTCCCTTACCTCTTGATCATTCCATCTTACGTTGCCATGACCTTCGCCATTATCTTCCCAGTTATCGTAACCTTGATGATTGCCTTTACCAACTATGACTTCCAACACTTACCACCAAATAAATTGTTGGACTGGGTTGGTTTGACGAACTTCACAAACATCTGGAGCTTGAGTACCTTCCGTTCAGCCTTTGGTTCCGTTCTTTCTTGGACCATTATCTGGGCTTTAGCTGCTTCTACTTTGCAGATTGTTATTGGTATCTTTACAGCAATCATTGCCAATCAACCATTTATCAAAGGAAAACGTATCTTTGGTGTTATTTTCCTTCTTCCTTGGGCAGTTCCAGCCTTCATCACTATCTTGACATTCTCAAATATGTTTAATGATAGTGTCGGTGCTATCAACACCCAAGTCTTGCCTCTTTTGTCTAAGGTTCTTCCTTTCCTAGATGGAGCTCTTATCCCTTGGAAAACAGACCCAACTTGGACTAAGATTGCCTTGATTATGATGCAAGGTTGGCTAGGATTCCCATACATTTACGTTTTGACCTTGGGTATCTTGCAGTCTATTCCTAACGACCTCTACGAAGCGGCTTACATCGATGGTGCTAATGCTTGGCAAAAATTCCGCAACATCACTTTCCCAATGATTTTGGCTGTTGCAGCTCCAACATTGATCAGCCAATACACCTTCAACTTTAACAACTTCTCTATCATGTATCTCTTTAATGGTGGAGGTCCTGGTACTGTCGGAGGCGGAGCCGGTTCAACTGATATCTTGATTTCATGGATTTACCGTTTGACAACAGGTACATCTCCTCAATACTCTATGGCGGCAGCTGTTACCTTGATTATCTCAATCATTGTCATCTCTATCTCTATGATCGCATTCAAGAAACTACACGCATTTGATATGGAGGACGTCTAAGATGAATAACTCAATCAAACTCAAACGTAGACTGACTCAAACCCTCACTTACCTCTACTTGATAGGCCTATCAATTGTCATTATCTATCCACTTTTGATTACCATCATGTCAGCCTTTAAAGCAGGTAACGTCGCAGCCTTTAAACTCGATACTAACATCGACTTCAATTTTGATAACTTTAAAGGACTCTTTACTGAAACCTTGTACGGTACTTGGTACCTCAATACCTTGATCATCGCCTTGATTACCATGGTTGTTCAAACAAGTATCATCGTCCTTGCTGGTTATGCTTACAGCCGTTACAACTTCTTGGCTCGTAAGCAAAGTTTGGTCTTCTTCTTAATCATCCAAATGGTACCAACCATGGCCGCCTTGACTGCCTTCTTCGTTATGGCACTTATGTTGAACGCCCTTAACCATAGCTGGTTCCTCATCTTCCTCTACGTCGGTGGAGGTATTCCGATGAATGCTTGGCTCATGAAAGGTTACTTTGATACCGTGCCAATGTCTCTTGACGAATCTGCAAAACTAGATGGTGCAGGACACTTCCGTCGCTTCTGGCAAATTGTCCTTCCACTCGTTCGCCCAATGGTAGCTGTACAAGCCCTCTGGGCCTTCATGGGACCTTTCGGGGATTACATCCTCTCTAGTTTCTTACTTCGTGAGAAAGAATACTTTACTGTTGCCGTTGGTCTCCAAACCTTCGTTAGCAATGTGAAAAACATGAAGATCGCCTACTTCTCAGCAGGTGCTATCCTCATCGCCCTTCCAATCTGTATTCTCTTCTTCTTCCTACAAAAGAACTTTGTTTCAGGACTTACAAGTGGTGGCGACAAGGGATAATTTATCCCCGCCACCCTTTTTCATTTTATACTCTTCGAAAATCTCTTCAAACCACGTCAGCTTTATCTCCAACCTCAAAGCTGTGCTTTGAGCAACCTGCGGCTAGCTTCCTAGTTTGCTCTTTGATTTTCATTGAGTATTAGCGATTGTTACTGTAAATAATATTCTTGCAACAAGCAATTTATCTCCTAGACTTGAAATAAAGCACATTTCTCTATATAATAATACTCATATAGAAAACACTTTTAGAAAGATGCCTATGCTCCCATATCCATTCTCGTATTTCTCTAGTATCTGGGGATTTCGTAAGCCCCTATCAAAACGTTTCGGTCTCAACTGGTTTCAGCTTCTCTTTACGAGCATTTTCCTCATCAGCTTGTCCATGGTTCCGATTGCCATTCAAAACAGCTCACAGGAAACGTATCCACTGGATACCTTTATCGATAATGTTTATACACCACTGACAGATGAAGCCATCATGGATTTGTCAGAGAATACACAAATCGTTGATGGAAAGCTGAACTACTCAGGTACGAAGAATCATCAGCCTTCTCTTTTAATTGGTCCAAGCCAAAGCAAGGAATTTCCCAAGGACTTGCAACTTCATTTTGATACGGAAGAACTCGTCATCAGCAAGGAAAGGAAGGAACTGACTCGCATTCGCTACCACGCGATTCAGACGGAAAGTTTCCAAAGTAAGGAAAATCTGACTCAGGCTATTTCTAAAGACTGGTACCAACAAAATCGGGTCTATATCAGTCTCTTTCTCGTCCTTGGTGCAAGCTTCCTCTTTGGATTGAATTTCTTCATTGTCTCTCTTGGAGCTAGCTTTCTCCTTTATATCACCAAAAAATCACGCCTCTTTTCATTTAGGACTTTTAAAGAGTGCTACCATTTTATCTTGAACTGTTTAGGATTACCCACTCTGATTACGCTTATTTTGGGACTTTTTGGCCAAAATATGACAACCCTTATCACTGTACAAAACATTCTTTTTGTTCTGTATCTGGTCACTATTTTTTACAAGACACATTTCCGTGATCCAGATTATCATAAATAGGAGATTTTTATGCCCGTTACGATTAAAGATGTGGCCAAAGCAGCAGGTGTCTCACCTTCAACTGTTACCCGCGTCATTCAAAATAAATCAACGATTAGTGATGAAACCAAAAAACGAGTTCGCAAGGCTATGAAGGAGCTCAACTACCATCCCAATCTCAATGCTCGCAGTCTGGTAAGTAGCTATACTCAGGTTATCGGCCTGGTGCTTCCTGACGACTCAGATGCCTTTTATCAAAATCCTTTCTTCCCATCTGTTCTACGAGGGATCGCCCAAGTGGCATCTGAGAACCACTATGCTATTCAGATTGCAACGGGGAAAGATGCAAAAGAGCGGCTCAAGGCTATTTCCCAGATGGTCTATGGGAAGCGTGTAGATGGTTTGATTTTTCTCTATGCCCAAGAAGAGGATCCTTTGGTTAAGCTAGTAGCAGATGAGCAATTTCCTTTCCTTATCTTAGGTAAATCTCTATCTCCCTTCATTCCGCTTGTTGATAATGACAATGTCCAGGCTGGTTTTGATGCGACAGAATATTTCATCAAAAAAGGATGCAAGCGAATTGCTTTTATCGGAGGAACCAAAAAACTTTTCGTAACACAAGATCGTCTAATGGGTTATGAGTTAGCTCTTAAACAATACCAACTTCCTATTGATCCAAATCTGACCTACTTTGCGACCGAATTTCTTGAAGATAATGGTTATCGCTTTAGTAAACTTCTCTTCGAACATGATCCAAATATTGATGCTATTATTACTATTGATAGCCTTCTTGCTGCAGGGGTCTGTGATTACATCGCAAAACACCAACTGGATGTCCCTGTCCTCAGCTTTGACTCGGTCAACCCTAAACTGAACTTGGCAGCCTATGTGGATATCAATAGCTTGGAACTTGGACGTGTTTCCTTTGAAACCATTCTCCAGATCATCAACGATGCCAAAAACAATAAACAAATTTGTTACCGCCAGTTGATTGGGCACAAAATTATTGAAAAATAAAGACCAGCCCCAGTAAACTGCACCCCAAAAGTTAGACAGAAAAAATCTAACTTTTGGGGTGTTTTTATTATGAAATTGAGTTATGAAGATAAAGTTCAGATCTATGAACTTAGAAAACAAGGATATAGCTTAGAGAAGCTTTCAAATAAATTTGGGATAAACAATTCTAATCTTAGATCCATGATTAAATTGATTGATCGTTACTATTCTCCTGAATTAAAACAAGAAATGGTTGAGAAAGTTCTGTTGGAAGGATGTTCGCAAAGAAGTGTTAGTCTTGATTATGCCCTCCCAAACCAAGGAATGCTTTCAAATTGGCTGGCACAATACAAGAAAAACGGGTATACTATTGTTGAGAAAACAAGAGGGAGAGTACCTAAAATGGGACGTAAACGGAAGAAAACTTGGGAAGAAATGACAGAATTAGAACGACTCCAAGAGGAGAATGAACGCTTACGGACTGAGGTGGCTTACCTAAAAAAGTTAAAAGAGTTGGAGGAAAGGGACGAAGCCTTAGAGCGAGAAAAGCAGAGACAGTTAGAGAAATGGCTTCAGGAGGATTTCGACTAGATTTACTTCTTGAAGCGGCTCGTTTACCTTGCTCAACTTACCACTATCAGTTGAAGCAACTAGATGGGCTTGACAAAGATAAAGAGCTTAAAATCGAAATTCAGGCCATTTATAATGACCATAAAGAAAATTATGGCTATCGGAGAATTACTCTTGAACTAAGAAATCGTGGTTTTGTAGTGAATCATAAGAAAGTTCAACGTCTGATGAAAATCCTTGGTTTAAATGCTCGAATTCGCCGTAAACGAAAGTATTCTTCCTACCAAGGAGAGATTGGCAAGAAAGCAGAGAATCTGATTCAACGTCAGTTTGAAGCATCAAGGTCAATGGAAAAGTGCTATACGGATGTGACAGAGTTTGCCATTCCAAATAGCACACAGAAATTGTATTTATCGCCAGTTTTAAATGGCTTTAATAGCGAAATTATCGCCTGTAATCTTTCTTGTTCTCCTAATTTAGAACAAGTGAAAGCTATGCTGGAGCAGGCCTTTACAGAGAAATACTATGAGAATACGAGTCTCCATAGTGATCAAGGATGGCAATGCCAACACGATTCTTATCACAGGTTTTTAGAGAGTAGAGTAAGGGAATCCAAACATCTATGTCACGTAAAGGTAACAGCCCAGACAACGGTATGATGGAGTCTTTCTTTGGCATTTTGAAATCGGAAATGTTTTATGGTTATGAGAAGGTGTTTCAGTCGCTTAAGCAATTGGAACAAGCTATTGTGGACTATATTGATTACTACAACAACAAACGAATTAAGGTCAAGTCAAAAGGACTTAGCCCTGTGCAATACAGAACTAAATCCTTCGCTTAAATTATTTGTCTAACTTTTTGGGGTCAGTACACAGAGCTGGTTTTTCATGTCTAATTGTCTGTTTCTACGAATCGTCCTAGGATGTGGACATTTTCGGATACAGAGACAAAGGCTGTCGGATCGACCTGTTTCATGATGTGTTTAAAATCATTAAACTCTGCTCGCGTGATAACCGTAATCAAGACTGCTTTTCTCTCATGATTATAGGTTCCTTCTGCATCGTGGATCATGGTTGCTCCGCGGTGCAATTTTTTATGGATTTTTGCGATTACCTTGTCAGGATTATTGGTCACAATCATGGCCTGCATGCGTTTTTGCTTGGTAAAGACTGCATCTGTCACACGGCTCGATACAAAAATGGTAATCATGGAGTAGAGGGCGTATTTCCAACCAAAGGTCAAACCTGCTATCAGCATAATCATCCCATTTACCAAGAAAGAAATACTGCCGACATTCTTACCCGTTTTCTTTCGAATGGTGAGACTGACGATATCTGTACCTCCGCTAGAAATATTGTTACGGAGCGCAAAACCAATCCCCAAGCCCATGACAACACCCCCAAAAAGGGCGTTGATAATGGGATCCTCTGTCAAGGTCACAACTGGTACAAGCTGGATAAAGAGAGAACTCATGGATACCGTGATAAAGGTAAAGACCGTAAACTTATGCCCAATCTGATACCAAGCCAAAATCATCAACGGAAAATTGATAGCATAAAAGGTTAACGATATCGGAATATAAAAACCAAACCAGTGATGACTCAAGGCAGAGATAATCTGTGCCAGACCCGTCGCACCACTGGAGTAAACGTGTCCTGGTTGAAAAAAGAAATTGACTGCTACTGCTGACAAAAATCCATAGACCAGAGAAGCCGAGATTTTCTCATCATATTTTTCCCGAGAGATACTTTGTAAAACTCGTAAGATTTTTATCTGATAAGCAAAGCGGCGCAGATAATAGCGCCACCGCTTAATTTGTTTTGCTTGTTTCATCTTCTTCTACTTGTAAGCTGAGTTCCTCTAGTTGTTTGAGAGCGACTATTGAAGGAGCTTGTGTCATTGGGTCAGTTGCCTTATTGTTCTTAGGAAAGGCAATGACTTCACGGATATTTTCTTCTCCTGCAAGCAACATGACAAAACGGTCAAGACCGATCGCCAAACCACCATGAGGTGGGAAACCATAGTCCATAGCCTCAAGAAGGAAACCAAACTGATCATTGGCTTCTTCCGCTGAGAAACCAAGAGCCTTGAACATGCGTTCTTGGAGTTCTTTTTGGTTGATACGAAGACTACCACCACCCAGCTCATAACCGTTCAAGACGATATCGTAAGCAATGGCACGAACCTTAGCCAAATCACCTTCTAATTCGTGAGCTGTCTCTTCCTGTGGAAGGGTAAACGGATGGTGGGCACTCATGTAACGACCTTCTTCTTCAGACCATTCAAACATTGGCCAATCAACCACCCAGAGGAAGTTGAACTTATCGTTATCAATCAAGCCAAGCTCTTTGGCAATACGGCCACGAAGGGCACCAAGGGTTGCATTTGCCACTTCAAGCGTATCCGCCACAAAGAGAACCAAATCCTTGTCTTCAAGAGCAAGTGCTACAGTCAAGTCTGCTTGAATCCCAGTTAAGAACTTGGCAACCGGTCCATTTAATTCTCCATCAACTACCTTGACCCAAGCAAGACCTTTGGCACCGTACTGTTTGGCTATTTCAGTCATCTTGTCGATGTCTTTACGTGAGTAGTTGTCCGCAGCTCCTTTAACTACAATGGCTTTAACAGCAGGTGCTTCTGAAAAGACTTTGAAATCAACACCTCTAACCACTTCTGTCAAGTCCTGAAGCAACATGTCAAAACGAGTATCAGGTTTATCAGAACCATAAAGAGCCATCGCATCGTCGTATTTCATACGAGGAAATGGAAGCGTTACTTCGATGCCTTTGGTTTCTTTCATCACGCGCGCAATCAAGCCTTCTGTGATATCTTGGATTTCTTGCTCCGTAAGGAAAGACGTTTCCAAGTCGACCTGGGTAAACTCAGGCTGGCGGTCACCACGCAAGTCCTCGTCACGGAAACATTTGACGATTTGGTAGTAACGATCAAAACCAGCATTCATCAAAAGTTGCTTGGTAATCTGTGGACTTTGAGGAAGAGCGTAGAAATGCCCTTTATTGACACGAGATGGCACCAAATAGTCACGCGCCCCTTCTGGCGTTGACTTCGAAAGGAATGGCGTCTCCACATCGATAAATTCCAACTCATCCAAGTAGTTACGGATAGAGTGGGTCACTTTAGCACGAAGTTTGAGATTTTCTAACATCTCTGGACGACGAAGGTCAAGGTAACGGTAACGCAAACGCGTATCGTCATTGGCCTCAATACCATCTTTAATCTCAAAAGGTGTTGTTTTGGCTGTATTAAGCACCGTCAAAGCTGTCACGTTCAACTCAACCGCACCAGTCGGCAATTTATCATTGGCTTGCTCACGCGCAGCGACTTGTCCAGTCACCTCGATGACAAATTCGCTACGAAGGCTTTCAGCTGTTGCCATAACCTCTGCAGATACTTTTTCAGGATTGATAACCAACTGCATGATTCCTTCACGGTCACGAAGGTCGATAAAGATCAAACCACCAAGGTCACGACGACGGCTAACCCAGCCTTTCAAGGTCATTTCTTGTCCGATGTGTTCCTCACGAACACGACCAGCATACATACTACGTTTCATTGTTTCTCTCCTCTTTTATTCTGTTACTATTTTACCATAAAAGCGCAGGCACTTCATGAAAATCATCAGAAAAGTTTGATTGTCTTTAGAAATCAAAACGAACAGACAAAAAATCCGATGAAAACGTCATCGGATTCTCTGATTATGATTCTTAACCTTTTTTACGCTTTTCAGCAATCTCAGCTGCCTTTTTAGGTAGAACAATCTCCGTCGCATAAGCCGAAGCAAAACGCAAGACACCTGCAATAGGCGCAAAGACAACTGCTAAATAGTTGTAAAAGAAGTCGCCTTTAAAGGCATAGGCAAGTGCCCCGATGATAAAGAAGAGAACGACCGCCTGTATCACTGCTAATAAAATTACTCGTTTCATGTGACCTCCTGACTCTATTATAGCATGAGTATCATCAAAAAGCCGATTAAATTATTCAAAGCGTGTAAAGAAATGCTATAAAGAAGGCCTTTTCGGCTTACATAAGCCAAACCCAAACTCAATCCCAGACTAGCATAGACTAAAAACTGTTGCAAAGTCCCTGGAAAATGAATCAAGGCAAAAAGTACACTTGATACGAGGAGAAACAGAGCTGTCTGTTTGCTGTTGTTCTGCTTAGGAAAAAGATAGCGCGCCAGCATTCCTCTAAAGATAAGTTCTTCCGTCAGAGGAGCAAAGACCACTACCATAAAGAAACCAAAGACAGGCTGAGCAACTGTCAATTGTGATACGATTTGTTGATTGACCGACGGATCATCTGGCAAATAGAACTGGGCTGTAATCGCCACTAGCAAAACCAGGGTTGGCAACCAAATATAACGATTAAAAGCTGTCGTCTGGATGCTAACCTTTTCTGTCTGATACCATCTGTAAACTCCATAAACATAGGCCCCCGACAGAACGATATAAAGTGGCAAGACTCCAAAGATCGAAGCCCCTAGGTCAAGCGCTGATAAAGCCATACTCTGAACCAAACCATAGCCAAAGAAAAAGGATAAAACAGCTAGAAGAAACCAGCCAAGATTTTTAAGTAAGTTCATATGGGCCTCCTACTTTCCTTTATAACTATTTTTCAATACAAAGAGACTAGCTAGTCCTAGCAAAAGGACCCATGCTAGCAAAAGACCAAGACTTCTCAAAGATAACTCTCCACCACCTGCTTTTAACAGACTTACCAAAGGACCAATGAAAGAATAGTCCAACAGTTTTTGCGCAGTTGCATTTTGAACAGCAAGAGTGGGTAAGAAAGAGAAGGTCAGCATAGGAAAAATACTATACACTTGCGCCTTAGACTGAGTATCTGATACTGCACCGATAAGAATGTTAAGAAAGATAATGCTGATAGTTGCCAGAAGCAGATAGAGACCATAGGTAAGAAAGTAGTTTGTCAAATCAACTTTAAGATATATAGGGAGAACAACCATCGAAAAAAGCACCACTAGAAGAGGAAGAGCCATCATGCTCAGAGTATACTCCGTTGCTGTCACACCACTTAGTATGAGGAATTTAAGGTTACGTTTTTCCTTATCCTCAGCCATCATAATCGATACCATATAACCACTTCCCATACTCAAGACCATCGTCAAACTCGTAGAGAAGAGAAACATAGTCAGTTCTCCACTCTTGTTTAAGAACTCATTATATAGAATAGCAATACCAAAGGGCATCAATAATGTCGCTAGTAACGTTGAATTACTAATAAGAACTTGCAGCCTTAACCAAAGAAGGGCATTTAATTTTCTAAACATCTAACTTTTCTCCTGTCAATCTAATAAAGATTTCTTCTAAAGTCGGTTCACAATAATTTGCAACAGCAAAAGAAAAGAACATTAAAACAAGTGAAAAGATGAAAAGATAAACATTCTCAATTACTGGAGAAGTGACAATTACTAAACAGCAAAGCATCGCAATCATCAAAGTGTTCGAAGCAACTGTTCCATAGTTCAAGAAGCGATAAGCACTCACATATGCCTTTTCATTAGCTTCTTCCTCTTCTACTGTTTGGTAAATCACGTAAGCTTCACGACCCTTTCGAAGGTAGTACACAGCTAAAGCGAGAGATATTACTCCAACAATTGCAATAAGACCGAAAGAAGTATATAAAACTTGTTCGATTTGAATCTGATTGAATAGTCCTCTTAGAGCGAGACTAAGCATTCCCAGAAAGAAACCTAAAACCCCTGCTCCAATTCCAATCCATTTATGTTTGTGTTTCATTCCTCATCCTCCTCTATACGAAATACCGACTCGACTGGTTCATTGAATATCTGTGAAATCTTCAAGGCGATCACAACTGACGGGGTATACTCATCCCTCTCTAGCAGACTGATAGTCTGCCTGGAGACCCCTGCTAGCTTGGCAAGTTCGGTCTGATTGAGACCATCGCGAGCCCGAAGCTCTTTTAAACGATTTTTAAGCATTCCTTTTTCCTTTACTCTTAACTTGCTTATATTGTAACACATCTTTTTCTTTTTGACAATAATATTTGTCAAAAAGTTTATGATTTTTGTCATTTTGCAAAAGAAAAAGGTCAGGAATAAGATCCTGACCGGTTTGTCTGTCATTAAAATCCTAGTTTTTCAAAGACTTGAGAGAAGTTTTGGCTGATGGTCTCAAGGGACACTTGCACTTCTTCTCGTGTTTGGTTGTTCTTAACCGTCACTTGTCCGCTTTCGACTTCGCTCTCTCCTAGCGTGATGAGGGTCTTAGCCGCAAAGACATCGGCTGACTTGAACTGAGCTTTGAGTTTACGGTTGAGGTAATCACGTTCTGCTTTGAATCCTTGTTGGCGAAGGGCTTGTACCAATTCCAAGGCCTTAACATTTGCGTCTTCACCCAAGACTGCGATATAGACATCTAGAGCGTTCTCGATAGGGAGAGTCACACCTTGCTTTTCAAGGATGAGAAGCAGGCGCTCTACACCAAGTCCAAAACCAAATCCAGCAGTCTCAGGGCCACCAAAATAGGCAACTAAGCCATCATAGCGACCACCCGCACAGACGGTCAAATCATTGCCCTCGATTTCTGTGATGAACTCGAAAATCGTGTGGTTGTAGTAGTCCAGACCACGCACCATATTGGTATCGATGATATAGTCTACACCCAGATTTTCCAACATCTGACGCACAGCATCAAAATGAGCTTGGCTTTCTGCATCAAGGAAGTCCAAGATAGACGGCGCATTTTCTACTGCCACCTTGTCTTCTTTTTCCTTAGAGTCCAAGACACGGAGAGGATTTTCCTCCAAACGACGTTGGCTATCCTTCGACAAGGTCTCCTTGAGCGGTGTCAAATAGTCGATCAAGGCTTGACGGTAGGCTGCACGACTCTCAGGATTTCCAAGAGTATTAAGATGCAATTTGACACCTTGGATGCCGATTTCTTTCAAGAAATGAGCCACCATAGCGATGGTTTCCACATCGGTAGCTGGATTGCTTGAGCCAAAACACTCAACACCAATCTGGTGGAACTGACGCAAACGACCTGCCTGTGGACGTTCATAACGGAACATAGGACCCATGTAATAGAACTTACTTGGCTTTTGCACTTCTGGGGCAAAGAGTTTATTTTCCACATAGGAACGGACAACGGGCGCAGTTCCTTCTGGACGAAGGGTGATATGACGATCACCCTTGTCATAGAAATCATACATTTCCTTGGTTACGATATCGGTTGTGTCCCCGACAGAACGGCTGATGACCTCGTAATGCTCAAAAATAGGCGTGCGCACTTCTGCATAGTTGTAGCGCTTGAAAATTTCACGGGCAAAGCCCTCAACGTACTGCCACTTAGCAGACTCAGCAGGTAAAATATCCTGCGTTCCTTTTGGTTTTTGTAATTTCATAGGGAATCCTCTTTAAACTTAATAGTCTTATTTTACCACAAATAGAGGGATTAAAACAGTGAGAGGAGAAAATCTCAATAGAGTCTTTTCAGAAAATTCATCAAAAACTTGCTAAATTGTCAGAATTATGAGAAAATAGAGGATATTTATCACGTGGAGGGACTGTTATGAGAGACGATATCAAAATCAATGACCGCGCTTTGGCTTTACAAGACCAAATTATCGAAAAACTAGAGAAGGTTTTTGATACAGATGTGGAGTTGGATGTTTACAATCTAGGCTTGATTTATGAAATCAATCTGGATGAAACAGGTCTCTGTAAAATTGTCATGACCTTTACCGACACTGCCTGCGATTGCGCCGAAAGCCTGCCTATCGAAATCGTGGCCGGTCTGAAACAAATCGAGGGTATCGAAGATGTCAAGGTTGAAGTTACCTGGTCGCCTGCCTGGAAGATCACACGAATCAGTCGCTACGGACGTATTGCCCTTGGACTGCCACCCCGTTAATGAGGCAAATCACTTTTGAAGATGAAAAGAAGCAAGCCGAAAATGGCTTGCTTTTTGATACTCAATGAAAATCAAAGAGCAAGCTAGGAAACTAGCCGCAGGCTGTACTTGAGTACGGCAAGGCGACGTTGACGTGGTTTGAAGAGATTTTCGAAGAGTATGAGTTTATTTTTTACCTGACTTGTCCATATTCCAGAAGTCTGTCACGGCTCCACGAGAAGCGGATGATACGATGTGGGCATATTTACCGAGAACACCACGGCTGTAAAGTGGTGGCAAGGTTGTTTCTGCCTTACGTTTTTCAAGTTCTTCTTCGGATACGGCCATGGAAATTTCTTTGGTATCTTGGTCAACCGTAACGATATCACCTGTACGAAGGTAGGCAATTGGTCCACCATCCTGAGCTTCAGGAGCAATATGCCCGACAACAAGACCATAAGTACCACCAGAGAAACGACCATCCGTCAAGAGAGCAACCTTGTCTCCTTGACCTTTACCAACGATCATGGATGAAAGCGACAGCATCTCAGGCATACCAGGACCACCCTTAGGTCCAACGAAACGAACAACGACAACATCGCCATCAACAATTTCATCTGTCAAGACAGCCTGGATAGCATCTTCTTCTGAGTCAAAGACCTTAGCAGGTCCAACGTGACGACGCACTTTAACACCTGATACCTTGGCAACCGCACCGTCAGGGGCAAGGTTCCCATTCAAGATGATAAGCGGACCGTCTGCACGTTTTGGATTTTCAAGTGGCATAATGACTTTTTGGCCTGGTGTAAGGTCTGCAAAGTCAGCCAAGTTTTCAGCGACTGTCTTACCAGTACACGTGATACGGTCGCCATGAAGGAAACCATTTGCCAAAAGGTATTTCATAACCGCTGGCACACCACCGACTTCGTAGAGATCTTGGAAGACATACTGACCAGATGGTTTCAAGTCGGCCAAGTGAGGCACACGCTCTTGGATTGTATTGAAGTCCTCAAGTGACAAGTCAACATTAGCCGCATGGGCAATGGCAAGCAAGTGAAGAGTAGCATTTGTAGAACCACCGAGAGCCATAGTTACAGTGATGGCATCTTCAAAGGCTTCACGAGTCAAGATATCTGATGGTTTGAGACCAAGCTCAAGCATCTTAACAACAGCACGTCCTGCTGCTTCGATGTCTTCTTTCTTGTCGGCTGATTCAGCTGGGTGAGAGGATGATCCTGGCAAACTCATACCGAGAACTTCGATAGCAGTCGCCATGGTATTAGCTGTATACATACCACCACAGCCACCAGGGCCAGGGCAGGCATTACATTCGAGACGTTTCACGTCCTCAGCTGTCATATCACCGTGGTTCCATTTTCCGATTCCCTCAAAGACAGAAACCAAATCGATGTCTTTTCCATCAAGATTTCCCGGTGCAATGGTTCCACCATAGGCGAAAATAGCTGGGATATCCATATTGGCAATGGCAATCATAGAACCAGGCATGTTCTTGTCACAGCCACCGATAGCGACAAAGGCATCGACGTTGTGACCACCCATAGCCGCCTCGATGGAGTCCGCGATGATGTCACGAGATGTTAGAGAGAAACGCATACCAGGCGTTCCCATGGCGATCCCGTCTGCTACGGTAATGGTTCCAAATTGTACAGGCCAGGCGCCAGCAGATTTGACACCTTCTTTAGCCAGTTTCCCGAAATCATGCAAGTGAATGTTACATGGTGTATTTTCCGCCCAAGTTGAAATCACTCCCACAATCGGTGTTTCAAAGTCCTTATCTGTCATACCAGTCGCACGAAGCATAGCACGGTTAGGTGATTTCACCATGCTGTCATAAATGCTACTGCGGTGACGTTTATCTAATTCAGTCATCTTATCCCTCCCATTTCAGTTTTTACCATTATAGCACAATTTTCGCATGAAGAACAGAATAAAATTCTTGAATTTTCAGAAAATTCCGATTAACAACTTCTAATTTTTTCATCTTTTTTTGTCAAGTAACTTTACTTTACAAAAAAAATGTGTTATCCTAGTATGGTTGATGAAAATCACTAGATTGAATCGAATTTAAATACCTAAAGGAGAAAAAGAAAATGGCAGTACCTGCACGTCGCACTTCAAAAGCGAAGAAAAACAAACGTCGTACACACTACAAAGTAACAGCTCCATCTGTAAACTTTGACGAAACTACTGGAGATTACTCACGTTCTCACCGCGTATCACTTAAAGGATACTACAAAGGACGTAAAATCGCTAAAGCTGCATCAGCTGAATAATAGAAGGGAGATACCATGCGCGTAAATATTACACTTGAACACAAAGAATCTGGTGAACGCTTGTACCTTACTTCTAAAAACAAACGTAACACTCCAGACCGTCTTCAATTGAAGAAATACTCACCAAAACTTCGCAAACACGTTGTGTTTACAGAGGTTAAATAGTGGGTCATTACGTTTCAGTAGAAACGAAAAAACCTTGATTTAACGCAATTCTGGAATTTTTAAATTTCAATGTATTGCAATAAAAATCAACCGAATGACTACATTTTTGACTACATTTTTTGTGAAATAAATTAGATGTTCGGATATATAAAAAACGCTCTAGACAATATGACTAGAGCGTTTTTGTGTTGTTTGAAATAATCAGATGATTTTCCACAATAAAAAGTATAATGAAAATATTTATAGGACTAAAGAGTTGATTGCTATATTATTAGAAAGTTTTTTTAGATGTATGATATGATATAATAAAATAAAATAGAAAGGTAAATGGTTGTAATGAAAGAACTTAGTGATTATTTAATAAATAAAGAAACTGATGAAATAATTTGGAAATTTGCTTTTTTAGGTAGACAAGATAGTTTAAATTCAAAACTTCAAGAGCTATCAGAACTAGCTGAAGAAGAAAATTGGACTTCAGCTAATTCTGATAAGCACAATAACATTTTGTATAGTTATTTAGTACATACTTTTAATAGAGCTTTTGAACTGGGAAATGAATACGTTGTTATTAATGATGATGAAAAATATGCTTGTTTCAATACAGGTTTATTAACAGAAAATGGTGAGGATATCATTTGTCTATTTAATACTTTTGATAGTAGTGATGAGTATCATTGGCATTTATACGGATTCCGTAAAGTATCTGATTGGGATTTTTTAGCTGAGTTTTCAATTACTCCAAAAGTTCCACACTATTTTAGTAACCCTGCGGATTTATATTTTGATCCAAATAGAGAATTAGTCAAAAATTTAGATCATATTTTAGATGATAATTTCTCAAGATTTAGTGAATCTTTGCAAGCTAAAGGTAAATCTTATATACATGCTCTTTTAAATAATGCGCTTGACTTAACAATTACCAAATGTAAAAGAAATTATCGTATTGTTGTTCCTCAATATTATCGAGGAAAAGTAACCTATCTTTTACCAGTGACTATTGATGATGAATTAATGTCTTTGGCAGTTGAAAGTATTAATGGGAGATATCGTGTAAATACAATTTTTACCTTAGATATGGCGTATAAAAATGCTAGACTTCTAATGAAACCTGAGGTAGATTGGATAACATCTATTACTAAAAAATAAAAAAATCAACATCTAAATAGATGTTGATTTTTTGAAGTTAAAAACTCCACTCCTCCCCATTATCTTATAATGGGCTATGCATAAATCATTCTTTAAAAAATCGTAATTTTAAACAAAACTTTCTGTAAAGAAATATCGTTCACTATTATTGTATCATCACATTAATTACTTGTCAATAGTTAAGCTTATGAGAATAAAAAAAGAAATTATTTCTAATATACACTATTATAGATCTATAATTTGTTGATTTAGAAGACGATTTTTACTGTTTACTAACACAAATTTCAATACTGTATTTGCAATCTTGAGAGGCTAGAGCTTCATGAAATACATTAAAAATATCAAAATGGCAAAAATGGAACAAAAGGTTAAGTATGAGCGCCAATTATCTGAGAGATAAGAAGGACTACCTACGAATGTTTCGAAACAATGATCATGCCAAGTACATCTATAATTTAATCATTCCAGAGAAAATGTAGTTCCTACAAAGTTAGCTTTTATTTTTACAACAAGGAAGAAGGACGAATACTATTACGCATGCTTAAATTTCTTAAAATTACTTAGAGTAATAAGGATTTAAATCTAAGCTCATATTTCTAAAACAAAGCCCCCTATCCAAAATAATTATATAGTTTGCTAGAGGGAAAAATAATTTGCTAGAAAACCAGAAATTATGTAAAATAAAATATATGAATAACAAGGAGCTAAATTTAAATGGCAAATAATATTTATTTATTTTTAATCGATTATACAAAGTCACTATTGTTACATCCGATCATAAATGGTTTACAGTTAGGATTTTACATTTTTTTATGGCAAGTAATAGGCACTCCTATCATTTCTTTTGTCAATGATTTAACAAAGCCATTAAAAGTGAAATTAGGCATGAAAGTCAACTACTTTGTATTGATTTTTGGTTGTTTAACAGGTTTATTTTCTTCAGTGTATTTCTTATCTGGATTAGAAGGCGAAAACAATGTGTATAGCCGTGCTTTTAGATTGATTGGTATTTTTGGAAGTGTCTTTCTATTCCTTATCCCTGTAACTCTCATATTTGGAGCGGGGATCATCATTCCTATTTATTCGATTATAATGTGGATTGTTAATGGCATTATTAGTCTCCTACCTATTCTAGCTGGACTTGCAATCATCATGCCTATTGTATTCATTGGTGGGTTATTCTCAATAGTGAGCATCGTAGTCGGAAGATTATGAGAAGTTAAGGATTATAAAAAGAAAGTAAAAAACTATGGATTATGATATTTTTGAAGATTATAGAAAGAACCCTCCTAAAAAAGATAAATATGAGGGACTGCCTCCTGAAGAACGTGTTGAACTTATAAAACAAGAGTATTTTAGGAAAGAAGCCAAGAAGAATAGAGAGGAAGAGGAACGTAAGCAAGATCTTATCAAAGCAAAAAAAGATAAGAAATACGAGGAATACAGTTCTAAGGTAGAACTATTATTTAAGTGGATGATTGGATTTGCTTTGTTTGCAGTTATATCTGCTGGATATTGCTTTAATAAAGACTATTTCTTTTTAACATTGCAAGGAGGAATTTCTATTACAGGACCGACTAAAGAACTTGGTAAGGCAATTGTTGAATTTATTCTTTCTATAATGTTAAGTTTCCTTGCCCCTGCTTTGCTGACTTTTTTCATAATTGATACGTCAAAAAATAAAAAGGAGGAATAATCATGGCAAAATTTAAAAGCTTATTTTTAATAGCAGCGCTCTGTATTAGCGTAATTCTTATTGGATCTGTATCAGGAGTATTTTATGCTAAATATATGAATACCAAAAATGAAACTAAACAACAAACTCAATCTGTTCAGAGTAACGAAGAACAAAGCACAGAAAAAGTAGGTGAGACTCCTGCAGATGATAAAAACTATAACACCGCCCTCTCTTCCCTTGAAATACCTGGTCACAAAGTAAAACCTGAAATAGAAAAAGAAGTGAAAGAGGCCTTTAAGGTTGTTATTAAAGAATGTAAAACAGCGAATATCTTAGAGATTGATTTTTCTATGGAGAAGCATTTAAAATGGCAGATAAGGCCCCTATAAGGTCCTTTGCAGTATCATTCCAACAAAATGGATATGATGTAAACGTAGATGATATTGAAGTTTATGAATCTAAATCATCAGACGTAGTTCAGTTTATTGTTAAGTCCACTAAAAAAGGCGAAGATAGCATCTTTTGGGTTGGCAACTATAACACATTGGCTCACCAAGTTAGTATTTCTAACTATTACGGTGGTAAAGTAGGAAAGGCATTTGGGTAAGGAACAACAACTTATCAGATGAGTTAATCATATTAGCTAAACTTAATGTTCTTATATATAATTATATAACTAATATGTGACGATTTAAATTATTCATATCAATAGCTTAAGTGGTTAATTTTAAGTTGATTCAGTTTGTATAGATTGAGAGAAGAGTATGTTATATGTTGTAGCAAGTGTTATTCTATTTTTTACTTTAATCGGCATTTATCAAAAAAAGTTTAAAGTTAAAGCATTAACAGTGCCGGCAATGCTTTATGTGTTGGCGATTGTCTTTAATCTTATTTTTAAAGTGAAATAATTAGAAGTTGAAAATGGGAAAAAGATAACTGTACATGATAATAATGATTTTCAGCAATTATCTTGTTTATTACGAATAAAAAAACACTGTAGAATTGAACTGCACCCCAAAAGTTAGATTTTTTCTGTCTAACTTTTGGGGTGCAGTTCAATAGCGGGTGGTTTATTTATCTCGCACCTTACGGAGCGAGACGGACTAATAGTCACATAATAATAAGGGTGCCCCATTTTGGGGCTTTTGGGGCTACCCTATTACTATACCTAAAATTAGTTATGGGTAACTAAAAGGGTAGTAAAATCAAAAAAAGCACTCTAGGATAGAGGCCTAAAGTGCTTAATTTCAAGGCTTTACAGCCTATCTTATTCAATAAAATATTACAACATTTTGTTGTAGAATTCAACGACAAGTGCTTCGTTGATTTCTGGGTTAATTTCGTCGCGTTCTGGCAAGCGAGTCAATGAACCTTCCAATTTTTCAGCGTCGAATGATACGAATGCTGGACGTCCAAGAGTAGCTTCTACTGCTTCAAGGATTGCTGGAACTTTCAATGATTTTTCACGAACTGAGATCACTTGACCTGGAGTTACGCGGTATGATGGGATATCAACACGTTTTCCGTCAACAAGGATGTGACCGTGGTTTACAAATTGACGAGCTTGACGACGAGTAGTCGCAAGGCCAAGACGGTAAACAACGTTATCCAAACGACGTTCCAAAAGAAGCATGAAGTTGAAACCTAGGATTCCGCCTTTGATTTTTGTAGCTTGTACGAACAAGTTACGGAATTGTTTTTCACCTACACCGTAAGTGAAGCGAAGTTTTTGTTTTTCAGCCAATTGCAAACCGTATTCTGACAATTTAGAACGGTTGTTTGGTCCGTGTTGTCCTGGTACGTAGTTACGACGTGCCAATTCTTTACCTGTACCTGTAAGTGAAAGGCCAAGGCGACGAGCTTGTTTCCAAGATGGTCCTGTATAACGTGACATATGTATGTCCTCCTGATATAAATAATATTTGGCGGAAATAGTCACTTAGAAAGCCCTGATTCGTGCAGATGCCCTTCGCCTAAACAGCCAAGGTTACTTGTCATAAGACACCTGTTGACGAGCTTCATGCTTTCCTGCTGCTATTTCACACAAGGGCTATTGTACCATGAAAAGCTAGATTTGTAAAGGGATTTTACAGTTTTATTTCAAATTGAGGCTGAATGTAAACTTGCTTCCTAAGCCATATTGACTTTCTGCTGTGATTTCGCCACCAAGCTGATGGGCTAGTTCTCGTGCAATCGCAAGTCCTAATCCATGTCCACCTGTCTTCATATTGCGCGAAGTTTCTACACGATAAAGTCGTTTAAAGATCTTTTCCAAATCCTCAGGATGAATCCCCTGACCCTCGTCTTTCACACTGATTGTCAGCTCTTGTTCTGTTAATTGGGCAAGAACCTCGATTCTGGTGCCTGGTTCTGAATATTTAAAGGCATTGTTTAACAAATTGACCAGAATGCGAGAAAGTTTGTCAGAATGGCTCTTGATTTTCGCCGACTCAGGTGACACTTGAATGTAAACATCCCGCTCCTCTTGTTCAATCTGGAGTTGAAATTCACTCATTGACTCAATCAGCAATTGATCTAAAAATACCTCTTCGACTTCTTCATCAGCAGTATCTTGAGGTTGTGTGTTAAGAGTCAAAACATCCAATTCCTCCACTAGCTTGTTTAGACGCTCGGTTTGCCGACCAATCGTGGTTAAGTAGTGGAGCCGTTCCTCTTCCTTGATCACTCCATCTAGAATTCCCTCCACAGTAACCTGAATGGAGGTAATGGGAGTTTTAATATCGTGAGAGAGCTGCGCAATCATCATTCTCTTTTCTTGCTCGCTCTCATCAAGTGATTGAAAGGTAGCTTGCAAATTGTGGGACATATCATTAAAAGCCTGGCCCAGCTCTTGAAATTCTAATGGGCCTTTGGTTTCAATTTCTGTGCTGAAATCCTTGCTGGCTATATCCTGAGCTTGTTTTTTCAAATGTTTCAGAGAAGAGAACACAGGCGACAAAAGAAAGACGCTCACTGCAGCGCCAATAAAACTAGCAATCAAGGTCATTCCAACTAGAAAGTAAACTTCACTTTTCTCGATCAACATCCGTTGGACTGCCCAGAAAACGACCAAAATCGTTAGTAGAGTCGACACTAGATACCCTACTAAAATATAGTTTTTTAATTTCATTTTCTACCTCTTGGTCTTTCCATCTTATAGCCCAAACCCCAGACAGTTTTGATAGCGGGAGCATTTGAATTCGTATACTTGGTCAACTCTTGCCTCAAAGCATGGATATGAACATTGAGTGTATTGGTATCATCCACATAGTCCTCTTGCCATACCTTCTCGTAAAGTTCCGTCTTTGAAAAGACTCTCTCGGGATTGCTGGCTAATATCCATAGAAGTTCAAAGGATTTTACTGTCAATTCCAAAGGTTGCTCCCCAATGCGAACCTCATGAGTCACATGGTTGATTACCAAGTCACCAAACTCGATCTGTTCTGTCTCTCCTCCACGGCTAAGGCGACGCAAGATATTATTCACTCTTAAAACCAATTCGCGTGGGCTAAAGGGTTTGACTATAAAATCATCTGCCCCCAAACTTAATCCATAAATCTTATCCTGTTCGCTTGTCTTAGCAGTTGTAAAGAGGAAGGGTTGATCCGGAGCGATATACTGAACTTCGCTGATAAAATCATAACCGTCCATATTGGGCATCATGATATCTGTGATAATGAGGTCGATAGGTTTTTTTCTGAAAAGTTCTAATCCCTCCTTACCATCATGGGCGACCAAAACATCGTAACCTGCCTGTATAAGATAGCGGTGTTGAATATCTAGAATATCTATCTCATCATCAACCAGCAAAATTGTCTTTTTCATCTGACACTCCTTCGATAAAAACAGTGTTATACTTGCTTTAGTATAACACTATTTTCCCTAATGTTTAAGTGATTTGAATCTTAATCTTCTCGTTTGCTTGTCAAACCCAAAAGTCCAACAAGACCTGCCAAGGCTAGACCAAAGATACCAAGGCCAGCTGTAGCTGTTTTAGCTTCCCCAGTATTTGGTAGCATCGCTTTATCATCTTTTTTCATCATATTAGCCATTGGGCTAGAAGCTGGTTGATCGACCTTCATATCTGACATATGGTGATTTGTACCCATCATACCCTCAGTCGTACCTGTAGAGCCTGTTTCAGAAGGCTTCGTATTCATATGACCTTGTTGAGATGGTATTGTCGCCATTTCTTTTCCACGAAGCTGAATCGTTACTTGACGAGTAGCAATCAGATTGGTCAAATCAGGTTTGCCATCTTTAGAACCATAGACTTTAACAGTAGCTAGGTATGTATGTGTTCCGTTAGCTCGAAGTTGATCCAGCAAGGCCTGACCATCTTTGCCAACCGTATTGCCATTCAAATCCACTTCGTAGAAATATTGACCTTTAGCCAAGCCTTCAAGTGGCAATAGAGCAGGATTTTTAGCTGTTCCGTTGTCTGACCATGGGGCTTTGTCTGAAGCTTTTAACAAGAGGCGAGTCAACATACCATCTCCACCAAAAGCTTCGTATGGAATAACTTGGTTGACACCGGCCAAGAATGGACCTGGAACATTTGCTTTTTCAAGGTAGCTAGCTGGAACATCAATGCTATTTTTGATGTTATTAGCAACAGAGTCTTTAACCTGATTTGGTGTGGTCAAGCCATTCAAATTAACAGTCAAATCTTTAGTCGCTACCAGATTAGTTAAGTCAGGCTTGCCGTCTTTTGCACCGTACACTTTGATGGTAGCCTTATAACTTTGCGTACCATTTTGTTTCAAAAGGTCAAGAAGCTCTTTATCTGATTTGCCTTGGGTGCCTGCTAAATCCACTTCGTAGAAGTAAAGACCTTTGCCCAATTTCTCTACTGGTGGGAGAGCGGGATTTTTAGCCGTTCCATTGTCTGACCATGGAGCCTTATCAGAGGCTTTCAAGATAAGGCGAGTCAACATACCATCTCCACCAAAGGCTTCGTATGGAATGACTTGGTTGACACCAGCTGTAAATGGTCCTGGGAAATTGGCTTTGTCAAGATAGCTAGCTGGGACATCTACTGTGTCTTTGGTATTGTCAGCCACACCTTTTTGAACTTCAGCTGGAGTGGTCAAACCATTCAAATTAACAGTCAAATCTTTAGTCGCCACGAGGTTAGTCAAGTCAGGTTTGCCGTCTTTTGCACCGTACACTTTGATAGTAGCTTTATAGCTTTGTGTACCATTTTGTTTCAAGAGGTCAAGAAGCTCTTTGTCAGATTTGCCTTGGGTGCCAGCCAAGTCTACTTCGTAGAAGTAAAGGCCTTTGCCCAATTTCTCTACTGGTGGGAGAGCGGGATTTTTAGCTGTTCCGTTGTCTGACCATGGAGCCTTATCAGAGGCTTTCAAGATAAGGCGAGTCAACATACCATCTCCACCAAAGGCTTCGTATGGAATAACTTGGTTGACGCCGGCTGTAAATGGGCCTGGGAAATTGGCTTTGTCAAGGTAGCTAGCTGGGACATCTACTGTGTCTTTGGTGTTGTCAGCCACACCTTTTTGCACTTCAGCTGGGGTGGTTGCTGCTTGCGCTTCACTGGCTTCACGGTCTTGTCCAGAAACTGTAGATGCAGGACTTTCCACAGGTTTAACTGCATCTTCTGTTTGTTTCTTAGAGTCAGGTTGTGCTTGCATTTCTTCTTTTGGTGCTACTACTGGCTCTTTAGCAGTTGCGTCCGCTTTTTCTGAAGAGCTTGTAGTATCCAAGCTTGCTTTAGGTGTTGGAACAGACTGTTCTGAAGGAAGAGCTACATCGACTGCTTTTTTGAGAACCTCTGCTGGTAAGTCGCTCTTTTCACTCACTGAAGCAGCGTTTGGCACGACTTGGGCAGGGGTCGGATTGACGACATCAGCACGTGCAGAACTTGGTTGTCCAACTAGGACAAAGAAGCCACTGGCCACAACAACTGAGGCAACACCGACACTAAGACGGCGAATAGACCAACGAGTATATCTTTGATTTGGATTGAATTTCATAGGATTCTCCTTAGAGTTTTTCTTTTTTTGATGACTCTAGTATAATCTCCTAAAATTAAAAAGGATTAAGAAAAAGTTAAAATTTTTCTTAAATCTCTCTTATAAAATACTTATATTGACTCAATAGTTATTGGAAAAAAGCAGCCCTCCCTCTCCTACTCACTCAACTCTGTTAGAGTATCCAAATGTTGGTTATTAATCACCGCCATGATATAGGCGCCTGACCGTAAAAGGTCATCGGGACCGAATTGAACATCTAGAGGAGCATTTTCATAGTCACGAAATCCAAGTACATTGAGATTGTATTGCCCACGTAAATCTAGCTGGCTAAGGCTTTTCCCCGCCCAAGATTGGGGGATTCTCATCTCGACAATTGAAACATTCTTGTCCAACTGAAAGACATCTACGCTGTTATGAAAGAGAATTCTCTGCGCTAACGAACGTCCCATTTCAAATTCCGGTGAGATGACCGAGTCCGCACCAATTTTCTCCAGTACCTTTTTAGCCATGTGACTTTTTACCTTGGCAATGACGGTCGGCACTCCTAGACTCTTACAGTGCATGACTGCAAGAACACTGGATTCCAGATTTTCCCCCGTTGCAACAACTACGGTATCGCAGGTGTCAATTCCCGCTGATAGAAGGAGTTCTTCATCCGTGATATCCCCAACTACCCCACGCGCCAGCACGGGTTCAAATTGATTAATGCGCTCCTCGTGGTCATCAATAGCAATGATATTCATATGATGCTTGGCAAGAGCAGCCAAAACACTACTCCCAAAAATTCCCAAGCCTAAAATTCCAATCGTCCGATCTGACATCGTTCTTCCTTTCTTATCCGATAGTGATATCTGCTTTCATATAGTGAATCATATCTTTCTTATCTGGCTGGTATTCTGCTAAACTTACCAGTAGTGTCAAGGGGCCAATACGGCCGATAAACATCAACAACATCACGATACTGAGGGCTAATTTACCTAACTCTGGTGTTAAATTCGCCGTCACTCCAACTGTCGCAAGGGCTGAAATGGTCTCAAACATGAGGTAGATAAAGCGCGGATTTCCTTCTGCTGTTATCCCCAGCAGAATCAAGCCCAGCAAGAATGTTAGCAAGAAGATAATAAAGACACTAAAAGATTTTTGCACGGTTCGAGGTTCAATAGTTCTCCGAGCCACATTGGCATGAGGTAAGCCCAATAGCTCGCTACGAGCGAAGGCCAACAAGACAAAGAAGGTCGTAATCTTGAGTCCCCCTGCCGTCCCTCCAGGTGCCCCACCCAGAAACATCTGCAAGATGTAGATCAGCAAGGTGACCGGTCGAGCCTGGGTGTAGTCAATAGAGGCAAAACCTGCTGTCCTCATACTGACAGTCTGGAAAAAGCTAACCAGCAATTTCTCTGGGACGCTGAGATTCCCAATCGTCCCTGAATTGTTCCACTCAATCAAAAGGGTTGATACCGTTCCAAAGAATAAAATTCCCGCTGTTAAAAAGAGAACCAGCTTAGTATGAAAGCGAAGACGGCGTTTTTTCTTTTTCCCAAACTGGGTCGCTAGGTCAAACCAGACCATAAATCCTAGGCCACCCGTTATAATCAATCCTGCAATCACTAGATTGATCAAAGGGTCCGTCTGAAAGACTGCCAAACTCGTACTTCCAAAATTATCAAATCCAGCATTGCAGAAAGCTGAAATAGCCAAAAAGATAGAGGTTAACATCCCTCGCCCCCATCCAAATTCAGGAATGAAGCGGAAACTCAGTAGAAAGGCACCGAGCCCTTCTACCAGAAAAGTCGTCAAAAAGATCGAGCGGATGAAGTCCTTTAAGGACTGGGTTTCCCCATAACTAAAACTTTCTTGAATAGTCTCACGGCTACGAAGACTGAGCTTTTGTTTCCCTTGGATATAAAAGATTCCAATAAAGGTCATAAGCCCCAAACCACCGATCTGGATCAACAGCATGCAAATCAACTGGCCCCAGATATTATAAGTAGAGGCCACCGGCTGGGTAAAGAGCCCTGTCACACAGACCATGGACACTGTCGTAAAGAGATGGTCAAAGTAGGTCGCTTGTGACGTTGTTGCTTGAACCAAAGGGAGGCTTAAAAGGAGCGAGCCCAAGAAGATCACTAGGGCAAAACTTAAAAAGATGCGACGAGCTGGCGATAATCGAACCAGCGTCGTCTTTATTTTTTCCAAAAAAGATTTGAATAACATAGCTACATTGTACCATAAAAACAGTAAGAGTACTCACATGTGGTGCACAATAGCAAGACAGAGTTCAAGCGCCTTATCAAAAGCTTCTGAACCCCAGTCACGACTGTCGTAGTTATCTAGATCCGCCAGGGAATCTGCGGTAAAGAGCAGTTCTCCCCAGACAACCCTACGTAACTGAGCTACTGCCGCAAGAGCCGAGCACTCCATTTCCACAACAGCGCAGCCTTCTTCCTTACGATAGGCAACCTTTTCAGCTGTCTCTCGGTAAAAACCATCTGTCGTCCAGGTCATAACTTCCTCATAGGGAATGCCTCTTTGCTCCAAAACTTGCTCAATGGCAGAAACAGCCTCAAGCTGCATCTCCATATAACGAGAAGGTGCTACATAGTGGTAGCTGGTCCCCTCATCTCGCAGAGCGCGAATAGGGATGAGAAAAGCATTCTCCTCTATATCGGCTAGGACGCCACAGGTTCCAGTGGAGATGATTTGCTCTACACCATAGCCAATCAACCAATCCATAAACTGGGCCGCTGGGGCAGAACCAACGGGCGCTTGAGCTAGACAAATCTCCTCACCTTTGTAGTTGATAACATAGACTGGATAGGTTTTAGTGGCCGAAACGAACTCACCAACACAGTCCGCTCCTGCTTCCTGAGCATAACGGTCAATCTCCTCCTCCAAAAATGCATAGATACACTTCTTTGGCAACTTCAAATCTAACCCCTCATGTGTTGGCATAAGGACCGCTTGGGGATTGTCATCAAACTCCAAAATGGGAATTGCATGTTTCTGAATCATCGCCCACCTCCTCTAATTTTGTACTATTGTATCAAAAGCTGACGAAGTGTCAAGGAGTTGTCTTTAGCAAGCCAGAAATCTCCTCTTCCATACACTTGAGAAATCGTTGCACCGCTGGAGAAGTCGGTTTCTGTTTTGGCAAAGTCATTGAGGACTTATAAAAACATATCAAATCCAATAACAAAAAGACATGAATCTGAAATAAGCAGAACATGTCTTTTTTAGCTTGTTTGAAAGTTAAGTAAATAAACCTTAGTTCTTCTAGAACTCCCTTATTTCCACAAACCACCTAAAATCTGTTTTTCTAATAAGTCTAGGTCCTCTTCCTTTATTTCTCCGTTGTCGCTAACGATATAAAGTTGAGCGAAGTAAGCCAACAATGGACCAACACAAATACGAACCATTTGAGGAATCGTTAACTCTGGATTTACACGTGGATCTGCTAGCAATTCCTTATGAAGCACTCGAAGTTTATCTTGAATAGCATTCCAGATAAAAATCTGTTCATTTTTTAGTTTTTTATTTGAAAAACTCTCCTGCAGAATGATTTTCATCAAAGCACGATTTTTTTTGAGATAGCTCATACGATCGTGGACGAGATAACGAACCCTCTCCTCTGTCGTTTCAAAAGCTAAGAGTTCCTCAAAAAAACTACCGAAAATGCCTGGGACTACAGGATGTAAAATAGCCGTCAGTAAATCATCCTTCGTCTTAAAATACTTAAACAAAGTTGCCTGACTTAGTCCAGCACGCTCAGCTATGTGAAGAGTTGAGGTCCCATGGTAACTCCTGGTTGATATGAGATCCACTGCTGCCTGCATGATTTTTTTCTTTCCTTGAGGGTAATTCGCTTCTTCTAAGTAATCTTCAAACGATTCAAAAACAGTCTTATCCATCTAATCTTCACACCTTTTTAGCATTATTTATGTTGATTTTTAAACTTTACGATAACGACGCAATCCAACAATATTAAGAATTGTTAAAATGATCAAGAAAATCATTAAAACACCAAGATTTGGCAAAATATCACCAAGATTGTGTCCGTAAAGAATAATCTGGCTTATTGCATCACCAGAATAGGTTAATGGCAAAAATTTCCCCACAGTTGGAGCCCATTCTCCCATGGATGACAATGGAATAATTCCTGAGAAAAAAAGTTGGGGCATAATCACGAGAGGAATAAATTGCATCATTTGGAATTCTGATTTTGCTAGAGTAGACAAGAGAATTCCAAAAGCTAGTGCTACAAGAGCCAGTACCACATTAACTATTATAACATTTAAAATATTTCCTACAACTTCTACATCTAGTAGCCAAATTGCTGCTAAGACGACAACTGCCGTTTGAAAAATCGCAATAATACCGTAAGACAACATATAGCCATAGACGATTTCAGAACGTTTCACTGGGGTTGCTAACAAGCGATCCAAGGTTCCACTTGTGCGCTCTTTCAAAAGTGCCATACCAGAAATCAAAAAGACAAAGAAAAAGACCACAAAGCCAATTAAAATTGGAATCATATGTGCAAAGAATCCAGTATTTTTATCTCCATATTGGTAAGATTCTTTGATTTCAGGCGCCTTTGCATCTAATTTCAATTGTGGAAGAGCCTGTTTGACACGAGATAATAACTGATCGGTGCCTTCATTGACGATACTTGTTCGTAACACTTGTCGTGTCATAGTTGTTTTAGAAGCATCCGTATTTGCGTAGTCGACCTGATACTCACCATCTTTATACGATATGACTGCATCTACTTTCTCGTCAGCTAGAGCTTTTTTAGCCTGATCTAAGTCTTGATAAGTCTCGACGTCCACATGATCGAGCTCATCCATTTTCGTTACCAAACCAGTTGGTAAATCTTGTGTCGCTAACTTGACATTCACGGTTGTACTAGCTGAAAACATGAGGTTCATCAGCCACATAATAAATACCGGCGCTACAAACATCATAGCCAAGGTTCGTTTGTCACGAAGCAATTCTTTGATAACTTTTTTAGCAATAGCAATGGTTCTCATCTTACTCTCCTTCTGCTTTCAAAAATACTTCTTCAATACTTGAAACTTGATAACTATCTTTTAAGTGTTGCGGTGTATCAAAAGCAATGATTTTTCCACCTAATAACAAGCCGACCTTATCCGCTAACTCTGCTTCATCCATAACATGGGTAGTAACTAATATCCCAATCCCATTGTCTCTAAGCGCGAATAATTCTTTCCAAATTTTCTTTCGAAGAGAAGGGTCGATTCCAACTGTCGGTTCGTCCAAAATCAAGAGCTGAGGATTCCCCAGAAGCGCGATGGCTAAAGACAAGCGTCGCTTCATTCCTCCAGAATAACCGGATACCGTTTTATTCAAATGCTCTGTCAGATCCACAACTTGAGCCACATGGGCAATTTCAGCTGTCAGATCTCTTTTGGATAGCCCTTTTAGCTGACCAAAAAATTCTAGATTTTCTTGACCTGACAAAGCCTCATATAAGGCATCTGACTGGGCCATATAACCAATATCTCCTAAAATATGGCGATTGGGCATAGTGTGATTTAACACTAAAGCTACGCCTCCATCAGCCTTTTCCATTCCTAACGCAGTCTTAATCATAGTTGATTTACCAGCACCAGACGGACCAATTAATCCTATAATTTCTCCTGTCTGCAATTCAAAGCTGACATGATTCAGAACTATTTGATGGTCAAAAGATTTTACTAAATCTTGTAAATGTAGTAATGTTTTCATTTACTTCCTCCTTGGTGAGTGATTACTCACTTACTGAATATAAGACTATTATAGTGAGTGAGTAATCACTTGTCAAGGGAAAAATCTAAATTCTTTAAAAAATAAAGAACCAGATATTATTATCTGATGCTTATAATGGATAGCTATTGCTCTTAGAGCTGTTTCTAAATCTCTTCGCGATACTCTGAAATGGTCTTTCCTGTCCACTTTTTAAAGGCCTATTCTTCCTCTACTTTTCTCAGCCAATCCAACCATCGTCATTGCTGTCACAACTCTAATGACCTTGGCGATGGAAATTCATTTTACTCATTTTTATATGAAACAGACTAAGAAATTTTCAAGACCTAATTGAAACCAAATTAGTCCTTGGAAGTCAAAAAATCCTCGAACTCTACGCTGACCGTCTAGCAGAATCAGACCAAATGCGGCATGGCATTTCTAAGAATTCGGTTAAGGGACGTAACCTACAAGCTGCTTACGTGGATGGATTGACTTTGGGAAACTTCTTCGCCTTCAACCAAGGACTAAATAAAATGGGCGACCAAGCGCTTCCTTTTAAAATTCACCCTGAACATTTTGTATTCACTGGGGTGCACAGTGGACAGGAAATGATGGAGTTGATTGGAGAGTACGGACAACCAACTTATCAAAAAATCTTTATCAGTCTAGATGCTGAAACCCAGTCGTTCCTGATACTGCTACTCTCATGTCCGATCCAAGCTTTGATATCAAGATGTATGGCATGCACCAGTTCAAAATGAAAAAAGGTGGACTTCGCATCAAATTAGGTGTCTTTTCCCCAGAAGCAGCCCCAAGCGAGATGGTGCTCGGTCACCAAGAACACCTAGCAGTTGAATTCTTTAATTTCCTCACAATCGCCTATCAAAACAAAACATTTAAAGGAAAACTACTCAATACCCTCTTAAAATTCAAGAAATTTAAGTAAACAAAAACGGGTGACTGAACAATTTAGCCTTTGAAAGCTACGATTATAAAACCACTCGTAACATATGAATCTATCACTCATATAACTGGTGAATCCTTGCAGACAGTCTACGAAGTCGATCTCCATACTCAAGTAGACGACTTTCAACTGACGAGCTACTTGACAAGCAAGATTCCTCAGTGCGATGTCTCCTTGACCAAGAAAGCCAAAAAGAAGAAAAATCTATAAGACTAAGATAAAGATTACAAAAAGAACAGCCCAGCTGTTCTTTTTAATATTCTTTCACAGGGATTTCCTTGATAACTCGCGCAGGATTGCCACCTAGGACAACATTGTCTCCAAAGGATTTGGTAATCACGGCCCCTGCTCCTGCCACTACGTTATTGCCCAGTGTCACTCCAGGAAGGACAATGACGCCACCTCCAGCCCAGAAATTGTCACCGATAGTGATGGGCTTGCCGTATTCGACCCCTAAATTTCGTTCATGCGGATCCAGTGGATGGAGTGGGGTTAAAAACTGACAGTTGGGGCCAATCATGGCATTGTTACCGATGCGAATCGGACAAACATCCAGCATGGTCAAATTCCAATTAGAATAAAAATTTTCCCCTAGATGGATATTGACTCCATAATCGACCACCAGGCGTGGATTGACATAGAGATTTTCCCCAGTTGAACCAAACCAAGTCTTGATAATCTCTGCCCCTTTCAAGGGATCTAACTCCTGGTTGAAGGCAAACTGCTTCTGACGTGCTGTCTGAGCCAAGGCCCGCAACTCGGGGTCAAACGGATGATAGGGCTCTCCTGCTATCATTTTCTGGTATTCACTGGTCATCTTAATACCTCACACTTAGTTTGAGGCCATCATATCAAAAAGCCTTTGAAAGTTCAAGAATAAGCCGGTCTAGGACTTCTTTCTAGACTCTCGAAACCATTCCCCATCCCAACTCAAAACAACTTGCTTGACAAAAGCTTAACTTCATGGTTTAATATACCCCATAAGGGTATATTTGGAGGTGCCTATGTTTCACTTATTATTTACAAAAATTGACAGTATTTCGACCAGCGAGTTAGAAGCTAAACTCAGAGAACCGATTCAGCTACTGGATGTTCGGACGCCTATGGAATTCCATAGAGGTCATATCAAAAATGCCAAGAATGTCCCTCTATCCGAAATCGGATCTTACACACCAGCGACAAAAGAAACGCTTTATGTCATTTGTCATTCTGGTGTGCGAAGCAAACTAGCTGCAAAGAAGCTAAAGAAAAAAGGCTACGATGTCATCAACGTCCGAGGCGGTATGAGCGCTTGGACAGGCAAGGTCATCTAGAAGCATAAAGGAGAAAATCAATGAAAATTATCATTGTCGGGGGAGTTGCAGGCGGTATGTCAGCAGCAACCCGCCTCAGACGTCTCATGGAAGACGCTGAAATCACTATTTTTGAGAAAGGTCCCTTTGTTTCCTTTGCAAACTGCGGACTTCCTTACTATGTTTCAGGAGAGATTGCAAACCGTGATAGTTTATTGGTCCAAACTCCTGAAAGTCTCAAAGCACGCTTTAATCTCGATGTGCGACCATTTCACGAGGTCATCAGCATTTCGCCAGCAGAGCACACTGTGACCGTACGCCATGATGGACAGGAATTCACAGAAAGCTACGACAAGTTGATCCTCTCCCCAGGAGCTAAACCATTTGTTCCTACAATTGAAGGTTTGGCAGAAGCTAAGAATGCCTACACGCTTCGCAATGTCCCCGATCTTGACGAGATTATGGCTGCCTTGGACAATCATCCAAAAGAAGCTGTCGTTATCGGTGCAGGCTTTATCGGGCTTGAAATGGCTGAAAACCTTGCGAAACGTGGATTGCAAGTTACCATCGTTGAGAAAGCACCTCATGTCTTGCCACCATTAGATCACGAAATGGCAGCCTTTGTCCAAGCAGAATTGGTTAAAAACGGTGTTCGTGTTATCACTTCTCAGTCTGCGACTCGATTTGAAGACCAAGGAAAAATCATCGTTCTCGAAAACGGTCAAAAGATCACTTCTGACCTCACCATCCTTTCTGTCGGTGTTGAACCTGAAAACGGACTGGCCAAAGCTGCGGAGATTGAACTGGGACTTCGTGGTGGGATCCTGGTCGATGAACATTATGAAACCAGTCAAAAAGATATTTTTGCAGTTGGGGATGCCATCGTCGTCAAGCAAGAGATTACGGGCCAAGACGCTCTCATCTCTCTCGCTTCTCCTGCCAATCGTCAGGGCCGCCAAGTCGCGGACGTCATCGCAGGACTCGGTCGTACAAACAAGGGCAGTATCGGCACTGCGATCGTTCGTGCCTTTGATATGACAGCTGCTTCGACTGGTCTCAGCGAGCGTATCCTTCGCATGAATCAACTTCCTTACAAGGCACTTCATGTCAGTGGAAAAGACCACGCCGGTTATTATCCTGGCGCTACTGATATGACCTTGAAGCTCCTCTTTGACCCAACCACTGGAAAAATCTATGGTGCCCAAGGAGTTGGGAAGAAAGGTGTTGACAAGCGAATCGATATCCTGGCAACTGCTATCAAGGGAAATCTCACCGTCTTTGACTTACCAGAGTTAGAGTTTACCTATGCGCCACCATTTGGCTCTGCCAAGGATCCTGTCAATATGCTGGGCTACGCAGCTTTGAACCTTATCGAAGGTCTCAGCGACAATATTCAATGGTACCAGCTCGAAGACGAACTGGCTAAGGGAAAGAAATTCCTAGACATGCGGACCAGTGGCGAATTCCAAAGTGGTCGACTCAAAGTCGACACCATTCATATCCCCCTAAACGAACTACGGGAACGCTTGGATGAACTAGACAAGAACCAAGCCTACATCGTTAGCTGCCACAGTGGTTTACGCAGCTATATCGCAGAGCGTATCCTCAAACAAGCAGGATTTACCGTCCAAAACCTTGACGGCGCTTATTCACTATACAAAATGGCTAACCCAGAAGGAGTAGAATATGGTAACTAATATCAGCATGGCTGACTTTTATGAAAAATATCAACATGAAAATCTAGATCTTATCGATGTCCGTGAAGCACATGAATTCCAAGCAGGACATGCACCAGGTGCCAAAAATCTGCCTTTAAGTACCTTGGAGCAAGGCTACAAAGAACTCAAACCGGACCATGAATACCATGTCATCTGTCAAGGTGGAGTGCGTTCTGCCTCTGCCTGTCAATTTCTCAGCGCCCAAGGCCTCACCGTTACCAATGTAGAAGGTGGTATGAATGCTTGGCCCGGTCAAGTAGAATAACAAAATAAAGTAAATCTCCCCACAATAAAACGCATCGTATCAAGGTTTTTCAAGACCTGATACAATGCGTTTTTTAGTTTTAAAGACTTTTTACCAACTTCTCTTGAGTCACATTACACTATTCTAAATAGTAGCTAGATCTTTGCAACTCCTATCTCAAAAAATTAGTTTATTTCCGTTTAATCAAGTATCGGATAGCCTTTTCCAGGCGTTCCTTTTGAGCCTCAGGGTCCTCTAGCGGTTGGTTGATGCAAGCGGTGAGATTTTCCGTAATCATCATTTCAATCACGCGCTCAACACTCGACTTCACTGCTGTCAACTGCGTCACAATATCAGCGCAGTCACGATCTTCTTCAATCATCTTTTGAATCCCACGCAACTGACCCTCTGAACGTTTCAAGCGTGTTATATACTTTGAGTTTGTCATTTCTTTTTCCTTGCTCGATTTTTCTTCATTATATCTCGAATAAAGGGCTTTGTCAAAATTCTCATCCCATCTGTCTTTGTAGGAACTTATCTTATATCGGTGTTTTCATGATATAATAGTAAAAAACTGTTCAGAATGGACGTGCTTATGAATTCTATCTATGGTAGCTGTGAGACCTATTTACCCACCATCTTGCAAACCTTTATTCAAGACATAGAAGAGGCCGCAGCCAATTACAAAAAAGAAACCAACCTCAAACTATATGAGCATTTGCATGCACGCATCAAAACAGAAAAAAGTATGCGTGAAAAATGCCAACGCAAGGGCCTTCCTCAGACAAGTCAATCCGCTCTTAAAGAAATACGAGATGCTATTGGCGTTCGAATTATCACAGGCTTTACAGATGATATCTACCGTATCGTAGAGTATATTCGCCAGATGCCAAGCATCCATATTTTCAAAGAGAAAGACTATATCCGTCAGGTCAAACCCAACGGCTACCGTTCCTATCATCTGATTCTAGAGGTGACCACTCCCTACCCAGACTGTCTGGGAAATGACCAGGGTACCTATTTTATCGAGATTCAACTGCGCACAATTGCCATGGACTCCTGGGCTAGCCTCGAACACCAGATGAAATACAAGAAAAACATCCAAAATCCTGAGCGAATCACGCGCGAGCTCAAACGTTGCGCCGATGAGCTTGCTTCTTGTGACTTGACCATGCAGACCATCCGTGATTTGATTCAGCGCTCTGATCAAGACTAAGGAGAACCTATGAAAATCCTACTTGCCGCAGATGAAACCCAACTAAACCGTGTTATCACTGTTGCTTTAGAACGCGAAGGCTACAGCGTTGATTCTGTTTTTAACGGACAAGACGCTGTCGAAAAGGCTAAATCTAACCACTATCACCTCATGATTTTTGACATCATGATGCCAATTAAAACTGGAATCGAAGCCCTCAAAGAAATTCGCCAGGCAGGCAATACGACTCACGTCATCATGTTGACAGCCATGGCCGAAGTGGATGACCGCGTAACTGGACTTGATGCAGGTGCTGACGACTACTTGACCAAACCTTTCTCGCTCAAGGAACTCTTGGCTAGACTCCGTTCTACTGCACGCCGCCTGGAAGACTACACCCCGGATACAGTCCAATTAGGAAATACCCGTTTGGATATTGACGAACAAGAATTAGCAGCTACAAACAGCATTCGTTTAGGGAAAAAGGAGACCCAACTCTTGACTCTCCTCATCCAGCACGCTAACCAACCCCTCAGTTGTCAACAACTTCTAGAGCAGGTTTGGCCAGACGAGCTGGAAGAACAGGATCACGAGCTCGTCTTTCTCTATATCTCCTACCTACGCCAAAAACTCCAAAGTGTCCAGTCTAGCTTACAAATACTTGGGGCTGCAGAAGGACCCTTCCAATTGACAGGAGGTGACTAGATGTTTCGAAAACTTCGTATCAAATTTATCGCAACGGCCACTCTTGCCATTGCTCTGATTCTAACCTTCTTTCTAGTCTTGATGAATAGTATCGTCTACACTCAGACGGAGGGTAACATCCACACCGTCCTCTCTATCTTAACCAAGAATGAGGGCGAACTTCCTATTACAGACGAAATCAAGGAAAGTCTGACTGAGAAAAATATCCAAGAAGGAATTGTCTACAATTTTCAATACTTCTCCGTCAGAGAAAAGGAAAATGACTACGCCATCTCCCTTACAAATGTCCAGTCCTTAACTGAGGCTGAAGTCAAAAGTTTTCTCCCAAACATCCTCAAAAAGCAAGAAACTTATGGTTCTATTACTCATAAGGGACGCTATTTTACCTACCAAGTGAGCCAATCTACGACTGGGAAACTACTGGTCTTCTTTGAGACAACTAACTATATCCGAGAACGAGATACCTTACTTCAGGTCTCTATCTGGCTGGCCTTGGCTAGCTTACTCCTCCTCATACTGCTCTTCACCTTGATTTCAGGGATTGTCATTCGTCCTTTTATCAAAAACTATGAAAAACAACGGATGTTTATCACCAATGCAGGACACGAACTCAAAACGCCTCTAGCCATCATTTCGGCCAATACCGAGCTACAGGAGTTAATGGAGGGAGAGACTGAGTGGAGTATTAGCACTAAAGAACAGACGGAACGACTCAACCACCTGATTGGAAGACTCATCCGACTTGCTCGGCTCGAGGAGCAAGAGGATATCAAACTAGCTCCTCAAAATATCTCCGTTATCGCTGAAAAGGTTGCCTCAGATTTTGCTCCTCTCTTTACCAAAGAAGGTAAAAACTTTGAAAGTTCTATTGAAGCAGACCTTGTAGAAAAAGTAGCCCAAGAAGAATTTTATGAGCTTCTTAGCATCCTTCTTGACAATGCCCGAAAATACTGCGATCCCGCTGGAACGATTCGCTTGATGCTCCAACGCAAAAATTACCTACTACGCAAACGAACTTGCATCACTATTTCTAATGATTATAAGGATGGACAAGCAGCCAATATTAAGCGTTTCTTTGATCGCTTTTATCGTGCAGAGACCTCTCACAACAACCAAACCATATCTGGACACGGAATTGGCCTCTCTATGGCTCAGCATCTTGTCAGCTTATTTAGAGGTAAAATATTTGTTACCTACAAAAAACAGGTGATTACCTTTACAGTCTGGTTATAGCTATAGCTCTTTTACTCTTTATCATTTCATAAAAAAGCGAACAAGTCCGCATTCTAAAAACAGTATGCGAGCCTGTTCGCTTTTCTATGTCTATGATGTGTTTTCCTCGTCTCATCGTTCCAAGCGAATGCGGGTCACAATGCCGTCTGGGTCTACAAGATCCAGCTCACTCGAATGTAACCACTTGATCGGAGCTTCTACCTCTTGTGCTTGCTGAACGATGGCTAAGAGCTCTTCCTTGCTTTCGACCTCAAGGACGTAGTAGGCCAAGCCAGGCAAGCCTGATTTGCGCGGAGCTAGACCTTTTCCAGCCCATTCATTGACAGCCAGGTGGTGATGGTACTGACCAGCCGCTATCCAACTAGCACTTGGAATACTAAACTTATCCTCTAGCCCTAACACTTTTTGATAAAACTGGCTCGCCGCGTGGCTATCCTTAACCGATAGATGGATATGCCCCATTCTCGTCCCTTCAGCTAGGATAAAGGGATCTACCTTTTCCCCTAACTCATAGATATCCTGTGCCACAAGGGCCTCTGTCACACCGATAATGCGGCCGTCTTCTCGAATATCCCATGAAGACACTGGCTTATCACGGTAGAGTTCAATGCCATTTCCTTCCAAATCCTCCAGATAAAGGGCTTCACTGTATCCATGATCCGCACCTCCAACCAGAGGAATGCGTAAATCACTTAGGTGTTTCAAGACATCTGCCAAGGCTTTTCGTGTCGGCAACAAAATCGCCAGATGGTAGAGCCCGTAATGCTCCCTTACTTCACCATCCTTTTCGGCCTGAATCAAGTGAACCAAGGCTTTTTTACCAAGTCCCAAAATCGCTTCTGTCTCCGTTTGCGATAAAATCTCCAAGCCAATAATCTGATGATAAAAAGCCGTTTGACTCGTCAAATCCTTGACATTTAAAACCGCCTCCGCTAGGTAAATGTGGCTTTGGTAAGCATAAGTCATAGGGTGTCTCCTTTTTGTTGTAACTTTGTATATTACACCAATTATACACTATTGAGATAGAATGTCAACGAAGACAACTCAAAAGAGCTGGAAACCAGCTCTTCTTTTTATTTGACAACAAGCTCGTAACGAGTTTTGCTGGTGAAGGTTTGCCCTGCTTTGAGAATGACTTGGTCTTTGAGGTCGCTGTGAATGGCATCTGGTAAAGCTTGCGCTTCAAGGGCAATCCCATTGTGTTGCACCATCGGCTGGCCTCCTATGATGACACTCTCATCCACAAAGTTTGCTGTGTAGACCACAAGGCAAGGGGCCTCTGTCTTGAAAAGCAGGAAACGACCTGAGTTTTGATCATAAAGGAAACCAGCATTGTCATGACCTGCAGGAAGAGCAAATGGGTGATCCAAACCAGATACCAACTGGATTTGCTCATCATCCTCTGCAAAGATATCCTTGAGCAAAGCACCATTGTAGATGTGTTTCACCACATCGCGATCAGCATCTGGAGTTTTTGATGGAACACCGTCTGGAGCGATTGGGTAAATGCCCTCCGTATTTAGCTGAAAGACATGGCGGTCAACTGTCTGCGTGAAATCGCCAGACAAGTTGAAGTAGCTGTGATTAGTTGGATTGACCAGCGTATCCTGATCGGTCGTTACCTTGTAGCTGACTTCGTAGGCACCTGTTTCTTCCAAGTAGTAGCTGATCCAGATCTTAAGATTACCAGGAAATCCTCCTGTTCCATCTGTACGCTCTGTGTAGAGGGTCAAGCCATGGTCGCTCACCTCGACCAATTCAAACAAGCTCGAATCCCAACCAGTTGAACCACTGTGGTTACAGTTGCTAGCATTGTTTACTTCAAGGTCATAGGTCTTGCCATTAAGCTCAAATGTCGCACCTGCGATACGACCTGCCACAGGACCCACACTTGCTCCATGCTTGGGACTATTGCCTACATAGCTAGCAAAATCATCAAAGCCTAGGATAACATTGGCAAAATTTCCAGCCTTGTCAGGCGTTACATAGCGCAAAATGGTCGCACCATAAGTCATGATTTCAAACTGGTAGCCACCGTCAGTCTCAAAGCAATAGGCCAAGACATCCTTGCCCTCATGATTTCCAAATACACGCTCTGTGTATGCTTTCATTTTCATCTCCTTTTTTCTATTTCTATTAAGTAAACAAACCATAGAAAGTGTATTCACCATCTATGGTTGTAGTTTCTATTTTCAGAATCCTTTGTCAGAAAACCTTAAGTATCTTCTTAACAAAAGGGGATTCTTCTATTTTTGTTTTATGCTTCTACACGTTCAGTCCATGAAGTTGCTGTTGTTTTGAGAACTTTGTTGAGTTCGTCAA
>ERZ772918.275-NODE-275-length-40169-cov-254.159_pt1 | contig 40169 bp, 30 predicted proteins | sample MGYA00512118_ERZ772918 | MGnify/ENA primary metagenome ERZ772918 (study PRJEB29015, sample SAMEA2737939) | human oral metagenome | biome: human oral; feature: human-associated habitat; material: dental | place: China | collected 2135 ... | reverse complement strand
GGAACACACCCGCCATCCCCGACACAACCACACCAGCACCAACCACACGCCGATCCACACTGGGCTGCTGCGAGCGCGGCGCGGAGGAGGCTGGAGCCTCGGGCCCGAACTGCTGGGGCGACGGCTCAGCCTCGTCGCTGTCAGCGCCAGGAGCGCTCGTCACTGGCGGCAGAGGCGCGCCCGCGGCACGCCCGGTGCTGCGCCGCCTCAGGGCTGGTGCGGCGACAGGACCACCGGGGCTCTCGTCCGTGCCAGGGCCAGAGCTGACTACGCGCTGCACCAGGTGCTCAGCAAGCGCCTTGACGGTCGGGTGGCTGAAGAACACGTCGGGAGCCACGGTGGCACCCAGCTGCTCGGTGATCATGCCGGACAGCTCGACGAGTGAGATGGAGTCAAGCCCCATGTCATGCATGGACACGTCCAGCGCCACCTCCGCTACCGGCAGGCGCAGGAGCTCGTGGAGCATGTCCGCCAGGGCGCGCTCGATCTCCCCCACCCCGCGCTGGCGGCTCCCCTCCTCTGGCGAGGCGGGCCCGTTCCCAGAAGTCTTCCTCGCGCCCCCGCTCCCCTGACGGGGCGTGGGCAGGGCGGCCAGGACCCGGTCGACGTCCCCCTTGACCACCGCCATGCTCCGGCCGGAGGAACCAGCCACCTGGCCCAGCACGCCCACAGCCTCGTGGGGAGGCAGCGGGGACTGCCCCGTCGCTGCCAGCATGAAGGATGATTTATCCGTGTCTTCCTGCCCGACACCGATCTCGGCCCACAGCGGCCAGGCGATGCTTGTGCCGAGCCCGTTGGCCGCCAGCGCGGCCAAGTAGCGGTTGCCGACCGCGTACTCGCAACTGCCGAAGTCACCCAGGTGGGCGGCGGTGGAGGAGCACCACAGGACGTGGTTGGCACCAGCCTCGGCGGCCGCACGGGCCAGGGCCGCTGCGGAGTCGAGCCGCAGGCGCAGCGACATGTCGACCTCACGCGGGTCAGCCTCGGGCATTGAGGGCAGTGGACCGGGGCCGGCAGCCCACACAACACCCTGCAGGCTCCTCTCGGCCGCTACCGAGGCGACCAGAGCAGAGAGGTCGGTCGGCACGCCCAGATCCACGCCGCGGTAGTCGATCCCCTCAAGACCAGCCGCGTGGAGGGACTCCTCAGCATCATCCAGGCTGCGGCGGCCAGCGCCGACGATACTGGCGCCAGCCTGCTGCAGCCACCTGGCGATCGAGGAGCCGATCCCACCCGTGACCCCGAGGACAAGCCAGGAGCCCTCAGGAGATGGCAGAGGCTCGGCGCTATCAGGACTCATGCGCTCCCCGGCGAGCGTCATCAGCCCTTCGCCGCTGAGCATCGTGGCTCCAGCGGCGGGGTCGAGCGCCGCTGCCACCTGAGAGCGCCACGCCGAGCCGGCCAGGACCTCTTCATCGATGACAACTGGGTGAACCTGCCAGTCCGGCACCACCCTGCCCACAGAGCGCTCGAAGCCGACCAGGGCCTCACAGTACGCGCGCGCCTGCGGCGTCACCGCCGAGGAGACCAGGAACACCGCTGGCGGGTCCCCTGCCTGCTGGGCCAGCGCGGCCAGCATCCGCCACGACGCCGCCATTGTCTCGGCGTCCCACGGCCCGTGTGTCCCGCGCAGGTCAAGCACAGTGCTCACGTGCTGGGAGGTCGCCTCGCGAGACACCACATCGGCCTGGTCGTCGGAGGCGACGATGACACGACCCGCGAACGGGGCGCAAGCCTCACGCCACGCGGGCACCGTCTCCGGCTCCGCCCCGACGAGCAGCACGTCGCCGAGCCGAGGGCTGCGGCGCCCGGAATCGACGACCCACCGTTCCTGGACGAGCCCAAGATCCTGCGGCCAGGTGAAGGAGGGGGCCTGTGCGTGGGACTCCACGCCAGAGGAGGCGCCACGGGCCCGGTCGCTGCCCAGCTCCCCTTCCAGGTAGCGCCTGGCCACGGCCTTGCGGCTGAGCTTGCCAATGCCATCGCCGCGCAGCGTCCCGGGCGGGACGAGGACGACCTCGTGGACAGACAGTCCGTGCGACTGTGAGAGGGCGACGACGCTGCGCTCCCTCAGCCCGGCTCGCTGTCTCTTGCCCATGCTGTCGGGGATCTCCTGGACGACGACGACGCGCTCACGATCGTCGATATCACAGGAGATGACGCAGGTATCCAGCCCCTGTGGCAGGTCGGCACCCTCACGCAGCGACAGCTCCAAGTCCGCCGGATCATAGTTCATGGCGTTGATGATGATGACGTCGCTCTCGCGACCGACGATGAAAAGCTGCTGATCATGAATGACAGCGAGGTCGCCAGTGCGGTACCAGCGCCCCTCCTCGGAGCTGGTGAACTGGCGTCCGGTCAACTCCGGGTTGCGCCAGTAGCCGGAGGAGGCGCTCCCGGACAGGACGTGGAGCTCACCCACACGATCCTCACCGAGATCGTGTCCCTGGGCATCGCGGACCTCGAGGCGGACGTGCCCTCGCGGGGCGCCGCACGAGGGCACGTCACGCGTGCCCTCCGCCCCCGGCTCCCGGAACTCAGCGCACCCACGTCGCAGCGACGCACGATCCAGGCTGATGAACTCGACAGGGGCCTCAAGCCTGGAGCACGTGACGCCGCACATCTCGGTTGACCCGTAGTGCACGCTCAGCACGTCGCGTCGCAGCCCCCAGGGCGCGAAGGTGGCGTGGAACTGCTCTACCGTGTCACGCCGGACGCACTCCCCAGCAGTCAGGACAGTCCGCACCGAGGCCAGGGAGACATCGTCGTCCAACTGCGCAGCACCGTGGCGGATGGCGTGGTCAAGCGCGAAGTTGGGCGCTGCCGTGTGAGTGGCGTGCCTGGTGGCGAGCAGGCGCAACCACCTGTCCGGGGCCTCGATGAAGGCCGCGCTGGGCATGAGGAGCACCGAACACCCTGCCAGCAGGGGGCCGAGGAAGCCCACGCTCATGCCGAAACTGTGAGACAGCGGAAGCCAGCTCACCACGCTCGACCCCTCGTCCACCTGCCACAGAGAGGTGCAGACACGCATCTCGGAGAGGATACTGCGCCGGGTGTGCTGGACACCTTTGGGAGCCCCGGTCGACCCTGAGGTGTACAGCAGGATCGCGACCTCGTCCCAGCCAGCTTCCCGGGGAGGTGTCTCCTGGGCGTCGTCCTGCCGGGGAAGCGCAGCGGCATCCACAATGTGCTCGGCCATGCCCTGGAACCGGCTGACGTAGGCGGAACTGGTCAGTACCACGGTTGGTTCGGCGTCAGACACGATGTAGGCAGCGGCTGGCGAGAGCGCCTCGGAGTGGTCGAGCATCTCAGGCGAGAGGGGCACCGCGACCAGACCCGCGTACTCGGCGGCGAGCAGGGCAGCGATGAAAGTGCTGCCATAGGGCAGGCCGATAAGCACGCGGTCACCCGGCGATGTGCGCTCCTGGAGCCAGCCGGCGAGCGCCGTCGCCCAGCGAGCCGCCTCGGAGCCGGTCAGCGTCTCCAGCACAGAATCTCCGTCGCTGAACGACCAGGTCAAGCGGTCTCCGTGGTCCCTGCACATCGTGGCCCACGGCTGCTGCGCAGTGGTGTCTGCAGAATCGTTCATGACTATTGCCCTCTCTGAGTGAATAGACACATGGCCGCTGTGCCACGGCTGCCTCACAGGTCGGCGCGCTCGAAGCGTGTGGCGGATACGCGCAGGGCGACGGCGTTGACCAGGACGAAGAAGACGGCACCCGCCCCCAGGACCACCAGCTGGTGGCCCAGGTGCTGGCTCCCGGTGGCGTTGAGGGCCTCACCAGGCGCGCCTCCCAGGTGCGCGCCGACCTCGGCAGCGGTCCCGACCAGCGAGGCGACCAGGGACGCCAGTGCCACCGGCACGCCCAGGCGCGAGCCCGTCCTGAGGAACATGGGGAAGAACACCGAATTGAACACCCCGAACACCACCAGCCCCACGCCCAGCAGCGCGATATTGGCCTGCACCCCCACCGGGTTGCGCTCTGGCGAGATCTGGTAGCGGACAAGGATGACCGGTATACAGGCCACCACCTGGGCGATCTCGACTATCCAGGCCAACTCCATGTAGCTGCGGGCGATATCACGCTTGCGCACAGGCAGCAGCAGGGAGAAATACACGTCATGGTTCTCCCGCACGCCCTGGAACACGAAGTACAGTCCCAGCACCTGGTACAGGAACACCATCACATAGGGGTACTGCGGAACCATGAGCAGCAGCACCAGCGCCAGGAAAAACCATGTCACCGGAATATTCACCAGCCGCAGGCTCTTGCGCACCATCGGGGTCATGACTGCTTCTCCTGACGCTCAAGATGGACAATGATGTCGTTGAGGCTGGCCGGCGTGACCTCCAGCCCACGGATCCCAGCCACCGCGGCCTCACCCAGCCGCGAGGCCTCGGCCAGACCCGTCACGCGCCCCCGGCTCCGGCTGGCACCGATCAGCACGGATCCCAGCCCAGATGGCACCGTCTCAGCAGGACCTGAGACCATGCGGTAGTGCGCCGCGAAATCCTCCAGAGTCCCGCTGGCTCGTACCCGCCCCCGGGACAGGTAGGTGACATCGTCAGCGATCTGCTCCAGGTCACCCATCTGGTGGGTGGAGAACAGCAGGCCGACACCCGTGTCGTCGACAAGCTCGCGCAGTTCGCGCAGCAGGTCGTCACGCGAGAGCGGGTCCAGCCCGCTGGTCGGCTCGTCGAGCAGCAGCAACTCAGCACGACGCGACAGCGCCAGCGCGATCCCGTACTTGACCCTCATACCAGCCGACAGCGCCTCGATCTTCTTGTCCTCCACCAACTCGAAGCGCTCCAGGCAGTCCCGGTAGACCCGCTCGTCCCAGAGGGGAAAGAACCGCCTGTAGACGTCGGTGATCGTTCTCAGCCGCCTTCGGGGGTAGAAGGCCACCTCGCCCATCGAGAACGACACGCGCCTCATGACCTCGTGCTCACGTCCCCGGAAGTCCTCGCCGAAGAAGCGCACCTCACCGCCATCAGGGCGGATAAAGCGCAGAACAGCCTTCAGCGTCGTGGTCTTGCCGGCCCCGTTACGGCCAATAAAGCCCATCACACGGCCAGCACCCACCGACAGGCTGACATCCTCCAGCGCAAAACCTGGATACCTCTTGGTCAGTCCCCTGACCTCAAGAATCGGACGGGACATCACTTCTCCTTTCCTCGCGCCAAGCGGAACACGATCCCCTGAAACCAGACCGCCACCTGCCCCGAGACACCGCTCAGCACCACATCCACCCCATCTTCAGATACCCGGGCACGGATGACGCCTTCAGCGGGAACAGGGCCCCGGACACCGATACGGCGCGCGGCAGTGGGAAGGGGCTCCAGGTCCGCGTGGTGCGGCAGGGCCAGCCACGCGAGGTCGATGGCCCGGGTAGACACATAGACGTCGCAGGAGACGTTGCGGCCGCGCCCGTAGAAGTCCGGCTGCGTCACGAACCGAGCCGTGCGGTGCTCGGGCATCTCCCCAAGGCCAGTAACGCAGTCGTAGCCCCCACCGCGGACCGCGCCGAGCGCATCGAGCTCCTTGTCCAGAGCCGTTGCGCTCCCCTCCGCGCTTATCGGCGCTCCGAGCACGGGAGGCCGATCGTCCCGCAGGGGCCTCGCTGAGGCCTGGAACAGCACTCCGCCATCCTGGCCATCGAGCACGTCAAGATCCACGCGTTCCTGGTCCGCGCTGCTCAGGACAGTGCGAGTGCTCCTGATCGCGTCACGGGACAGCATCATCGGCTCGCCCCAGGCGACGTCCTCGAGCATCAGACCGGAGCCCGCGCCACGCACAGAGGCGGCGTAGCAGAAACGGGCGACCTCCAACCACGCCGCGGCAGGCACGCAGGCCGCGCGACGCAGCGTGTGCCAACGCACCACAGGCATCCGCGCATCCCACGCGGACTCAAAGCTCTGCTCAGTGAGGTCACTGGAGTTGCGCAGCACGAGCGCGTGCAGGCGTTGAGGAGCCGTCGCTCTCACGGCTGATGCCTCAAGCCGGTGACGCTGGCGCTCGAACGGGTAGGCGGGCAACGGCGAACTGGCAGAGTCCACCGCTGACCACGGCGTGGTCCGGCCCTCGACCCAGTCCCGCAGAAGGTCGTCCGTCGCGCCGGGAAGACGGGCCAGCGCCGCATGCGCCTCCTCTTCCTCGGAGGGGCGGATGACGGAATCTGAGCGAGGGGCCCTTCCGACGAAGATGCCGTCACTGGCTCCCCGCAGAAAGGCGCCGATGCGCTCTCGGGCGCCCGCCGCGCCACCCGCGCCGAGTGCCAGGCGGTGCTCCATCGGCTCGGCGGCCATGAGGGCCAAGGCCTGGCGCTCCAGCTCGGAGCGGTCCATGCCCTCAAGCAGCCCGTACAGCTGCCTGGCCCGCTCCTCAAGCGCCCTCCTGGAGCGCGCTGACAGGAGAAGCGGCACCTCCCCGACGATCGTGGTACGCGGTTGATCAGGCCTGGGCGCCGTGGTGACAACGGTATGGGCGTTGGTGCCGCCGAAACCGAAGGAGCTGACGCAGGCGACGCGCCGGCGGCCTGGAGCCTGCGGCCAAGGCGAGTTCCTCTCCGCGAGGCCTACGACTCCCCCGCCCAGGTCCAGCTGGGGGTTGATGGCCCGAAAGTGCCCCAGCCCAGTGACCGTCTCATGCTCCAGGCACATCACCGCTTTCATCACTCCCACCAGGCCAGCTGCTGACTCCAGGTGGCCCACCACCGTCTTGGCCGAGGTCAGCAGGACGGGCTCGTCCCTGCGCCCAGAGTGACGCAAGGCGTCCACCAGCGCCTCAACCTCGATCGGGTCGCCCAGGGGTGTGCCAGTGCCGTGGCACTCGACCATCCCCACCTCGTCGGGGGTGACGCCAGCATCAGCAAGGGCACGACGCACAAGGGCTGCCTGCGCCCTCGGGTCCGGCGCCCGCAGCGATCCGGTCCTGCCGTCGTGGTTCGATGAAGTCCCCAGGATGACGGCGCGCACACGCGAGCCGTTGGTGTCAGACAGGCGTCGCAGCACCAGGGCTGTCACGCCCTCCGAGCGAACGTAGCCGTCGGCGGCAGCATCGAAGGTCCTGCACTGACCGCCCTTGGACTGCATGCCCGCCAGGTTGTTGCACATGAGCTCCTTGGCCGAGCCTATGTAGTTGACTCCCGCCACGACGGCGGTGTCCACCTCCCTCGCGCGCAGCGCGCGGACAGCGAGGTGCAGGGCGACGCTCGATCCCGAGCAGGCTGTGTTGACAACCATGCTGGGTCCGTGGAAGTCGTAGAGGCGCGAGATACGGTTAGCCAGCATTGCCGGGTGCAGGCCCGAGTCAAGATGGCCAGCGTAGGTGTCGGCCGAGCCCGGAACATGGGAGGAGACATCGTTGTAGTCGACGAGGTGCGCCCCGACATAGACGCCGACACTGCTGCCGCGCAATGACGACGGCCGCAGCCCGGCGTCCTCCAGAGCGTGCCAGACCACCTCGATCAGGCGGCGCTGCTGCGGATCCATCGACTGGGCTTCAAACGGGGCTATACCGAAGAAGGCCGCATCGAACTCATCCATGCGCTGGGTGATCCCGGCTCTCATTGGCAGGTCGGCGACGTCGTCGTGGTCACGAAGATGCTGCTCGACGAGCCAGGGCCTGACAGCCTCGATTGTCGAGACGCAGTCGCGCTGCTCCACCAGAGCCTGCCAGAACTCCTCAGGGCTCTGCATGTCTGGCGGTAGCTGGCAGGCCATGCCCATCACCGCGACCTCACGAGCGTCGTCTGCCCCGCGCTGCTCGTCTACGCCGCCGGCGGCGTCGGCGCGCTCGGCAGGAGGCTCCCCCAGCAGCCCGGCAAGGACTTCTGAGAGATCGTCAAGCACCGGGTGCATGAAAAGCTTTCCCGCGGAGACCTCGAGACCGAGACGATCACTGATACTGCGCGCGACCTGGATGTAGTCGACGGAGCTGAGCGCGAGCTCGCCGAAGGAGCCGATCTGCTCGCGCCCGTGCAGCCACGGCCTCAGCACCTCCCCGAGCGCGGCGCGCACAGCCCCCGCCGTTTTGGGGTTACGGGTCATGCCTGGCCCCCGATCGTCCCCATCGCGCCGGAACCCGGCCTGTCCGCCAGGTCACGCTCCCTCTCCGTGCGCGAGCAAGGACCTGCTCCCGCATCCTCCACCTCCCACGGCATGAGGCCGCGGGAGGTGAACGCGCTGATACGCGCCCGTACCCGAGAGTCGGCGAACCGGGACCTGTTCGCAGCGACAGCCAGCTCCCGGTAGGACTCCACCTCGGCGGCCTGGGCGGCATAGGTCTTATAGGCGGTCACCGCGTCACGCGGGACGCGACGAAGCCTCGCGAGAAGCCGTCCCAGGGCAACCTCACTACGCGCGTCATACACGTCCACCAGGCCCCAGGCGGCAGCTGTTTCCACATCGATAGCACGCGTCGAGAGAGTCATGAAGTGGGCACGGTGCCACCCCACCCGGCGGGCGAGAAACGGCAGCACCATTGCTGGCATAAGGCCGAAGAGCATCTCCGGGAGCGCGAATGCCGCAGTCATGTCGGCCACGACGATGTCCGCTGCCGCAGCGAGGCCAACGCCTCCCGCGCTCGCACGACCGCGGACGTGACAGACAATGATCACGTCACTCTCGATCATTTCGGTCCAGAGCTGATACACCCTCTCAGGGGCATGGTCATACTCGCTGTTCGGGCCAGCGACCAGCGAGAGGTCGGCACCGGTGCAGAAGACCTCCGGAAGACCGCGCAGCACCAGGACACCGGTCTCCCTCCTCGCTTGAGCGAGGCCCTCCTCGATGCCGTCGAGCATCACGCCATCCAGCGCGTTGTCGCGCTCAGGCCGGTGAAGAGTGAGCCAGGTCACTCCGTCACGATCCTCAAGACTGGTTGCCGACGTCATGCGCGACGCTCCGCGACCAGCGCTGCGGCCGCTTCGTACAGATCCCGGTTGATCCGCCCCACCTGGCGCCGGCGCCAGTCTTCGAGATCGGTGCCCTTGACCCACGAGTTGAAGGCGCCCATGGCCGGCCCGGATGGGACGAGGTAGTCGACCTGACGATCGGGGTCACCCTCAATCGCCAGGACAGCGCAACGGTCGAGGTGCGCCCGGAAGACTGCGGCCATCACCATCCGTCCGTCCTTCTCACCAGCCTCGAGCGCTCCGGCGGACTCGGCGCGGGCCCGGGCGTCGGCGAAGCTCTCACCCAGAACACGTCGCTCGACCTGGTCGCGCGTCCGCTCGTCCACCTCGTCCCAGGACGTGAAGCGCTCGTAGATGTCGCGCAGGCGCTGGGCACGTGCCGCGAACAGCACACCTCGACGCATCACCTGCATCCGCGTGCCCAGTTCGAAGGCAACAGCCGACGGCGCGTCAGTGGTGTCCTGGATCTCACAGGCGGCAAGCATGTCCTTGACATGGTCACTGGTGGCGGCCTCAACCGTGCACTGGTTGATAGAGCCAGTCATGACGAACTCCGCGCCCATGACCAGCGCCGCCGCCACTGCCTCGGGGGCGCCCAGCCCTCCTGACAGCCCCACCGGCAAAGGGTGCGCCAGCCCCCGGGCAAGGGCCTCGTCACGAAGCCTGATGAAAGTGGGGAGGACCGCCATCGCGGGAGCGTGGTCAGTCACCCAGCCGCCCTGCGACTCCGCACACAGCCAGCTCGCTGTCGCGACGTCGGCCGCGAGCCGGCCCTCCGTCTCAGTCAGCCGACCACTGCCCACCAGCCGGGAGACCATGTCAGCAGGAGCAGGCGCGCAGAAGCTCCTGGCCACTTCCGGACGCGAGGTCTTGCACAGGATCTGGTGCGGTAGCACCACCCCATCCTTGCCCCGGGTCGCGCCGCTCAGGCGGAAACGGACGAGGGAGGGGGACACGCTCACGTAGCCCGAGGCCTCCAGCCAGGGCACTCGGTGACGGAGCGCGACGTCGACCAGCGCGGCTTCGCGGTCCGGGTCACGCCAGGAATGGGAGACAGCGAGCGCCCAGTCCCGCTGCCCCGCCAGAGCGGCCGTCCTCACAACACGCTCCTCAACCTCCTGGAGGCTGAGACCCTCTGTCCCGAGCACGGCCAGGACACCCTCGGCCGCAGCCGCGGCGACAAGCTCCGGACCGCTGACTCCGCGGTGCATACTGCCGCACACCATTGGCAGGGACTCGGACGGCTCCGACGACGCCGCTCCATCCTTCCCCGGTTCCCCAGGCTGCGAGCCCGGAGCCGAGTCACCCTCCTCCACCAGCGGCACCGCGTCACGCTCGATGGAGCGCTGCAGTCCGGTCAGAACAGATCCTGGCCCCACCTCAGTGAATGTCGTCACACCGCGGCCCATCAGGTAGCGCATCGACTCGCTCCACCGCACGGGGCTGGAGATCTGGCGCGCAAGCGTTTCCGCGATTTCACCGGGCACGTGCGGACGGGCCGTCACATTGGCCACCACGGAAAACCTCGGCGGGTTGAACGTCATTCCTGAGATGTAATCAGCGAAATCCGCCCGGGCGGCCTCCATGTATCGGGAGTGGAAGGCGCCACTCACATTGAGGGGAACGTAGCGGGCACCGTGCCGCTCAAACACCTCGCGGGCGCGCTCGACATCGTCCGCCATGCCCGCCACCACGCACTGCCTGGGCGAGTTGATGTTCGCCAGGTCGATAGTGTCAAGAGCCTCCTCCTTCATCACCTCCCGCACAGCGGTCTCGTCAAGGCCAAGCACTGCGGCCATACCACCGCCACGAGCCTGGGCCATAAGCGCTCCACGTCGCTGCACCATGCGCAGACCAGTCTCGAAGTCGAACACCTCAGCGGCGAAAAGCGCCGCGAACTCGCCGAGGCTATGACCGGCGACGAAGTCAGGGACGGTCTTGCCCTCATCGCGACACCGCAGCCACGACAGCGCGTCGACCGTGTAAAGGGCGGGCTGGGTGAACTCGGTGCTGGAGAGCTGCCCTTCAGGATCCTCGACGCACAGCCTCTCCAAGGAGTATCCCAGGATGTCGTCAGCAGCAGCGACCTGCTCCGGGTACCGACGGAACAGGTCAGCCCCCATCCCGACATGCTGGGAACCCTGACCCGGGAACAAGTAGGCGATCATAGAAGAAGACTCCTCATTATCAGAGCTATCAGAACGGCTAGACACGACTGAAGACCAACGAGGTGCTGAGTCCCCCGAAGGCGAAGGCGTTGGAGACGATGTGACGCACTGGTCCGGGCTGCGGCAGCGTCGCGACGCGCGGCCCCAGGGGATCCTCAACGGGAGAGGCGTGCACCCGCTGAGCGGAGATCTGCAGCACCGAGGCGACAGCCTCCACCAGGGACGCGGTGCCGAGCGAGTGTCCGACAAGGGCCTTGGTGGCCTGCAACCACGGCCCCTCGCCGAAGACCTGCTGCACCGCCGCCCACTCGACCTCGTCGCCCTGAGAAGTACCCGTCGCGTGCATGTTGACGACGTCGACCTCTTGCGGCGCCACACCCGCTGCGGCCAGAGCGCTCCGCATCGCGCCGACCTCCCCATCGAGGGCTGGGAGGGTGCCTCTCCGCGCGTCGTTACGGATCCCGAGACCAGCCAGCCGTGCGTGGACGGGCTGGCCACGTCGAGTCGCGTGGTCCGCGGACTCCAGGACCACGGCCGCGCTGGCCTCTGCCAGCACGAATCCGTGACGTGAACGATCCAGCGGCAGGCCCGGTCGGTCCGGGCCACTCAGCACCCCGACATTGGCGAAACCTTGGACAAGGGCCGGGAGGAGGCCGTCGAGCGTCCCCACGACCACAGCCATGTCGCACGCGCCGGCAGTGATGGCACGCGCCGCCGCGACAAGAGCGCAGTTGCCCGCAGCCGATGCTCCTCCGACGACAAGGCACTCCCCCCGGGCATCGCACGCCTCGGCCACTCCGGCCATGACATCCGTGGCCCACAGCCTCTGCACCACGCTGGGGCGCACCGCCTCCGGCCTCCGCGCGAAGGCGCTGCGCATCTCCTCGACGACCTCGGCCGTGGTCCTTTCCCCCGCCAGGAACACTCCGAGGCGGTCAGGGCGCACCTGGCGACCACCAGCAGCAGCCAGCGCCTCCCAGGCCGCCAGTACCGCCCAGTGCAGCGCCGCTCCGGCCCGACGGGGCAGGACGGTACCTTCAGGCACCGCGCCACGCGCCTGCAGCACTGCGAGCCGGTCAGCCGGTTCCTGCTCGATCCGCGCGACGCATGAGGAGCCGTCCCCCGGAACGGGAATGGCCTGTCCACGCCACAGCAGTGCCTCGAACTCGGCAGCGCCACAGGCCTGCGCGGCCTGCACGCCCACCCCCGTCACCACAACGGGCGCGAGCCGTTCAGGCATGGTGCGCCCGGGCCGCCAGCTGCGCGACACGTTCCACCTCCTCGATCTCTTGGTGAAACGGGGTCATGACCGCGCGCGTCGTCAGACTGCGGTCCGCCAGGCGCAGCGCTGCGGCCAACCCACCGCCCGGAGAGAGGTCGATCACGAGACGGCGCTCCCGGCTCGGTAGCGACATGACCGTGTCGACGAGACGCATCGGCAGGCGCAGCGTCGCATAAGGATCCGGCAGGTGGTCCTCGACCTTCTGGGCGGTAGCGCAGCGCAGCACGCTGACGTCACCAGGAGGCTCCAGCCTCACCGGCTGGAGACGAGGCGCCAGGCACGCGACATCTGGAGTGTGGAAGGCGTGCGGCACCGGCAGCACCGTAAGGGTCAGCTCCTCCTCCACCGCGCGCTCTCGCACTTCGCGCCACTGCCCGTTGCGTCCGGCAATGACCACGTGGCGATCGCAGGTGAACGACACCAGATCGACCCGAAGGCTGCGCGCAAAGGCGGGCAGAGACTTCTGCCCGTCGCCCAGGAGCGCGGCCATCCAGCCCAGAGGCATCCGACGAGTCGCGTCAGCAGCGAACTCGAGCACATAGGCCAGCGCCGAGTCGAACGTCAGTCTTCCCGCGACCACGAGGGCGATGAACTCCCCCAACGAGCTGCCCACAACAGCGGACGGAACGACGCCATGCCGCCCCAGCGCCGCGGCAAGCCCCGTCTGCGTCGCCAGCAGGGCCGCAGAGGAGAGCAGGAGATCGTCGCACGGGTCCTCGACGCGCCTGGATGGGTCGTAGATGTAGTCGAGCACACTCAAGCCGTACTGAGAGCGGGTCACCGAGTCAGCCAGGTCGCACCTGGCAGCGAAGTCCGGGGAGCTGTCATACAGCCGAGTCCCCATCCCGAAGTACTGACCGCCCTGTCCGCCTATAAGGAAGGTCACCGACATGGCGCGCCCACCGGGAGTCGAGCAGGCCAGTCTGAGCGCACCAGCGCAGATGCGACGCGTGGCACCAGGCTCCGGATACCCGTCCCCCCTCCACCAACGGCGCAGCCATAGTCACATGCCATGCGGTCAGGAAGGTCAACGTGGTCGGCACGACAACGGGCAAGGAGGGAAGCACCGCTTTGGAAGGCGGCGTCCGTGACAGCCCGAGCATTCGGCCCCTGACCCCGAACAGGATGAGCGCTAGCAGAATCAAGGCAGTCTGCCGCCTGGGTGGCAGCCACGTGGCAGACGCTTATATTTAAGCCTTCTTGAATCTTGAGCAAATGGACAGCAGACAGGGAGGAACAAACCTCACGGGTGGACGTCATAGCCCTTACTCCTTGAGAGGTGTACAGGGAACGCGCCAGCACCGAGGCGACCATGCTCGATCGCCCTAGTGCAAGACCCGAGCAACGTTAACAGCCCCAACATCGCACGTCAAGGGGGGTGGGATCCGTAGTTTGGCGGCAATTCCCGCGGGGTTCGCGCTCGCGGAGGCAGTTGCGGTCAGGGAATGAGGACGGCTATCGCGGAAACGCGAGCTTATCGACCAAGATTCATCGATAGGGCGGTCCCGCGATGCCTGGGAATCGGCCAGATCGGCGCTTTTCGCAGAAGTCTGTCAATCCCCGGGTTTGTGGAGGCTTGTTTATCTGGTTCCGGCTAATGGTTGTGGGTCGTGATGCGCCGACGCCAAGAGGGCGTAGAGGGGGCGGGGCCTGGCCGTCAGGATCGGTGATGCTCAAGTCGCCCAGTCCGTCCAGGAGAGGACCCGCCGCCCATGACACACCGTCACGCGCCGCTGACCCCGAGGGCAGCCACAGGCTCGTGATGCGCATCGAGGCCGGCCGCCCCATCGCCCACGTCGCCGCCCAGGCGAAGGACTCCAAGCGCGGCGCCGGCAGGCGCGTGGACCGCACTCACATCCACACCGCCTGTTATGACCAACCACCCGCCGCCGGAGTCCACGCCCGCGTCACCAATGTCATGGCCTCATGCACCTCGCCGGTGTGCTACGGTCATTTATGTGGGGGCGTCTTCCTGGGGCAGGTTTGGCGGGGCGCGCGTGCTTGTCGTCGAGGACGACGTCGACCTGGCCCGGCTGATGTCCGACCACCTCTCCTCGCAGGGGTTCGCTGTCGAGCGGACTGGCGAGGCGGCCTCCGCGCTGGAGCGGATCGGTGCTGGTGGAGTAGACGTCGTGCTCCTTGACCTGATGCTGCCGCGCCTCTCGGGCGACGGTCTGCTGGCGCGTCTGCGCGAGCGTCCCGACACCCGTGACATCCCCGTCATCGTGGTCTCGGCCAAGGACGCGGTGTGGGCCAAGGTCGATTTGTTGCGCCTGGGCGCCGATGACTACCTCACCAAGCCGTTCGATCTCGATGAGCTGACCGCGCGGGTGACCGCGCTACTGCGCCGGGCCCGCCCGGCGCAAGAGGTCCCCGCGCTGCGCAGCGGTGCCCTGGTCCTTGACGTGCCCGCCCATCGTGTCCTGGTCGGTGATCAGGAGCTGGCTCTGACGCCTGCGGAGTTCACCGTCCTTGAGGCGCTGATGTCAGCCGAGCGCCGGGTGGTGTCCACGGTGTCCCTTGTCCGCCTGCTCGAGGGCGCCGGCGCGGCCTCGAGCTCTCTGAAGACCCATGTGAGCCGGTTGCGGGCCAAGATCCGCGCGCTTGACCCTGGGACCGACTACATCGAGACCGTGTGGGGGCTGGGGTACCGCATGAGCGCCGCCTGACGGGCCCGCGCGTGGGCCAGGGATGTCAGCCTCGACCATATCTCAACCGTTGGCCTGGTCCGCCTCGACCGTTTCTCAACTTCTCCCTCATATGCTGGCGCCGCATTCCGCACCCCGGGATGCTGCTGAACAGAAGCTTGCGGTGAAGGAGGATTATGAGGCTCTCGTCCCCAGCGGTGGCGCCGCGGAGAAAGGGTGATTTTGTCGTACGCTCCCGGTCGTTGACCAAGAGGTATGGTGACAAGGTGGCTGTTGACGCTCTCGACCTTTCCCTGGAGCGCGGCCGCATCTACGGGCTCATCGGTCGCAACGGGGCGGGAAAGACCACCGTGATGCGCATGATCTGTGGGCTTGTCACTCCGACATCTGGTGATATTGAGCTCTTCGGCCGCTCCCCACGACGCGGCCAGGGAGTGCGCCAGGAGCAACTGCGGCGTTTGGGCTGCCTCATTGAGGCCCCTGGCCTCCAGTACGGTATGAGCGCCCGGGCCAACCTGCGGCTGCACCGTATTATACGAGGTGTTCCGTCCGCGGATGTGGAAGGTCAGTTGCTGGAGCTTGTCGGGCTGGCCGACGTGGGGACGAAGCAGGTCGGCGAGTTCTCCCTGGGGATGCGCCAGCGACTGGGTATCGCTGTGGCCCTGGTCGCTAGTCCCGAGTTGCTTATTCTTGACGAGCCGGTGAATGGACTTGACCCGGTTGGCGTGGTGGAGGTGAGAAACCTCCTGGTCAACCTCTGCCGTGAGCGGGGGACGACTATCCTTGTCTCCAGCCACAACTTGCCCGAGATGTACCAGACCGCCACCGACTACCTCATCGTCGACAACGGGCGTCTGTGTGAGTCGCTCAGCCACGCTGAGCTCGAGGAGCATTGCTCCCGGTATCTGACACTGCGCGGCTCGAACGTGCCCGGGATGGTTCGCGCCCTGGAGACCATGGGTGTCGAGCGGATGCGTGTCATGTCGGACGGCAGCGTCCGCCTTCTTGACCCGCCCGACAACCGGGAGGAGCTGGTGCGCGGTCTCGTCGCCCAGGACCTTGTTCCGACCACCGTGGTCGAGGAGGGACAGAGCCTTGAGGAGTACTTCCTGTCGGTCGTCGACCACACGGCACAGCCCGCGGACGTGAGTGAGAAGAAGGAGAATGACCGTGTCTAACCTGCTGCGTGCCGATATCTACGTTCTGTTGCGGTCGCGCGTACTGTGGATATGCTTGGCGGTCTCGGCCGCTATGGCCGCCGGTTTCTACCTCTCCGCGCATCTTATTGCCAACGGCACCTACGATACGTCGGTCTCAGGGTCGGTCAGCGGCTTCGCCGACCCTATGGCGCTATCGCTGCTGGGAAGCCTGCTTGTCGGTGTCGTGGTGGCCTCCGACCTGGAGAACCGCACGGTCCACGACCGGCTGCTGGCGGCGTCCCGTTCCGTGCTGGTCAGCGTCAAGGCCGTAATGGCGCTGATTGCCGTCTGCGCAGTCCTGCTCCCCTATGTTGTCGGATCACTCATGTGTCTGGTTGCGGGGTGGGATGTGAGCGTCTTCATCGCCACGACTCCCCTGGAGGTGGCGGCCTCCAACGGGGGGTCAGTGGGCGACGTGACTTCGAGTATCGGCCTGTTAGTGGTGTCGACAGTCGTGTCATTCGCCCGTCTGGGGTTCTGCCTCCCTGTCGCCTTCGCCACCAGACGTCCCCTGGTGACAACCGCCGCAGGATTTGTGGGTGGGTTTCTCATGGACTCGCTGGCGAGGCTGGCGACGCAGAACGACTTCGGCACGTCGGTGCTCAAGGCGACGCCCTGGTCCCCGGATCTGCCGCTGACCCTGGACAGCTCTAGTGGAGAGATCATGGCGGCCACAGGCATTGCCCTCGCCTTTATCGCGCTGTGGGTCGTCGTCAGCTGGCTGATCTTCCGGAAGGCGGACATCAACTGACCCTCTGAGCCGCGCGCCCTTCTCGAGTGCGTCTCTGCTAGTGTGAGCGGGCGCAGCCGGGGAGGGCGCGCGGCGGTTTGCTCAGAACGGGTTTGGACGCGGACTCCGGGAGGCGCGCGTGGACATAGTCACCGTGGGGCTGAGTCTCGTCACCGCAGTCGCGGTGCTGCGGTGCCTGCTACTTCATCGGCAGTTGCGCGCTGTCGCGAGGCAGTTGCGTCAGCGTCGTGAGGGTGACACGCACACCCCGATCCACCTGGAGCTGGTGGACCGGGCCCTGGAGACGCTGGTTGCCCACGTCAACGACGTTATAGCGCAGAACGAGCGGGCTATGGCAACCGTGGAGCGTCACGAGCAGCGCTACCGTGATTTCGTCGCCGACCTCTCCCACGACCTGCGCACGCCCCTGACGGCGGTGCGGGGCTACCAACAGCTGTTGGCAAGCACCCAGCTCGATGACGTCCAGCGCGGTCAGCTACTCACCGCGCGCCGCCACGCGGACAGGCTGGCGGTGCTGGTTGACGAGTTCTTCGACTACGCCTGGCTGAGTGGCGAGCAGCCTGCCTCGTCAGTTCACCGCGTCCCCGTGGACCTCGCCGAGGAAGTCGGCGAGTGCCTTGTGGGTGCGGTCGCCGGCCTGCAGGCCGCGGGGATCGCGGTGGAGGTCCGTGTGCCAGGCACCCTGATCGTCCACACCGATCCGGAGGCCCTGCGACGGATCCTTACCAACCTGGTGCGCAATGTCATCCAGCACGGGCGCCACGAGCTGCTTGTCGAGGCTGGGCAGGGTGGCACAGGACAGCAGGCAATGGCCGGCCAGGTGTGGCTGCGGATGCGTAACGAGGTGCTGCGCCCTGAGGATCTGGATGTCACACAGGTCTTCGAGCGGCGCTGGTCAAGCGACCCGGCTGGGACCGGGCTCGGGATGGGTATCGTGAGAGCCCTGGCTGAGCGCATGGGCGGTAGTGTCAGCGCGGACCTGGTCGAGGACATGTTCGAGGTGGTCCTCGCCCTGCCCGGTACGCCGCGGTCGCTGGAGAAGGTTGGCGAGTGAGGCGGAAGACCGTGCGGGTGCTCATGCCGCCTGCCTGAAACAGCGTGGCAAGAGAAGCAGGGCGGTGTGGGGAGGCGAGCCGCAGGCCAGTCCCTCGCACCATCGGGCGCTGGGCGCCCTCCGGTGCTCCCGCCAGACCCGGTGCCAGCCCTGCGGCTCGCCTCCCACACCGCCTAATCCGGTCTGACGCCTCAGCGCAGGGTGTCGGCGAGGTCGGCGACGCGGCCGAGCAGGCCGCCGAGGTAGCGCGGGGAGTCGTCAGTGGACAGGATCCGGGCCAGTGTCATGGCCTCGTCGACGGCCACGGGGGCGTCGACGTCGTCGTTGTGGACGATCTCCCACACGGCGACGCGGGCGATGGCGCGGTCCACCGCGGGCATGCGGGCGAGGGTCCACTCCTGGGCGTAGTCCTCGATGGCGTCGTCCACCTCGGCGAGGTGCTCCGCCAGGCCCGCGAGGATCTCGCGGGCGTAGGCGGGCGCCTCGGTGTGGTTGGCGGAGTGGACGGCCCGCTCGAGCGCGAGGTCGCGCAGGCGGTCGGCCGCGCGGAAGTGGTCCCCGTCGCGCGAGGGCCGCAGGAGACCCTTCTGGTCGGCCTCGAAGAGGATCTCGATCGCGCGCCGCCGCGCCTTCGTGCGGGCGGTGACGGCGTGCTTCGAGGCGGCGCCCGACGAGCGGGGGGCCTGGGGGGCCTCGGCGCTCGGCTCGGGCGCCTCCTGGAGCGGGTCGGCCGCCTGGGCGGCGTCGTCAGCGGGCACGGCCGGACTCAGTCGTTGACGCGGGAGATGTAGGAGCCCGAGCGCGTGTCCACCTTCACCTTGTCACCGGTGTTGAGGAACAGCGGGACCTGGATCTCGGCGCCTGTCTCCACGGTGGCGGGCTTGGTGCCGGCGTTGGAGCGGTCGCCCTGGAGGCCCGGCTCGGTGTGGGAGATGGTGAGCACCACGGACGGCGGCATCTCGACGAAGAGGACGGCGGAGTCGTGGAAGGCGACGATGACCTCCTGGTTCTCCAGGAGGAAGGTGGCGGCGTCGCCGACGATGTCGGAGGGCACGTTGGTCTGCTCGTAGGACTTGACGTCCATGAAGACGTAGTCGTCGCCGTCCTTGTACAGGTACTGCATGTCACGGCGGTCGACGGTGGCGGTCTCGATCTTGAGGCCGGCGTTGAAGGTCTTGTCCACGGTCTTGCCGGACAGGACGTTCTTGATCTTGGTGCGCACGAAGGCCGGGCCCTTGCCGGGCTTGACGTGCTGGAACTCCACCACCTGCCACAGCTGGCCCTCCAGGTTGAGCACCAGGCCGTTCTTCAGGTCGTTCGTCGTTGCCACGAGTGGTTTCCTCTACTTCAAGTCGGGGACCGGGCTCTCTGGGCCGCTCGCCCGCGGGGTCCGGCACGTCTAGGACGCGGCGAGTCTACCGTGCCAGGCCACGGGCTGCGACAGCCCGGCGCGCGCCGCGCAGGCGTGAGATCGTCGCGAAGCGCTCCTCGGCGTAGGGCAGGGAGACCTCCCGCAGGTAGCGGGCGAGGACCTCCTCCCCCGCCTCCTCCATGGCGGCGATGAGGCCGCTCACGTCGTCGGGGTGGCGGTTCTGGCTCATCTTCGCCTTGCCGCGCACCGTCGTCGCCTCAACGCTCACGGCGACGATCGCCCTCGACATCCGCTCGAGCTTCTCCTGGCCGACGGCGTCGAGCGTGGTGCCGTCGCCCATGGCCTCGGTGAGGCGGATGGAGGCCTCCAGGGCGGCGGCCGGGCTGGGGTCGATCCGGACCCGGCCGCTGACGTGGAGTGTGATGTAGTCCCAGGTGGGGACGTTCGGCAAGACGTCGTTGGTGGCGTACATGCCCGGGGAGACATAGGCGTCGGCCTCGTCGAGGATGACGAGCCCTGTGGGATGGGCCAGGGGCTGCCGGGCCTGTGGGTTGTTCCTCACCAGGTGGGTGATGAGGGCTCCGGCGGCCTCGTCGTAGTAGAAGGGGACAAGGCTGGCCTCGGGGCCGTGGTCGTGGACGGTGACGAGGTTGCCCCTGCGCGGCGAGGCGAGGAGCCGGCGGGTGTAGTCCTCGGGCAGCTCGAAGTGCTGGGCGACGTACATGCGGCTCAGGCTAGGGACGCGCCGTGGGCGTGTCGAGGAGTGTCAGGATCTCGTCCGCGGCGCCGGCGGGCTCCGCCTCTGAGGTGTCGACAACGATGCTGGCCGCCCCACGGCACTGCGCCTCGCGCGCGCGCAGCATCTGGGTGAACTCGTGGTGGATGGTGCCCAGGGCCACCGAGCGCGGGGCGTCGAGGCCGTTGCGGGTGGCCAGTCGGCGCACCGAGGCGGTCAGGGCGACGATGGCGCCCCCCTGCTCGCGCAGCGAGGCGAGGGCGTGGCGGACCCGCTTCGATCCGAGGCAGCCCGAGCCCAGGGCGAGGACGCTGCCGCTGGCGCGGGAGGCCTCGATGAGCTCGAGGGCGGTGGCCTCCTCGGCACGGCGGTAGTCCGCCTCCGGGGTGGCCACGAGGGCGAGCTCCTCCGGCGTGCCGAGCCGGGCGGCGGTCTCGGCGGCGAGGTCGGCGCAGGGCGCGCCCCGCTTGCCTGCCAGCGCCTGGGCGACACTCGTGCAGCCGGCGCCGGGCGGGCCGATGAGGACAATGGCCGGGGCGCCGCTCATGCGACTCCCTCCGGGGCTCCGGTGAGCGCGCGGTGGGCCGCGTCGAGCTCTGCGGGTGTGGGCTCGACGCCCCTGACGGGCCGGGAGCGGCCGAAGCGGTCCTCGACGAGCACCATGCGCAGCCTCCCGGCGCGGTTCTTCTTGTCCGAGCGCATCGCGGCGCGCAGGTCCTCCCATCGCCCGGCGCCATCGGGGAAGGAGGTCGGCAGGCCGACCGCCGCCAGGGCCTCGCGGTGGCGGGCCAGCCCCTTGGCGCTCAGCAGCCCACGCTGGTGGGCGATCTCCGCGGCGAAGACGCATCCCGCGGCCACGGCCTCGCCGTGCCGCCATGTGTAGTCGGTGGTCCTCTCGATGGCGTGGGCGTAGGTGTGCCCGTAATTGAGGATCTCGCGCAGCCCGGCCTCGGTGAGGTCCTCGGCGACAACGGCGGCCTTGACGACGACCGCCCGGCGAACGAGCTCGGCCAGGACCGGGGAGTCCGCGCGCAGGCAGGCGGCGGGGTCGGCCTCGACGAGCCTGAGGATCTGCTCATCGGCGATGAACCCGCATTTGACGACCTCGCCGAGCCCGGCCCGCAGCTCGTCCAGCGGCAGGCTGGCCAGGGTGTCGAGGTCGGCGATGACGGCGCTGGGCGCGTGGAAGGCGCCCACGAGATTCTTCCCGGCGGCGGTGTCGATGCCGGTCTTGCCGCCCACGGCAGCGTCGACCATGGCCAGCAGCGTGGTCGGCATCTGGACGACGGGGATGCCGCGCAGCCAGGTGGCCGCGGCGAAGCCCGCGAGATCGGTGGTCGCTCCCCCGCCGACGCCGATGAGGCAGCCGTCGCGGCCGATGCGCGCCTCGCCGAGGGCCTCCCAGACGCGCGAGAGCACCTCGGCGCGCTTGGAGGCCTCGCCGTCGGGCACCTCGATGGGGACCACGCGCAGTCCCGCGGCGGTGAGGCCGGCGGCGATGTCCTCGGCCGCCTGGGAGAGGACGCGGGGGTGGATGATCCCGACGCCGCCCGCGCCACGCCCCGGCGCGGTGAGGACCGCCTGGGTGACGCGGGAGGGCAGCCCCCGGCCGATGACGACGTCGTACCCGTCGCCGCTCGCGACGTGGACGCGCGTCGTTCCGTCGGACTCCTCGACGACGCTCGGCGCCCGATGGGCGTGCTCGGCGCCGTCCTCCCCCGCCTGGGAGGGGCGGCCGGCGCCCGGGGCCGAGCGGATGCCCACGCGGGACAGGCTGCGGGCCGTGTCGGCGGGGTCGGCGCCGAGGGAGACCAGGACGAGGGCCGTCACCTGGGCGGGGTTGAGGCCGTCGGTCGGCACGGTGATGGTGGCGACCTCCTCGTAGAGGGAGCGGCGCGCCGCGTCCAGGTCCTCGACCCGGGCCAGGACCTCCGCGTGGACGGCCTCATCGACGTCGCCGGGGGGCGAATCGGGGTCGACCTCGGGGTGGAAGAGGGGGCGGCCCGCGCCGTTGCCCACGTGGGCGGCGGCGGTCTCGGGAGTGGCGGACAGGTAGACGACCGTGTGGCGGCTCAGGATCTCGCGGTTCTTCGGCCGCACGACGGCGCCACCCCCGAGGGCGACGATCCCGTGGGCCGCGCCGACGCTGTCGAGAACCGCCTGGAGGGTGCGGGTCTCGCGATCGCGGAAGCGCTCCTCCCCCTCGGCGGCGAAGATCTCCGGGATCGTCATGCGCGCCCGGCGCCGGATCTCGGCGTCGGTGTCCGTCACCTGGATGCCCAGCGCGGCGGCGAGCAGGCGGGCCACCGTCGTCTTGCCCGCTCCTGGCAGGCCGACGAGGACGAGCGGCAGGTGCTCGGTGCTGATGATCCTTGTGGCGCCCTGTTCCGTGCCGTGGTGGCTCATGCGCGTCTCCTCATGGGTGGTCGTCCGGTGGCGCCGCCAGGCGCCCCGCAGTGGCTCGGTCGGGACTCAGGCGGTCCAGTGGGTCCGCTCGGCGACGCGCTCGGTGTAGGCGCGCAGGTTCCGGGCACACTCGGCCACGGAGTCCCCGCCGGTCTTCTCCAGGAGCGCCTGGGCGAGGACGAGGGCGGTGGCGGCCTGGGCGATAACGGCGCCGGGGACGACAGCCGTGGTGTCCGAGCGCTGGTGGAGCCCGGTGGCGGGCTCCCCGGTGGCCAGGTCCACGCTGCGCAGCCCCCGAGGGACGGTGGAGATCGGCTTATAGGCGGCGCGCACGCGGATCGGGGATCCGTTGCTCATGCCGCCCTCGATGCCGCCGGCGCGGTTGGAGGCGCGGGTGACGGCGCCGTCGGCCAGGGCCAGGATCTCGTCATGGGCCTGGCTGCCGCGCAGGCCCGCGACCTCGAAGCCGTCGCCGATCTCCACGCCCTTGACGGCCTGGATACCCATGAGCTCCCCGGCGAGCCGGGCGTCGAGGCGGGAGCGGGCAACGGTGTGCGTGCCCAGGCCGATCGGGACGCCGGTGGCGATCACCTCGACCACTCCCCCGAGGGTGTCGCCGTCCTTGTGGGCGGCGTCGATGCGCTCGACCATAGCGGCGCTCGTGGCGGCATCGAGGCAGCGCACGGGATCGGCGTCGAGGCGCTCGGTGTCCTCGGGCGTGGGGGCCGGCGCGCCGTCGGGCAGGGAGACCTCGCCGATGCGCACGACGTGGCTGACGAGCCGGATGCTGGCGACCTGCTCGAGGATGGCCTCGGCGACGGCGCCCAGCGCCACCCTGGCGGCGGTCTCCCGCGCGGAGGCGCGCTCGAGGACGGGGCGGGCGTCGGGCAGGTCGTACTTGAGGGCGCCGGGGAGGTCGGCGTGGCCGGGGCGCGGGCGTGTCAGGGGGCGGTTGCGGGCGATCTCGCGCTCGTCGCCCGTGCCGGCGTCGACGAGCAGGTCCTCGGCGGGGACGGGGTCGGCGCTCATGACGGTGCGCCATTTGGGCCACTCGGAGTTTCCGATCCGCAGGGCGATGGGGCTGCCGATGGTCAGGCCGTGGCGAATGCCGCCGATGATGGCGAGCTCGTCGCGCTCGAAGCGCTGGCGGGCGCCGCGGCCGTGGCCGAGCCGGCGCCGGGCCAGGGCGGAGCCGATCCGCTCACTCGTGATGGCGACGCCCGCGGGCGCGCCTTCCATGAGCGCGGTCAGCGCCTCGCCGTGGGACTCCCCGGCTGTCATCCATCGCAGCATGGGGGGATCATCGCACAGGCCGGGCCCGCGCCCAGTGCCCTCTCACCGAGTGGCGAGCGCTCCGATGAGCGCCTCGCGCATGGCGCCGGCCTCCGGCGAGCGGCCGGTCATGAGGCGGACCTGGGCGACGGCCTGGTGCAGGAGCATGAGCCAGCCCGGCGCGATCGCGCCCCCCGCCGCGCTCCAGGCGCTGGCGAGGGCCGTGGGCCAGGGCGCGTAGACGACGTCGAGGAGGACGGCCCCGTCCCGCGCGCCCCCACGGTGGGCGAGGGCCTGGGTGATCGGGGCGGCGAGGGTGTCGGCCGCGCCGGCGGGAAGGGTGGACACGACGAGGTCGGCGCTGGCGGCGGCCTCGGCGACGGCGGAGTCGGAGGCGGGATCGCCGGGCCTCCAGGTGAGCGCCTGGATCTCCAGGCCCATGCGGTGCGCGGCGACGAGCGCGCGGCCGGGGCCCGCGTGGCGGCGGGCGGCCACCGTGATGCTGCGGGCGCCGAGCTCGGGGAGGGCGGCGAGGGCCGAGCAGGCCGTGGCTCCGGAGCCGAGGACGAGCGCGCTGGGCGCGGGGGCCTCGCCGTCGGCCGCCAGTGCCGCAGCGGGGCCACCGGGGGCGCTGGAGGCCGAGGAGCCGCGAGCCTCGCTCAGCGCGGCGGAGATCCCGGCGACGTCGGTGTTGAAGCCCGCCAGGAGCGCGGGCCCCGTGCCGGAGCGCTGGGCGACGACGGTGTTGACCACGCCGACGGCCTGGGCGAGCGGGTCGATGACGTCGAGCATCGGCATGATCGCCTGCTTATGCGGCATGGTGACCGACAGCCCCGCCCAGACGGGCCCCTCCTGCGCGCCGGCGCGCAGGGAGCCGACGAGGGCGGCGAGCTCCCCGGGCGCCACCTGGAGCGCCTCGTAGGACCAGTCGGCCAGGCCGAGGCCCTCATAGGCGGCGCGGTGGAGCAGGGGGGACAGCGAGTGGGCGATGGGATCGCCGATGACCGCCGCCCGGTGAGCGGGCGCGGGCCGCCCCTCTGCGGCGGTGCTGGCGCGTGCCATCGGTTCTTCTCCCCGCGTGGTCGCTCAGCCGGCCGAGGACGGCGTCGGGGCGGCGGTTGCAGAGCTGCCGTTGCACACGCTGGGGTTGGCCTGGCAGAAGGCGGTGAGCTTCTTCGTGTTCTCGTCCTGCTCGGCCTTCGTCGTCGCGAAGAGCGTCTCCCCCGTGTTGAGGTCGACTGTGACGAAGTAGAGCCAGTCACCGGCCTCCGGGTTCGCGACGGCCTTGAGGGCGGCCTCGCCGGGGCTGCCGATCGGCGAGGGGGGCAGCCCCTTGTTCTGGTAGGTGTTGTACGCGTTGGAGGCGTCGGCGAGCTCCTCCTTGGAGGGGATGCCCCCGGTGCGCCCGAGGCCATAGAGGACGGTGGAGTCCATCTCGAGGCGGCCGCCGGTCTCGGCGTCCTCCTTGGTCAGGCGGTTCTCGACAACGCGGGCGACCTTCCCGAAGTTCTTCTGGCTGCCGGCCTCCCTCTCGACGATCGAGGCCTTGATGAGCGCCGCCTCGTAGTCCGCGGGGGCGAAGTTCAGCTTCTGCAGGCGGGTCGTCGTGGCGCTGACCATCCTGGCCACCACCTGGGTGACGGTCTCGCCGTCCTTGAGGTCGTAGGTGCCCGGGGCGAGCCAGCCCTCGACGTTCTTGTTCGCGGCCTCGGGCAGGCCGATTCCGGCCAGGTCGTTGTAGGCGGCCTCGACATCGGCGGCCGAGACGCCCATGACGCTCACGATCTTGTCCTTGACCTGGTCCTTGGTGAATCCCTCGGGGATGGTCAGGGAGTGGTCGGCGCGGGAGGCGGGGTCGAGCAGGGCGGCGACGGCGGAGGCGCCGGACATCTTCTGCTTGAGCGTGTAGGTGCCGGGCTGGATATTGCCGGACTCGGCATTGGCCTTGAAGGCGTCGATGAAGGCCTTCGGCGAGGCGACGACGTCGTTCTTGTACAAGAGGTCGGCGATGATCTGGCCGGTGGCGCCCTGGGGGATCTCGACGGTCACTGACCCCTCGCCCTCGCCCGAGTAGTCACTCGCGGCGGCCTGCTGCTCCTGGACACCGTGGAGCACCCCGTAGCCCCAGTACACTCCCGCGAATGCGCCCGCGACGACGAGGCTGAGGATGACAACGGTGAGCACATGGCGGCGGAAGCGGCGCTTCTTGCGCGCCCTCTCGCGCCGGGCCTTGCTGCGGCGGGACGGCGGCTCGGCAGGCAGCGGATCATCGGAGGTGATGCCGATCTGCTCGAAGAGGTCGTCCTGGCTCATCTGGAGTCTCTCCTGGTCGGGGTGACGGGCTCACCGATCGGCGAGCCCGTGGAACGCTCGGCCTCGAGGGCCTGGTTGAGGATGACCACCGCGGCCGCCTGGTCGACGACGCCCCGGAAGTCCTTCTCATGGCGGCCACTGGCGTGGAGCGCCTGGTGCGCCGACACCGTGGAGAGCCGCTCGTCGACGAGCCGGACCATCACAGGGGTGATGGCCCGCGCGAGAGCACGTGCCCAGTCCCGCGCGTCACGCGTGGACGGGGTCCGCTTGCCCCCCAGGGAGACGGGCAGTCCCACAATAGCCTCAATAGCCCCATACTCGGCGACCAGATCGGCCGCCTCATCGATGTCACCTCCGTAACGATCCCGGGTGAGCGTGACGACCGGCACAGCGAGGATCGCCTCGGCGTCGCATCTGGCGACCCCGACCCTGGCCTTGCCGACGTCGAACGCCAGGCGGACACCGCTGCGCATGGCTCCCCCGGGCTCAGGCGCCCAGGGCCTGGGTGATGGCGGTCAACGCCTCGGGGATCGCCCCGGGGTTCTGGCCACCGCCCTGGGCGAGGTCCGGCTTGCCGCCGCCTCCGCCGCCGAGAGCCTTGGCGGCCGCCTTGACGAGGTCGCCCGCCCGGGCGCCAGCCTCGCGGGCGGCGGCGTTAGTGGCCACAACGATGACGGGGCGCTCGCCCGACACCCCTGCGGCCACGACCACCGTGGGCTCGGCCTCGCCGAGGCGCTCGCGCGCGTCGAGGACGAGGGAGCGCAGGAGGTCCGCGTTCGACACGGCGCCGAGGTCGGCGGCGGCCAGGCGGTAGGCGCCCACGCGCCGCGCCGCGGAGATGACCTCGGCGGCCCGGGCGGACATGGCGGCCTGCTCGGCGGCGGCCAGGCGCTTCTCGGCGTCCTTGAGGCGGCCCATGAGGGCCTCGACGCGCTCGGGCAGCTCCTCGGGGCGCCCGCCGATCATGGTGGACAGCTGGGAGACGAGGGCGTGCTCCTTGGCCTGGAAGCCGTATGCGCCGTCCCCCACGAGGGCGTCGATGCGCCGCACGCCCGAGCCGATGGAGGACTCCCCCACGATGGCGATGCGCCCGATGTGCCCGGTGGAGGGCACGTGGGTGCCGCCGCAGAGCTCGCGGTCGAAGTTGTCGCCGATGGTGACCACCCGGACCTCGGAGCCGTACTTCTCGCCGAACAGGGCGATGGCGCCGGAGGCCTTGGCGTCTTCAAGGCTCATGGTCTCGGTGCGCACAGGCAGGTCCTCGGCGAGCTTCTCGTTGACGAGGGCCTCGATGTCGTTGACCTGGCCGGTGCTCAGCGCCGTGTTGTGGGAGAAGTCGAAGCGCAGGCGCGAGGGCGAGTTCTCCGAGCCGGCCTGCTCGGAGTCCGGGGCCACGGTGTGGCGCAGCCCGGCGTAGACCATGTGGGTGGAGGTGTGGGCGCGGGCGATGGCCAGGCGGCGCTCGGTGTCGATCTCGGCGTAGGCCCTCTCCCCCACGGCGATGGTGCCCTCGGTCAGGGTGCCGCGGTGGACGGACAGGCCGCGGAGGGGGGCCTGGACGTCGCCGACCTCGACGATGCCGCCGCCGGCCAGGCGGATGACGCCGTGGTCGGCGAGCTGGCCGCCCATCTCGGCGTAGAAGGGGGTGCGGTCGAGGACGACCTCCACCTGGGCGGGCGCGGTGGCCACGGCCTCGGGCCTCCCGTCGAGGAGGAGCCCGGTGACGGTGGCCTCGGCGGCGGCCTCGGTGTAGCCGAGGAACTCCGATCCCCCGCCCATGGAGCGCTCGATGTCCTGGAAGAGGCGGACGTCGATATGCCCGGTCTTCTTGGCGCGGGCGTCGGCGCGGGCGCGCTCCTTCTGCTCGTCCATGAGGGAGCGGAAGGCGGCCTCGTCGACGTCGACGCCCTGCTCGGCGGCCATCTCCAGGGTGAGGTCGATGGGGAAGCCGTAGGTGTCGTGCAGCTCGAAGGCGTCCTGCCCGCTCACCAGGGGGCGCGCGCCGGCGGTGGAGGCCTGCTCGCGGGCCCGCCCGACGGCGGTGTCGAGGATGGTGGTGCCGGCGCTGAGGGTGCGGCGGAAGGCCTCCTCCTCGCCGTAGGCGACGTCGGCGATCGTCCCCCAGCGCTCCTCGAGCTCGGGGTAGGACAACTTCATGACGTCCTTGGAGGCCGTCAGGAGGGTGGGCAGGGAGGCCTCGTCGACGCCGAGCAGGCGCATGGAGCGCACGGCGCGGCGGATGAGGCGGCGCAGGACGTAGCCGCGGCCGTCATTGCCGGGGCGCACGCCGTCGCCGATGAGCATGAGGGCGCTGCGGACGTGGTCGGCGACGACGCGCATGCGCACGTCGTCCATGTAGGCGGCGCCGGCCTGGGGCCCGGCGGCGCCCAGGCCGTAGGTGCGCCCGCTCATGGCCTCGGCGGCGGCGATGACGGGGTAGACCTCGTCGATCTCGTACATGTTCGGCTTGTCCTGGAGGAGGAAGGCGATGCGCTCCAGGCCGGCGCCGGTGTCGATGGCGGTGGAGTCGAGCTTGCCGATGAGCTCGAAGTCGTGGCCCTCGCCCTCGCCGCGCACGAACTCGTCGAAGACGAGGTTCCAGATCTCCAGGAAGCGGTCGCCGGCGGTGTCCGCCTCGGGGCCGCCGTCGGGGCCGTAGGCGGGGCCGCGGTCGTAGTGGATCTCGCAGCAGGCGCCGGCGGGGCCGGGCTGGCCGGTGGACCAGGAGATCTCGGCGAAGGGCAGCTTCTGCACGTGGACGGGGTCGACCCCGATGGTCTTGGTGAGGTAGTCCCAGGAGACCTCGTCCTTCTCCCAGATGGTCATCCACAGGCGGTCGCCGTCCAGCCCGTAGCCGCCGGCGCTCGTGGGCGTGGTCAGCAGCTCCCAGGCGTACTGGATCGCCCCCTCCTTGAAGTAGTCGCCGAAGGAGAAGTTGCCGTTCATCTGGAAGAACGTGCCGTGACGGGTGGTGCGGCCGACGTTGTCGATGTCGTTGGTGCGGATGCACTTCTGCACGCTGGCGGCCCGGGGCCACGGCGCCGGCTCGGTGCCCAGGATGTAGGGGATGAAGGGGACCATGCCCGCCACGGTGAACAGGATGGACGGGTCGGGCGAGATGAGGGGCACCGACGGCCGGATCTCGTGGTCCTTGGAGGCGAAGAAGTCGAGCCAGCGGGAGCGGATCTCGGAGGTGCGCATGGGTGTCCTCGTGCTCGGTGGTGATCGGTGGCGCCCGCGGCCGGGTGGCCGCGGGGACAAGGGTGGGTCTGGTGATTCCGGTGGCCCCGGCCTGACCAGGGCCTGGGCCCCATGTCCATGGGACGCTCGGAGGACCGGGCTCGGCCCAGGGGGAGCCTACCCCTGGAACGCGGGATGCCCCGCACCGGCAGTCCGGCGCGGGGCATCCCGCACTGGGCAGGCCCTGGGGCCCGATCGGCTCAGCGGGAGTAGTACTCGACGACCATCTGCACGTCGCAGGTCACCGGGACCTCGTCGCGCTTGGGGCGGCGCACCAGGGTGGCGGAGAGCTTCTCGAGGTCCACCTTGAGGTAGTCCGGGACGGCCGGGAGGACATCGCGGTGGATGCCGGCGGCGGCGGCCTGGAAGGGGACCATCACCTGGGAGCGGCTGCGGACCTGGATGGTCTGGCCGGGGCGCACGCGGAAGGAGGGGCGGTCGACGACCTTGCCGTCGACGACGATGTGGCGGTGCACGACGGCCTGGCGGGCCTGGGCGATCGTGCGGGCGATGCCGGAGCGCAGGACGAGGGCGTCCAGGCGCATCTCGAGCAGCTCGACGAGCGACTCACCGGTCAGGCCCTTCTCGCGGCGGGCCTCCTCGAAGACGCGCTGGAGCTGGGCCTCGCGGATGCCGTACTGGGCGCGCAGGCGCTGCTTCTCCTTGAGGCGGACGGCGTAGTCGGACTCGGTGCGGCGGCGGGCGCGGCCGTGCTCGCCGGGGCCGTAGGGGCGCTTCTCGAAGTAGCGGACGGCCTTGGGGGTCAGCGGGATGCCGAGGGCGCGAGAGAGGCGCACCTGGCGGCGGGAGCGCGAAGAGCTCATCTGTAGGTTCTTCCTGTCGGAGTGATCGCACGCCGCGGGCGGGTGCTCGCGGCGCGGGGTCAGCCTCTGATCGAGGTGATCGGGCCAGGACCCCAGGTGCTCGCCACGGCTCGGGGATCGGATGATCCACGGGCTCGCGCGGGGCAGCCCGGGTACTCTAGCGCAGGCCCGGGCGCGATCACCGCCCAGGCTGCCCGCGTGTGATGAGATCCTCAGCGCCTCGCCGCTTTGCGCAGCACGGAGACGACCGCGACCACGATGAAGGCCGAGAAGAGCCACGATGCCGTCTCCGGGCTGAGCGCGCGGGCGATCACCGCCCCCACCGGCGATCCGACGACGGAGGCGAGCCCCACCACCGCCCCCGTCCGGGGATCGCCCAGCCCACGGCGCCGGTTGGCGGCGGTGCCGGACAGCGCGGTGGGCACCATGGTGAGCAGGGAGGTCCCGCGGGCGAGCAGGTCCCCGGCGCCGGCGACGATCTCGAGGCCCGGGACGACCACCACTCCCCCGCCGACGCCGACCAGGCCCGCGAGGAGCCCCGCGACGAGCCCGATGCCCGCCAGGGACGCCACCGCGGCGGGATCGCGGGCGGGGTCGATGCTCAGTGCGGCGTCCCTCATGGGCTCATGGAGGCGCTCCATCGCCAGCACGCAGGCGGCGAAGGCCACGAACACCCATGGCAGCGCCCGCGCCGGGAGGACCGCGAGGACCCTGCTGCCGATCTGCGTCCCCACGAGCGAGCCGATCACGATGATCGCCGCCCCGGCGACCGACACGTCGCCCCGCAGCGAGTAGGTGGCGGCGCCCGCGATGGAGGTCGGGATGATCGCCATGAGGGATGTCGCCGCGGCGTGGCGCTGATCCATGCCGAGGATCGCCACCAACGCGGGAACGAGGATGATCCCCCCGCCGACGCCGAACAGTCCCGAGAGCACCCCGGCCCCGAGCCCCACCGAGGCCGCGAGCACGAGGCGGCTCCTGGCCGCGCGCGCGGCCATCACCGGCTCCCGCGCGTCAGGGATCGGATCGACTCCAGGCGCCGGGCGATTTCGGCCTCGAAGCCGTGGGGCGTGGGGCGGTAGTAGGAGGCGCCGGCGAGGTCGGCGGGCAGGTAGTCCTGGGCGACGACGCCGTGCGGGAAGTCGTGGGGGTAGCGGTAGCCCTCGCCGTGCCCGAGCCCGCTGGCCCCCGCGTAGTGCGCGTCGCGCAGGTGGGCGGGCACTGCGCCGCCCTTGCCCGCGCGCACGTCCGCGATGGCGGCGTCGATGGCGGTGATGACCGCGTTGGACTTCGGGGCCGTGGCCACGGCCAGCGCCGCCTCGGCCAGGATGATGCGCGCCTCGGGCATCCCGATCATGGCGACCGCCTGCTGCGCGGCCGCGGCGGTGGCCAGGACCCCGGGGTCGGCCAGGCCGACGTCCTCCGCGGCGTGGATGGCGATGCGCCGGGCGATGAAGCGCGGGTCCTCCCCCGCCGCGATCATGCGGGCCAGGTAGTGGAGGGTGGCATCGGGGTCCGACCCGCGCATGGACTTGATGAACGCGCTGGTGACGTCGTAGTGCTGGTCCCCGGCGCGGTCGTAGCGCACGGCGGCCACATCGGCGGCGCGCTCGACGTCGGCCAGGCCCACCACGGGCGGCCCGCCCTCCGCGGGCGCGCTGGCGCCAGTGGGCGCCGCGGCGAGGACGGCCCCGGCCGCGGCCTCGAGGACGGTGAGGGACTTGCGCGCGTCCGAGCCCGCCATGCGCACGATCTGCTCCCGGGCGTCGTCGTCGAGCGCGACCGCCCCCGCCAATCCCCGATCGTCGGCGACCGCCCTGGACACCAGGGCGCGGATGTCGTCGGCTCCCAGCGGGTGGAGGGTCAGCAGCAAGGAGCGGGACAGCAGCGGCGAGACCACGGAGAAGGAGGGGTTCTCGGTGGTGGCGGCCACAAGGGTCACCCACCGGTTCTCCACGCTGGGCAGGAGGGCGTCCTGCTGGGACTTGGAGAAGCGGTGGACCTCGTCGATGAACAGGACCGTCTCCTCGCCCGAGGCCGTCAGGCGCCTCCTGGCGTCGGCGACAACGGCGCGCACGTCCTTGACGCCCGCGGTGACGGCGGAGAGCTCGACGAAGCGGCGGCCCGAGCCGCGCGCCACGAGGTAGGCCAGCGTGGTCTTCCCGGTCCCGGGAGGCCCCCAGAGAATGACGCTGGACACTCCCGCGCCGCCCGCGCGGCCCGCGGGCTCGACGAGCCGGCGCAGCGGCGAGCCGGGGCCGAGCAGATGCCCCTGGCCCAGGACCTCCCCCAGATCCCGCGGCCTCATGCGCACGGCGAGGGGCGCGCGCGCGTCGTCGGGAAGCCCCGACTCATCGGTGCCGGCAACGTCGAACAGGTCCACGGGGTGACCCTATCCTCATCCCACCGCCCGCTGCCGGGCCCGCGAGGGGGTTCTATCAATGGAACAATACCGCCATGCTCACCTGGCTCGCCCGCCGCATCGTCAAGGACGCCTGGTTCGTCGTCGGAACCTGGGTCGTCATCGCCTTCGTCCTTCTGACTCCCGCGCTCGGCGGTGTCGGCATCAACGGGCTCTTCGACCGCCTCGGCTCCGCCAAGACCTCCATCGGCGATTCGCAGAGCGCTCGCGGCCAGGCCGTCTACTCGGCGCTCCAGGGCGATGGCGTGGCGGTCACCCTGCAGGTGACGGGCGTCGACCTCGACACCCAGGCCAGCGAGATCGCCTCGGCGCTGGCGCCCGCGCACGCCGATCTCAACGACCTTGTCGGCGAGGTCAATGTGGCAGATCCCTTCGTCGTCCCGGACCCGCTGGCGAACAAGGGGGTCCAGGCGTTCATCGCCCGGGACCACAGCGGCTTCCTCATGTTCGTCACCGTCAACCCCAACGGTCGCGAGGTCGCCTCGCCCGACGACACCGCCTATGCCCGCCAGCTCCAGCGCGACGTCCAGCGGGTCACGGACCGCCTGGAGCGCGTGCCCAACGACCTGCGCCAGATCGCCCCGGGGGCCAGCGGCATCGTCATCACGGATGACCTCGTCTCGACGGCGGTCAATGACCAGGCCGGGGCCGATCTCGCGCGCGGGGAGGCACTGGCCCTGCTCGCGGCGCTCATCGCCATGGTCGTGGTCTTCGGGGGGTTCCTCGTCGCCGGGATGCCGCTGCTCGGGGGCCTGGCCTCGATCGTCTCGAGCCTGGGCGTGCTCTGGGTGGCGAGCCTCATGACGGATCTGCAGGGGCTCGAGGTCACCATCGTCGCGATGATCGGGCTGGGCCTGTCGATCAACGACGCCCTGCTCATGACCATCAGGTTCCGCGAGGAACTGGGCCTGGGGCGCGCTGATCCCCGCGCGGCCGCCCCCGCCGTCCGCGGCCGGAGGCGCCGCACCGGTCGCCGCGATCCCATCATCGCCGATGCGATGGCGCGCACGATGCTGACCGCCGGGCGCACGGTGATCCTGTCCACCGTCGCGGTGGCGCTGCCGCTGGCGGCGCTGGCCGCGGTGGGCACCTCCTCCCTGAAGGTGACGGCGATCGCGGGGACGGTCGTCGTGGCGCTCGCCGCGCTGTCCGCGATGACCCTCATCCCCGCCACGCTCGTCCTGCTCAACGGCTTCATGGTCAGGCCGCCGCTGCTCGGCAGGGTCCCGGTGCTGCGCGCCCTCGTCCACCCCGCCGATGCCTCCACCCGCGACCAGGGGGCCTTCGCGGCGATCGCGCGCGGCGCCCAGGCGCGCCCCTGGCCGGTGCTGGCGGCCTGCCTGCTCCTCCTGGCCCTGCTCGCGTGGCCGCTCGCGCATCTGCGCCTGCTGGTCTCCGATCGCGACCTCCTCCCACCGGACGCGGACCAGCGCGTGTACCAGCGCGTCCTGGAGGAGCAGTACCCGAACCTCGCGGCGACCGATGCCATCCTCATCATGCAGGCGACCGGCGACTCCGCGACGTCGTTCATCGACAACCAGGTGGCGCACGCGCCCGGTGTGTCCAGCGTGACGCAGACCAAGGCGGGCCAATACACGGTGGCCTACCTCAGCCTCGAGGGCTCGGCGTCGTCAGCCTCCGCCGAGAGGGCCGTCGCGGCGGTCCGCGCGCTCAACCCGCCGGCGGACACCTGGGTGACGGGACAGGCGGCGACGCAACTGGACTTCCGCTCGGCCCTCGTCGGCGCGCTGCCCGGCATGATCGTCATCGGCATGGGCACCGCCCTGGCCCTCGTGCTCATCATGACTGGATCACTCATGATCCCGCTGCTTACGCTGATCACGACCGCCCTCTCACTCGCGGCCTCCCTGGGGGCGGCGACTCTCGTCCTCCAGGACGGCTACCTGGCCGGAGCCCTCGGGGTCACGCCCATCGGCGGCCTGGAGGGCTACGCGATCGCGACGGCGCTCGCCCTGGGCGCCGGCCTGGCCATGAGCCGTGAGTGCATCGTCCTGGCCCAGATACGGGATCGCAGGGCGCGGGGCGAGGTCGGGGACGCCGCCATCGCCGCGGGTCTCCAGGGCACGGGGAGGATCCTCACCGTGGCGGGAGTGGTCCTCCTGGTGGTCCTCGCGAGCTTCTCCACCAGCAGGCTCATCGTCATCAAGGAGGTGAGCATCATCCTGGCGGTCATGGTCGTCATCGACGCGGCGATCGTGCGCCTGCTCCTGTTCCCCGCGGCGATGAGCCTGCTCGGAGCGCGCGGCTGGTGGGCGCCGTCATTCCTGCGGCGGTGGGCTGGAGTCAGCGCGGTCGGGCAGGCCGAGCAGGCGGAGGATGCCGACGTGGCTGACAGCGCTGGCGAGGCCGGAGAGGCCGATAAGCCTGCTGAGGCCGAGGGCACCGAGAAGCCCGATCAGACTGCCGACGTCGAGGATGCCGCCAGCTCCGAAGAGGCTGAGGAGGTCGACGGCGCGGCGGAGGCCGAGGAGCCCGCCGCCGACGGCATCAGCGGCGCCGCTGGAGCCGGAGAGCCCACCGGTTCTGACGGGCCCAGCAGCGCCGACGAGTCCACGATCGGGGCAACGAGCGCCGACGTGGCCCCCTCCCAGGGGACTCCCGCCGAGGCCGCCGCCGGGCGGGGCCCGGACGAGAAGTCCGAGCCCGGGTCAGATGAGGTCGGGGTCGCCTGACCCCTGGCGCACCACCTCGGGGACGTCCGAGGTGAGGTCGACGACCGTCGTCGGCTCGATGGAGGCGACCTCTCCCTCGATGACGACGTCGATGAGGTGCCCGAGGTCCTCCTCGATCTCCCAGCCATGCGCCTCGGGGGCGGTCCTTCCCGGGCGGATGAGGGTGGAGGAGAGGATCGGGGCCCCGAACTCCGCGACGAGAGCCTGGGCCACGGGGTGCTCGGGGATGCGCACGCCCAGGGTGTGCTTCTTGGCGTTGAGGGTCATCCGGGGCACCTCCTTGGTGCCCTTGAGGATGAAGGTCCAGGGGCCCGGGGTGAGCCGCTTGATGAGGCGGAAGGCATTGTTCCCGACGATCGCCAGAGGGCCGACCTGGGCGAAGCCGGCGCACACGAAGGTGAAGTTGTGCTTGTCGTCGAGCTGGCGGATGGCGCGGATCCGGTCCAGGCCCTCCTTGTTGCCGGGCGCGCAGGCAAGGGCGTAGCCGGAGTCGGTCGGATAGGCGACGAGGGCACCGGAGCGGAGCCGCTCGACGACCTTGGTGACGAGACGGGCCTGGGGGTTGACCGGGTGCAACTCGATGTAGCGCGACATGGGGACCATTGTGCTCCTCCCCCGCTCACTCCGGGGCCGATCTGGGAAGACGGAGTTGAACAGCCGTCACATAAGTGGGCTTGCATATGCGTGCCCACTGATATAAAGTCATACTCATGCAGCAGGTAGTGGCGCTCGGAGAGGACTCACCGGTCATCCGCCTGTTCAAGGCACTGGCCAACCCCGTCCGGGCAACGATCATCCACCGCCTCACCCAGGGGAGCGCGGATGTCACCGAGCTCGTCGAGCTCACCGGGGTGTCCCAGCCCCTTGTCTCCCACCACCTGCGAGTCCTTCGCGAGGCGCATCTTGTCGAGGCGCGGCGCGACGGCCGGCGGCAGAGCTACTCGATCATCGATGAGCATGTCGCCCACATCGTTCTCGACGCCATCAAGCACACCAAGGAGCATGACCATGACTGCCACCACTGAGCACCGCCCGGCCGAGGCCCACAACCACACCCACGGCCCCGACTGCGGCCACCTCGCCGTCATCCACGGGGACCACGTCGACTACATCCATGACGGCCACGCCCACCGCGAGGACGGCGGCCACTACGACGAGTGCGCCACCTGCCAGTGCGAGCACTGCTCGGAGGCCTGCGCCGTGTGCGAGTGCGAGGACTGCTCCTGCCCCACCTGCAACCACAACACCTGCCAGTGCGAGCACTGCTCGGACTCCTGCTCCTCGTGCTCCTGCGAGGACTGCTCCTGCCCCACCTGCGCCCACGCGGCCTGAGGGATCTGACTCCGCACCACATATGGATCTGGCGGGCAGCGCTTCTCGCGCTGCCCGCCAGACTCGTGCCCGCGTGAGGATCCGCGTCAGGCCTTGTCCTCGGGGACGGCGTCGACGCCGGCCTCCTTGCGCTGCTCGGCCGTGATCGGGGCGGGGGCCTCGGTCAGGGGGTCGTAGCCGCCTCCGGACTTCGGGAAGGCGATGACGTCGCGGATCGACTCCGCCTTGGTCAGCAGGGAGACAATGCGGTCCCAGCCGAAGGCGATGCCGCCGTGCGGCGGGGCGCCGAACTTGAAGGCGTCGAGGAGGAAGCCGAACTTCTCGTGGGCCTCGGCCTCACCGATGCCCATGACCTTGAAGACGCGCTCCTGGACGTCGGGGCGGTGGATACGGATGGAGCCGCCACCGATCTCGTTGCCGTTGCACACCATGTCGTAGGCGTAGGCCAGGGCGCTGCCCGGGTCGGTGTCGAAGGTGTCGAGGCACTCGGGCTTGGGCGAGGTGAAGGCGTGGTGGACGGCCGTCCAGGCCGAGGCCCCCAGAGCCACGTCGCCCTCGGCGCGGGCCTCTGCGCTCGGCTTGAACAGCGGGGCGTCGACGACCCACACGAAGGACCAGGCGTCCTCGTCGATGAGCCCGCAGCGCTTGCCGATCTCGAGGCGGGCGGCGCCCAGGAGCGCGCGCGAGGAGTCGATGGGGCCGGCGGCGAAGAAGACGCAGTCGCCGGGGGCGGCGCCCGCGGCCCGGGCGAGGCCCGCGCGCTCGGCGTCGGTGATGTTCTTGGCGACCGGGCCGCCGAGCTCGCCGTCCTCGCCCACGGTGACGTAGGCGAGGCCCTTGGCGCCGCGCTGCTTGGCCCACTCCTGCCAGGCGTCGAAGGTGCGTCGGGACTGCGAGGCGCCCCCGGGCATGACGACGGCGCCCACGTAGGGGCTCTGGAAGACGCGGAAGGTGGTGTCCTTGAAGAACTCGGTCAGGTCGACGAGCTCGCAGCCGAAGCGCAGGTCGGGCTTGTCGGTGCCGTACTTCTCCATGGCGTCGGCATAGGTCATGTGCGGGATCGGGGTGGCCAGGTCGTGGCCGATGAGGGCCCAGACCTCCCGCAGGACGTCCTCGGCGACGGCGATGACGTCCTCCTGCGTCACGAAGCTCATCTCGACGTCGAGCTGGGTGAACTCGGGCTGGCGGTCCGCCCGGAAGTCCTCATCGCGGTAGCAGCGGGCGATCTGGTAGTAGCGCTCCATGCCGGCCACCATGAGGAGCTGCTTGAACAACTGGGGTGACTGCGGCAGGGCGTACCAGGAGCCGGGGGCCAGGCGCGCGGGGACGAGGAAGTCGCGCGCGCCCTCGGGCGTGGAGCGGGTGAGGGTGGGGGTCTCGATCTCGACGAAGTCGTGGGAGTCCAGGACGCGGCGCGCCGCGGCCGAGACCTTGGCGCGCAGGCGGATGGCGTGCTGCATGGGCGTGCGCCGCAGGTCGAGGTAGCGGTGCTTCAGGCGCGCCTCCTCGCCGACCTGGCCGGCGTCCTCCGCGTGGTCGGAGACCTGGAAGGGCAGGGGCGCCGCGGCGTTGAGGACCTCGACGTCGGTCACGACGACCTCGATCTCGCCGGTGGGCAGGTTGGGGTTGGCGTTGCCCTCGGGGCGGGCGCTCACCTCGCCGGTGACGGCGAGGACGTACTCGGCGCGCAGGTCGTGGGCGATCTCCTCGCGGATGACGACCTGGGCGATGCCCGAGGCGTCTCGCAGGTCGATGAAGGCGACGCCCCCGTGGTCCCGGCGGCGATCCACCCATCCGGTGAGGGTGACGGTGGTGCCGATGTCGGAGGCGCGCAGTGAGCCCGCGGTGTGGGTTCGCAGCATGGAGCTGGGTTCCTTCCCATTCGGGGCACTGAGACCGGTGCCCGGCGGAGCGCACCGCGAGACGGGCGGGCGCCGGGCGCAAGCCTACCCAGAGCGCGGGGCCTCAGTACTCAGGGGTGGCCGAGTCGCCGCGGCGGCGCTGCTTGGCCAGGATCCAGCGGTTGGTGCCCACGGTGGCGGCCAGGATGACCAGGAGGACGGACAGGCCGAGGACGCAGGCCCCCACGACGGGGAAGGAATCGTCCTTGACCTCCACCGGGGAGGTGTCGCCGGAGTCGCCAGGATCACTGCCCGCCTCGGCGATGGCCGGCCCGGTCGTCTCCGGGGCCGCTGTGGCGCTGCTCGTCGCGGCAGGGCCGTCGGTCGCGCCAGGGGAGGCGGTCGCGGCAGGTGCTGTGGGCGCCTCGCCGCCGATGACAGTGACGGCGCCGACGGTGAAGAACGGGCTCTTGTTCGTGTAGTCGGCGGTGCGCACCGTGGAGGTCGGCACATCCGGCCCCCCGGTAGCGCGGAATCGCAGCCAGTGCGTGCCCGATGGGACGTATCCGGGGAGCTCGAAGGCGCCGGAGTAGGTGCCGTCGGCCTGCACGGTGAACTGGGCGACCGCGCCGCCCGACGGCGAGGCGGTCCTCGCCGCCGGGCTCTGCTCGGGCCCGACTGCGCCGTCGTCGATGAGCACCTGGACGGTGGCCCCGGGCGGGAAGCCTGAAAGCGTGTAGCTCAGCGAGCCACCCGAGGCGATCGTCGAGGGGCTGACGGTCGAGGCAGTCCCGGTCGTGGATTCCCCGTCGGCAGCGTCAACTGCCGCCGCAGGCGGGGTGGTGGTGACACCGATACCCGTGGCCGCGCCGAGAGAGAGCATTGCCGCCATCGCGACGGCGCTCCCCCGGCGAAGCCGCCGCATTCGCCCGGCCCTCACTGGATCGGGCGCCTCGCGCGCGGACGGGCCAGGAACATGTAGGCGGCCGCGCCCGCGGTGAGAATTCCGGCGGCGCTGATGAGCATCCAATCATCGCCGCCGAGGACGGCCTCCTTGACGGGCGTGGAGTTCGCCTTGTCCATGAGGTCGGTGTTGACCGTGTCGGTGCGCGCGATCTCCAGCTGGACCCAGCCCAGGAGCTCGGAGTCGCGGCTGGCGATCGCGAGCTTGTGGGATCCGGCGTCGATGTTGGAGATGTCGACCTGGACGGAGTTCGAGTGGTCGACCTGGACCCATCCGGCGCTCTCGCCGCTCGGGTAGAGGAAGACCGCGACCCAGTCGCCCTCCTTCGCCTTGTCCTTCGGCAGGACAAGGCTGACGCGGTCGCCCTGGCGGCCGCCGGAGAGGGAACCGGCGTTGTCCGCGGTGAGCTGGCTCCCGTCGGTCACAGGGCTGCGGGGCGGATCCGTGGGCTTGGGCTCCGTGGACTTCGCCGGCGGGCTCGCGCTCGGCGAGGCCTCGGGCTGCGCCGGGGCGGGCTCTTCCTCAGGGGTCGCCGGCAGGGTGGCGATGATCGTGGGCGGAGCCACGGGCTCGGCCGCCGGGGCCTCCGGAGAGGAGCCGGGGGCGGCGGGCGCCCCGGCGTCGGCCGGAGGAGCCTCAGGAGCCGGGGCCTGCGGGGCGGGGACCTCGGGCGCGGGCACCTCCGGGGAAGGAGCCGGCGCGTCCGGGGCCGGGGCCGGGGGCGCGGGCTGGGTGG